>Ga0114945_10001170_pt1 | contig 16428 bp, 14 predicted proteins | sample OV2TP3_FD_87194 | JGI IMG/M metagenome (GOLD analysis project Ga0114945, IMG submission 87194) | Hot spring microbial communities from Beatty, Nevada to study Microbial Dark Matter (Phase II) - OV2 TP3 | ecosystem: Environmental > Aquatic > Thermal springs > Hot (42-90C) | place: USA: Beatty... | reverse complement strand
TTTCGCCTTCGCTTTTTGGGATGAATTTTTTGGGCAATCATACGGAATACATTGCATTCCTTTTGGTCCCTTTGTATTTGGTTTTTCATCATCCCCTGGCACTCATCGCACTGAAAATTCTGTCGTATACACTGGGAGCCTATATTCTTTTTTTGATAGCTAAAAGAAATCTGCCAGTGGCCTTTGCTTTGATTCTAATGATTTTGTATCTTGCGTACCCGGCCAATCTCTATGCTTTGATCTACGAGTTTCATTTTGAGAGTCTGGCCATAGGATTTTTATTTTTGCTCTTTTATTTTTTTCAGACTCAAAAGTTTATTCCATTCAGTGTGACGATGGTTTTGACCGGACTTATTAAGGAAAATATGCTGCTGGTGGTTGTGGCTTTTGGGATTTACGGCTTGTTCGCCCGCGATAGAGACAGGATCCGCTGGGGCCTTATTCCGATCGTTTTCGGTCTGATTGTATTCTATGCTTCAGTGTTTCTTGTCATCCCAACCGTACGACAAGAGGTTACCTCCAACGGTTCTCCTATGTGGAAGTATAGTCCGTACTTCTCGATGTATCAACATCTCGGCTCTTCTCCCATGGAGATCATGAGAACCTTTGTTTTCCAGCCCTGGAAAGTTTTTCAAATTATTCTAGAACCTTATAAGAGAGGATATATCACTGGACTCTTCGGGCCGTTGTTGTTCCTCGCTTTCTTGAGCCCCCAGATTATTTTCCTTATTTCACCAGTTCTGTTACAGCAGCTTTTGTCTAGCGCTTTTCAGTATTACACAATAGGATATCATTATGGGGCAACCGTCTTGCCCTTTGTTTTTTTGGCGACAATCCGATCATGGGTTCTTCTAAAATCCAAATTAAGACCGGTTTTTTATCATGCAGCATTCTTCCTGATCACCTTAGCGTGTCTGTTTCATATTGGTTTTTATCAAGAGAATGTCGCCGTTAGGATCGCGCAATACAAAGATCCTTTTGATCCTTTCTGTTGGCAGATGATCTCCAAAATCCCCCCGCAAGCCAGTGTGACGGCCACCTTAAGTTTTTTGGCAGAACTCTCGCAGAGAAAATCGTTATATTCCTTTCGGGCTATCTTACAAGGTATAAAAGGGATTTCTCCCCAACACTTGAAGTCTCTGCCTGAGGTTTCCTGGGCCCTCATTGATTTTGAAGATGGATGGATTGGTGACTTGCTTAGACATGACCCCAAAACATTTCAACCCAGAATGCAGGATTTTTTCTTAAACCATGATTGGGTGATTAAAGATGCCGTGCAAGACATTGTCCTTCTCGAAAAGGGAGTTGGAAAAGGCGGCCTCAAACTGATCGAGCAAGGAGATCAGAGTTTCCACCTCACCCCACCCTTAGATGAAATTATCATTGACGATAATTTTCAGTTGCTAAAAGCTGAATTTGGGAACGATTCATTTGGTCGCAGAGGGGTTATACCATTGAAATTTCATTGGAGATCCCTTCGCGACCTTAAAGAGGATTATCAGATGGTCTTTCTTCTCAAAAAAAATGCCCGTGTCGTTTATGCGTATCCGAGGCGGATTGGTTATACGGTCTTGCCAACAAGCACATGGTCAAAGGAAACTTATGTGACAGAGCGTTATTGGTTTCTTCTGCCTCCCCTGGACAAAGGAGAATACACATTGAGCGTGATGTTCTATAATATAAATATAGGAAAGAAAGCCAATGTGAGCCTTTCTAAGTCAGGCTTCACACAAAAAGGCGATAGGCTAGATATAGGTTCTGTAAGGGTTCCCTAAGGTCAAGCATAGGAGAAAACCATGGTCCAAGGTCTATCGGATCTGATCGAATTATTGCGGATACGACAGTGGGTAAAGAATGCTTTTATCTTGTTTCCTCTAATCTTTTCCGGCCAGCTTTATAAATTTGAGACTTTCAAGGATTCTATTTTGACTTTGGTTAGTTTTTGTTTTATTTCAAGCAGTCTTTATATCCTTAATGACTTTCTTGATCGGCACAAAGACCGTCTGCATCCCAAAAAATCCAAACGGCCCTTGGCGAAACACAAGATCAATCCTGTGAGTGTGGCCGGTTTAATTTTCGGGATGATGGCTTTGGGATTATGGCTTTCTTTTCATGTGGATACCACGGTGCTTTATGCTGGCCTCACTTATATTCTGTTACACCTCATTTATAATTTCTATACGAAAAATGTGGTGATTGTGGATGTTATTTTTGTGGCGGCGGGATTCCAAGTGCGTATCTGGGCCGGATCGCTGGCGGTGGATGTCTTTCCCTCGGTATGGCTGCAGCTATGCGTCTTTTTGTTGGCTTTGTTTTTAGGATTTACCAAAAGGCGCCATGAAATGACAACCCTTAAAGAGCAGGCCCATGAGCATCGGGGGGTGCTGGCGCATTATACGGTGTATCTTCTGGACCAGATTATTATCATCTGTTCCACTTTGACGATTGTCTTTTATGGATTGTATGCGATATCATCGGAGATTATGGGTCGGACGGGAAATCACAATATGATTTATTCTATCGGGTTTGTGATCTATGGGATGTTCCGGTATCTGTATCTGGTCCATGTCAAGAAACTGGGGGATGACCCGGGAGAGGTCATTTTTTCGGATAAGTCTCTTATGTGTAATATCTTTTTATGGGTGGTTTTTGTGATGTGTCTTTTGTATCGTTTCCTATGATCAAGGCTTATAAAATCGGTTTCTGGCAGATTATTTGTTCTGTTGGATCTTTAAAGATCAAATTCCTTAAATTAATAGATTTTTATTTAGGATCAATTCTGGCTTTCCTGCTTCCTGCTCGAGAAAAAAAAACCAAACCCACGGTGCCTTTAACTCGTCTTTTAATTATCCGCCCCGGAGGGATCGGAGATGCGGTTTTTTTAGTGCCCTTCCTACGGGCGTTAAGAAAAAGTAATCCCATGCTTAAAATCGGCGTCCTTTGTGAAAAGCGAAATGCCGAGATTTTCTGCTTGCAAAAGGGCCTTGTGGATGAGCTTTGGGTATACGATACGATAAGTTCTTTCTTCAATTTATACCGAAATCGTTTCGATTTGATTATCGATACCGAACAATGGCACTATTTAAGCGCACTGGTGGCATACTTCTTAAAGGCTCCGCATACCATTGGGTTTGCCACGCGGCGCCTTCGAGCCAAACTTTTTCATGAAAAAATCAGTTATGATCAGGAGGTCTATGAGTTAGAGAACTTTAAAAAGCTTTTTGCTTCTTTACTTTCGAATGTCCGGCAGATCAAAGATATTAACAACTGTCTTCAAATCGATGAAAAGGTTCTTCAGTGGGCTAGGAATATCGTTGAGGGGCCAACGGTAGCCATTTTTCTGGGTGCCAGCATTGCCATTCGGCGTTTGAATAAATCTCAGAGTCTTCCCTTGATTCGATGTGTCCTAGAGAAAGGTTTTCATGTGATTTTATTGGGAGGAAGGGACGTGGTGCCAGCCGGAAAGGAAATTGAAGAAGAACTGTTCAAGGCAGAGGTGAAGAACTTTATTGGTAAAGCCTCCCTCATCCAGAGTGCGGCTTTGATCAAACAGAGCCGGTTTTTTGTCGGTCCTGATTCGGGCCTCATGCATTTGGCTTGCGCGGTAGGAACTCCGGTTGTGGCGATTTTTGGTCCAGGGAACCTTAAGAAATGGGGGCCGAAAGGAGAACGTCATGTCATTGTCACAGAGAATGTGGAATGTTCACCTTGCACGCATTTGGGCTATACCGTGCCGACATGTCGCGAGAGCTATCATTGCATGCGAGAACTCAATGTAAAGAATCTATTTCAGGCCTTGAATGGATTTCTTTAGAGACTTAAAATGAAAAATATGAGATCGATACCTGCTTATAAAGGGGGTTCTCCGGTTCGATCCAAAGAAAATTTTTTGGTTTTCGGAGCCCCTCTCATTGAAGAATCCGAAATAAAGGAAGTCGTTGATTCCCTTCGTTCTGGTTGGTTGGGAACTGGCCCAAAAGTCCAGCGTTTTGAAGAAGGTTTCAAAGACTATAAAGGCGTGCGGCATGCGGTAGCGCTCCATTCCTGTACAGCAGCCATTCACCTATCGCTATTGGCGGCTAACATCGGCCCTGGAGATGAAGTCATCACGACGGCCATGACCTTTTGCGCCACCGTCAATGCCATTATCCACAGCGGAGCGACCCCGGTACTCGTTGATTGTGAAAAGGAGAGCATGAACATTGATCCAGAGTTAATCGAGAAGAAAATCACCCATCGGACAAAAGCGATTTTGATTGTGCATTTTGCCGGCCAGCCGTGCGACATGGATACTATTATCAAGATCGTCAGACGCCACAAACTCCTTTTGGTCGAAGATTGCGCTCACGCCATCGAAACCGAATATAAAGGGAAAAAAGCCGGCACATTCGGACAACTGGGTTGCTTTAGCTTCTATGTCACTAAAAACATTGTCACAGGTGAAGGAGGGATGGTCATTACAGACAACGAGAAGCTGGCCAACCGCATCAAAATCCTCGCCCTCCATGGCATGAGCAAAGACGCCTGGAAACGTTTCAGTGACGAGGGTTATAAGCATTACCAAGTCGTTGAATGCGGTTTTAAGTACAATATGATGGACATTCAGGCGGCAATTGGCATTCATCAGCTTAAAAAAATCGACATGTACTGGCAGCGCCGCAAGATGATCTGGGAAAAATATAAGAAAGCCTTTGCGTCGCTTCCTTTGGAATTGCCAACCGAACCCCAACCGAACACCCGGCACGCTTATCATCTTTTTACAGTCCTTATCGACCGTAGAAAGTGTGGCCTGACACGGGACGAATTCTTAAATGCCCTCAGTAAGGAAAACATCGGTGCTGGCGTTCATTATCAAAGTATCACCCAGCATCCTTATTATAGAAAGACGTTCGGCATGCGGCCGGAGGATTACCCGAATGCCCATCACATAGGACGGCGGACGGTGAGTCTCCCGCTTTCGGCTAAACTCAACGACTCGGATATTCATGATGTTATCTGGGCTGTTAAAAGAATTATGGATCCCACTGTGGGCTAAAACCCGTGGTTCCCTTTTTGCTGTCCCTTGCGGGGCGGAATTCCGCTGCCGCAGGCGACTAGGTTCGCTGAAGGGGGATAAAAAATGACTAAGATTTTCTTATCTACTTTTTTTCATCAGCTATGAACGAAGAGAAAAATAAGCCGGATCAACTCAATAACACCTTTGAGCAGGAAACATATCGACTCATGAACTTTTGGGACAAGCGATATCGTGATTTTTCTCTTAATGAGTCTGGAATCATGGGACTAAACGGACGATACATTCGCCTGCTCTATCGATGTAAACTGGAAGCCTATATCAAAGCCATCAGTATCAGCGGCCTCACAATCAGCGACCCAATCAAAATCCTTGATGCCGGATGCGGACAGGGTTTCTTCGCTGAGCAAGCGTTAAACTTATTTCCGCAAGTACGGTATACCGGTGTCGACATCTCCCGCAAATTGATCGATCATCTGATAGACGAGTTCCCGCAATGCCGCTGGATCAATCACGATTTTTGCGACCCAGAATTCGACCTTGGTAACGGCTTTAACTTGATTCAATCCATTGAGGTATTACATTTGATTCTTAGCGACGTCAACCACTTCAACGCCATAAGGAACTTTGCTAAGTGTCTCGTTGCGGGAGGCACGCTCATCATCACTGACATCTTGCCTAAAAAGAGAATGCTGATTAGTAATTACATCGTGTTCAGAGAACTGGACTATTACAAGAATATTTTCCGTGAGTTAGACCTATCTATCGTTCGCATATTCCCCATGTATTTTTGGATACCAGACCGCGGTATTCCTATTTTCCCTTTTAAGTATTTTTTTTATTTTTTCCCACCAGAGTTTATTTTCAGGCTCGACCGGTTTTTTCTCAAGCTAGGTGTTCCTCCTTTATTGCAGTCTCACGACTCCGCAATGAAAGTGTTGGTAATAAGGAAGCACTGAATTTTTCCAAATGATCTATGAGACAACCAGACAATAAAATCCTAAAAGTCGGAATCGTAGGGGCCGGTGGAGCCGGTCTCTCTCAGTATTACCATTTCAATTCCATCAAAGGTTGCCGAACCACGGCTTTCTTCGATCCACACGATGCGGGAATAAAACGGGCTCAAGCTTTATCTCCCTTAATCCTGGCAACTAAGAATTTTGACGATTTTCTCAACGCGCCGGTCGATATTGTAAGCGTATGCTCTCCCGATAAAACCCATACCGAATATATCGTTAAAAGCCTGGCCGCAGGCAAGCATGTCCTTTGTGAAAAACCCCTTACGGATTCTCTTAACGACTGCCGGGCTATCCTGCAGGCAGAAAAGAATGCTTCCGGCTGCGTCATGGCCGTCCAACACCAGATGCGATTCCTTCCCGTTCACCTTAAAATGAAGGAAATTATTCAAGGGGGAAAACTCGGAAAAATTTTTTATATGGAGGGTTTTTATGTCCACAACCTTACACAAAGAGCCAAGCTATATGACCTTTGGCGGTTTAGGGATAATGCCACGCCTCTGGTATATTCGGGCTGCCATTTCGTGGACCTATTGAGATGGCTTCTTGAAGATGAAGTAACAGAGATTTTTGCCATGGCAAATAATATTGCCTTTCCGGAATATCCCGAATCAGATTTAAACATAGCGTTTCTACGTTTTAGGTCCGGGATCCTCGGTAAGGTCATTACCGCCTTTGGAGCTGGCCGGCCCCAGGATCATTCCGTCCGAATTTACGGTAACGAGCAATCCATCGAAAACAATCTCCTTTTTGATAAAGACGGCCATTTCCAAGTGTTCCACAGACCTTTTATCCATAATACATTTCTCCCTCAGAATTCCTCTTTAAGAAATAAACTGGGTGCATGGTACTTAAATGCCAAATCCGTGTTGATCAGCCGTGCAGTGGAGAGCCTAATGACCGGATGGAGAATGAAGGATTACTCTTATTCCGTGCAAAGCTATCCTCTCAGGGTTTATGAACATTCCTACGCGGTTAATGCCTCCATCACGGATTTCATCGATGCAATACGAAGGGGGAGAAAACCAAAATGCCGGGCCATTGACGCGGCTAAAACGGTCGTAACTTGTCTAGCCGGGGTTGAGTCCTATAGGGCGGGTCGGGTTGTTCCTTTGGGAAAATACTGGTTAAAAGAATTTAATGACACATAGTGCTTTCTCAAACGATTTTTACAAGGATCTTATCACTTCACTCCAATCGTACGGAACCAGGGATTCTAGCCCCATCCCCTCCCGGGGCAGGAATACTAGAATTAAGCAAATTGAGGAAAGATTTCTGCTGATGAACATTTATGAGATTGATTCCTGGAGAACGTACCTAGAATCTTTATCCTCTCCTTCCTGTCTTTCCCAGTTGAAATCAGCCGGCTTGTTGTGCATGATCTGGCTTAAGGAATCCTTGCGTTTGCCATTTCCTAAGCAAGAACCGGATTTCAGCGATAACTTTCCTAGGCGCGGCATCATAGTCTTCTTCCGATCACAAAAGATTATCATCATCGACCGACTGGGGAACCGCGTCGTTCACGCCCTGCGAGATGAGAAAAAAACCGAAAAGCAACTGTTACACCATGAAATTCTGGCCAACACAATTCTCCCCCATTGCACCATACCGATTCTTTTCAGCCATCTTGAACAACAGCCATTTTTCCTTGTACAACCTTATTGCCCGTATACTCCTTTATCATACGAAACGATCACGAATTCCCTATTGGGAGATATCTTCAAAAGCCTATTTGCTTTCTACGATTATTATGGGCTCGAAACCCTGGGTATAGGGGAATACATGGGTCAATTGACAGAAAAAATCGAGAGCTCTTTAAGAGATGGAGGGTTCGAGCCGAAATCCGAAAGTCTCTCACGCCTAACTGGGATGATTTACCGGGAGTGTTCGAGAGCATCCGCTTTATCTTCAGAATCCTTGCTTTTTCTCACGCAGGTTCACGGTGATCTGATTCCGCATCATATCGTTCGGCCCAATAAAAGCGCTGATTCCGATTTTTTTCTGGTGGACTGGTCTGAAAGCTATAAGTATTCTATTTTCCATGACCTTTTTTACCTGCAATTCCAGAACTACCATACGGACTTCTGGGAGAAATTTTTGTCTCTGAATCCAGACGATCTTATTCAGTATTACGGAGAAGGCTGGAGGACATTCTACAGGCTGCTCCAGGAAAGGAAACGTATCAATATGGATAGCCACTACGTCCGGTTAAACTTCCTTATTTGTCTGTTGCAAGAACTAGATCACAGGCTTAACAGGATCCACCGGAGATTTCTTCCTTTTTGGATCTCTCAGGTAGAAAAAATATGGCCTCGTTACTAACTGCATAGTGAAACATCATCGGAAAGAGAAAAATGTTGAATATCCCTTTTTTTCGAAATCAGAAGTGTATTATGACCCTCTCGGGCACGGATGTCCGTATCTTTGTTGATCCACAAACTGGTTACGGCAGCCAATTACTTCAATTCGGATTCCGCCCAACCGAAACATTTATTATTCCGCTTATGAAAGCCGTCCTCAGGTCTGGTGATGTTTTTGCCGATATTGGAGCCCATTGGGGTATCTACGCTCTGGTGGCTTGCCGGTTGGTCGGAGAACATGGCAAGGTACTAGCCGTCGAACCCTGGAAGGCCAACTATCAAAAGATACTCGAGAACCAGGATTTGAATAATTTCCGAAATCTCATCGCCGTCAACAAGGCCGTTGGGGAAAAAGCTGGCCAAGGTATCCTTGTTATTCGAGGAAGCGGTGACAACTTGAATTTCCTGTTAAGCGAAAAAAATGCCAATCCACTCATTAAGTTTTTTTTAAAAGTGCAAAAATGCGAGGTATCGGATCTCCCCTCGATCCTAAAAGAATGTTCCTTAGATAGGGTTAGGATGATGAAGATTGACATTGAAGGCGGAGAGTGCCTGGTCCTTAAGAATCTGGCGGGCCATATGAAACGGATGGAGTCTATTTTGATCGAGCTCCATCCAGACAATCCGGAATTTCCAGAACATGTACAGTTAATCTATAACTGCTTGTCCGAAAACCGCGATCTTTATTCGCTGGATGTGGGAGAATTTCCGCAACGGATTCATACCTTGGATCATTTCAGGATAAAACTGCCGAGGTATTATTTTTTTACCATCTCCCAGGATTCGGACATAGACATGAAAAGACTGAAACTTTAATTCAATGGCTGTTTTCACTCCTGTAATCATCAACAAGGAGCAGATATGCTAACCAATAAACTCAAAAGACTCTTTGAACTTATCCTTAATTCGTCCTACAAGAAAAGTGAGCCTTTGGAAGTCCTAAAACGCTGGAGAACTATTACCGATAAGCTGGTTTCTGAGAAATTCTTTGCGCAGGCAGGACTTTACAATGTATGGAAAAATTATCCCGGCAAAAGAGACAGGCAGATTGTAGTCGTTCAATGTCTGCAGAACGTCATCGCGAAGCAAATGGCGGGTATTGTTGCCGAATTCGGATGTTTTAAAGGGCACACGGCCATTCAAATGGTCCATGCCATGGAAAAGCTAGGGGACACATCAAAATTGTTCCTTTTCGACAGTTTTCAGGGAGTCCCGGACAGCAACTCACCTGATGACTGGCACTGGAAAAAAGGCGATTTGACGGTAGAATACAGCGAGGTCAAGGACCGTTTTGCCCCATACAAAAACATTGAGGTCGTTAAAGGCTATTTTAAAGACGTCCTTCCCCAATACGATCATTTAAAGATCAAATTCGCACACGTTGACGTCGATCTGTACGTGTCCATCAAAGAGGTCAATACATGGCTCCTCAGTCGCATGATCACTGGGGGCATCATTATTTACGATGATTATGGATTCGAGACCTGTCCTGGCGCCCTCAAAGCTGTCGATGAGGATTTTTCCCAACGGCTTGATTATTACAAATGGTCCTTGCCGACAGGACAATTTATGGCATTGAAAATACCTTAAGAAAATTGGGGAATGGTCATGGAAAACCGACCATTAATCCTTCGTAAAACTGATGTCTATTGCAAAAAAATCGGTTCGAGCAGTAGCATGGGTGGCCATCGCCCAAGCTACCCAATTATTAATCCAGTTCACTCTTTTATCTGTTCTGACCCATCTTTTGACACCTAATGATTTCGGTCTCTTGGCGATGACGCTGGTTTTTAAGAATTTCCTAATCATTTTCGGGGATTTTGGACTAACGGCGGCAGTTATTCAGAAAAAAAATATTACGGATTATCAGCTTTCCAGCATCTTCTGGATCAACGTCCTCGTGGGCCTCGTTCTCACCCTTGTGTTAAGCTCTCTAGCCTTTCCCATCGCGGCATTTTACAGGGAAAGTCGGCTTATGCCGACCACAATAACCCTTTCTACAGTCTTTCTGATTATTTCTTTGGGTTTTGTCCAAAACGCATTGCTTATTAAATCCCTTGATTTCAAACGACTAGCTTTCATCAAGATCACCACCCTGACTTTTTCGGGAGGCTTAGCAATTTTTCTGGCCTATCAGGGTTTTGGTCCCTGGAGTCTCGTTTTCCAGATCCTTAGCAACCAGTTTTTAGAAACTATTCTCCTCTGGACCCGTTCCTCTTGGCGGCCATTATTTGTATTCCGCTGGAATGAAGTCAGGGAGTTAGTGGGATTTGGCTCCCATCTCATTGGTTTTTCTTTCATTAATTATTTTATACGGAATTTTGATGATCTTCTCATTGGAAAATTTTTGGGTATGCAACGTCTGGGCTTCTATAACCTGGCCTATCGGCTGCTTCTGTTTCCCTTGGAAAATCTCACCAATGTCATTGCACAGGTAGCCTTTCCTGCATTTTCGCAAATTCAGGATGACAAAAAAATGATTTCCGAGGCTTACACTAAAGCCGCCCGTTTTATTGCTTGTATGGCATTCCCCATTATGATGGGTTTGTTCATCATCGCTCCGGAATTTATAGAAACATTTCTGGGGCCTCAGTGGCAGCGGTCGGTCTTTCTGGTGCAAATCCTTTCTGTAGCCGGGCTGGTAGAATCAATCGGATCACTTAATGGAACGATTTATAAAGCACGGGGAAGAACGGAAATTCAGTTTCGCATGGGACTCATATTTTCGATCTTATATTTCTCGGCATTTATCATTGGCTTACGATGGGACATTGAGGGGGTCGCCTTCGGTTACGCGCTGACCTCATTGCTAGTCACTTATCCCAGCATGATTGTGGTGTTCAAACTGATCGACCTAGACTTCACCCACTTTCTCAGGCAGCTCCGCAACATCTTTTTAGCCTCTTTATTCATGAGCGTGGTCCTTTTTTGCGTGAAGTATTTTCTTAAAAACGCCATGGCCATAGATAACGTTCTGCTCCTCGCTTTATTATTTTGGGTCGGTGTTGCGATATACGTTCCTTCCCTAGGTTGGATGGACAGAAATTTATACAAGGAATTCTTTCAACTCATACGGGTCTTAAAATGACATTACGGCAAAAAATTATCGGACAAACACGACTTGTCGTTGCGCAAGGTGTCTTTAGCTGGTTACCTCAGACAGAGATTTGGATTTACAACCAGATCAAATCCTTAGACTCAAGTATTGAGTCCCATATCATTTGCGAATTTTCCACAAATTTAAAACAATTTGCTTTACCTAACATTCTTTGTTTGCAGAAAAAATATCCTATTTGTTATTTCTACGAAAAGCTGTTACAAAAGACAGGATTGCATTACCATTCCGGCTTATTGAAGCGGCAGATGATGAGCTTACGCATCGATATCTTGCATTCTCATTTTGCCAATTATGCTTGGTTCAATCAAGCGGCGGCCAGAGCTGTTCAGGCCAAGCACGTTGTGACATTTTATGGTTTCGATGTTAACATGCTGCCGACACAATTTCCTGTTTGGAAAAGACGATATCAAGAGTTATTCGATAGTGCGATTCTTTTTCTGTGTGAAGGTCCCCATATGGCCCAATGTATCCAAAAACTTGGATGTCCAAAAGATAAAATTCTGGTTCACCACTTGGGGGTCGATGTCAACAATATTCGCTTTGAAAAGAGGACCTGGAATGGAAACGATCCCTTCCGGATTCTCATTGCAGGAACTTTTCAAGAAAAAAAAGGCATTCCTATAGCTTTGGAAACCATAAGCCAAATCCGAGATGTCTCAGTTGAGATTACAATTATCGGCGATGCCACTCGAGAGAAAAGAAGCCAGGACGAAAAGAAAAGAATTATGAATGCTATCAAATGTTTTCACCTAAAGTCACAGGTCCGTTTATTAGGTTATCAACCCTATGAAGTTCTCATTCACGAGTCATATCAGCATCATCTTTTTCTCGCAACCAGTAAAACTGCCTCAAATGGGGACACAGAAGGAGGGGCACCTGTTATTTTAATGGATATGATGGCTGCAGGGCTTCCCATTGTTTCTACACGCCATTGCGATATTCCTGAGGTGATCAATCATGGCGAAACAGGGCTGCTCGCTGATGAAGGGAACGCGGATCAGTTGATCACCCATGTACGTTGGTTTATCTCACAATACAATTCTCACAAACGTGTAGAGATGACAGAAAAAGCCAGATGCAATATAGAGGAGAGATTCAACACTACTCGACAAGGAAAAGAATTATCAGAGATATACCGAAGTCTGTAATAAAATCGCTAAGATAATCTCATTAAGGTGTTGTGAAGAAATAAAAATGATATCGGAAATGAGGAACCACTGAGTTTCGTAAAAAGAATGCCCATGGCTTCCAGAGTTCGCCGGAGAGAGGAAGTAGGCCTTCCCAATGTGACATTATTAATGCGAAGATTGGGAGTTAGAAAACATGAAAAGAATAAATGTTGACATTATCGTGGGTACCCGGCCAAATTTCATGAAAGCTGCGGCGATTTTTTCAGTGCCCCACACTTTCAACAATCTTTATTTAAGGTTGATTCATACTGGCCAGCACTACGATGCTGAGATGGTGGATATATTCTTTGAACAATTTAAGCTGCCTGCGCCAGTTTGTTGCTTGGAAGTGGGCTCTGGAACGCATGCCGTACAAACCGGGGAAATCATGAAAAGATATGAACAATGGGTTCAAAACAATCGACCCGATTTATGTTTAGTTGTGGGAGATGTCAACTCTACGGCAGCCTGCGCCATTGTCTGCGCCAAGGAGAGAATTCGGCTCGGACACGTTGAAGCGGGGCTGCGGTCCTTCGACCGAAGCATGCCGGAAGAAATCAACCGTATCATCACGGACAGCATCGCAGAGCTTCTGTTTGCCTCCGAGCCATCTGCTGTGCAAAATTTGCGTCGGGAAGGACATGGATCTTACATCTATTTTGTCGGAAACGTTATGATCGATACTTTGTTTCGGATGCGACCTCAGGTGGAACTCTTGAGTATGCATAGGAATTTCGGTCTAAAGAAAAAAGGCTATGCTTTTGTCACGTTGCATCGGCCTTCCAACGTGGATGATCCCCATTCTTTAAAGGAGGTGTGCGAACAACTTAAATATCTCAGTGAACGTATGCCTGTAGTCTTTCCCATCCATCCCCGGACGAGAAAATACCTGCAATTAAACGGCTGGGAAGAGAAATTTAGCGCCATGGCTGGCTTTCATCTTCTGGATCCCATTGGATATTTGGAATCCCTATCTTTGGTGCTTGACTCCCAATTAGTCATTACGGACAGTGGCGGCCTTCAAGAGGAAACGACCGTCCTTAATATTCCCTGTCTGACCTTCCGCGATAATACCGAGCGCCCCATCACTATTGAACAGGGCACCAACACTCTGATCAAACGGAACTGGAATCTCTTCCGTGAGTGTCTGGAAAGAATCGAAAGGGGTACGTATTTACAGTCGGATACCCGGATCCCTCTATGGGATGGCCATGCGGCCGAAAGGATCCTTAAAATTTGCTCGGAACAATGACCTTAACTTTAATATGACGGAATAAAATTGTCCATGGCCTTGTTTTGTGTTATTCTTAATTTGTTTTTGCAAATCGAAAACGCGTTATGGAGAAAACCAAAGGCATTATCCTCGCTGGTGGAAAAGCCACCCGACTTTATCCTATCACCAAAGCTGTCTGCAAGCAGCTTCTGCCCATTTATGATAAACCCATGATTTATTACCCTCTATCTGTCCTCATGCTGGCTGGCATTAGAGATGTTTTAATTATTTCCACTTTAGAAGCCATTCCTCAATTTCAAAATCTTCTAGGGGATGGAAAACATTTGGGTCTTACGATTAGCTATACTGTCCAGGAAAACCCTCGTGGGTTGGCAGATGCCTTCATTGTAGGAGAGGCCTTCATAGGGAAAAATCATGTTTGTCTCGTTCTGGGGGATAACGTCTTCTATGGCGATGCCCTGCAGACTCAATTAAAAAAAGCCATACATTACCCCGGAGCCTATATTTTTGCCTATTCCGTGAAAGATCCCCAACGCTACGGGGTCGTAACCTTTGACGAAAAGGAAAATGTCTTATTGGTAGAGGAAAAACCTAAGAGGCCGAAATCTAACTGGGCGATTACTGGTCTTTATTTTTTTGACAACAGGGTTATCAAGATCGCAAAAGAGGTTAAGCCCTCACCAAGGGGAGAATTGGAAATCACTGATGTCATCAACGCTTATCTCAAACTGAAGGCGCTCAAAGTTATTGCTCTGGGACGAGGGTACGCTTGGCTTGATACCGGAACGCATGACTCTCTGATTGAAGCCTCTGCCTTTATTAAAATTATAGAGGATCGTCAAGGACTAAAAATCGGTTGTGTAGAAGAGATTGGTTATCGTAAAGGATTCATCAGTAAGGCTCAATTGAAATCCCTAGCCAATCAGTGTACGGCCTCCTATGGTGATTATTTAAGAGAGATTGTGAGGAAATGATTTAAATGTCCACTATAGGCGAAGACATATTGATTACCGGTGGGGCAAGTTTTGTAGGCAGTGAATTTACCAGGCAAGTTGTCCGTGCCGGATTTCGACCAATAATCATTGATAAACTTACTTATGCAGGAGATCTTACCAGACTCAAGAGTATTCAAGGGCATTTCCGTTTTTATAAAAAGGATATCTGTGATATAAATAATATTTTTCCCATATTTAAGAAATATCGTCCTAAGATGGTGGTACATTTTGCTGCTGAGAGCCATGTAGATCGCAGCATTCAGAACCCAACCGCATTTTTAAAGACCAATCTCTTGGGCACACAGGTTCTTTTGGATGCCTGCCTGCGGTATGGCATCGGCAGATTCATTCACATATCCACGGATGAGGTTTACGGAGATATCGAAAAAGGCAAATTTAGAGAAGATTTTCCCCTTAATCCTAATTCCCCTTACTCTGCCAGCAAGGCAGCCGCAGATCTTTTGGTCCGCTCTTACATCCGGACATTCAATTTGCCGGCAGTGATAGTAAGGCCTTGCAATAATTATGGCCCTTGGCAGTATCCGGAGAAGTTTATCCCTGTTATCATCTTCAAGGCTCTACGGGAGCAACTCATCCCTGTCTATGCGCGTGGATTAAACGTCCGGGAGTGGTTGTATGTCGAAGACTGCGCCGAGGCAATTTTTAGGATCGCTAAGAATGGCCGGACCGGGGAGACTTATAATGTAGGATCTGGGACCGAAATCAAAAACGTCGATTTGGTAAGAAAAATTCTTGAGATATTGGGCAAACCCAAAACGCTCATCAGCTTTGTGAAAAATCGTCCTGGCCATGACCTACGATATTCCCTTGATTCAAGTAAGATTAAGAAAGAACTTGGGTGGAATCCTCGAAAAGAATTTAATAGAGGGCTTAAAGAGACAGTAGGATGGTATGAAAGAAATTTTAGTTGGTTAGAAAATAAAGCTATATCCTTACGTTCTTATTGGAAAAAGGTGTATAAACCTCAAAATAAGGTATGAAGGCTATCACTAAGATTTGTCTAACCTCAAAAAAGCGTGAAAACCACGATTTTGGCGATGTCCACGACGATACGAGTTGATAGGTTACTTGCAAAAACGAAAATTTTTGGAGAACTTCAGCCTGTTGATTTTCTCGAAAGCTTGCAAGAATTCTTTCTGATAATGATAATCGTGCGGCAATTTGATAATGTTTTTCTTGTGCTGGCGTATCAATCTGGTTGTATCGGAATTTCAAAGATGAAATTCCGATACAACCACAGGGGGTTTGGGGGATTGTGGGCAATCCCCCAAGGGGTGACAGCGGAAGAATGCGACGAAGAGGAGCATTCTGGAGCGTCAGAGGGGCGATAGCCCCTATGGACAAGATAGTGCCGAACGCAGTGAGGCCTATCTTGTTTGTGGATATAGAAACGCAGAGAGTAACTACTCAGGTACCCATATCCGTCGAGAACCAGATTGCAGGTGATCTTAATGGAAATTGACTCTCGACGAGAGCTTATTTGAGTAAATTTTAGGCTAAA
>Ga0114945_10001169_pt1 | contig 16435 bp, 16 predicted proteins | sample OV2TP3_FD_87194 | JGI IMG/M metagenome (GOLD analysis project Ga0114945, IMG submission 87194) | Hot spring microbial communities from Beatty, Nevada to study Microbial Dark Matter (Phase II) - OV2 TP3 | ecosystem: Environmental > Aquatic > Thermal springs > Hot (42-90C) | place: USA: Beatty... | reverse complement strand
TCGTCGAGCGCCGCGCCCGGGCCCGAGCGCAGGAACTCGACCGGGTCGCGCTGCAGCAGCCCGAGCACGCCGCCGAGCGCGCGCAGGACGGGCGCCAGCCCGGTGCGCCCGCGCCCGATCTCGCGCGCGAGCTCGAACAGCACCGCCACCGCCTGCGGCGTGCCGAAGTCGTCGTCCATCGCCTGCTTGAGGCGGCGCGCGTGCGGCTCGCTCCAGTCGGGCGCGGCGCTGCCCGCGGGCGCGCCCTTGAGCGCGATGTACAGGCGCGTCAGCGCACCCTTCGCGTCGCGCAGGTCGGCGTCGGAATAGTCGAGCGGGCTGCGGTAATGCGCACGCAGCACGAAGAAGCGCACCACCTCCGCGTCGAAGTGCCGCAGCACGTCGCGGATGACGAAGAAGTTGCCGAGCGACTTCGACATCTTCTCCTCCTCGACGCGCACGAACTCGTTGTGCATCCAGTAGCGCACGAACGGACGCCCGCTTGCGCCCTCGGACTGCGCGATCTCGTTCTCGTGGTGCGGAAACTGCAGGTCCTGGCCGCCGCCGTGGATGTCGAAGGTTTCCCCGAGCAGGGCGCAGCCCATCGCCGAGCACTCGGTGTGCCAGCCCGGTCGCCCCTCGCCCCACGGCGAAGGCCAGGCGGGCTCGCCCGGCTTGGATCGCTTCCACAGGACGAAGTCCAGGGGATCGCGCTTGCCGGGGTCGACCTCGACGCGCTCGCCCGCGCGCAGCTCCTCCAGCGTGCGGCCCGAGAGCTTGCCGTAGCCCGGGAAGCTGCGCACCGCGAAGTTCACGTCGCCGCCCGGCGCGCGGTAGGCGAGCTCCCGCGCCTCGAGCCGGCGGATCAGCTCTACCATCTGCGGCACGAACCCGGTCGCGCGCGGCTCGTGGTCGGGCTTCTCCACCCCGAGCGCCGCCAGGTCCTCGTCCATGGCGCGGATGTAGCGCGCCGTCAGGGCGTCTGTCGCCTCGCCGCTCTCGGCGGCGCGGCGGATGATCTTGTCGTCGATGTCGGTGATGTTGCGCACGTAGGTGACGCGGTAGCCGCTCGCGCGCAGCCAGCGCCGCACCATGTCGAACACCACCATGACGCGCGCGTGACCGAGATGGCAGTAGTCGTACACCGTCATGCCGCAGACGTACATGCGCGCCTCGCCGGGCTGCAGCGGGACGAACTCCTGCTTCTCTCTGCCGAGCGAGTTGTAGATGCGGAGCATGCCGGGAAGCCCTCAGCTGCGCGCGCCCAAGTTGTGAACGGGCGGGGCTTGGTCTAGAATGCGCGGCGTCACGTAGGGCCTTGAAAAGTATAACACAATGACCACTTTCCCCGGCGCGCGATCGACGCTTCGCGGCGCTTGCGCCGCGCTCGCGCTCGCCTGCGGCGCGGCGCTCGCCGACGAGGTGCAGGAGGCGAGCAAGCTGTTCAAGTCCGGACGGCACGCGCAGGCGCTCGAGCGCGTCAACCAGGTGCTCTCCGGAAAGCCGCGCGATGCGCAGGCGCGCTTCCTCAAGGGGCTGATCCTCGCCGAGCAAGGCAACGCCGCCGAAGCGAGCGATATTTTCCTCAAGCTGACGCAGGACTACCCGCAGCTTCCGGAGCCCTACAACAACCTCGCGGTGCTGTACGCCGCCCAGGGCCAGTACGACAAGGCGCGCGGCGCGCTCGAGCAGTCGATCCGCACGCATCCCAGCTACGCCACCGCGTACGAGAACCTCGGCGACGTCTACGCCAAGCTCGCGAGCCAGGCCTACGACAAGGCGCTGCAGATCGACTCCTCCAACGCGGGCGCGAAGAACAAGCTCGCCCTCGTGAGAGAGCTCGTCGGCAGCGCGCCCTCGCGCCCGGTGCAGACCGCCGCGGCCGAGAAGGCTCCGGGCAAACCTGCCCCGGTCGCCGCCGCCGCCCCGGCGGCGGAGGCGAAACCTGCTGCACCCGCCAGGGTGGAGGCACCTGCCAAGGCGGTAGCCCCGGCCAAGCCCGCTCCGATCGCTTCCGCCGCGCCAGCGGCGGAAGCGAAACCTGCCGCGCCCGCGAAGTCGGCTGGCGCCGAAGTGCTCGAAGCCGTCAACGCCTGGGCGAAGGCCTGGTCCAGGCAGGACGTCCCCACCTACCTCGGCGCGTACGCGAAGGACTTCAGGACGCCCGGCGGCGAGCCGCGCGCCGAGTGGGAGAAGCTCAGGCGCGCGCGCCTCAGCGGGCCGAAGTCGATCTCGGTGACCGTGGAGGCGCCCAAGGTGAGCGTCAACGGCGAGCGCGCCAGCGTCACCTTCAAGCAGCACTACCGGTCCGACACGTTCAAGGCCTCGGGCAACAAGACGCTGGAGCTGGTGCGCTCCGGCGGCCGCTGGCTGATCCAGCAGGAGAAGGTGGCCAATTGAGCGCTCTGGCGGCCGCCCTGCGCCGCGCCGCGGTCACCGTGCTGTTCAGTGCCGCCGCTCCCGCGTTCGCGGCCGGCCCCGAGGCGGCGCTCTCGGGCGTGCTCTCGGCGCTCGAGGCGAGCCGGCTCGAGCTCGCGCTCGAGCGGGTCGAGGCGCTGCTCGCGGCGCACCCGAACTTCCGTCTGGCGCACTTGATCCGCGGCGACCTGCTCACCGCGCGCGCGCGCCCGCTCGAGACCTTCGGCAACGTGCCGAAGACGGTTCCCCGCGACAAGGTCGAGGACCTGCGGGCCGAGGCGCTGTCGCGCCTGCGGGCGCTGCGCGAGCGGCCCGCGGGCGGCGTGGTGCCGCGCTACGTGCTGCAGCTGCAGGCCGAGCAGAAGCACGCGCTGGTGGTCGACTCCAGGCGCTCGCGGCTCTACGTCTTCGAGAACGCGGGCGGTCGGCCACGCTTCGTCGCCGACTACTACGTGACCCTGGGCAAGAACGGCGTCGAGAAGACGCGCCAGGGCGACCAGAAGACGCCGATCGGCGTCTACCACGTGACCGCCAACCTGCCGCGCCGGAAACTGGCGGACTTCTACGGCGCCGGCGCCTTCCCGATCAACTACCCGAACGCCTGGGACCGGAGCCTGGGCCGCAACGGCCACGGCATCTGGCTGCACGGCACGCCCACCGATACCTACAGCCGCCCGCCGCGGGCGAGCGACGGCTGCCTGGTGCTCGCCAACGCCGACCTGGAGTCGGTGGCCCCTGCGCTGCAGATCGGGCTGACCCCCGTGATCATCGCCGACGAGATCGAATGGACGCAGGCCGCCGCGCTCGAGTCCGAGCGCCGCGGCCTGGGCGAGGCGCTCGCCGCCTGGCGCACGGACTGGGAGAGCCGCGACAGCGAGCGCTACCTCGGGCACTACTCGAGGCGCTTTCACTCGGACGGGCAGGATCTCGCCGCGTGGTCGGCGCACAAGCGCCGCGTGAACGCCGGCAAGCGCTGGATCAAGGTGGGCGTCAGGCGCCTGGCGATGTTCCGCTACCCGCGGGAGAATTTCGTCGTGGTGAGCTTCGAGCAGGACTACCGCTCGAGCAACCTTTCCAACGTGATGCGCAAGCGCCAGTACTGGATGCAGGAGGACGGCCGCTGGCGCATCCTCTACGAAGGCGGAGCATGAAACTGCGAAACTTCTGGAAGCCGCTGCTCGTCCTCTCGGCCGCGACGGCGTCCCCCGGCGCCCTCGCCGCCGATCCGCAGGTGGACGTGAAGACCAGCGCGGGGACGATCCGGCTCGAGCTCTACCCGGCGCGCGCACCCAAGACAGTCGAGAACTTCCTGCAATACGTGAAGGACGGCCACTACAACGGCACCCTCTTCCATCGCGTCATCGACGGCTTCATGATCCAGGGCGGGGGCTTCGAGGCGGGCCTGCGCCAGAAGGCGACGCGAGCGCCGGTGGTCAACGAGGCGAAGAACGGGCTGAGGAACGACCTCGGCACCATCGCCATGGCGCGCACCAGCGACCCCCACTCGGCGAGCGCCCAGTTCTTCATCAACGTCAAGAACAACGAGTTCCTCAACGCGGCTGCCGCGCAGGACGGGTGGGGCTATGCCGTGTTCGGCAAAGTGATCTCGGGGCTGGACGTGGTGATGAAGATCTCGAAGGTTCCCACCGGCAACGCCGGCATGCACCAGAACGTCCCGCGCGAGGCCGTCGTCATCGAGTCGATGGCGCTGGTGGGCGGCGCCAAGCAATGAAGTGAGCCGCGCGCTCTTCATCTCCGACCTGCACCTCTCGGCCGGGCGCCCCGACACCAACCAGCAGTTCTTCCGCTTCCTGGCCGGGGAGGCGCCGCGCGCGCGCGCGCTCTACATCCTCGGCGACCTGTTCGAGTACTGGATCGGCGATGACGCGCTGGAGCAGGATGCGCTGGGGCTGGAGGTCGTCCGGAGCCTGAAAAGACTCGCCGACGCCGGAGTGCAGATTTCTCTCATGCACGGAAATCGGGACTTCCTGATCGGCGCGCGATTCTGCGCGGCGGCGGGCGCCGCGCTTCTCGACGACCCGAGGGTCGTCGAGATCGATGGAGAACCGACCCTCCTGATGCACGGCGATACGCTGTGCACCGACGACGTGGACTACCAGGCGTGGCGCCGGAACGCGAGGTCGGAAGCCTGGCAGCGCGAGTTTCTCGCCCGGCCGTCCGCCGCGCGGCACGCGGAGATCGGCGCGCTGCGCGAGAAGAGCAAGGCGGTGGTGCAGGCCAAGCCCGCGGACATCATGGACGTCGCCGATGCCGCGGTGCGCGCCGCGTTCCGCGCCCACGGCGTCGCGCGGCTCATCCACGGCCACACGCACCGCGCGGCGCGACACGCGCTCGAGGTCGACGGCCGGCGCTGCGAGCGCTGGGTGCTGCCCGACTGGTACGGGCGCGGCGGCTACCTCGCACTGGCCGACGGCGCGCCGATGCTGGTCTCGTTCTGATTCAGCCCAGGCCCCGCGCCAGGTCTTCCTTCAGGTCCTCGACGCCCTCCAGCCCCACCGACAGCCGGATCAGGCCCTCGCCGATCCCCGCCGCGGCGCGCTCCTGCGGCGAGAGCCGCCCGTGCGTGGTGCTCGCCGGGTGCGTGATGGTCGTGCGGACGTCGCCCAGGTTGCCGGTGATCGACACCAGCTGGGTGGCGTCGATCACCTTCCAGGCGGCGTCCCTGCCCCCCTCGACGGCGAAGGACACCACGGCGCCGCCGGCGCGCTGCTGGCGCCTGGCGAGCGCGTGCTGCGGGTGCGAGGCGAGCCACGGGTAGTACACGCGCCGCACGCGCGGCTGCTGCTCGAGCCAGCGCGCGATCTCGAGCGCGCGCTCCGACTGCGCCTGCATGCGCAGCTCGAGCGTCTCCATGCCCTTGTGCACCACCCAGGCGTTGAACGGCGACATCGCCGGGCCCGCGGTGCGCAGGAACGCCACCAGGGCGTCCATCACCGGCCCCCTGGCGCCGGCGACCGCGCCCCCCAGCACCCGGCCCTGGCCGTCCAGGTGCTTGGTCGCCGAATGGACCACGAAATCCGCGCCCAGCGCGAGCGGGCGCTGCAGCGCCGGGGTGCACAGGGCGTTGTCGACCGCCAGCGCCGCGCCGGCCCGCTTCGCCACCCCGGCGAGGGCCGCGATGTCGGCGATCTCGCCCAGGGGATTGGACGGCGTCTCGAGGAAGAACAGGCGGGTCTCGGGGCGCGCGGCGCGCTCCCATGCGCCGACCTCGGTCGGCGGGACGAAAGTCGTCTGCACGCCGAAGCGCGCGAGCAGCGTCGCGTAGAGCTGCACCGTCGCGCCGAACACGGCGCTGGAGCACACGACGTGGTCCCCGGCCTTCAGCAGCACCATCGAGAGGGCGAGGATCGCCGACATGCCCGAGGCCGTGGCGACGCACGCCCCGGCGCCTTCGAGCGCCGCCAGGCGGTCCTGGAGCATCGCCACCGAGGGATTGGTGTAGCGCGAGTAGACGAACTCGGCCGAGGTGCCGCCGAACCCGGCGGCCGCGGCCGCGGCGTTTTCGAACACGAAGCTCGAGGTGAGGTAGAGCGCCTCGGAGTGCTCGTTGAACTCCGAGCGCGCGGTGCCGGCCCGCACGCCCAGGGTGGAAAGCTCGAACGATCGGCTCATAAAAAAACCCGGTCCTCTCTCGACTAAGCGGACCGGGTTCTCGTCGGCACGCTTTAGCTGGATTTATAGCGCGCCCGCAAGCTGTGGCTCAAATCGGCGCGTGCCGCGAGTATAGCAGGGTCAGGGGGTGGCCACCAAATTGAGGTCCAGCTGCCCGCCGTCGAGCTCCTCGCCGGCATCGCGCGCGGCGTCGCGCCGCGTCTCGATCGCGAGCAGGTAGTCGCTGGTCACGTCGCCCGTGACGTAGTGGCCGTCGAAGCACGACGTCTCGAAGCCCGCGAGCCGCGGGTTGACGCGGCGCACCGCGTCCTTGAGCGCCTCGAGGTCCTGGTAGATGAGCGCGTCCGCGCCGATCTCGGCCGCGACCTCGGCCTCGCTGCGATGCGCCGCGATCAGCTCGGCGCGGGTCGGCATGTCGATGCCGTAGACGTTGGGGAAGCGCACCGGCGGCGCGGAAGAGGCGAAAAACACCTTGCGCGCCCCGGACTCGCGCGCCATCTGGACGATCTCGCGGCTGGTGGTCCCGCGCACGATCGAGTCGTCCACCAGCAGCACGTTCTTGCCCCTGAACTCCATCGCGATGACGTTCAGCTTCTGGCGCACCGAGCGGCGCCGCAGCGCCTGGCCGGGCATGATGAAGGTGCGGCCGATGTAGCGGTTCTTGACGAAGCCCTCGCGGTAGGGGACGTCCAGGCCCATCGCCAGCTGCAGCGCCGAGGGGCGGCTCGAGTCCGGGATCGGGATCACGACGTCGATCTCGAGGCTCCGGTACTGGCGCCGGATCTTCTCCACCAGCTTCTCGCCCATGTTGAGCCGCGCCTCGTACACCGAGGCCCCGTCCATGAGCGAATCGGGCCGCGCCAGGTACACGTACTCGAAGATGCAGGGGTTGAGCGAGGCCTGCGGCGCGCATTGCTGGGCGTGCAGGCTGCCCTCCTCGTCGATCAGCACCGCTTCCCCGGGCGCGATGTCGCGCAGCAGCCGGAAGCCGAGCGCGTCCACCGCCACCGACTCCGAGGCGACCAGGTACTCGGTGCCCTGCGGCGTCTCGCTGTAGCCGATCACCGCGGGCCGGATGCCGTAGGGGTCGCGGAAGGCGAGCACGCCGTAGCCGGCGATCATGGCGATCACGGCATAGGCGCCGCGCACGCGCCGGTGCACCTGGGCCACCGCGGCGAAGATGGTCTGCGGGTCCAGGCGCAGGCGCACCGAGGCCTTCTCCAGCTCGTGCGCCAGCACGTTGAGCAGCACCTCGGAATCGGAGTTGGTGTTGATGTGCCGCAGGTCCTGGCGAAACATCTCCTCCTTGAGGGCCTCCGAGTTGATCAGGTTGCCGTTGTGGCCGAGCACGATGCCGAACGGCGAATTGACGTAGAAGGGCTGCGCCTCGGCCGAGTTGAACGCCGAGCCCGCGGTCGGGTAGCGGCAGTGCGCGATGCCGACGTTGCCCGGGAGCGCCCGCATGTTGCGGGTGCGGAACACGTCCCGCACCATGCCGCTGCCCTTCTGCATGTGCAGCGTGTTGCGCTCGCTGGTCACGATGCCGGCGGCGTCCTGGCCGCGGTGCTGCAGCAGCAGCAGGCCGTCGTAGAGGAGCTGGTTGACCGGGGACCGGGCGACGACCCCGAGAATTCCGCACATGCGAGCGGGCTCCCGCGTGGCTTAACGGTCAATCATACCGCAGGCGCTCGGCCAGGGTCGCCGGGAGCCAGGGCTTGAGCGCGAGGGCCGCGCGTGCCATGGGCTCGCCGCACACCGAGTCGCGCCAGAACGCCTGCCGCGGCGCCGAGGTAAGCCCGGCGAGCAGCGCCGCCGCGAGCACCAGCACTCCCGCGCGAGCCGCGCCGAACACCCCGCCCAGGGTCCGGTCCAGGCCGCCGAGCCCGACCGCACGGACGAGCTTCGAGAGCGCCAGCGCGGCGAGCGAGGCGATGACCAGGGTCGCGATGAACACCAGCACGAAGGCCGCGAGGACTCGCAGCTCCGGCGTCGGGATGGCCTGCGGCATCGATGCGCCGAGCGGGCCCGCCAGCAGGTTCGCGGCGAGGAACGCCATGACGTAGCCCAGGATCGAGAGGATCTCGTGCACCAGGCCCCGCCATACCCCCCAGACCACCGACAGCGCGAGCACGCCGAGCACGGCGTAGTCGAGCCAGGTCATCCGGACCTGGCGGCCACGCTGCCCGGCTTGAAGCCCAGGCCCTTGAGCTGCTCGAAGGCCTTTTCGGCCGCCTCGCGGCTCGAGAACGGGCCGGCGCGCACCCGCGTCACGCTGCCCTGCTTGATCGCGACCGTCTCGGTGTAGAAGGGCAGCTTCGCCGCCTTGAGCTTCTCCAGCACCGGCTCGGGCTCGGCGTAGGCCCCGACCTGGACGTAGAACTCCTCGCGGCCCGCGAGCGCCGCCTCGGCCCGTTTTCGCTCGGCCTCCTCGGCGGCCTTCGCCGGCTCCGCCCGCGGCTTCTCCGGCGCCTTCGCCGCGGGCTTTTGCTGGGACCCGGGCTCGGGCTTCGCTGGCGCCGCGGACGCCCTGGGCGGTTCCGTCACCGGGCTCTTCGGCGTCACCTTGGGGGTGAACGAGGTCTCCTCCTCCGCGGGAATGCGCACGCTCACCGGCGGCTGCGCCTGCCTGGGCTCCGAGTCGAAGATCATCGGCAGCACGATCACCGCGGCGAGCACCAGCGCGATGGCGCCCACCAGCCGGCGGCGGCCGCGGCGCTTGAGCGTATTGACGTCTTCCGGCTCAGCCATGGGCAACACGCCGGGCGGCGAGCTGCGCCATGGCCTCGGCGACGGTGACAAAAGATCCGAACACGACGATTTTATCATCCTCGCCCGCGTCGCTTCGCGCCGCGGCCAGCGCCTGCGCGACGCTGGCGTGGCGAAAGGCGCTCGCGCGCACGCCGGCCGCCTCGAGCGCGGCGCCGAGCTGCGCTGCGTCCGCGCCGCGCGCACCGCCGAGGCTCGCCAGGTGCCAGCGCGTCACGCGCGGCGCGAGCGCGCGCGCCACGCCCGCGATGTCCTTGTCGCGCAGCATGCCGAGCACCGCGATGGTCTCCGGCGCGTAGCCGCTCGCCGCGAGGTTCGCGGCGAGCGCCGTCGCGGCCTCGGGGTTGTGCGCCACGTCCAGCACGATCTGCGGCCGGCCCGGCAGCACCTGGAAGCGCCCGGGGAGCTCGACCTCGGCCAGGCCGCGGCGCACGTCCTGCATGCCCAGGGGCAGCGCCGCACGCAGGGCGTCGAGCGCGGCGATCGCCGCGGCGGCGTTGCGCAGCTGCACCGCGCCGCGCAGCGCCGGATAGGCGAGCGCGGCGCGCTTGCCTCCCGGCCCCCAGTAGGTCCACTGGCCTTGCCCCGCGGCGTAGCCGAAGTCGCGCCCGAGGCGCAGCTGCTGGCCGGCCGCCGCGAGCACGGCGGCGGGAGGATCGGGCTCGGCCACGATCGCCGGGCGCCCGGCGCGGAAGATCCCCGCCTTCTCCCGGCCGATCGCCTCGCGCGTGGCGCCCAGGAACTCGACGTGATCGATGCCGACGCTCGTGAGCACGGCGCAGTCGGGCTCGAAGGCGTTGACCGCGTCGAGCCGCCCGCCGAGCCCGACCTCCAGCACCAGCGCGTCCAGCCGGGCGCGCGCGAAGAGCCACGCCGCCGCCAGAGTGCCGAACTCGAAGTACGTGAGCGCCACGCCGCCTCGCGCCTGCTCCACGGCCGCGAATGCCTCGCACAGCTCGGCGTCGCCGGCCTCGCGGCCGGCCACGCGCACGCGCTCGTGGTAGCGCAACAGGTGCGGCGAGGTATAGAGCCCGGTGCGGTAGCCCGCGGCGCGCAGGATCGCCTCCAGCATGGCACAGGTCGAGCCCTTGCCGTTGGTCCCGCCCACGGTGATCAGCGGAACGCCGAGCGGCGCCTCCAGCCGCCGCAGCACCTGATCGACGCGCTCCAGGCCGAGCGCGATCGCCTGGGGATGCAGGCGCTCGACGTGCTGCAGCCAGCCGTCGAGCGTCGCCGGCGTCACGAAGACAGGTCGGGCGGCCGCCGCAGCAGCATCGCGAGCAGCGCGTGCAGCCGGTCGCGCAGCTGCCGGCGGTCGACGATCAGGTCGACGGCGCCCTTCTCCAGCAGGAACTCGGCGCGCTGGAACCCCTCCGGCAGCTTCTGGCGCACCGTCTGCTCGATGACGCGCGGGCCGGCGAAGCCGATGAGCGCCCTGGGCTCGGCCACGACGATGTCGCCGATCATGGCGAAGCTCGCCGAGACGCCGCCCATCGTCGGATCCGTCAGCACGCTGACGAAGGGCAGCCGGCGGGCCGCCAGCTCGGTGAGCGCGGCGGTGGTCTTCGCCATCTGCGCAAGCGACAACAGCCCCTCCTGCATGCGCGCGCCGCCGGTCGCCGTGAAGCACACCAAGGGCAGCTTCTGCTCGATGGCGACGCGCACGCCGCGCACGAACCGCTCCCCGACCACCGAGCCCATCGAGCCGCCCATGAACTCGAACTCGAAGGCCGCCGCCACCGTGCCGATCGCCTTGATCGAGCCCTGCATCACCACCAGGGCGTCGCTCTCGCCCGTGGCGGACTGGGCCTCCTCGAGGCGCTCCGGGTAGCGCTTGGAGTCGCGGAACTTGAGCGTATCCACCGGCAGCACCTCGGCGCCGATCTCGAAGCGGCCCTCGGCGTCGAGCAGCGCGTCGAGCCGCTCGCGCGCCCCGATGCGCTGGTGATCGCCGCACTTCGGGCAGACGTTGAGGTTCTTCTGCAGGTCGGTGCTGTAGAGCACCGCGCTGCACGCCGGGCACTTGGTCCAGAGGCCCTCCGGCACGGTCTTGCGCGGCCCCGTGCCCCGCTGGATCTTCGGCGGCAGCAGCTTCTGCAGCCAGCTCATGCCGCCGCCTTCGCCGGCAACTCGTCGAGCGCCGCCCGGATCGGGGCGAGGAACGCCTTGACCCGCGCGAGCGCCTCCCCCGGCCCGGCCGCCTCGAGCTCCTGGATGATGCGGCTGCCGATCACCACCGCGTCGGCCACTTCCGCGACCGCACGCGCCGAGGCGGCATCGCGGATGCCGAATCCGACCCCGATCGGCAGCGCGGTGGCAGCGCGCAGCTTCGGGAGATGCGCGGCGACGTCCGCCACGTCCAGGTGCGCCGCCCCGGTGATGCCGCGCAGCGACACGTAGTACAGGTAGCCGCTCGCCAGGCGCGCGACCGCGCGGATCCGCGCCTCGGTCGAGGTCGGCGCGAGCAGGAAAATCGGGTCGATGCCGGCCGCTCTGGCGCGCGCGGCGAACGCGGCGCACTCCTCGGGCGGATAGTCGACCACGACGACGCCGTCCACGCCCGCGGCCGCCGCCCCGGCGACGAAGCGCTCCTCGCCCATCGCCTCGATCGGGTTGACGTAGCCCATGAGCACCAGCGGCGTGCCAGCGTCGCGCGCGCGGAACTCGCGCGCCATGGCGAGCACGCCGCCCAGGCCCACGCCGTGGCGCAGCGCGCGCTCGCCGGCGCGCTGGACCACCGGCCCATCGGCCATGGGGTCGGAGAACGGCACGCCCAGCTCGAGCACGTCCGCGCCGGCCTCGACCAGCGCGTGCAGCAGGGGAACGGTCAGCGCCGGGCTCGGGTCGCCCGCGGTGAGGTAGGGGATCAGCGCCTTGCGGCCGGCGCGACGCAGGGCGTCGAAGGCGGCGGCGATGCGCGACATCAGAGTTCGAGGCCCGAGCGCTGCGCGACGGTCTGCATGTCCTTGTCGCCGCGCCCCGAGAGGTTGACGAGCAGCAGCTTCTCGCGCGGCAGCGTGGCGGCGAGCTTCGCCGCATACGCGAGCGCGTGCGCCGACTCGAGCGCCGGGATGATGCCCTCGAGGCGGCACAGGTCGTTGAAGGCGGCGAGCGCCTCGGCGTCGGTCACCGCGACGTACTCGGCCCGGCCGCTGTCCTTCAGCCAGGCGTGCTCCGGCCCCACGCCCGGGTAGTCGAGCCCCGCCGACACCGAGTGCGTCTCGAGGATCTGCCCGTTCGCGTCCTGCAGCAGGTAGGTGCGGTTGCCGTGCAGCACGCCCGGCCGGCCGGCACAGAGCGACGCCGCGTGCCGCCCGGTGGCGAGCCCCTCGCCGGCCGCCTCGACGCCGATCAGGCGCACCTGCTCGTCGGCGATGTAGGGGTAGAAGATCCCCATCGCGTTCGAGCCGCCGCCGACACAGGCGATCACGGCGTCGGGCTGGCGAGCGGCGAGCTCCGGCATCTGCTGGCGGCATTCCTCGCCGATCACCGACTGGAAATCGCGCACCATCATGGGATAGGGGTGCGGTCCGGCGACCGTGCCGATGATGTAGAAGGTCGTCTCGACGTTCGTCACCCAGTCGCGCATCGCCTCGTTGAGCGCGTCCTTCAGCGTCCGCGAGCCCGACTCGACCGGAACCACCGCGGCGCCGAGCAGCTTCATGCGGTAGACGTTCTGCGCCTGGCGCCGCACGTCCTCGGCGCCCATGTACACCACGCACGCCATGCCGTAGCGCGCGGCGACCGTGGCCGCGGCGACCCCGTGCATGCCGGCGCCGGTCTCGGCGATGATGCGCGCCTTGCCCATGCGCCGGGCGAGCATCGCCTGGCCGACGGTGTTGTTCACCTTGTGCGCGCCGGTGTGGTTGAGGTCCTCGCGCTTGAGATAGATCTGGGCGCCGCCGATGCGCCCCGACCAGCGCGCGGCGTGGTACACGGGCGTGGGGCGGCCGACGTAGTGCTTCAGCTCGTGCCGGAACTCGGCGACGAACCCGGCATCGCCACGGCAGCGCTCGTAGGCGGCGCGCAGCTCCTCGAGCGCCTGGGTGAGGGTCTCGGCGACGAAGCTGCCGCCGTAGGGGCCGAAATGCCCGCGCGCGTCGGGCAGGTCATAGATCCGCATCTCTCACCTCGGCGACGAATGCGGCGATCCTCGCCGCGTCCTTGACCCCCTTGGCGGACTCCACCCCGCTCGAGACGTCCACGGCCCAGGGCCGCAGCGCGCGGATCGCCTCGCCCACGTTGCCGCTCGCCAGCCCGCCCGAGAGGATCAGCGGCCGCTCGAGCGAGCGCGGCACGAGCGACCAGTCGAAGCGCCGGCCTGCGCCGCCGTACTCCTCGGCGTAGGCGTCGGCGAGCCAGCCCGCGGCGCCCGGATACGCGCGCCAGTATTCTAGCAAATCGACCCCCGGCCGCACGCGGCACGCCTTGACGTAGGGCACGCCGAAGCGCTCGCAGTCCTCGGGCCGCTCCTCGCCATGGAACTGCAGCGCGTCGGGCCGCACCGCCTCGAGCACGCGCGCGACGTCGTCGGCCGGCGCGTTGACGAACAGCGCCACCGTGGCGACGAACGGAGGCACCGCCTGGCGCAGCGCGCGCGCGCGCTCGAGCGTCAGGCAGCGCGGGCTCGGCGGATAGAACACCAGCCCGATGGCGTCGGCGCCCGCATCGGCCGCGGCGCGCAGGTCCTGCTCGCGCGTGATGCCGCAGATCTTGACCCGGGTCCGCATGTCAGGGCTCCACCGGCAGCGCGGGCGCGCCCGCCGCCGGCTCGGGCAGCGCCCAGCGCGCCTCGTATTCCACCGCTTCCAGGTAAAGCCCCTCGGCGCCGAAGGTCGGCGCCGCGCGCGCGCGGTCGCGCGACTCGAGCACCTCGCCCGCCCACTCCGGGGCGCGCCGCCCCCGGCCCACCTGCACCAGCGTGCCGACGATGTTGCGCACCATGTGATGCAGGAAGGCGTTGGCGCGCAGCACGAAGTCGACGCGCTCGCCGCGCCGCTCGACCTGCACCGCCTGCAGCGTGCGCACCGCGCTCTTCGCCTGGCACTCGGCCGAGCGGAACGCGGAGAAGTCGTGCTCGCCGAGGAGCCGCCCGGCGGCCGCGCGCATCGCCGCGACGTCGAGCGGCGCGTGCGTCCAGCCGGCGTAGCGCGCGGCGAGCGCGGGGCGCACCGGGCGGTTGAGCAGCACGTAGCGGTAGCTGCGCGCGCGCGCCGCGTAGCGGGCGTGGAACTCGGGCGGCACCGGGTGCGCCCACAGCACCGCGACGGACTCGGGCAGCAGCGCGTTCACCCCCCGCACCCAGGCGCTCAGGGGCCGCCGCGCGTCGGTGTCGAAGTGCGCGACCTGCGCGCGCGCGTGCACGCCGCGGTCGGTGCGGCCGGCGCAGGTGGCGGCGACGGGCGCATCCGCGATCGCCGCGAGCGCCGCCTCGAGCGCGTCCTGCACGGTGCCGCCGCCGGGCTGCGTCTGCCAGCCCAGGAAGCGGCTGCCGTCGTACTCCAGGGCAAGGGCGATGCGCATACCTGGCCGGCGCGCCGCGGCGCTCGCGCCGCGCCGGGCTACGAGTGAGGCAGCACCGTGCGATGGCGCCGCAGCTCGCTCGGCAGGTAGCGGAAGATGCGATCCATCGCGGCGTCGACGACCCGGAGGTTCTCCTCCTTGGCCGCGCGCTGCAGGCTGTCCCGCGTGCGGACCCGATCGGCCTGGCGCTTGAGATCGTCGAGCAGTCCCATCGCTTCCCCCGCGACGCGGTGCCGGCCGCTGCCGTGCGCGACGCCCCGCCGCTCAGCTCAGGTTGGCGAGCATCTGCTGCGCCTGGCCCTGCTGCGCGGCGTCGCCTTCCTTCAGCACCTCGTTCAGCAGCTCGCGCGCGCCGTCCTTGTCCCCCATCTCCTCGTACGCCTTGGCGAGATCGAGCTTGGTGGCGATCTCCTGCCATTTCGGGTCGGCGCCCGCGGCCGGAGCCGCGCCGCCCGCGCCGCCCAGGTCGAGGCTGAAGGATCCCAGATCGAGCGGCGCATCGGCCTTCGCGGGCTCGGCCGCCGCTTCCGGCTTGGCGCCCCCGACGTCCAGGTTCAGGTCGAAATCCATCGTCACCGTGGCATCCGGGTCGCCTGCCTTGGGCGCGACCACCGTCTTCTCGTCCTCGGTCCCGCCCCCACCCAGGTCGAAGTCCAGGCCGGTGCTCTCGGCCTTGGCCTCCTTTTCCACGATCAACGTTCCGCTCGGCGCAAAGTCGCTCTTCCCGCCGGCGGCGGTCGCGCCGAGGTCGAAATCGAGCGGCCCGGTGGCATCCGGCTTCGCTCCCGCCACCGCCGGCGTCGCGCCGGTGCCTCCGCCCAGGTCGAAGTCCAGCGCGGGCGCGGCCCCTGCGGCCGCGGGCGCGGCCTCCGCCGCCGGCGCCGGCGCCACGCCGCCGGCGCCGTACAGGCCGTTGCCCGGATCGATCGAATGACCCAGCGCCATCGCCTTTTCCCACTCCGGGCCGCTGCCTTCGGTCAGGCCCTTGAGCTTGAGCGCCGTCTGCTCGAACGCCTTCGTGTCCTTGCGCCCGGCATAGATCTCGAGGAGCTTCGCGTGCACCGCGACGCGCGCGGCATCCTTGCCGAGCGCTTCCTTGAGGATCTCCTCGGCTTGCGCATCGCGGCCATAGGCCATGTAGACGTCCGCCTCGGCGATCGGATCGACCTCCTCGGCCTCCGCCGCGCCGATGCTGGGAGCGCCCGCCGAAGCCTCCGATGCGGCCGGCGCCGCGGCCGCCTGCGGCTCCGCCGCGGCCGCGGCCGGGAACACCGAGCCTGCCGCGCCCCCGGTGGTGGCGCCGAGCACGCTGTCCTGGAACTTGGTCGCCTGCCCGGACTTCTTGCGCCGCCACGCGTACCAGCCGTAGCCCCCCAGCAGAACGAGCACGCCGGCAAGGCCGCCTCCGGACACGGGATCGGTCACAAACCCCACGACCTCGTCCACCAGATCCGGCTCCGGCGGCGGCGCGGCCTTCTTGGGTGCAGCCTTCGTCTTGGGCGCGGCCTCCGGGGCTTTCGCGGCGGGCTTCGCCGCCTCGGGCGCCTTCGCCGGCTCGGCCGCAGGCTTCGCGGGCTCCGGCGCTTTTGCCGCCTGCTTCACCGGCTCGGGTGCCGGCTTCGCGGGCTCGGGCGCCTTGGCCACGGGCTTGGCCGGCTCCGGCGCCTTGGCGAGCGGCGCCACCGGCGCCGGCTTGGCTGCACCGGCCCTCTTCTCCAGCTCGGCGAGCTGCTGGTTCTTCATCTCGACCAGCTTCTGCAGGTCCGAGACGTTCTTCTCGAGCTCGCCGACGCGCGACTGCGCCTCCTTGAGCGCGCGCTCGCGCGCTACGCGGTCGTCCTCGCGGGCGGCGCGCGCGGCGGGTGCGCCGGGCTTGGCGGGCTCGGCGCGCGACAGCCGCAGCTCGTCGCGCGGCGCCCGATCCTGCCGGTGACCTCGCGCGCCGCGGGCGCTGCCGAAGGCGGCCGCGCGGCGACCGCCGCCGCGAGTTGCTGCCGGTACTGCGCGAACTCGGCGTGGTGTTCCTTCACCAGACGGCTGGCTTCCGCTGCATCGATGCCCGCGGCCGCTTCGCGGTCCGGGATGTTCAGGATGCGCCCTGCGCGCACGAGGTTGA
>Ga0114945_10001165_pt1 | contig 16483 bp, 15 predicted proteins | sample OV2TP3_FD_87194 | JGI IMG/M metagenome (GOLD analysis project Ga0114945, IMG submission 87194) | Hot spring microbial communities from Beatty, Nevada to study Microbial Dark Matter (Phase II) - OV2 TP3 | ecosystem: Environmental > Aquatic > Thermal springs > Hot (42-90C) | place: USA: Beatty... | reverse complement strand
GTTGAAGCTGCCGATAAAGAGAAAAAGGATCGGGAGCCCCATGACCACGGCAAAGAAAGCGAGCAGGGCAAGCTCTGCCAGACCAACGGCATCCCAACTCAATCTCAGCCTTGGGAAGAACCCTGTAGTGGCGGCGGTCTTCATTGAGGACGAATATAGGACATGCTATTATGGGGCGCAATCGTTGACTTCGTAGATCATTCCCGTTATTAAACGGAAGCTTGGTCCTACCCGGAGAGCCGTTAGCTCAGGCGGTAGAGCATCTGCCTTTTAAGCAGAGGGTCGCTGGTTCGAATCCAGCACGGCTCACAAGGTCCCCGTCGTCTAGCCTGGCCCAGGACACCGGCCTTTCACGCCGGCAACACGGGTTCAAATCCCGTCGGGGACGCCAGATTTTATGGGAAGTGGAGTCTCTGAGGTTTTGATCACCGAAAGCGCCTAGACGGTTCGGAACTGAAGTCATGCGCCACAATCTTAGTCCAGCCGGCTTCCATAGACATACTTGATGGGAATAGATGATAGGTCGACACCCTCGAGACAACGGACATTGATACCCCAAAATTCTGGAGCCGTCCGCGGACGACGAAAAGGCAAGATTCCGCAGTTAGGGCAGAAATAGTCTTTCGCGGTCTTAGTATGCCACTGGTATAGAGAAAGCTCTTCGATTGGCGTTAACAGACGAAAACATTTTTCTTCGACACGATGGATAAGGGCACCTCTTCGACGACATATGGAACAGTCACAAACTCGGACATGATCGAGATCAGCATCAACTTCAAACTGAACTTTACCGCAGTGGCACGAACCTTTGTATGTCTGTTTCATGGCGTCTAACGCTTCAACGCTGAGGGGCGCGAACCGAGCGAGCGCCCCGCTCCAGCAAGAGATTGGATGACAACACTTCCACCAATGCCTCCGGACTCTCGCACAGCAGGGATGCCCCTGCCCGAGTCAGTTCTTGACGCGAACCATATCCCCAAAGCACCCCCAAGGGCATGACCCCGTTCGTAAGGGCTCCTGTGACATCATGCTCGCGATCGCCGACCATGACCGCGTTGCTTGCCGGGATCGACTCTTCTGCGAGGACATGGGCGATGAGATGCCCCTTATCCGACCGAGTTCCGTCTAACTCACTCCCATAAATGCGGTGGAAGAACCTCTGCAGGCCAAAGCGCTCGAGGATCGGCACTGCGAATACCATGGGCTTTGAGGTCGTGACGTAGAGCTGGACGTTGTGTGCCCGCAGGGCGGCCAAGGCGCTCTCTATGCCGGGATAGACAGCGTTCTCGAACATCCCTGTTGAGGCAAAGCGCTGTCGGTACAGCGCCACCGCTCGCCCTATAAGTTGAACATCACTGGAGTTGAGCAGTGAGGCGAAACTCTCTTGCAGGGGTGGTCCGATATAGCGGTCAAGTTGCTCGTCCAAAGGGCTCGGGTACTCCAGTGCATGCAAGGCATACTTGAGGCATCGAATGATCCCGTCGCGCGGATCGGTGAGGGTGCCGTCAAGATCAAAGAATATGGACAGTTTCAATAGGGTTGCCCTTAGATTCTTACGTTTTAAGTGTTCAACAGAACCACTTCAACAAAGTTATCGCGCCAACACCCCAGCGAAACAAAATCCGAAATCCGAATATCGAAATCCGAAACAACCCCAAAAAAAGTTAAATCCCAATTGCAAAATCCGAAACGGGCTTGTTTGAAACTTTCTGATTTTTGATCATTTGAAATTGTTTCGAATTTCGAATTTTGGGTTTCGAGCTTCACGTTCCTTGGCGTCCTTTGCGCCTTTGCGCGAGTCATGCCATGAGCCCAAAATTTCAAATATCTTTGGCTAGGATTCAGGCAGGCGGTAATATTTCCCTTTGAAGAAGATGAGGGGCCGGTCGCCGGAGGCAGCGGCATGAACGATCTCGCCAACGTAGATGGTGTGGTCTCCGCCGTCGTAGCTGTGGACTACCTTACACTCGATATGGCCCATGGCGCCGTCCAAGAGCGCGACGCCGTTCTGGCTCGCATGCCATTGGATGCCGGCGAATTTCTCAATCCCCTTGGTGGCGAAGCGCCGCGAGATCTCCTCCTGATCCTCGCTCAGCAGATTGACGGCAAAAAGCTTGGACTCCTCAAAGCAGGAATAGCACTGCACGGCCCTGTCGATGCAGATCAACACCAGGGGCGGATTGAGAGACAGAGAGGTGAAGGCATTGGCTGTGAGGCCAAAAGGAGTCCCGGCCCTGTCCTTCGTTGTGATGACAGTCACGCCGGTGGCAAAGTGACCCATAACCTGGCGCAGCGCCTGCGAGTCTATAGCCACGGTCTTCCGATCTCTAGTTGAGAGGTATCAAAGGGTTACCGGCCTGTCAAATGTTCTGCGGCTCATACCACAACGGAAGCATCAAACATTAAGGGGACCTCCCATCCCTTCGCTTCAGTGTCTCGTCGGCGGGAAGAGTTAGAGAGGGAGGCCTGCCCCTCAGAGCGGGAGGCAATGGGCTTCTTCTTATCTGTCCCTGAGTTCTTAACCTGATCTGCCTCGTATCTCTGAGACGGCTCAGTTTCGGTGCCTCCCTTCCTTCGTGACAGACCTCCCTCTCTTGGGGAAACGAGCTTAGCGGTCTATCTTAACCTATGCCTCTTGCAGATGCGGGACGGAGCAGCGGGGAGAGACCGAGGGGAGCGCGAGCGAGGCTGCGGACGTAGGGACGTGAAGCTTGGTGCAGGCCCTGACCGGGGGAGTAACCACCCTAGGGGGTTGGGGTTGGCGGCCCTCAGGGCAGAGGCCTATCGGCCGCAGCCGAGAGCGCGTTCCCCGAGGGAGCCCCGAAGCCCTTACTTTTGGATGCAAACTGCCGCAACTCTTTAGCCTAGACGAAGGCTAGGAAAAAGTGATACAAGATGGGATTTGAGAGGAGAAAACCTATGGCGGTAAGCGCGCTCCAGAAACGCAATTCGTTAGAGAGGTATATCGAAGAGATCCGGTCTATCTGGGGGGACAGGAAGGATCTTCAGCTCCCTTTCAAGGTCAAGGCCCTTATGGAAAAGATGCTGGCCTCGACTAGCCCTGACGAGCCCTGGATGGCCCAACTCATCAGCGAGGCCAAGCCATCTCGCGAGCTTTACAGGGATCCTGAACACGGCTTCATCCAGATGGGCCATGTGCACCGGCAAGGGCATGGCAACCTGCCGCATGACCACGGCCCGTGTTGGGTGGTCTATGGCTCCTATCAGGGGGTGACGGAAATAACGACCTATCGCCGCACCGACGATGGCAAGGAGCCGGGACAGGCGACCTTGGAGAAGAAAGAGCTGCACCGTCTCTCTCCGGGCGTTGTCTACCCGTATCTCCCGGGAGACATTCACTCCACTCACGCGGTTGAAGGCCCGGCAGTCGTCTTTCGGTTTCTCAGCTACGACCTGGAGAAGGTTGAGAGATACCGCTACAATCTCGAAAAAGGAACAGTCAGTCGGGCCTAGTTCTTTAGCCTCGCTTGCGGATACGTTTCGCCACTCCTTTGCGATCCACCCAAGAACTCCTTTTTACGGAACCCCCGGTGGCTTGTTGTTCTTGTCGTAATACGTGCCAGAAAACTCCGCCTTCCGCTTCTCCGCAAAGGCAGCAGATCCCTCATCATAGTCCTTGCTCTGGCGCAGGTGCTGGTAATACTCCCTGTGCACCTTGAACCCTTCCTGCCACCCCTGGATCTCGTACAACAGTTTGTAGATGTACTCTTTCGTATGGGCCGCGATCAGCCTTCCGTTCCGGTTGATGATCGCGCATAACTCCAGGCAGTCGTCGATGAGCTTATCCGGCTCGCAGATCTTCTGCACCAGCCCCAGCCGGAAAGCCGTTTCCGCGTCCACCATCTGGCCGGTGAACGCAAACCAAAAGGCCCAGCCCGGAGGTAGAGTGCACACATAGGAGGGCCAGGCGGCCAAGTGAGACCATCGGACCTCGGAACAACCAAACTTCGCCGCCGGAACACAATAGCGGATGTCGCAGTTCAGGGCCAGACTGAAGCCACCGCCGACCGCATAGCCATTTATGGCGGCGATGATCGGCTTATTCAGCTCCAGGTCGCGGAGATTCGAATAAGTCCGATTGCCAAAGCGAGGCCCCTGGATATCGCCCCGAGCCGACGCCAGGTTCTCCTTCAAGTCGCCACCTGCGCAGAAGGAATCACCGGAACCGGTGAGGATAATAGTCCACACGTCCTCATCGGCCTTCGCTTTTTGCCAGGCCCCGTCCAGTGCCCTGTGAAGATCGCGGCTGACCGAGTTCTTTTTCTCCGGCCGGTTGAGCCGAATAATGGCCGTATGAGGCGCTCGTTTCTCGTAGATGACGATCGGTTCTGGCATAGCTAATCCCCCTTTTTTAACAGAATGCAAAATGAAAATTGCAAAATGTAAAAGTCAAAATGTTTAGGAAATCTGGCTCTTGGTTTGAATTCCGTCGCTATAACTTTGCATTTTTCAATTTGCACTTTGCCTTTTGCATTATCGTCGTATTCAAAACAGGACACGCTCTTCTTCCGAGGCCTTTATTTCATCGTCGCTGAGGCCGAGCAGCTCGCGGGCAATCTCGTGTGTATGCTCGCCCATAAGCGGCGCCGGTCCCCGTATCCTTCCCGGTGTCTCCGAAAGGCGCAGAGGAAGTCCCTCCGTGACGACCTCCCCGGCTTCGGGCTCCGTGAGCTTCGCCAAGAAGCCTCGCGCGGCATATTGCGCGTCCCGCTTGAATTGGTCTTCCACATCCTGGACGACAGCAGCGCAAACACCCAGCCCTTGCAACCTGTCCATCACCTCGTAGGCATCGCGCTGGCTGGTCCACGCCTCGACCCATCGGTCGAGCTCCTCCCTGTGGCGCACCCGCTCAAGGTGGGTGGCGAAATTTCCGTTAGGGGCCAGGCCCCCTTCTCCGAGGAGGCTACAGAACCTCTCCCACTCCTCTTGAGTATAGACGGCGATGACGCACCATCGGTCATTGCCCTTACACCTGTAGGCGCCGTACGGCGCCGCCACCAAGCTGCGATTGCCCTGAGGCTCGGGATCTCGACCGTTAACGGAATACTCGAGATACCTTGGCCCGAGCAGAGATGCGCCGATCTCGAGCTGCGCATTATCGATCCATTGGCCGCGGCCGGTTTTCTTTCGATGGATCAGGGCCAGCACCACTGCGAACGCGCCGGTGACCCCGCCCATAAAATCGGGATGCTGAGTCCTGGGCTCCGCAGTCGGGGTGGACGCTCCGGGGTAATTCCACAAGTAAGTGCTCCCCATGATGTTCCCCACGTTGGGGCCCCAGGTCAGATCCGCGGCGTGCGGGCCCGTGCAGCCCAGGCCCTTGATGCGGACAAGAATGCAGGATGGGTTCAGTTCTTTCAGTTGGGGATAGTCGAGCCCCCACTTTTCCACCACGCCCAGGCCGTAGTTTTCAACCAAGACGTCGCACTTCTTGGCTAGCTCCTGGACGAGCTCGCGACCTCTCTCTGTGCTCATGTTCACGGTGAAGGACTTCTTTCCCCTATGAAGCTTGACGAAGTCCGGTTTCTTGTTCCATTTTTTTGGATCCTCGCCCCTGTGGCCGTCCCCTCGCAGGCGGGTCTCTATCCGGATAACCTCAGCCCCAAACTCACCCAGCACCCGCGCACACGTGGGACCGGCCGCCCCGGTGGTCAGCTCCAGGACTCGAATTCCCTCCATTGGAAGCTGTGCCATAGCTTGTTCTCCCCTTCTTCAGAAGTACCGTTCAAAATCGCCTTTGCCAGAAATCCCCCGCTTCTTTCTTTTCCTCTCAGATCACGCCGGCCCCTGTTAATGCGAGCAGATCTTCTTTGGAGAATCCAAGCTCGCCACAATAGGTCGCTTCGTTGTGCTCCCCGATCAGCGGCGCTGTTCTGGTTACGCGGCCCGGCGTTTCGCTGAGCCTGGGGACCGGGCCGTAGTGCAGATATTTCCCGACGACGGGGTGCTCCATGTCAATAAAAATCTGCCGCGCCTTAGTATGGGCGCTTTCCATGAACTCCCGCACCGTGTTGATGGGGGTTACGCTAATGCGGTGCTTTTGTCCTTCCTCGTAAAGCTCCTCCTTGGTGCGCTGCCTGCAGAAGTCCGAGATGGCCTTGTGAACCACCTCGGAATGCTGCCGGCGGTACTCCATCTTCTCAAACTCCGGACCCGCAATCGCTTCCGGACGACCTATCCAGTCTACCAGCCGGCGCCACTGCTCTACCGGGATAATGAATATCCGCACATACCCGTTCTTCGCTGGGTAGGGGTCGTATAGGTCTGTCTCTTCCCCTTTCCGCGAGGCGCGGCTGGGCTTGGCTCCGCTAGAGCCGTACTGGGGGATAAAGTAGCCGGCTAGGTGCGCACCACACTCGTGCATCGACACATCGATGTGCTGACCTCTGCCGGTGTCCAGGCGATGATACAGGGCGATGGCGACGCCGAACGCGCCGTACGTCGAGGCCATGCCGTAGGCTATCTCACCAGGGGCCTGCACCGGAGGCTCTCCGGGTTCCCCGGTTAAGACCATCAAGTTACTCAGCGCCAAGCCAGCAATGTCCGTCGCCTTGTAGTCTCGCCACGGACCTGTCTGTCCAAAGGGAGTGATGGATGCCATAATCAGGCCGGGATTCAGGCCACTCAACACACGGTACCCCAGACCTAACTCGTCCATTCGCCCAGGACGGAAGGTCTCGACCACCACATCGGCGGAACGAGCAAGCTCCAGGAAAATGGCCCGCCCATCCCGCGAGTCCAGATTCAGCGTAATACCGCGCTTGTTGGTGTTGTAGTGCAGGAAGTAGAGGCTTTTCTCTGGATGCGGCAGGTCGTCCTTGAATGGTGGGATCCGGCGCGCTTCATCACCGCCTGGTGGCTCTACCTTGACCACGTCCGAACCCATATCGGCCAGGAGCTTCACGCAATGAAAAGCCAGCGGTCCCGCCAGATCCAACACCCTGTACCCGGACAGCGGCGGGCTATGGTTGGCTTGCACCATGATAGTACCCTTGAGGGAATGATATAGATTCCAATCGGCTCTTTACTCCGATCCGGGCATTGTGTCAATCCGATTTCAACCTCTTGACTCGGCATTGTCAGACCGATCCGAACCTCATTATCGATCCGTCGTTTGTAAAACGGATCGAACAAAGCGGGTTCATCGGAGCGCTTTATAGGACATACGGGCGATGAGAATATTCAGAACTCCGGCCTAGTCCGCACCGTTTGGGATTGAATATTGCGGTTGCTCGTCTGCGTTATAAGTCTTGACCCGGGGGGAGTCCGAACATGACCCGGCCGTAGGTCGACCCGGCCACGTCCCAACTCAGGGATATATGCTGGCCTGCCGCGTGAATGTCGCGGAGCAGACGCTGCGCTTCGCTGTCCAGATAAATATTGCTCCCACCCGCCGAGGCGAAAAGACGATCCACCGCTCGCGTGCACTGGTAAGCCACATAGGCGATATCACGCCGATTCCGCGCCCGTTGCTCGATGGTCAACCGCTGGCCTCGCTGGATGATCTCCATGGCCTCGCGGCAGTCCCGTAGCATCAACGCGCGCGCGGCGTCAATCTCAGCGGCTGAGTTGGCAACACGCATGTGGATCGCGCCTTGCGGGGCCGCCCTGCGGTCGCCGGGCGACCTCTCCCGCATGCCCTGTATAAAGGTCTGCAGCGCCCGTTCTGCGATACCGATCAGAGGAGCAGCTAGCGAGAACGGCACGGTTGCCATACGAGGCAGACGGTACAAGGCACCACCATTGAACTCACTGCCCGGTCCCGTTCCATCCACCAGGTCTTTATTGCGTAAAGCGCGGTGTCCGGGTATAAAGACCTCCTCTTTGAGCTGTAAGTCCTTGCTGCCCGTGGCGCTCATCCCCATCACGAACCAGTTATCGATGATCGTGTAGTCTGTTTTTGGAACGAGGAACATGTAAAGCTCGGTCGAGTCCGTGCCCACAGTCGCTGGAACAAAGCTACGGACCAACGCCCAATCGGCGTAGTCGCAGCCGCTCGAAAAGGGCCACCGCCCGCTCAACCGGTACCCGCCGTCTACCCGGAGCGCTTTCCCGGTGGGCATAAAACCGGAGGAGATCAAACTGTCGGGCGATGCGCCCCAGACGTCCTTTTGAGCCTGGCCGTCAAACATCCCGAGCGTAGCACAGTGGTCCGAATAGACACCTTGGACCCACCCGGTAGAACCGCATCCTTCTGCCACTGTAGCGGTGATCAGAACGGCTTCGTCGAGCGGCAGTTCATACCCGCCTAAAATGGCCGGCTGCAACGTACGGAACAGGCCGGCCTTACGTAAGTCGTCGATGCTTTCCGGCGGGATGCATCTCAATTTTTCGGCTTCGGCCGCTCGCTTGCGCAACATCGGTACTAGTTCCCGCGCGAGAGAGAGAAGTTCCGCGCCTTTAGCTGGGAATGCTGTCGTCGTGTCGGACAACGCCCCCCACCTCGTATTGGACCAAGGCCCCCGGCTCCGGGCAGTACGGCAGACAATCGCCGCAACCCGTGCATTCATTCTCAAGGACCTCAAACCGATGGTGGATGTCCTGCATTTTTGGATGCACGGCGCCTTCAGGACAAACCTCTCTGCAGAGCCCGCACGCGATGCAGAGGGTCTGCTCGATCCTGACTTTCACGGCCGCTCCTCACCCCCAGAGGAGCCGCCCAGGGCCCGCGTCGGCTCTGAGGCCCAGGGCTTGAGCAAAAAATCGAACACCTCTTCAATAGGCTTCTGATCCCCGGGGGTCAAGGCATAGGCGTCGATCTGATACTTGCCCTCCATAAAATGCATCAGCTCCTCGGCCTCCTGGCTGCGCAACTGATGGCGGATGAGAGGATCATCGATGACGCTCAAGGTCGCGGCAATCCCGAGGCAAGCCATGGCCTCGTTGAAATAGTGCTGGCCGGCCCGCGCAAGGGGATGGATGTGCGGGAACATCGACGTCATTCCAAAGTAAGCGAGTTTAGGCTGCATGTTCGCCCTGGGATCGCTCATCAACTCTGTTTCCCGTTTGATCCAGCCTCCGCGAATCAAAACATCGGCGTGAAGCTGGCCGTGCTTGACCTCGTCCCAGATCTGGCGCGCCCGCATACGCTGAAGGTCGATGTACTTCGCCTGCTCGTCGACGGTCACAGAGAGGAGCTGGGTCGACATCTGTTTGATGGACATGCCCGGTCCCTCCACGGCATAGCCGGCCAAGGCCCGGGCAGCCTTCCAACCATCACCGCCAGCCTTGAGATCCTGTTCGGCGCCCTTGAGCGCCTGGATCACGAGCTTATCCCAGACCGGGATACACCGCTCGGTCTGGCGCAACCGGAACTCAACTCCCGGGCCGGTAAAACCGGCCGGATAAACCCACCGCTCCAAGAAATTGTCCAGGATAGGATTCAATGTTCGCTCCGTCTACTGACGCGCTCCGTCAGGTAGATCCTCCAGCGGTCCCGCCGAAGGCGTCTCTCAAGATCGATGCAATAGATTCCGGATACGCTGTACCGTTGATACGCTTGAACCTCCACATCTGGTGCATCGATCTTTCGATCCGCCTCCGGCGGTCCACCCATGAGCGAGGGGACTTGCCGAGCAGGGGGACAGTCACCTTTTGTTCGAAAGAACCCTTCGGGCGCTACGCGCAAAAGGTGACTGTCCCCTTCGAACGCGCGAGGTAAGTCTCCGAGCGAACGATGCTATTGCCCCTCTCTCGGCCATCTTAGCTCTTCCACCCAAACCTCAGGTGAAGGGGGGACCAGGGATCTGCCCGTGTCCGCCTCGACAATCGACCCTTCTGCCGGGCAGTACATCAGACAGACGGTGCACTTAGGATAGATGCAGCGGTCGTCGATCTCCAGCAGGTGCTGGGATGTAGAGGAGACAACCACCGCATTGATGTTGATTTCCCGGCATACCACATAACACATGCGGCACTCGGTGCACTTCTCGTGGTCGATCTTCAAGCCCGGCATAACGTTACCGTTCTAAAATCGTTCAAAAGGTTCAAACTGTTCAAGGTCAAAGGTGTTCGCTTTAGTCGATATCCGCGGATATTGCGACCTCTCCCCTTTCTTCCTCTTTCACCCCTAGAACAAACCTGGCGATCTCTTCAAGCAAGAAGAGGTAATCGCGTCTGGTCTCGGCGCAAAGGCGTCTTGAGAGTCGCACATCGACGTCTTTCGTCATGAATCGCTCTACTTGAAGGCGCCCCATGAGGATGTGGCTTCGTGTCTCAGGAAGCTGGCTCGCGAAGATGGCCCGGACGGGTTCGTCGGGGCAAGACTCGGCAAACCGCGTCATCCAGGCCAGCTCCATAACCTTCGGTCCTAGGTTCAGTGCAGCGATGCGGAGATTTTGCGGATAGTTGGCAAGCGCGCGCAAGCTGAAGACGTAGGAGGCGACTCGGGTCGCCGTGACAAATCGACAATAAGGATGCTCAAAGGCTTGTCTCTGGGTGCGCACCCACTTGCGCCTCAGGATCTCATCCACATAATGCATCTCGTGGGTGGATTCGTCATAGATCTGTTTACCAAAAAGGTAGGCTACCGTAGGCGGGTACTCGTTGAGATTGATCCCCATGGCCCAGCCGCCGTACACGTAATACATCATCCGCTTGACCGTCCACAGGCGGCCGAGAAGGCGGAAATAATGATCCTCTATGAAGCCTTCCTTCCGGGCCTGCTCAAGGAGCGAATCCATAGGCGTCGCGGAGGCTTCTTGCTCGCTCTGCTTTTGCAGTTCCTCGGCCAATGCGGCGCCGGGATTTTGGATTGGTGAAATCATCATTTGTTCTCAGGCATGTCCCCCTCACCCTTCCCTCTCCCCCGATGGGGGAGAGGATAAAGGAGAGGGGCTCAGCTCGCCGCGAGTAAGCGCTCATGTCCCTTTTTAGAGATAGGGGTCAGTCCGGAGACGATAAGAGACCAGCTCTCGCCCCGGTCTTCGCTCCAGTAAACCTCGCCTCCGGTCGTGGCGGCGAAGAGGGAGCAGGAATTGCCCGAGCTCTCCAGGCATAGAGCGCCGAACTCATGCTGCATCGTCTCCGGGAGACCGTTTCCCAAACTTTCCCAGGTGCGTCCGGCGTTCTTGCTCCGGTAGATCCTGCCCCCCGCGTAACGTGAGGAATGCCAGCGCGAGGGGTTGTGCTCGGCGGCCGCGACGAACATGAGATCCGGGTTGTGGGGATCGAGAACGATCCCGTCAGGATAGACATCTTCCGCCCAGTCGGCGCTCATCCAGCGCTCCCACCGCCCGCCACCGTCGAATGTCACGTAGAGTCCCGCCCCTCCGGTCACGTAGATTTTCTTTGGATCGCGCGGGTCAATGAGCGCCTTGTGCACGTCATAGAAGTGTTCCGCCGGACGGTTTTTATCGCGGTAGAACCCCACGGCATTGAGTTCGATCCAGCTTTTGCCCGAGTCTGAGCTCTTGAGGAGAGCTCCTTGTTCAATGCAGGCGTATACGCTGTTGGAATCGCAGGGATCGAAAGTGATAAACTTCGTGTGGGCAACGTGAGGGGCAACCGGAAACGACCATTTGGGGGCGCTGGGCACCGAATGCAGCGATGGCAGCTCCGTCCAGTGACGCCCAAAATCCTCGCTACAGAACAGGCAGGCAGGCTCGGTTCCGGCATAAAGCCGGACCCTTCCGTTAAGGCGCACCCACGCCAAGCTATAGACGTCACGAACGGTGAGACCGTTGTCCCGTCGCCCCCAACTTTTTCCACCGTCCTCGCTCGCGTGAACGGAACCGAAGAAAGCGCCGGTCAAAAGGAGACCGCTTTCGGGCTCCAGGATGATCGAGCTGATGTGGAGGCCTCTTAAGGCTTGATGGGCCACCCGCCATTTGGCGGTTCCCTTGCGCTGGATGAGAACCATCCCGTCTTTGGTTCCGACCCAAACCTCGTCCGATGGTGAGGGTGAAGAATAGACATTGGAGCCGCCATGAGAAAGTCCGATCGGCATCGTTTCCTCCTAAAAGTGAAGTGATCCCCCTCGCAATAGGGGAGCTTAGCGGAGTTTACACTACCAACCCATCTCATGGCCTGTCAATGGTTTATGAGACTATTCGGTGGCCGGTATTGAAGCAATAGACGGCGGCGGTTCCTGGGTGTATATTCAAGCCGCCAAGCTCCTTTAGGCAGATTCCCCATCGGTGGAGGAAGAAATGGACGAGAAAGAAATCTTCTTCGAGCAGATTCGCTCCGGCGGCTGTCTTTCCTACTTTTTCGCCTCTGGGAAGGAAAAAGTCGCTCTGGTGATCGACCCGGAGATCGATAAGGCCGAGGAATACTTGAGGCTCGCTGAAGAGCTGGGCTCCCGCCTCATCTACGCCATCGACACGCACACGCATGCGGATCACAGCTCGGCCTGCAAGATTTTACGGGACCGGGTCGGGTCCAAGGTGGTCATGCACCGCGCATCGGAGGCTCCCTACGTGGATCTCAGGGTAGATGAGGGAGACACGATCCGTTGCGGGGAGATTTCCCTTAAGGTTTTTCACACCCCCGGCCATACAGAGGACAGCGCCTGCCTCCTTTTCGGAGACCGCATCTTTACGGGCGATACGCTGTTGATCGGAGGCTGCGGCAGGACCGATCTGCCTGGAGGGGATGCCGAAAAGCAATACAACAGCCTTAAGCGCCTGGCGACGTTGGATGATCAGATAAGGATCTTTCCGGCGCACGATTATCGGCCCGCATTTTCCACGCTGGGCGAGGAGAAGCAGTCCAATCCTCGAGTTCTTATGGCCGTTAAATCGAGGGATGAGTTCCTCGAGTTCATGACCACGAGAAAGCCTCCCCTGCCGAGAAAGTTCCGCTCTGCGCTGGAGTGGAACCGCTCGCCCGTTCAGGGGACCCAGCGAGGCTTCGGCGAGGGCATCTAGCTCAGGAGAGTTATCCAGATCCTCACAGCAACCAGGCCTATCACCCCGGCATAGACATAGCGAAGAACACGCGGAGACACCCGGCCATGGCTCCGCTCTCCGGCCAGGGCTCCCAGGCCGGCACCGGCCGCCACCGCAAGCGTCATGAGGAGGGGAATCTGCCCGGTGATAAGCTTGCCTAAAAAGCCCGAGAATGTGCTAAGCACGGCGATGACCAGATTGCTTCCGATGGCGATGCGGGTCGGAACCTTCAACACATAGATCTGCAGAGGGACGAAAATAAAATTCCCGGCCCCGAGAAAGCCCACTACAGTCCCAGTTGCCCCCGAAAGGATACTCAGGGGCACAAGAGGAACGATAACACTCTCTACGGGAATATTCTCTCGATCCGTAGAAGGAGCTGGAAGAAAAATCATCGCGGCAGCCAAGAGGGTCACCACGCCGAAGAGGAGCAACAAAAACCATTCAGAGACCCACTTGGAGGCGACTCCTCCCGCGAGAGAGCCACTTGCTGCGGTCAAAGCGGCCACGAGGGTCAGCCGAGCGTGGACTCGTCCGCTCCTCCAGTGTGCGGTCCCTCCGATCAGGGTGGCAAAGAAAACCTGAGAGATGACAAGGGCCGCCACTGTTCTGACGTCCAGGCTCTCCAACCCCAAAAGGGGAGGAACGTAGAGAAGAAGAGGGAACAGCAAGACGCCTCCCCCGAGGCCAAGGAAACCCGCCGCAAACCCACCAATCACTCCGAGGGCAACCAAGGTCGCGATTAACGTGAGACTCATCAGACCTTCCTGGCTGCAAGCGAATCATCAACCCATCCGTCTCTTGGCCCGAGTCTCATCCACACCTCAATTTGACGATCTCTCCTCCATCGGGTGCAGAAACGGCAGGGGTTGTTCGGGTCCTTCATGCCTCAGTTTATCTTAAGGGACGACGCTCTGCTTGCCGAATAGAGCATGGCCACGAACCGGTAAGCTAGATGGGCGAACTTAGAATAAGGGATGTAGACTAGAAGGAAGAAGATGAAGACCAGGTGGATAAAGTAAACCCAGTAGGCCAGGGGCGGGATCTCAGCCAATCTCGTGACCTCGGAGAGAAAGCCGGTCAGGGTCGTCAAGGTAAGCACCCAAAGAAAGAGCCAGTCTGAGTATGTGCTCTTCCCGGCCTTTTCTTTATCTTTGACTCTCCGGTAGAGAAAAACCCCGCAGGCTGCCAGCACCGCCACGCCACTCAGGTTCCCTAGAATCTTCACTGGATGCCATAGGGGCCAAGGGGTGAGATAGCCGAAGGCGTAGATACCGATCCCTACAGAGGTGGTTGTGACCACCAGGCCAAGGAATCCGTAGAAGACCGCAAGGTGGCTCCTGCGCAAGTGGGCCTTGTAGCTTTCTCGTGTGCCCACCCGATCCTCTTCACACTGACGGAATTTCCTGTGCTTGAGGACATCCACAAGCGCGGGGACTAACCCCTTGGCAGGGCCACCGCCTGGGTTTGCTGAGAAGAACTCATTTATGCTTTTCCAGTATCGCACCCCGCCTAGAAGAACGGCAACGACAGCAGCGCCCACCGCTAGAATAAAGACGACCTCGATGTAGATAATGGGCATGAACTTGGAAAAAACAATCTGACCGGTAGGAAGGGACGTGAGGTTCCCCCGCCAGGCTAGGGCCAAGAGAAAAATAAGCGCAGGAAAGGCGAACAGGAACGGAAGATATTTTAGCTCACTTAGGGCTTTGCCCATAAACTCGGGCACTGCATGGTGGCTGATGCTATAATCTCTCAGCGCGGCCATCACATCCGCAGGCTTGGCCTCTCTAGGGCAGTAGCTGTTACACAGGCTACATTGATGGCATAGCCACACCGCCGGATCCGCCATGAGCTTGTCTTTTAATCCCCATTGCACCCAGACCATCTCTTTGCGCGGAAACGGCTCCGCGTCAGTAGAAATAGGGCACACAACCGAGCAGGTCCCGCACTGATAGCACGAAGTCAGGTCGTGCGCCCCAAGGCCGAGGATATCCCGTTTAAAGTCAAGATCGGGTTCTATGAATGCCGGCTCTGCCATTCTGGATCTCTCTAAAAACCCTTAAAGGGGTTGAGACCCACTCTCTTTATGGTCTCAACAAACTCACCCAATATCGCAGGCATCTTGTTGTATTCCGATATGGCAACCTCTATCACCCTGACCCTATCGGGCTCGAGCGCCAAACGATCCAGCGTCTCGCGGATATTCTCCATCCTTTTCCCTAACAATTCGCTTCCCTGGATAAAGTGACACTGGTAATCCTCTCCAGATTGACACCCCAAAAGGGCAACGCCGTCGAACCCTCTTGAGACTGCATCTGCCACCAATACGCTGTTCACTGAGCCCAGACATCTCACTGGAATCACCCTCACGCAGGCCGGATAGTTGAGTCGGTTGATCCCGGCCATATCGAGCGCGGGGTAGGCATCGTTCTCGCAGGCCAAGGCAAGGATGCGCGGTTTTTCCTCGTCCCCTTCGGGGATCTCGACTGCCTTGATCATAGAGGAAAGCATTTCCACAGAATAATCATCGAAAGAGATGATTTGTACCGGGCAGGCTCCCATGCAAATCCCGCAGCGCCGACAGCGATTTGTGTCCAGGACCGGGTGCTTCTTATCGTCCAATTCCAGTGCGCCAAACGGACATTCCTGCGTGCATCTCCCGCACGAGGTGCATTTCTGCATGTAGAAGCTCGGATGCGAGAGGTCCCCCACGCGAGGGTGGACCGCCGCCCCGGCTGACGAATTTTCGATGCATTGGATAGCCTTGAGCGCCGCCGCGGTCCCGTCCCGTGCGCTCGCCGCCATATCCATTGGCTGTCTCACGCACCCTGCGGAATAGATGCCGGTTCTGCGGGTCTCGTAGGGAAAGCAGATGAAGTGAGAGTCAGCGAATCCAAACTTGGTAGTAGGCAGCTCTTGACCCTGTAGGTACTCTAGGTTGAGGGCTTTGGCATCCAAGCTTGTCGGAGCCATACCGGCGGCCAAAACCAACAGATCTGCCTTGACTTTGATGCTCCCTCCCAATAAGGTGTTCTCGATCTGCAGGACAATGTTTTTTCCTTCGTCCTCCGTGACTCCTTTGATCTCCCCCTGAGATAAAAAGATACGCTCATCCCTCTGGACCTTCTTGTAGAAGTACTCGTATTGACCGGGCGTTTGCATATCTTGATAAAAGATGTAGACGCTTGAATCCGGGTACAGATCCCTCAAATAGGTTGCCTGTTTCAGGGAGACCAGACATGTGACATTGCCGCTATAAGGCAGATGCCCCTCGTCCTTTGAGGAGCTTTCGCATTGGATGATAGCCACTCTTTTCGCTTCCCTGCCGTCTGAGGGGCGCGTGATCCTGCCCCGCAACGCCATCTCCTCCAACACGACGTTGGTAATGACGTTCTGATATTTACCGAAGCCATAATTTTCAAAGTGCCTCGCGTCATAAGGCTTCCAGCCGGTCGCGAGCACAATGGCCCCCACCTTGCCCCTCGTGACAGTCCCATTCTGTTTTATCGCAACCTCGAAGCTTCCCGGCTGGCCGGAGATCTTTTCCACCTCGGCCGAGAGCCACACCT
>Ga0114945_10001164_pt1 | contig 16487 bp, 17 predicted proteins | sample OV2TP3_FD_87194 | JGI IMG/M metagenome (GOLD analysis project Ga0114945, IMG submission 87194) | Hot spring microbial communities from Beatty, Nevada to study Microbial Dark Matter (Phase II) - OV2 TP3 | ecosystem: Environmental > Aquatic > Thermal springs > Hot (42-90C) | place: USA: Beatty... | reverse complement strand
GGGCGGCGGGGTGGCGTTGCTGCGTGCCGCGCGGGCGCTGGATGACCTCCGGCTCGCCGGCGACGAGGCGACCGGCGCCGCCATCGTCAAGCGCGCGCTCGAGGAGCCGATCCGGCAGATCGTGGAGAACGCCGGGCTGGAGGGCTCGGTGGTGGTCGAGAAGGTCAAGGCCGCCAAGGAGCCGACCTACGGCTTCGACGCCGAGACGAACGAGTACGTGGACATGATGAAGGCGGGGATCATCGACCCGACCAAGGTCGAGCGGATCGCGCTGCAGAACGCGGCGTCGATCGCGTCCCTCCTGCTGACGACGGAGGCGCTCGTCACCGACATCCCGGAGGAGGAGAAGAAGGCCGCGCCGCCGATGCCGCACGGGGACTTTTAACCCGGAGGGGGGCTTCGCCCCCCTTTATTTGGGGGGGCCGGGCCTCCCCCGAGGGAGGGTTGCGCGGGCCGGGTACCCGCCCCGCAGGGGTGGCGCTCGAAGCGCTTCGATCAGGCGCGCGACCACGCAAGGCGATGCGGCCCTCGGGACGTTGCTGAGCGGCGGGTCGCGGCGCGTTCCACGGCGGCCTCCGGGACCCCCCGGAGGCCGCCGCGTTTCTCGGCGTCCGGAAGTCCGGCTTGCGGCCGGACGGAAGGCACTGGTATGCTACCGAAAATCCAGGACGTTCCGGGAGGAGGTGAGCGAACTGCGCGTGTACGATCTGCTGATCATCGTGGATCCGCGCCTCGGCGAGGAGGAGGTGGCTCAGCTCTCGGGCCAGCTTCAGGAGGCCTTCACGAACCTCGGCGGGCAGGCGCTGGCCGCGGAGAACTGGGGCAAGCGGCGGCTGACGTTCGAGATCCGCAAGCAGCGCGAGGGCACCTACCTCCTGCTCCAAGTCAGCGCGGAGCCCCCGGTCATGCGCGAGTATGAGCGGCAGCTCAGGCTCAACGAGTCGGTCCTCCGCTTCATGACGACACGGGTCATCGAGCGGCGCCGCAAGCCCGGGCCGGAGGGGCCGGCGACCACCGGCCTGGTACCCGGTCCGGAGCCGTCGGTGGAGCGGAAGGTCGAGGAGGTCGGCTGATGGCGAGCCTGAACAGGGTCTATCTCATCGGGAACCTGACCCGTCCGCCCGAGCTCCGATACACCCCGAGCGGGATGGCCGTCTCGGACCTCCGTGTGGCGGTGAACCGTTCGTATACCACGCAGGGGGGAGAGCAGCGCCGGGAAACGGACTTCCTCACCGTCGTGGTGTGGGGCAAACAGGCCGAAACCTCCGCCCAGTACCTCGACAAAGGCAGTCCTGTCCTGGTGGAGGGGCGGCTCCAGACGCGGGAATGGGAGGGGAAGGACGGCCAGCGCCGGAACGTCGTCGAGGTCGTGGCCCAGCGGGTCCAGTTCCTGGGCCGGCTCAAGGCCGTTGCGGCGCCCAGCGAAGGCGAGTCCTCGGAAGAGCCCGCGGGCCAGGGCGAGGACGAGGTTCCGTTCTGAGCACCCGCGTCGGGCCGGTGGCGTGCCGCGACGCGGGGCCCGAGGAGGCATGGCGTGGTCAAGCCCGTGAAGCGGCGCCGGTTCGGCCGGCGCAAGGTGTGCAAGTTCTGTGCGGACAAGCTGGTCGCGGTGGACTACCGCGACGTCAAGCGCCTGCGGACGTTCGTCACCGAACGCGGCAAGATCATCCCACGCCGCATCTCGGGTTGCTGTGCCCGGCACCAACGCCAGCTCACGACGGGGCTGAAGCGCGTTCGGACGATCGCCCTCGTTCCCTTCGTCGCGGAGTAGCCGCGGCATGCCCCGGGGGGCGGGGACGAGGCGAGGCGTCCTCCTGGGGGCGGCCATGGGGGCGGCGCTGCTCGCGCTCGAGTCGGGGGAGGTACGGCTCGGGCTCGGCGGCGTGACCGCCCTCGTCGGCCTCGTGCCCGTCGCGGTCGGCCTCGCCCTCGGGGGCCCCGTCGCGGCCGGCGTCGCCGTGCTCGTCGGGGTCGGGGGGGCGGCGGCGGTGCTCGGGGGATCGGCCGCGGCGGTGCTGGCCCTGCGCCACGGCGTTCCGGGCCTGGCGCTCGGTGTCGCACTCGTGCGGCGGCTCTCGCTGGCCCTCAGCCTGGTCCTGGTCGGAGCCGTGAGCTTGGTGACCCTCACGCTTCTGGTCTGGGCCTATCTGCCGCCCGGGACCGGGGCGCTCGCGCTCGTCGAGCGGCAGCTCCAGGCCCACGTCGCCGAGTGGGAGCGCGTCCCAGGCGTCCTCGGCCTGCCGACCGACCCCGCCGTGGGCGTCGAGTCCGCGCGCCTCGTGGCGACGGCGATGCGCGTGGCCGGGCCGGCCGTGCTGCTCCTGGGGCTGCTCCTCGGGGCGTTGGCGAACTACGTCGCCGCGCGGCTCTGCGTGCGCAGCGGCGGATTCCGGCGGTTCGCCGAGGAGGCGGTCCCGGATCACCTCGTCTGGGGCGTGATCGCAGGCGGCGTCGGACTCGTCTCGGGCGCCGATAGGCTCGAGCGGATCGGGCTCAACCTGCTCGTCGTGCTGGCCGCGCTGTACGCCATTCAGGGGCTGGCCGTCCTGCGACACTTCTTCGAGCGGGTGCGGGTGCCCGGGGCGCTGCAGGGCGTGAGCTTCGGCCTGTTCGCCGTTCAACCCCTTCTGCTGATCGCCGTGGCGTGTCTGGGGCTCTCGGATCTCTGGGTGGACTTCCGCAAGATCCGCCAGGCCCCGACGCCGGCGTAGAGAGCCACAGCGATGAAGATCATCCTGATGGAAGACGTTCCGGCGCTCGGCCGGCGCGGCGAGGTGCGCGAGGTCGCGACCGGGTACGCCCGGAACTTCCTCCTGCCGAAGAAGCTCGCCGTGGAAGCGACCGACGCGAACCTCCGGAACCTCGAGCAGATCAAGCGCCAGCGGGTGCGGGAGGAGACGAAGGCCCGGGAGGACGCCCAGGCCGCCGCCGCGCGCATCGCTGCGCTGAGCATGACCGTCACGACCCGCGCGTCGGAGGATGGCCGGCTCTACGGGTCGGTCTCGGCGCAGGAGGTCGTGAGCTTCCTCGAGCGGAACGGGATCTCGGTCGAAAAGCGCCGGGTGCTCCTCGAGGAGCCGATCAAGGCGCTGGGCGACTACCAGGTCGGCGTCCGGCTCCACGGTGACGTCACGGCGTCGCTGCCGGTGTCGGTCGTGCGCGAGTAGGATCGCATGGAACCGCCGTCGCGCCCTGGGGCGACGCTGGTCGAGCTTCCGGGGAAGGTGCCGCCGCACAACCTCGAGGCGGAACGCGCGGTCCTCGGCGCGATCCTCCTCGAGCCGGCGATCCTGCCTCGCGCGATCGAGCTCCTCGCCGCGGAGGAGTTCTACAAGGATGCGCACCGGAAGATCTACGCGGCCATGCTCGCGCTCTTCGAGCGTAGCGAGCCGGCCGACGTCCTCACGGTGTCGGAGGAGCTCCGGCGCGGAGGACACCTGGACGAGGTCGGTGGCCAGGCCGCGCTGGCGACGCTGATCGAGGAAGCAACGGTCGCGACGCAGTTCACCACGTACGCCCAGCTCGTCCGCGACAAGGCCCAGCTCCGGGAGCTGATCCGCGTGGCGCGCGACCTGGTCGAGCAGGGATTCGAGGAGACGGAGGACGCCCCGGCCCTGCTGGACCGGGCCGAGCAGATGCTCTTCCGCATCGCCGAGCGGCGGCTGCACGGGTCGGCGTTCCCGGTGCGGGACATCCTCACCCGGGCGATCCAGCACATCGAGTCGCTCTACCACCGGAAGGAGATGGTCACGGGCCTCCCGACCGGGTTCAGACGGCTCGACGAGCTGACGGCGGGGCTCCAGCGCTCCGAGTTCATCATCGTCGCGGGACGGCCGTCCATGGGGAAGACGGCGTTCGCGCTGAACATCGCGCAGCACGTCACCGTGCGGGGGAACCGCCGCGCCCTCATCTTCAGCCTCGAGATGGCGAAGGAGCAGCTGGTGCAGCGGCTCCTCTGCGCGGAGGCGCGGGTGGATTCACACCTGGTCCGGACCGGCTATCTCCGCGATCCCGACTGGAAGCGGATCGTGGACGCGGCGGGCCGCCTGGCCGAGGCCTCGCTGTTCATCGACGACACCGCCAACCTCTCGGTGCTCGAGCTCAGGGCGAAGGCGCGCCGGATCAAGGCGGAGCACGGCCTCGATCTCGTCATCGTGGACTACCTCCAGCTCATGCAGGGGCGGTGGCGCGCGGAGAATCGCCAGCAGGAGATCGCGGAGATCTCGCGCTCGCTGAAGGCGCTGGCGAAGGAGCTGGAGGTGCCGGTGGTCGCCCTGTCCCAGCTCTCGCGGGCGGTGGAGAGCCGGGGGGAGGCGTCGCTGCCGCGGCTCTCCGACCTGCGCGAATCCGGCGCCCTCGAGCAGGACGCCGACGTCATCGTCTTCCTGCACCGGCCGGGGTTCTACAAGGAAGACCCGCCCGAGACCGAGCGGAACATCACCGAGGTGATCATCGGCAAGCAGCGGAACGGACCGACGGACAAGCTCCAGCTCCTCTTCAAGACCGAATACACCCGCTTCGAGGAGATCACGCCCCGCGGGCAGTTCTGATCCTTCGGAGGCGCAGCCCCCGTCCGAGGGTGCTCCTCCCCGACAATCCGCTTCTCGGGCTCGCCCGTCCGTGCGCACTTCGTCGTTCGCCGTGTCCGGGGAATCTTGACTTCGAGGAGGCGGGGGGTAGTGTAGGGCCATGTCGGTCCAGGCCCTCAAACGGGTCCTGCTCGGCAGCCCCATCCCCACGACCCTCGCCAAGCACGAGCGGCTCGGCCGCGTCACCGGGCTCGCGGTCTTCGCCTCCGATGCGCTCTCGTCCGTCGCCTACGCGACGGAGGCGACCCTCCTCGTGCTCGTCGCCGCGGGCACGGCAGCGCTGGGATACGCGGTCCCGATCGGCGTGGCCATCGCCGCGCTGATCGCCATCGTCGCCAGCTCGTTCCGCCAGTCCATCCTGGCATACCCCCAGGGCGGGGGGGCGTACGTGGTCACGCGCGAGAACCTGGGCACCTACCCGAGTCTCGTTGCCGGGGCCGCGCTCCTGATCGACTACGTGCTCACGGTGGCCGTGAGCGTGGCGGCCGGCATCGCCGCCGTCACCTCCGCCGTGCCGCCGCTGTATCCCTTCCGGGTGGGCCTCTGCATCCTGGGGGTCGCGCTGATCGCGATCGCGAACCTCCGGGGCGTCCGGGAGTCGGGGCGGGTCTTCGCGGTGCCGACCTACTGCTTCATCGCGGCGTACCTCGGCATGCTCGGCTGGGGCGGCGTGGTCTGGCTATCGGGCGGGGGTGCCGTCGCGGCCCCCGCGGCCGCCCAGCCCCGGGGCCTCGAGGCCGGCGCGGAACCGCTGACGCTGTTCCTCATCCTGCGCGCCTTCGCGTCGGGCTGTGCGGCCCTGACCGGGATCGAGGCCGTCTCGGACGGCGTCCCGGCCTTCCGGCGGCCAGAGGCCCGGAACGCGCGGGCCGTCCTCGCGATGCTCGGGCTCATTCTCATCGTGCTGTTCCTGGGGATCACGTTCTTCGCCCACGCGTTCGCCCTCGTGCCGATCGAAGGCGAGACCCTCAACTCGCAGCTCGCCCGGCGGCTCTTCGGCCTCACCCTGCCGTACTACCTCGTCCAGGGTGTCACGACGCTCATCCTCGTGCTGGCCGCGAACACGAGCTTCGCGGACTTCCCGCGCTTGTCGTGGTTCATGGCGCGTGACCGCTTCCTCCCCCGCCAACTGGGCAACCGGGGGGACCGACTGGCGTACTCGAACGGGATCATCATCCTCGCGCTCGCGAGCATCGCGCTCCTCGTCGGGTTCCGCGGCGACACGTACGCTCTGATCCCGCTCTACGCGGTCGGGGTGTTCCTCTCGTTCACCCTCAAGCAGGCGAGCATGGTCCGGTATTGGCTGCGGGAGCGGACGCCGGGGTGGATCGCCGGGATCGGGCTGCAAGGAGTCGGATGCGCCACGACCGGCCTCGTGATGCTCGTCATCGCCACGACCAAGTTCACGTCCGGCGCCTGGATCGTCGTCGCGCTGATCCCGTGCATGGTCGCGCTGTTCGTGACGATCCATCGGCACTACGCGGACATGAGCCGCCAGCTGTCGATCGAGGGGGCCGAGTCCGAACCGCCCACGCCGGCGCACACCGTGCTGGTGCTGATCGGGGATGTCCACCGCGGGGTGCTCCCCGCGCTACAGTACGCGCGGGCCCTGTCGCCGCATGCGCGGGCCGTGTACGTCGAGGTGGATCCCGAGCACACCCGTCGGCTCGAGGACCGCTGGGGGAAGTGGGGGAGCGGCCTGCCGCTGGTCGTGCTGCGTTCCCCGTACCGCTCGGTCGTCGGCCCGCTGCTCGAGTACCTCGACCACCTCCAGAGGCAGATACCCGACCACCTGATCACCATCATCCTGCCGGAGTTCATCCCGGCTCGCTGGTGGCAGCACCTCCTGCACAACCAGACGGCGCTGCTCATCAAGGGTGCGCTCCTCTTCCGGCGGAGCATCATCGTCACGGACGTTCCCTACCACCTGAAGGGCTGAGGGACCCCGGTCGTGTGGGTCCAGGTGCTCAAGCGCGTCGTGCTTGGCAGCCCGATCCCCTCCACGCTCGAGCGGCAGGAGCGGCTCGGGCGGGCGACCGGCCTGGCGATCTTCGCCTCGGACGCGCTCTCCTCGAGCGCGTATGCCACCGAGGAGATCCTCTTGATCCTCGTCTTGGCCGGAAGCGGAGCGCTGGGGATGTCCGTTCCGATCGCGCTTGGCATTGCGGCGCTGATTGCGATCGTCGTCATCTCGTACCGTCAGACGATCCGGGCGTATCCGCGCGGGGGAGGCGCGTACATCGTCACCCGCGAGGCAGCAGGCGCTCCCGCCCCAAGTTGAACTTGAGTTCATCGGGAGGGGGCCTCGACGGCCCCCTCCCGGGCCTCCCCCAGAGGTTGCCGCGGCAAAGCCGCGGCTCGGAGCGGAACGCCGCGGCCGCGAGCCGAATGACGGGAGCGTTGCGAGAAGCCCGGGGGGGGAGAGTCGGGTTTCGGACCCGCCCGCCATTTCTTCACGGACGCTGAGCCGGTGATGAAGAAGTCGAAACGGGCTGAACGGGAAGGTGAGCCCGCAGGAGGCGCTGCAGAGCGTCCAGAAGCAGGTCACGGCCGTCATCGCGCGGTCGTCCGAGGCGCCACCCGGGGTGGCCCCTATCGCCTATTCGGACGGAGTGCTGCTGGGGAAGAAGAGGGGGTTGCGGAGGGTGACGCCGACGGGGGCGTCCTCCGCGAGGGCCTGGAGGCCCGTGGCGGCGACCTCGTACGGCCCGACGCGCACGCGGAACTCGAAGAACTCCCCCCGGTAGACGCGGGTGACCACGCGACCCGGCAGGCCGGCCCCGGGCGGTCCGAGCTCGACCTGGGCGGGGCGGAAGGCCAGCACGCCCGGCCCGGCGGCACCGGCCGGGACGCGGCAGGCGACGGCGGGCGTCCCGGGAAGCCCGGTGAACCGCACCCCGGCCGGCCCCGCCACCTCGGCCGGGATGAAGCCGCCGTAGCCCAGGAATTCGGCGACGAACGGGTCCGCCGGCCGGTCGTAGACGACGTCGGGCGGCGCGACCTGGTGGAGGATGCCCCCCCGCATGACCGCGACACGGTCGGCGAGGGCGAGGGCCTCCTCCTGGTCGTGGGTCACGTAGAGGATGGTGGCGCCGACGCGCCGCTGGATCGCCTTGAGCTCCACCCGCATCTCCTGCCGCAGCCGCGCGTCGAGGTTCGAGAGCGGCTCGTCGAGGAGGAGCACGGCGGGCTCGCCGGCCAGGGCGCGCGCCAGCGCGACCCGCTGCTGCTGGCCGCCGGAGAGCTGGTGGGGGTAGCGCTCGCCCAGGCCCTCGAGCCGGGTCAACTCGAGCAGCGCCGCGACCCGGGCCGCGCGCGCCGCCGGGGGCACCCGACGGACCCGCAGCGGGTAGCCCACGTTCTCCGCCACCGTCATGTGGGGCCACACGGCGTAGGACTGGAAGACCATCCCGATCCGCCGGTCCTCGGGCGGGACGAAGATGGCGCGCGCCGGCGCGGAGACGGTCGCGCCGCCGATCCGGATCTCCCCCGCCGAGGGGCGCTCGAACCCGGCGACCATCCGGAGCGTGGTCGTCTTGCCGCAGCCGGAGGGGCCGAGCACCGCGACGAAGGCTCCGGCCGGGACCTCGAGGGTCACGCCGCGCACCGCGGGGACGCCGTCGAAGCGCTTCTCGACGGCGACGAGCTCGACAGCCGCCGAGGCCGCTGGCGCCTCAGACATCGCGGGGAGGCGGCGCGCCGGCGAGGTAGCGCGCCAGGAGGTGAGCGCCGAGCGAGACGGCGACGATCAGGCTCGCGAGCGCCGCCGAGAGGAGCACCTTGCCCTCCTCGTGCAGGTTGAACGCCATCACGCCGATCGTCTCGTTCCCCGCTGACCAGAGGATCACGGAGAGCGTGAGCTCCGTCAGCGCCGGGACCGCCGCCAGCACCCAGGCCGCGATTAGGCCCGAGCGGAGGAGCGGCACGGTGACGTCGGCGAGAGCCCGCCAGAGGGAGGCGCCGGAGGCCCGCGCCGCCTCCTCCAGGGCGGGGTGGAGCTGCGTGAGGGCCGCGGCGACGGGCCTGAGGGCCAGGGCGAGAAAGCGGGCCACGTAGGCGACGAGGATGATCCAGATCGTGTTGTAGAGCCACAGTCCAAAGACCGGGCGCAGGAACGCGAGCACGATGGCGAGCGCGAGCACGGTGCCGGGAACGGCGAAGGGCAGGGTGACGAGCGTCTCGAGCGCGGTCCCGCCGCGGATTCGGGCGCGCTGTTGGAGGTAGGCGAGCGCGAGCCCGAGGATCACGCAGACGGTGGCCGCCGAGGCGGCGAGGAGGACGCTGTTCCGGGCGGCGCGCCACACGGCGGGGAGCTGGAACAGCACGACGCCGAAGTTGTCGAGCCCGAGGTTGTCGGCGCCGAGCGGCCGGCCGTAGGCGCGGGTGAGCGCCGTGAGGAGGACGGCGAGGAGCGGGAGGCCGGCGCCGACCACGACGAACAGGGCGACGGCGGCGCCCGCCCATGGCCGCGCTCGGCCGAGGGGGAGCACCGGGGCCCGCCCGACCCCGGTGACGAGGCCGAACCCGCGGTCCCGGAGCCACCAGCGCTGGAGGGCGAGGACGGCCCCCGCGACGAGCGCGAGGAGGAGCGAGAGGGCGGCGGCGATGTGGAGGTTGTACGGCCGGTCGAAGTCGAGGATGGTCGCGTAGATCTTCGTTGCGAGGACGAAGTACTTCGCCGGGAATCCGAGGATCGCGGGCGTCCCGAACTCCGCCATGGCGGAGAGGAAGACGAGCGTGAGCCCGGCGGCGATGCTCGGCAGGACGAGCGGGAGCGTCACGTCCCGCGCGGTTCGCCAGGGGCTGGCCCCCGCGCTGCGGGCCGCTTCCTCCAGGGCGGGATCGACGCGGGCGAGGCCCGCGGCGACGGTGAGGTAGGCGATCGGGTACTTGTAGAGCGTCATCGCGAGGACGATGCCGCCGGCGCCGTAGATGCGGACGAGGGGGTCGGAGCCGTTCGTCAGCGCCATCCAGGCTTGGTTGAGGAATCCCGCCGGGCCGAGGACGTAGAGCCAGGCCAGGGCCCCGATGAACGGCGGCACGAGGTACGGGAGGACGAGCAGGCCCTGGAAGACCCGGCGTCCCGGGAGGTCCGTCCGCGCGACGAGGAAGGCGAGGGTGACGCCGAGGGCTCCGGCGAGCGCCGTCGTCCACAGGGCGACGTAGAGGGTGTTCCCGAGGACGCGCCAGGTCTCGGGGTCGGCCAGGACGATCCGGAGGTTCGCGAGGCTCGGGACGGCGTCGCGTGAGAGCCCGTACCAGGCGAGGACGAGCGCGGGGTAGCAGACCGCGCCGACCAGCACGGTCGCGACGGGGACGAGGGGGAGGAGCGTCCGCGCCGCCGCGCCCCTCACGGCGAGCCCCCCCCTCCTCCGTGGGGGCGCTACTTCGTCTCGAACAGCTCGCGGTAGCGCGCCTTCAATTCCTCGCGGTGGGCGGCGATGTACACCTCGTCCGTCGGCAGGATCTCGAGCTTCTCCGCCGGCATCCCCTTGGGCCCTTCGATGCCGGGAAGCACGGGGACGTACCCCTGCTGGACGAAGAGCCGCTGGCCCTCGGGCGAGTAGAGGTAGCGGATGAAGGCCTGGGCCCCGGTGGGGTGCTTCGCCCCCTGCACGATGCCGATCGGCGTCGGGATGAGGACGGCACCCTCGCGCGGCCAGATGTGATCCACGGGCGAGCCCTTGGCCTTCATGTCCCGGAGGAAGAAGTCCACGACGGACGCGACCCAGAACTCGCCTGTCGCGAGCTTCTGCGCCACGGTCCCGTTCGACTGCTCGACGACGACGCCGTTGTCCTTGAGGCGAGCGAAGAACCCCCACCCGAACGCCGGCTGGGGGACGAGAGTCCCGAGGGTCGAGAAGGCCGCGCCGGAGTAGAACGGGCTCGCCATGCCGACCTTGCCCTTGTGACGCGCGTCCGCGAGATCCTTCCACGAGGTCGGGCGCTCCCGGACGCGGAGCGTGTTGAAGCCGACCGTGTTGAAGATGAGCCGGACCTCGTGGTAGCGCCCGCCCTCGTAGCGGAACTTGGCGGGCGCGCGCTCGGCCTCGGGCGGGGTGTAGGACTGCAGGAGGTTCTTGCGGGCGAGCTGAGCGAAGAACTCGATGTCGGCCATCCAGAGGAGATCGGCCTGGATCGCGCCGGCCTGGATCTCGGCCTGGAGCTTGCCGATGACGACCTGCGTCCCCGAGCGGTAGATGTTGAGGGTGACGCCCGGGTGCCGCTTCTCGAAGTCGCCCTTCATCTCGTTGACCTTGTCCTGCGACTCCGAGGTGTAGAGGGTGACCGCGCCCTGGGCGGCGGCCGACAGGGGCGCCGAGAGCAGGGCGAGGCAGAGGACGAGGACGAGGACGGGCGGTCCGTACGCGCTCATGGTACGCACCTCAGCGGCGTGGGGGTTGCAGATCACTCGGCGTATCGGCGCTCCAGGCGCTGGTGCTCTTCGAGCCCGACGAGGGCGAAGTACGCATCGAACGGCATGAGCCGGTCGCGGACGGCCGCCGTGCTCCCGTCGCGGTGCAGGGCGTGGAGGACGTCCTCGACCGCACGCGCCGCCGCCCAGAGCGCGTCCACGACCCAGAGCGCGACCTTGTAGCCCATGGCCGCGAGCTCCGCGGCCGTGAACGCGGGCGACTTCCCCATCGTGAACATGTTGGCGACGAGCGGGACACCCGGGAGCGCCGCCGGCGCGGCCCGGAACTCCGCCTCCGTCTCGAGGGCTTCGAGGAAGATCCCGTCCGCCCCGGCCTTGACGTACGCCTCGGCACGGCGGATCGCCTGGTCGAACCCGAGGGCGCCCCGGGCGTCCGTTCGCGCGATGATCAGCGTGCGCGGGTCCCGGCGCGCCTCCAGCGCCGCCTCGAGCTTCTTCTGGTGCTCGGCCGCGGGGATGACCTGGCGGGGGCCGGGAATGTGGCCGCACTTCTTGGGCCAGACCTGGTCCTCGAGCACGATCCCCTGCGCCCCCGCGGCCTCGAAGGCCTGCACGGTGCGCCGGACGTTGAGCGGATTCCCGTAACCCGTGTCGGCGTCCGCCATCACCGGAATCGAGACGGCCCCGGCGACGCCGCGCAGGTGATCCACCATCTCGGTCATCGTGAGCTGGCCGACGTCGGGCCCGCCGAGCCGGCTCGCCGCGACGAGGAAGCCCCCGAGCCCGACGGCGCGGAAGCCGACGCGCTCGGCGATGCGCGCCGACAGCGCGTCGTAGATGGCGGGGACGACGACGCACCCGGGCTCGCCGAGGAGATCGCGGAAGTGCCCAGGTGCCACGCACGGCCCCCTGTGTGATCTCTCGGAAGGAGGGTTCACCCCGCTCCGTTCAGACCGGCGCGGCTGCGCCGGGCGGCCCTTCCGGCAAAGCCGGACCGTTCGCCCTCCGGCGAACGGCTCGGGCCTGCCTCCCCCGAGAGACGGGCAGCGAGGTGAGCCATGTCTGGCTATTTAGTCCCGTGCTACACTGTGGGCTCGGCTGAGGCGCGGCGCGCGGAGTTCGCGCGCCGCAGCCTTCATAACAGAAAATGCGCGCCAAATCAAGGAAGGCCCGGGGCGTGCTCCGGCTCCGGCCGCGCCCGCCGCTCGACGTGGATCTCACCCTCCGGCGCTACGGCCTCTGGGGTGTGGATCCGGCCAACGTCTACCGCGAGGGGGTCTTCTATCGCGTGGCGCGCGCGAACGGCACGGTCGTGCCGTTCCGCCTCGCGGCGGCCGGGCCCCCGGACCGGCCGAGGGTGACGGCGACGTTCGCCGGCCCGCCGGGGCCCGAGCCGCGCGCCGCCGTCCGGGCGGAGGTGCACCGGCTCCTCGGGCTCGGCGCCGACCTCGCGGGGTTCTACGCCCACGCGGCCCGCGATCCGGTCCTCGCGCCGCTCGTCCGGCCGCTCTACGGGCTCCGGCCGACGCTCGCACCGGATCCGTTCGAGATGCTGGTCGGGGCGATCTCCGCCCAGCAGGTGAACCTCGCCTTCGCGCTGGCGACCCGCGCGCGGCTGGTCCGGCGCTTCGGCGAGCCCTACCTCGTCGACGGCGTCCCGGTCTACGCCTTCCCGGCGGCGGCGGCGCTGGCGGCCGCGGACGTCGGCACGCTCCGCGCGATGCAGTACTCGACGCGGAAGGCCGAGTACATCGTCGGCCTCGGGCGGGCGATCGCCGACGGCCGGATCGACCTGGGGGGCCTCGCGGCCGCGCCGGACGACGAGGTCATCGCGCGCCTGACGGCGCTCCGCGGGATCGGCCGCTGGACCGCCGAGTGGTTCCTCGCCCGGGCGCTCGGCCGCCCCGACGTCTGCCCGGCGGGGGACCTGGGGGTGTGGCGCGCCGTCGAGGCCCTCTGCTTCCGCGGTCGCGCGGCGGACCCGGCGCGCGTGCGCCGGCGGGCCCGCGCGTGGCGCCCGTACCGGAGCCTGGCCGTGCACTACCTCCTGGCCGCGCGGTGGCTCCCCGCGGCCGCCCGGGGCGCCTGATGGCGGACCCCAAGCCGTTGCTCCCGCTCCTCGGGCGCGACCCGCACGTCCCCAAGGAGGTGCGTCTGGTCGGCCGCTACGCGCTCGGGGTCGACTGGCAGGACGCGCACGGCAGCATCTACCCCTTCGAGGGGCTCCGGCTGGCTTGCGGGTGCCCGGCGTGCGCCGCGGCGCGGACCGCGGGGGCGCCGCCCCCGCGCGGCGTCGAGGCGACCTGGCCCGCCGAGATCAAGCGGGAGGGCGGGGGCGTGCGGATCCGCTGGCAGGACGGGCACGAGACCAGCTTCGGCGGCCTGGAGCTCCGCCAGCTCTGCCGCTGCGCCCTCTGCACCGGCGGGCACTGAGGCGCATGACGCCCGCTCCCCCACGCGGCCTGGTCCTCTTCGGCGTCATGCTCGGCCTCTTCCTCGGGGCCATGGAGTCCACCGCCGTGGCGACGGCGATGCCCACGGTCATCGCGGGCCTCGGCGGGCTCGCCATCTACTCCTGGGTCTTCTCCGCCTACATCCTGGCCGCCACGATCTCCATGCCGCTCTGGGGCAAGTGCGCGGACCTCTACGGACGGCGTGCGGCGTACCTGGCCGGGCTCGCGATCTTCCTCGGGGGGTCCGTCCTCTCCGGGTTCGCCACCTCGATGACGGCGCTGATCGTCTTCCGCACCATGCAGGGGCTCGGCGGCGGGGCCCTCATCCCGCTCGGGATGACGATCATCGCGGATCTCTACGGCCTCGAGCAGCGCGCGCGGATGCAGGGCTACTTCTCCGCCACGTGGGGTGTCGCGTCGATCGTGGGCCCGCTGATCGGCGGGTTCCTGACGGACCAGCTCTCGTGGCGCTGGGTGTTCTTCGTCAACGTGCCGTTCGGGCTCCTGGCCGGCGTCGTCCTCGGCTGGGCGCTCCGCGGCGTGGACCGGCCGCGCGCGCGCGTCGGCGTCGACGTCGGCGGGGCCGCGCTCCTGACGGCCGGGATGGCGGCCCTGCTCGTCGCCCTCGTCGAGGGCGGGCGGAGCGGCGGGGGCTTCGGCGCCGGGCACGGGTCCCTCCTCGTCGTCGCCGGGGGGCTGCTCGCGGCGTTCGTCCTCTGGGAGCGTCGCGCAGCCGAGCCGCTCCTGCCGCTCGGGTTGTTCGCCAACCGGATGTTCCGGGCGGCCGCGATCTCGGGCTTCCTCGCGGGGATGGCGATGTTCGGCACGATCTCCTTCATTCCGCTGTTCGTTCAGGGCGTCCTCGGTGGGACGGCGACCGAGGCCGGCACCGCGCTGACGCCCTTCGTCCTGGGCTGGGTCACGTTCTCCGTCATCTCGGCGCGGCTGCTCCTCCGGGTCGGCTACCGTCGGCCCGTCATCGGAGGGATGGTCTGCCTCGCGCTCGCGTTCCTCCTGATGAGCCACATGGGGCTCGGGACCTCCCGGACCGTGACCGCGCGCAACATGCTGCTCGCCGGGATGGGGATGGGCCTCATCATGGTGCCCCTCCTCATCGCGGTCCAGAACGCGGTGCCGAAGCGGGACCTCGGGGCCGCGACGTCGGCGACGACGTTCTTCCGCTCGATCGGGGGAGCGGTGGGGGTCGCGATCATGGGCGCGGTGCTCTCGAGCCAGCTCGCTGCCCAGCTCGCGCGCCTGGGCGGCGAGGGCTTCGGGATCGCCCGGGCCGACCTCGAGGCGCTCGTCGCGCACCCCGACGCGGTCGTCCACCCCGTGCTGCGCCTCCAGCTGCCGCCGGCCGTGCTCGCGGCGTTCAGCCAGGCGCTCGCGAACGCGTTGCATGCCGTGTTCCTCGTCGGCTTCGCCGTCGCGTGCCTCGCGCTCGTCTCGGCCTTCCTCGTCCCCGCCGGACGCGCGCAGGATCTCGCGCTCGCCGACCGGCGGGTGCCCGGATCATCCGCCTGACCGGGGCGGCATCGAGGGAGGAGGGCATGGGACGCGCCCCTCGCGCGAAGGACCTCACGGTGAAACAGGAACTGGCGATCCCGGCACGGACCGGGGCGGGACTGCGCGTGGCGACCGGGGAGTTCGTGCAGGTCGTGGACGTCGCGGGCCAGCAGTGCGCGGACTTCTTTGCGTTCAGCGTCGAGGACCCGCGGGAGTACCTGTCGGCCGAGCACACGCGGGTGGCGGTGGACCGGTTGTTCCCACAGGTCGCCCAGTCCTTCCGGTCGAGCCTCCGCCGCCCGATGCTCCAGCTCGAGGAGGACCACTCTCCCGGGATCCACGACATGCTCTTCGCCGCGTGCGATCCCGCCCGCTACGCCCAGTACGGCGTCTCGGGTCACGCCTCCTGCGCCGAGAACCTCCGCGCGGCGCTCCGGCGGCTCGGCGTCGAGCCCTGCCACGTCCCCCAGCCGGTCAACTTTTTCATGAACGTGGCGGTCCGCCCGGACGGGCGGGTCGAGTTCGGCGCACCCCAGACGAGCGCGGGCGACTACGTCCTCCTCAAGACGTTCATGGACTGTCTCGTCGTGGTGTCCGCCTGCCCGCAGGAGTGGAACCCGGCGGCGAACTACCACCCCTCGGACCTGCTGCTCCGCGTCCTGACCGCGGGGTGAGGGGGCGGGCGACGAGCTTCATCAGCCCGGTCACCGAGGCGGAGGTCCGCCGTGAGAAGGCGCGCGCGCGGGCGCTGCGCGCCAGCGCGTGGTGGAAGCGGCGCGTGGCGGCCGGGCGGTGCGGGTACTGCGGCCGGCCCACGCCCGCGCGGGAGCTGACCATGGACCACCGGGTGCCGCTCGTGCGCGGCGGCCGCTCGACGCGCGGCAACGTGGTTCCGGCGTGCAAGACGTGCAACACGGCGAAGCGCTACCTCCTGCCGACGGAGTGGGAGACCTACCTGGCCCGGCTCGCCGGCGAGACCGAGGACTAGATTCTCGGTGGGGGTCTGCCCCGTTTCCGTCCGGGGGGCCGGACCTCCCCCGTTTCGATTGCGCGGGCCGGGGGGCAGAAAAAGGTTGGACGCCGCCGCGCCGGCGGTCGTAGGATTGGAGGCAAATCGACCGGGGTGACACAGCCCCTGGCGTCCCGAGCCCGGCGATGGGGCCGGGCGGGACGGGTCGAGCCCCGGGCCGGCAGTCGGCGGCCGGTTCGGGGTGGCGGGAGCGTGGGCCCGCGTGGTGCGTGCGCCGAGAAAGGAGGTGGTCCAGCCGTGAGTACAACCCCGGTGATCTGTGAGGTGGTGACCTCCTAGGTCGCGCGCACCCGGTTCGATCCGAGGGTGGGCCGCCTGGGGGGACCCCAGGCACCACCGGCCCCGAAGGTCCTGCACATCACCTGCAGGGCGACCCGCGCGGGTCGCAGCGGCCTTCGGGGCTACTATTTTCGGCTCTTCAGGCTTTCGTGTGGGTCGGAGACCCAAACCCTGGAGGCAGGAGGCAGGGATCTCGCGGCTCGGGGATGCGGGGGATAGCTGGGGCCAGCACGGGGGCGCCGCAGGCTGCG
>Ga0114945_10001163_pt1 | contig 16490 bp, 20 predicted proteins | sample OV2TP3_FD_87194 | JGI IMG/M metagenome (GOLD analysis project Ga0114945, IMG submission 87194) | Hot spring microbial communities from Beatty, Nevada to study Microbial Dark Matter (Phase II) - OV2 TP3 | ecosystem: Environmental > Aquatic > Thermal springs > Hot (42-90C) | place: USA: Beatty... | reverse complement strand
GCGCATCTGCGGCGTTGCTCCTCCTCGGCAGCCCTCTTCAAGGCTCGCCTCGTCGTCGCGCCTTGCATCTGCACCCTCGGCGCCGCCACCGCGGCCACGATCCTACCGGGATGAGCTCTAAGCGCTTGAATTCCGGGTCCCGCGGCGGTCCACCGCAGGGACCCGAAAGCCGCACCTCCTTTCAGATGAGGATGACCAAGAAAAGGGCGCAGAGCGCGAACCGCACGGTGGCCGTCCGCTTGCGCGGAGGCCGCTCTGCGCCGAAGTAAGACGGCCTCGGTTCTCGATACAGCGCTTGAAGGTAGATCTCTGTCAGTTCGAACATCGTTTCCTCGGAGAAACAAAAAAGGCCCCGAAGCTCGTGAGCTCCGGGGCCTTCTTGAGGCCAAGGTACGGTTACAGCATCACGAGCCGTCCTCGTCGCATTTGCGAGCCGAGGCGGACGTCCGGACGAATGGCATAAGGTGGATCATCGATCTGCTTCAACCGGCTAGGGCAGGAAAGGTTCGCCGAAACCGTCGCGATTCGGAAAACACTTGCGGGGCCCGCCCCGCTTCCCCAATGAGAGGACGAGAGGAACACGATTCGGGGAAGTCGCACGCTCCTGGAACTTCGGGGTGAGGCCTACCGCGAACTGTCGTTCGAACGGTCACGCCGAGAGGATCCGCAAGGGAGAATCCCGGGCCCGCTATTGCGCCAGCTCTCCCAAAAGCTCCCTCGCGATGATGAGAAGCTGGACTTCGGTCGTCCCGGCTCCGATCTCCAGGAGCTTGACGTCGCGGACGGCGCGTTCGACTTCGCTCTCCTCGATGTACCCGTAGCCGCCGAAGACCTGCATCGCGTCGAGCGTTCCCCGCACCGCCAGTTCTCCGGCCAGGATTTTTCCGGCGGAGACGAGCGAGCGGACGTCCCGCCCGGCTTCGATCCCCGAGATCACTTCCCGCAGCATCGCCGTTAGCACGAGGATGTCCGCCTTCATCCGCGCGAGCTTGAACTGGATGGCCTGAAAGGCGCCGATGGGCTTTCCGAATTGGACACGCTCGCCGGCGTACCGCACGCAGCGCGCCAGACAACCGTCCAGGACCCCGATGGCCATCGCGAGCGCGAGCGTCCGCTCTCCCGTGAGCGGGACGATCGCCTGCGCGAATCCGCGCTTGGGGTCCCCGAGCACCGCCGACGCCGGGATGCGCACGTCTTCGAGGTGGACCTCGGAAGTCGGGGATCCGCGCATTCCGAACTTCGCCATCGGTCGGCCCGTCGAGAGACCGGCGGCGCCTTTCTCCACGAGGAATTCTCCCAACACGTTCCGTCCTTTTTCCTCCCCCGTGACGGCGAAGATGAGGAAGAGGTCCGCGTCCGGGGCGTTCGTGATGAAGGTCTTCTGCCCGCGGAGGACCCACGTGTCTCCCTCGCGCGTCGCGCGCGTCGTCATCGACATCACGTCCGACCCCGCCCCGGGCTCGGTGAGACCGAGGCTGGCGATGAGCTCGCCCTTCGCCATGCGGGGGAGGTATTGTCGCCGCTGCTCGTCGGTGCCGAATCGCAGGATCGAGTTCCCGCCGAGGACGACGCTGGCGCCGACGGACAGCGCGGTCGAGCCGCACGCGCGCGAGAGCTCCGCCATCAGGATGGAAAGAGAGGTGAGATCCCCGCCTCCGCCCCCGTAGGCCTCGGGAAAATGGGGAGCGAGGAGTCCCGCCCCGCCGAGCGCACGGTACGCCTCCCATACGGGACGCTCCCGGTGATCGACCGCGATGGCATGGGGGGCGACCTCCTTGTCGCAGAATCTCCTCAACGCCTCCTGATACTGCCGGTGCTCGTCGGTCCGGGCGATGTCCATGCTAGTCTCCCGCAGGGGCGAAATGGAGAAGGTCGGCCAGCTCGCCTCGGCGCTCCTCGCGGAACGCCGCTTTCACGCGCTGCCCGACGCGCAGCTTCGTCGGATCCTTCTCGGAAAGAAAGTACTGAAACGTGTTGTCCGTTCCGTCGAATTTCACCATGCCGTAGCAGTAGGGAATGGGTCGTTGAACTCCGGTGAAGGGATCCAAGAAGGGGAAGGCGACAAGGGTCCACGCCAAGAGAGTTCCGCAGGGCGAGACTTCCGCGATTTCCGTCATGCGACCGCTGCAGTGGGTACAGGCGATCCGGGGCGGCACGAGCGTCCGCGGGCACCGGGGGCATCGGCTGGCCAGGATTCGCCCCTCCCGCAGTCCTTCGAGAAAGCGGCTGCCATACTGCCCGGCGGCGTAGCGGAACGTCAGCTCGGGCGTGGCGCGGACAGCGATCGGTTCGCTCATGACTTCCTCGCTCCCACGATCATGACCTCGTTCCAGAAAGATCCGCCGAATCCGGTGGCCACGGCGGTCTCGACGTCGGCGACTTGGCAGGCTCCCGCGGTTCCACGGACTTGCATCGAGGCCTCCGCTACGCGAATGAGTCCCGTCGCCCCGATCGGGTTCGCGCATAGGACGCCGCCCGACGGATTGATCGGGAGACCTCCGTCGATCCGGGCCGTGCCGGAGGCCCACAGGCCGGCCGCCTCGCCGGGTCCGCAGAGGCCCATCGCCTCCGCCCAATCGAGAGCCGCCCACGTGCAGGGCTCGTACATTTCCACGACGTCGATGTCGTTCCGCGGATCGCGGATGCCCGCCTGTCGATAGGCATCGGCCGACGCGAGTTGGAGGGTGTGAATGAAATCCGCGGCTCCCTCGGCGACGTCGCCCAAGTATGTGTGATTGTGGCGCGAGGAAACCCCGCGTACCCAGGCGCACCTCCGGTCCCCCGGATCGCTCGTGAACACGACCGCGCATGCGCCGTCGGAGGTGGGACACATGTCCAGATAGCGGATCGGCGACGACAGAAGAGGCGACTTCACGACGTCGGCGGCCGCGACGGCTTGCTTGAGATGCGCGTGCGGATTCTTGGCCGCGTTCTCGCGCGCTTGGACCACGACGAGCGCCGCCTCCTCGGGCTTCGTTCCGTGCTTCGCTTGATACTGGCACGCGAGAATGGCCAGCCCGCTCACGGCGCCCGCGAGAGTCGGGCGCTCGTAGATCGGATCGAAGGCGGTTACGATCCCCGTGGTCGTCTCCCCCTCGGAATCCGAGAGCCGTTCCCATCCGACGGCGAGGACGGTCCGGTAGAATCCCGAGGCCACGAGATAGTACGCCGCTTGCGCCAGCGACGAGCCCGTCGTGCCTCCCGTCGCCACCTTGATTTGGGGCTTTCCGACCGCGCCGGTTCCCTCTCCCGCCCAGAGGTCGGAAAGATGGATTCCCTCGAAGTGCTCCATGTTGCCGACGACGATGGCGTCGATCCCGTCGGGCGCCAATCGGGCGTCGGCGAGCGCCGCCTGCACCGCCTCGTCGATAAGCTCGGGCGCATTCACATCGAGGCGACGAGAGCGATGGTTCGTCTGCCCGGAGCCGATGATGGCGACGTTCATGATCTCCTCCGGAGGATCCACACGCAGTGGGCCTGCCCGACGAATCCGGTCATGCCGTGCGCGATCGCGGTTCGGGCCTCCCCTCGTACGATCCGCTCGTAGGCCTCTAGGACGCGAACGAGGCCGGTCGCGAATCCCGGCTGGGCGCCCATCGCGCCGCCCGAGGGATTCACGGGACAAGCCACTCCCAGCCCTTCCCTCCAGAGGAGCGTTTGGGCGCTGGACGCGTCGTGGATCTCCGCGACATCGATCTCCCGAGGGCCCAGGCCCGCCCGGCGGTAGGCCTCTTGCGCGGCCTTCGGCAGCACGCCCGCTTGACCCAGGTCGCGCGCGCCGAGTGCGTGCTCATCGGTCGCGCAGCCGAAGCCGGCCAGCTCGACGCCCCCGAAGGTGGATGCTCCGAGGAGGACGGCGCACGCGCCGTCCGAGTCCGGAGCGATCTCGTCGTCATGGAGGGGGTCGGCCTCCAAGACGTGCCGGGTCTCTCGCCGGTGGGCATTCGGATTGCGAGCGGCCGCCTCCCGCGATTGAGCCGCGGACTCCGCCAGCGCGGAGGGAGATAGCTTTCGGCCTTCCAGGAAGGCCCGGGCTTGGAGTCCGAGCGCTGCGTGGTCGTCGATCCCTAGGGGTCGCTGGTAGAGGGGATCGAAGCCCGCATTGGCGATCTTCCTCGGATTGCCCTCCGAGGCTTTGCCGTGAGCGACGACCAGACAGGTCTGGAACGCCCCGGAGGCGATTCGCGCCGCGGCGTAGACGAGGGCGAAGGCGCCGTCCATCGATACCTTCGAGGCGGACTTGCCGGCGGCGCCGGCGGCATCCTGGATCGCAATCTCCGAGATCGTGCGGCCGTCCCAGAAGTCGCTCGAAGCGCCGATGACCGTCCCGACGCGGTCGTGAGTCCAGCCGGTTCGAGCGAGCAATTCCTCCACGACTTCGAAGGCGAGCTCCATGTAGTTTGCGTCGTCGCGCCGGCCGACGTGGCGGGTCTGTGCGGCGCCGAGGATCGAGACGCCGGTCATCGGACGCCTCCCGTCGGACGGAATCCGGCGACATCGAGGATCGATCCCTTTCGCTCCTTCTCGAAGACGGCGGCGACTCTCATTCCCGTCCGGACCTCCGAGGCCTCCACGATTCGATGGAGGAGCGCGCTGTCCGCGCCGTCGAGCCGGATGAGGGCGAAGAGTCCCGCCGGCGAAGAGGTCCAGGTCACGATCGTTCCCTCCGGGCCGACGGGGACCGTTTCTGCGCACTCGACGTGGCAGCGGCAACATCGGGAAGTGGGGGGGACGGCGACGCGGCGACACGGCGCGCAGCGGCTTCCTACGAATCTCCCCTCCGAAGCGAGGAGGGAAAGAAACATCCCTCCCGCCCGGCCCGCAGGCCAGCGGTACGGAATGCGGATTCGTCCTTCAACGGCGACGTCCATGACGTTCTCCCAGTTTCAGTCCTCGGATGAGAATGGACACCCCGTCCTCGAGCGCGCCGTGGGCGTCGACGTATCCGCCCTTGGAGAGATGGGCGATGCCGACGCAGAAGGCCCAGAGGAGGAGCGCGGCGCGTCGGCCGCGGCCGGGGTCGACGACGGAGGCGATGAGGGATAGGAGCGACTCGAGCCGGCTCCGCGCCTCCCGACGGAGCTCGGGCGAAAGGTCGGCCGCGATATCGCCCCGATCCAGTTGGAGGAACAGCTCGAAGATCTCCTTTCGCCCCTCGAGGCAAAGCTCGCGGAAACAACGCGCGAAATCCCGGACGGCCGCGTCGGGTTTCGCTCCGGGCCGGACCCGTTCCCGAAGCGCGCGGGCGAAGATGTCGAATCCGTGATCCAGGAGGAGCGTCGCGAAGAGATCGGCCTTGTTGCGGAAATAGAGGTAGAGGGTCCCCTTGGCCACCTCCGCGGCGGCGCCGATCTCGTCGAGGGTCGTCGCGTCGTATCCCTTGCGGCCGAAGCACCGGACGGCCGCGGCCAGGATGGCGCGGCGTTTCTCGTCCTTCTCCCGGGCCCGACGTTCGGCGGTTCCCAAATGTGTTGACCTTAAGTCAGAAAATGACTATAAGTCATTCAGTAGGGAGGTGTCAAGGATGATGAGCGAGACGGCGACGATTCCCGGACTCCTGCGCCGGCGCATGGAAGAGGGACCGGACAAGACGTTTCTCTGCTTCGAAGGGCGCGAGATCTCCGTCCGCGAGCTGGAAGAACGCTCGACGCGGATCGCTTCCAGGCTTGTGCGGCTCGGCGTTCGTCGCGGGGACACGGTCTCCCTCGTCCTGGACAATCGGCCGGAGTTTGCGCTGGCGTGGCTCGGAATCGTCAAGGCCGGCGCGGCGCTGGTGCCCATCAACCCCACGCTCACGCCTCCCGAGGTCGAGTATCTCCGGACGAACTCGGAGAGCCGGCTCGTGATCACGGCGACGGAACTCGAGGCGGGGTTGGAAGACGACCCGGTTCCGCTGCCCACCGTGACGCCGGACGACCTGGCCGCGATTGTCTACACGTCCGGCACCACCGGGAAGCCGAAGGGGGCGATGCTGACGCACGCGAACTACGTATCGGATGCTCGGGCCATCGCGAAGCACGCGCGAATGACTCCCGAGGACCGATTCGTGGGGTTCCTTCCTTTCTTCCACGTGAATGCCCAGGTGGTGACCTTCCTGTCTCCGTTGGCGTGCGGCGGAAGCATGGTGCTCCTCCGACGCTTTCACCCGGTGGAACTCCTGGAGGCGATCTCGCGGACGCGCGCAACCGCGTTCAGCGGAGTTCCCACCGTGTACACCGTTCTCAACCAGATTCCCGGGGCGGAGACGAAGTACGACCTCTCCCGCCTGCGCTTCTGCATCTGCGGCGCCGCTCCGATGCCCGTGGAGGTGTTCGAATCCTTCGAACGGAAATACCGCGCTCGGATCCTCGAGGGCTACGGACTGACGGAAGGGACGTGCGCGAGCTCGGTGAATCCGCTGGATCGGCGCAAAGTGGGATCGATCGGAGTGCCCCTCGACGGACAAGAGATGAAGATCCTCGACGGCGAGATCGTGATTCGCGGTCCCAACGTGATGAAGGGGTACTACAAGAATCCCGAAGCGACGCGGGAAACGATTCGGGACGGATGGCTTCACACCGGCGATCTGGGGCGCGTCGACGAGGACGGCTTCTTCTGGGTCGTCGGACGCACGAAGGAGATGATCAACCGCGGGGGCCAGAAGGTGTGGCCCAGGGAAATCGAGGAAGTTCTCTATGCCCACCCGGCGGTGGCGGAAGCGGCGGTCGTCGGTCTCGCCGATCCCAAGTACGGGGAGGAGGTCGCGGCCTTCCTGGTGCTCAAGGCCTCGGCGACGGAAAGGGAGATCCTGGAATTCTGCGGCGGCCGCCTTGCGGAATACAAACGTCCTAAGACGGTGATTTTTCGGGACTCGCTGCCGAAGACTCCCACGGGGAAGATCCAGAAGCATCTCCTGCGCGGGTGATCACTTCTCGAGCTCCGCGAGTACCGCGTCGAAGAGGGCGGCGATCGGCTCCCTCAAGGAGTTCCCCAGAGCGAGCGTCAGAGCCTCGGAGGAGGCCGCCAGCATTCCTTGGGCCGCCTCTTTCCGAAGGCCGGGAAGGGATCGGAGAAGGTCCAAGAGCGTCTGCTGATACGCCGAACGCAGCCGTTCCTCGATCCCCTCGAGCTGCCCCAAATGAACTCCGCGGCGGATTCGAATCCGTTCGACTTGAGCGCGCCGAGCCACGTCACGGTTGGAGCTTTGCTCGATCTGGCGCCGCGCGAATTCCCCGTCCTGCTTGACGCTCTCGCCGACGCGGTGAATCAGGGCCGGGGCGTCGCACGTCCGCGGCAGATCGGCTCTGTAGTATTCGAGAAAGACCGCTCCGATGCGATCGCGAGGTGCGGCGGACCAATCCCGCCCGAAGCGCCCGACGATCGGCTCCACGAGCATCCGCTCGATGAGCTCGGCGACGGCGGCGCGGAGATTCTCGCGCGCGGAGTCCGACCTGTCGATGGCATCCTTGCGGTCCGGGGGAGCGAACACTTCGTCGGGTACCGGATCGAACGTCAGCGACTTGAGCAGCAGGGTGAATCCGGGATTGGAAGTCCGTCCGGGCGGGGGAGGGGGCAGAATGCGGGCGCGAACGAGAAAGCCGCGATCGTCCACCACGGCTTCGACCGCGGGGCGGAGGAGGCCGTCCCCTTCTCGGCGAAAGGTGTTCCGTCCGTCGAATACGAAAGCGGGATTTCGAAGCGGTCGTAGCCATCCGAATCGGCTGGGGCCCGCCGCATAGACCAGGTGGGGGCGGAGGGAGCGCATCGAGACGATCCGATCCCATCCCGGGAGGTCGAACGCGAGCCGAGCCGCGCGGGGGGTGGAGGCCGCCAACACCGTGTCCGCGGCCCGAAAGGAGGGCTCGAATCGCTCGACGGCGCGACGCAAGTCCTCGAGCCAGGGAACGGCGTACCCATAGGATTCCGCGCGGTAATGGAAGGCCCCGTCCCGGAAGAGGAGAAGTTCGCAGCCGCCGGTAGCGAGCTTGGCCGTGTGCGGCCCACGCTGGGCCAGCTCGAGCAGCCGGCTCTCTCCGGTGGATTCGTCGCGGAGTTCATACCAAGCGCGGAACTGCTCCACCTTTTCCGCCTCCGCCTCGAGTCGGTCCAGGACGAGATCCCGGGGATCGGTGGGAAGCGGCTCCGATTTTTTCGCACCGGAGCATCCGAGCAGGAGGAGGAGAATCGTACCGATTCGCATGGGTCCCCATCCTACTGGACGGGGGACGAGGGTTCCAATCCCTCATCGGTGTGGTATTCTTCTCCGGTGAATTCGGTCGTTACGCCGGTCATCCTCAGCGCGGGAGCGTCCGTGCGCATGGGAAGCCCGAAGGCTCTTTGCGACTTCGACGGACGGACGGCCCTCGATCTCGTGATGGCGGCCTGCGGGGGGTTGGGCACCCCCGTCGTGGTGCTCGGCGCCGCGCGGGAAGAGATTCAACGCCGCGTGGATCTTTCTCGCGTGACTCCGGCCATCAACGACGATTGGGAAGAAGGGCAAACGTCGAGCCTGAAGATCGGTCTCTCGACGCTCTCGCCCGCCGCGGAGGCCTTCCTCCTCTTTCCCGTGGATTTTCCGGTGGTGCTTCGAGAGGACGTGGATGCCCTCGAAGCGGCCTATCGGAAGAACAAGAATCCGCACAAGACCATCTTCATCCCCTCGTACAGTCTCCAGCGCGGTCATCCGGTCCTCTGCCGCCGCGAGCTGGCCGACGAGTTCCTCGCGTTGGCGGGGGAAGCCCCGGCCCGGACCGTCATCAACCGCCGCCCGGATCGGATTCGGTACGTGGACTTCGACAAACCGTACGTCCTCCTCGACATGGATACGCCCGAGGATTATCGGCGCTGTCTCGATGCCTACCGGGAGCGCACGCGGCTCCGCTGATCTCACTTCAATCGTTCGAGGAAGTACGCCGCTCCCCGATCCTCGGAATCCTTCGCCTTCAGTCTCTCGAAGAGCGGTTTGGACTTCGCCCGATCCGGGGAGAAGTAGAGCTGGTACGCGAGAAGAAACCGGGCCTCGCGGTCGTCGGGATTCTTGCCCACGTGCTCGTCGAGCTTTCGCAGGTGCGAGTCGTACTCTTCTCCCTTCTGATGGAGATCTCGGAAGTGGATCTGTTCGTCTCCGAGATCCGGGACGTTGGCGATGGAACGGCGCGCCGCGGCTCCCCCTTCGGCATAGCGTGCCGAGGCCAGGTAGATCTGGGCGAGAACCATGGGGGCCAGTCGGGCGTTCTTGTCGGTCGAATCGAGGTTCTTTCCGAGAGTATGGGGAAGTCGTTCCTCCGCTTCCTTCAGGGACTCCTCCGCCTCCTCCAGGAGCCCCTCGCGGTAACAATCCAACCCGAGGCTCACGAGGGCGCGCAGCTCGGCCACTTCGACTTGGAAGGCCAGCGTCACGCGTTCGAAGGCGTAGCGGAAGGAACCGACGCGCCCCTCGTCGGTGCGCTTCTTCTCGGCCCGACGCGCCGCTTTCTGCAATCCCAGAATGCACTTTCGCTGCGGGCCGGTTCGCTGGGTTTGGGACTCCAGGGCCGCTCCCAGCGCGGCCGCCGCCTGGGCGTAGACCTGGGCCTGCTCTATCACCTTCTTCTGGCTTTCGAGAAAGGTCCCCTCGTTCAGGATGACCTTGACGATCTCCGCCGATCGGGCGAGATTGAGGGAGGGAGTCTCGGCGATGGACTTTCGGATCTTCTCCATGGCGGCGGCGACGGGGTCGTCCTGCGCGCAAAGAAGAAGGAGCCAGGCGACGTTCATGGGATCCTCCGGCGAATTCCAGAGGATATACGACGGAGCTCCCGCGGGATGCCAACCATTTCGGCGGACGTGATACACTTCAGATCGTGAAATCCGAGCTGGAGACCATCCGGGATCGTCTTCGGGGCGTCGCGGACCCGTCGGAGATTCGGCGCATCGGAAGGGTCGTCGCGCGCCGTCATCGACGGGACCCCGATCTGTCCACGCTCCTGTCGCTCGCGGGGCGACTGTGGAAGAGCGGGCGGTCGGAGGAGCGGACGGTGGCGGTCCACCTGCTCTCCCCCCTCGAGCGACTCCTGGAGGCGGCTCACTGGCCCGTGTTCAAGGGATGGATGCGCGGGGTTCGGAATCGCGACCACTGCGACTCCCTGGCCTGCGAACTCCTGGGAGCGATCGTGGCGCGAGACCGGACGTTCGTGCGCGTTCTGCGCCACTGGGCCATCGCGTCCAATCCGTGGTTCCGCCGCGCGGCCGCGATGGCGGTGTGGAAGCGGGTCGGACAGATGGGCGACGTGGACGCGGCGCTGTCGGTATGCGAACCATTGATGCGGGACCGCCACCCGGCCGTCGTCGAGGCTGTCGATCGCGTGCTGGCCGGGTGTCTCGCTTCGGACGCGCCGACGACGGAGGAGTTCCTGGAGCGATGGAAGAGGCGCTTGCCCTTCCCGAAACCCTCTTATACACTGCCGTGAGCCGAACGGACTGGGAGATTGCAGACCATGGAACGCGTACCGATGACGCCCGAGGGGTACGAACAACTCTTGGCGAAGGTCGATCATCTGCGCAACGTCGAACTTCCGCGGCTCCAGAAGGCGCTCGGGGATGCTCGAGAATTGGGCGACCTTTCCGAGAATTCCGAGTACGAGACTGCCCGATCGGAGCTGTGGAACACGGAGCAGATGATCCTTCAGCTCGACGATCGGCTGGGTCGCGCGGAAGTCGTCGACACGAAAAAGGCGCCCGTCGATTCGATCGCCATCGGGGCGCTCGTCAAGGTTCTCGAGGTCGGCGCGAAGAAACCGGAAGAGATCCTGCTGGTGGGCGAAGGCGAGACGCGCTCCGCGTACGATTGCGTTTCCGTGACCTCGCCCTTGGGTCAGGCCTTTCTCGGGAAGAAACCCGGGGAGCAGGTCGAAGTCAAGGCGCCGCGGGGAACGCTTCGATTCGAGATCCTCGAATTCCGTTATCTCTGATGCCCGGATACGCTCCTCACGCCCGGTCCGGCCTCGAAGAAGAGCTTCCCGGCATCGAGACGTGGGAAAACCAATTCCCCGGCTACATCGTGACCATCGTGGATCCCGAGTACAACGCCATCTGTCCGAAGACGGGCCTGCCGGATTTCGGGACGCTGACGGTCGAATACGAGCCGGATCGGCATTGTCTCGAGCTCAAGTCGTTCAAGGAGTACGTGACGGCGTACCGGAACGTCGGGGTTTTCTACGAGAATGCGGTGAATCGAATCCTTCGGGATCTCGTGCGCGCCTGTCGTCCCGTGTGGATGAAGGTGGCGGGACAGTTCAGCGCCAGAGGCGGAATTTCAACTCGAGTGGAAGCCCGGTATGAGCGCACTCGGAAGAAGGGGGGGGGATGGAAATCCTGAAGAAGCGGTACCCGAAGAAGGCGGTGCTGGGGGGGCGACCGCTTGTCCTCCGACCGATGGAAGCGTCCGACGAGAAGGGGCTCCTGGCGTTCTTCAAGAAGATTCCGGCGGAAGACCGACTTCTCCTCAAGGACGACGTCGTGGACGCGAAGACGGTGAAGAGCTGGTGCCGGAGTCTCGATTATGCGAGGGTCTTGCCCCTTCTGGCGATCGACGGGAAGAAGATCGTGGGAGACGCCACGCTGCACCGCGAGCAAGGATGGATGAATCATGTGGCGAGAGTCCGGGCCGTGGTCGACCCGACGTATCGCGGTTGCGGCCTCGGGCAGGCGCTCGTGAACGAGTTCGTAGAGGTCGCGCGCGAGCTCAAGATCTCGATGGTGGACGCGGAGATCATGGCGGAGCAGAAAGCGGGCCGGAAGATGTTCGAGAGTCTCGGCTTCACCATCGTCGCGATGCTGCCCCACCATGCGCTAGATCGCGAGGGGAAGGCGCACGATGTCGTCGTGCTCTCACGGCAAATCATGGCTCCGTCGTAGGGCGTCCCTACCAACCGGAGAGGGGATACGGAACTCCGTCGGAGCCGGGGTGTCGATCACGTCGAGTCGATAGCACGGGCGGAACGTCCCGCAGGGCGTCGAGACGTCCGAAGCGACGGACCCCACCTGGAGGCGTCGAAGGTTTCGAGAATTCGCCCAATATCGAAAACCAAACGCACGATGGAATCTGAAGAGAGGTGTTGTTTCGCCGGATTCCCAGGCGTAGAGGGTCGGCCGATTGGAATTGTCTTGAGTGACCCAACCATTTCCTGCGGGGGGATTTCGGAGGATGAACCAAGATCCGATGGCCCGCGTCCCTTCCATGGATTCGATCCGGCCGTCCGCATTCGCGTATCTCCATCGATTCCCGACAGCGAGAGGAAAGTGCTGCGAGAGTTCGATAGACGGCTCTAGACTGCCAGCGCACCAGACGGTGGGTTTGGTCGTCCTCCACCAGCAGGTCCGGGCGATCCACGAGGGTTCTCGTGTGGGCCGTCAGAGTGAAACGCACGGGTTCGTCCGTTCCGACCACCCCCACGGGTCGCACTGGGGAGAGGCTGACCCAGTTTTGGTCTTGGGCCGAGGCTGCGGCGACGATGCTGAGGTAAAGAAGAGAGGACGCGCACACGGGCTTGGGATTCATTGCCGTTCTTCAAGAATCCCAAACCCCCGACTCCGAGGGAAAGGCGATCCCCCGGCCAACTTCCAGCGGGAGAAGCCGAGCGATGGTGTCGATCCGAGTCGACAATGAGCGGCTCCGATGTCGAGGAGCGACGACGATCGCGGCTGTCCGGGTTGCTCGGGACGCGGGGACGCGCACAACCAGTAGCCCTAGAGCAATGGGGGGAGTAAGATGGTTCGGTTTTGATCCGGGGACGTAGCTCAGTGGTAGAGCAACGGTCTTTTAAACCGTGGGTCGTGGGTTCGAATCCCACCGTCCTCATTCGCCTTCGCTCGGCGGCAGCCGAGCGGGAGGCGCATGTTACGCCGTAGCACAGCCCCGAATCGTGCGAAGGCGGACACTTCGACTTACCGCCGAGCTTCCGCGGAGTGGTTTGTTGTTTCTTCTGCCGTAGGCGATGGGCCACTTGCTTCCGGTCTCATTCGATGAGGAAATCCCGCCCTCGGAAGAACTCTGCGAGGTGGGAGCGAATGTGGCGGGCACAGATGCTCCCCAGCGAGGGGGACGCGTAGTACGATGCCGAGAGTCGATCCCAGAGAACCTGCAGTAGGTCCGGATCGTCGTCGAAAATCTCGTTTCGAAGTTCTCGAGATCGCGGTGGAGTCCCATCAGGAAAGAGCGCGCAAGCTTTCTTCAATAGATCCCGATGCTGCAGCGCTCCGAGCCGTTCCAATCCTTCCAGAATCGCGGGGGCGAATGCTCCGGACGAATTGCTGAAGAATTGGGCAAAGCCGCCGTTGGGAACCTCTGCCTCCAGAATCCAGGCACCGAGGATCGCTCGTTGGCCCGGGGTGAGTTCCCCCAGGGCGCTGGGATCACGATCCCAATCTTCGTCGAGGAGGGGAAGGGAGACCATCCGAAACAGATCAAAGTCCGAGAGGGAATCGATGGCGCGCTCGGTACCGGAGAGCCGAAGATCGCTCATGGGACTACTCTACGAGCAAGATCGGCGCCATGACAAGGAGAGGTGACGAACAGTTCTGCTCTGATGGAGACGAGAGCGTCGGGAAACCGGAACATACTCAGCGTTATCGGGCGTTGACGGGACCCATGGGGGGCGCGGACGGAGAAGACACCGCTCTCTCGGCCCGCCCGTGCGTTGCACGCGGGAGGTCTACGGGAGACTCGCGTCACCGTCTTGATGACGCGGGAAGGCTGGAACTATCTCGTGCGGCACGCCGAGGCCGCGATGGAGAGCTGCCGGCTTGGCGCGGCGGACATCTTCCTCGGCGCCTTTCAGGGGTGGAGGAACGTCACCCTCCTGGGGACGCGCAGTGGGGGCGGCAGAGGCCGGGCCCGGGGGATCACCCTCTCCCGGAGCCGACTGCCGTTGCAGTTCTCGACCATGGCCTCGTTCCGGCCCGACGGGAAGCTCTACGACGGCCGCGGGGTGGCCCCCGACGTCGAAGCGGCCCCAGCGGCGGCGGACTTCGTCAACCGGCTCGGCCTCGGTCCTCGAGGAGGCTCTGAAGAGACTGCGCTGATCCTGTGGGCTCCGCGGGGGGATAAGACATCCAGAGGCCATTCCTCCGCTCCGTACCGGCGAATTCTACCCTGATGCCTGCGCGCTTGCGCGCTCCCAAGTGCGCCGGTATAGTAGCGCCCGGCCGGCCCCCATCGTCTAGCGGCCTAGGACACGGGCTTTTCAAGTCCGTTACACGGGTTCGAGTCCCGTTGGGGGCACTCACCCCAAAAGCGAATTTCGCCGTCCGACCCCTCGGGGGAGAAGAAGTCGACCTCCAGTTCGCCCTTCTCGGGGTCCACTTTGATCCCGCTCACGAATTGGCGGACGAATTCCCGCCGCTCCTCCGGCGTTCCGTTCTCCATGACCCTCTTGATCTCGACGAGCCGTGAGGCGATGCGACGAGCGCGGCGGCGAGGGTCCTCGTCGGAACGAGACTCTTCACGGGTGCGGGCTTCTCTCACTTCGTCCTCGAGCGCGCGGATCTCCCGCTTCAACGCCTTCAGTTCCTCCCGCACCAGATCCAACGTCTCCGCGTCCAGCGCTTCCACGAGGAGTTTCACCTTCTTCCGCTTCTCCTCGAGCCGACGTTCGAGTTCCTTGACCCTCCGACCTTCTTCGACGTTGGATGGCCCGGAAGCCAGCCTCGCTGCGATCTCCGCCTCCAGGGCCGAGAGGTCCCCCCTCGAGAGTGGCTGACCGCCAAAGATGAGAGCGTCGATCCGCTCCAGGACCCAGCTCTCCACTTCGTTCGCCGGCACGTGCGTGCATATACCGTGCGCGGTTGAAATTGTGGCTTTTTTCCCAGTGTAAAAACCTACACTTTCACCCACGCCAAGTATACTACGACACCTTCACGTCGTTCACCGCGGCGATCACGTCCTGCCTGACACGGGCCCATCTCGATCACCGTGCCGAGTTGGACTCGTTACTCACGCTCCGTTTTCGAACGTTCACGAACCCTCAAGGGGTGGCCGCGTGAGGTATACCTTGCGCGGTGACGGACCGGGTCAGGCCGGACGGGGAAGCACGATTCGGAACGTACTTCCCCTACCTTCCTGGGTTTCCAGTTCGATCCGCCCGTGATTCATCTCTACAGCCCATCGTGTGATGGCCAGCCCAAGGCCGACGCCTCCCGTCTCGCGGTCTCTCCCGAGGTCGATCCTGTAGAAGCGCTCGAACACCTTCTCGCGATGCTCCACCGGGATACCGGGACCGGAATCGATGACTTCAATCACGGCCTCTTGAGAGCTGCGATTCCCTGCGGCCAACCGAACTCGACCCTTGGCGGGGGTGTACTTGATGGCGTTGTCGATAAGATTGGTGACGGCCTGCCGGAGAATCGCCGGATCGGCTTCGGCGAATACGCCCTTCTCGATCTCGACAGACAGCGTCTGCTCCTTCTCCTCCGCCAGGACCCGAAGGCAGTCCGCGACAGCGCTGCATAGGTCTCCGAGATCCACGCGCGCTCTCGCGGTCTTGATCCGCCCGGACTCCCCTCGCGTGAGCGTGAGCAGACTGTCGACAAGCCGGGCCAGTCGGTCCACTTCTTCCAGCATGCTGCCGATGACATCGCGATACGCGGCGGAATCGAGGGAGTCCTGCAGCGCCACTTCTCCCACGCTCTTCAGCGCGGTGAGGGGAGTTCGAAGCTCGTGAGAGGCATCCGCCGTGAAGCGCCGGAGCCGTTCGAACGAGTCGAGGAGCCGCGACAGGAGTTCGTTGAAGGCCGTGGCCAATCGCCCGAACTCGTCCCTCGGATTCTCGACGGGGAGGCGCTCTGAAAGCGACTCCGCCGTTATTTTCGCCGCTCGGGCCGCCATGGCACCCACCGGCCCGAGAAGACGTCCGGCAAGAAGGTATCCTCCTCCGATCGCTCCCAGCAGCGCGAACGGAAGTCCCAACGCCAGCACCAGCAACAAGCTCCTCAACGTTCCTCTCGCGTGCGTGGTGTCCTGAGCCACGATGTATTCGAACCGTTCGTTCCGCTGCCGGGCGAGACGGTATTCGCGGCCGTCTTCCGACACCCAGGTCCACCGGTGATCCTTGCCCGGAAGCGCCCGGTCCAATCCCGATCGTCCCCAGCCGTGGCTCCGGAAGGAAATGTTTCCCGTGACCTGGAACAAAGCGATCGCGCCGTGCTCGTCGAGTTCGGCGATCTCGTATGCCCCGTGTGGATACGCCTTCTCGATGAGCGCCCCATCGGCGGTCAATTGCTGCTCGATCCGCCCATAGAGCTTCGCGCGAAGCACCAGATACGTCGCCACCGCGAACCCGAGCACCAGAAGTGCGAGAATCCCCGCATGCCACAACGTCAGTCGAATCCGTATGCTCATCGGATCGCCTCGCCGAGGAGGAACCCGACCCCTCGAATGGTCTTCAGCAGTTTGCGGTCGAAAGGATCGTCGATCTTCCTGCGCAGGCGGGCGATCGTGACGTCGATGACGTTGTCCAACGGTGTCGCGCGCGCGG
>Ga0114945_10001159_pt1 | contig 16511 bp, 20 predicted proteins | sample OV2TP3_FD_87194 | JGI IMG/M metagenome (GOLD analysis project Ga0114945, IMG submission 87194) | Hot spring microbial communities from Beatty, Nevada to study Microbial Dark Matter (Phase II) - OV2 TP3 | ecosystem: Environmental > Aquatic > Thermal springs > Hot (42-90C) | place: USA: Beatty... | reverse complement strand
TAGGCCCGGCCTTTCCGCCAGCGGCTCCCTGTAGTCAGCTTCTCGCCGGCAGAGTAGACGATGACTACTCCGAGGTCAGCCGGAGGGTTGGCCGATTGTCCTATTCCTCGGAATCGGGAACCGAGAAGCGGGCGAACCCGGACAGCCGTGGCATCGGCCTCGCACGCCTCACCGCCTCAGCGAGTGCCGCAGGGGCCGCTTCTGGCCGGTCGTTGACCTCTTTCAAGATGGCCATCACCTGCTCGAGGACCTTCTGTTCGTCCCCAGGGTGTCCGCCGTGCCCTCCTCCGTGCTCATGTGCGTGTGGACCACCGGCGCCCGGCCAGTCGAACGGGTCCGCCTTGATCACCCAAGGGCCGGTCGCAAACCACGGAATCCCCCGAACTTCTTGCGGCCGCACCTGCCCCGGATGGGCGGCGTCGTGGGCGGCCTGCCAAACGGCGATGCAGTCATCGACCCAGCCGTGCAGTTTCCAGAAGATCGGGTTCACATGCGAGCTATGGAAGTCGCCAAGGTAGTCATTCTCGGCCGCATCCCATTTCGCATCAATCTCGTAATCCCCCCGCACGGTCGGCACTCCGGACTTGGGATCACGCGAGAGGGTCGCCCAGCGCATGTGCATCCAGTTGTGAATGGTGAACTCGATGAGGTTGCCGTATGCCCCGAGCGTCAACTGGCTCACCACCCGCGGGTTGCGCAAGCTGGTCGCCAAGTTCCGCATCAGGTTGGTCAGCCCCCGAGCGGTCTTGTTGAACCGGAAGAATGGGACGCCCCCGACTTGGGCGAGGAAGGCCGCCGTCGGTGGGGGCACCATGACTCCCGAACTGTCGGAGTCGTACACGTAGGTCTTGACGGCCGGGTTGGCCGGGTTGGAAACCTCTTTGTACGCAAACTGGGGAGCGTTCGCCGGCGGGAGTTGAGCCCATGCGCTCGGTCGCGGCTTACCCGCCGCGTCGTACACGTCGTGAACCATGCGGATCATTCGGCGGTGCATGTAGAGGAAGTCCTCGCCCGCCCCGTTCGTGAGGTCAAGGACGTTGTCGGGTCGAAACGGCGGGTCCGTCAGATACCAGCCGAGCTTCTTGAGCCGGTCGCGGTCGGCGGCCGTCATTTTCGGCGACTGCCAGTCACCGCGCACGGTGTGCCAGACGGTGTGCCGGAGCCGGTGGACACGTTCGGAAAGCATCGCGACCACTTCTGGGATCAGCCCGACGCCGGGCACAGTCCGCGGCTCGACCAAGTCGCGCTCGACGGCGATGAAGGTGGCCGTCGCGCCGGCCTGGGCCTGACCATGGTCCTTGTTCCGGCGCACTGTCCCCACCAGGCTCCGGCGCTGGGGCGGGGTGGCGGTATCCCATTCGTGGGCGACCCGGCAGTCGTACTCATACTCGTAGTCGGCGATGGCACTCCCCGCCCGGCCCTTGCCCACGAACCTGAACGCCAGCTTGTCCCACGCGGTGACCGTTCCGGAAAGGTCCATGAAGTCCTTTTGCTCAGCCCCGGCTTCGGCCGGGAACGCCAGAGTCCCTGTGACGTTACCCTCGTCGGAGATTAACAGGAACATCTCGCCTTCACCCCACAGGATGTCGTTCGGCGCTCCGACGGGTCGATTGAGAAAGCTCCGGTAGGTGTAGTAGCCGATCGCTTCGTCGATGCTCATGTGCGTCAACCTCCGTTCACAGATGTGTTGTTGGAAACCGTTGCGTTCGCGGCCTAACACTGCGCATAAGCTGCGAGCGGGCGTTCGTCTCTCTCTCGCCCGCTCGTCAGCTTCATGCGCTTGTTAGGCGACACGGTTCCGCCGTTATGGAGCATCGCTCGCCTGCTGCTCGAGATCCCACACTAACGCCCAACGCAACCAACCCTTTCGCCCGGCTGCGCGACCGACGCTTCCGGTCCAGGCTGCGGAGACAATAGTAATGAGTCCTCCGGCAATCCCTGCCGGTACGCCAAGGGGGGATGCAACTGCGCCGGCTATTCCAATGACGCCAGCGGCTATGGCCATCGTTCGACCCACGCCGCTGAGCCGAGCCGGCAGACCTAGCTGGCTGGCAACCTCGCGCGTTGTCTCCAGATCCATCGCTCCGGGCTGAAGGCGGTGGATCTGCCGTTGACGGATAACACCGCGCGCTTCGTGCAGGAAAGCCGTGTAATCGTCAAGTGTCATGGAGGTCGCCATATCGGCGACTGCCTGGCTCAACGAAAGGGGAATAGTCGGAGCAGGTCCGCGTTCTGCTGCAATAATCGGGTTACCTTGCTGCTCCCTCATCGGATGCGCCAAGAAGTACGTGCCACTCCCCGCGAGTTCACCGTAGAGCGGGTATCTAAGGACGATGTCGAACGCGTAAACGAGGTCGTCTGGCGACACGACGAGCTGGCTGCTTAGCCGCTGAAACGCTGAAACCGCTCCACGTCGAAGAGCGCTCTAATGTCAAAGATGGAGTCGGGCCTGATATGCGAGATGTCCGCAGGACTGTGGCGCAGCTCATTGTGAAACGCCAACCATTGTTTCAGAGCCCCTTTGTTGTTGGCCGCCCAAGTTGCGAACGTTCCAAACGCCGGCTCAAGGTAGTCGTTCTTCAGCCTTCGTCGTTCCTCCACGACGTAGGCTAAAGGCTTGAGCACACCGGGATCACGCGATCGCAACAGACCGAGAAGAGGGGGTAGCGTGGGATCCGCGACTGTTGCCGCCTCAGCCCGGATAGGCATGGTGAATCGAGCTGTTTCGCTGAAGATGAACAGGTCCGCGAGGCGGCCTGCAAGTCTTCTGCCCCAAGGATCGCGAGTTCCCGAGCGAAACAGCGATTCGACCGCATACAGGGATGTGATGTCGACTACGGGAGGTGCCATGCTGTCGTCGCCTCCTCTCCTTAGAGCACGGCTGGGTCGCCTAAAGGCCGTTCATAGTGTTATTTCGTGCCAGTCTTCGAACCGCTATCCAAGTAACTACGTAGTCGCGTGATATCGCTGCCATATGTTTCCTTCAAGACTGCTAAATTGCGAAACGCGCCTGCGTAATCCTCGGCTCGGAGTGCGTCGTTAAGTGAACGTACACGTCCGTTGACTGCAGCGGCAAGTGCTTCGGCTACTGGCTTCCACTTTTCAACATGATCGATCAGTGCCTGCATTTTCACTCTGACGTCCTCAAGTAGCTCCTTCTGTCTGCTTTGGAACCGATCCCCCAGCTCCGAGCGATTTGTCGCTGTGTCAAATCTCCTGTACTTTGTGACCGCCTCGTCGGCACGCTGCATGAGGTCCTGATAGATTCGAGCAAATTCGTCAATGCTCCTGCGGCGCGACTCGGCTAGCTCTTTTTGAAGCCTTTCAGCCCTCTCCAGATTTGCCTGAGCCTCCTTCTCTGCACTGATTTTGTTTTGTTCGATTTTGGTATTCTGCGTCGAAAGATCCTCTTTTTGAGTCGCTAAGGACCAACTCCAGCCAAGAGCAATAAACAATAGGACCGCGAGAAAGCCAACAGCGGTTTGCGCCGTTTTCGCAATTCTCCTCTTGGATTTTTCATCTTCACCCCGAAGGAGCTTGCGAATTTCGAGAATAGTCTTTATCGCAGTCAGAATGCCCGCGAGTGCGCCTATTGCACTGGCGAGGCCAGTTACTACATCCATTGGATCGCCCCCCTCTTTTGCTGGCTGCGGCCTAGCGTTTTGGTGAACGGCGGGCCAGCACGATGCCCAATGAAGTCGCGGCGCTGGTGGCCCGTCCGTTCCACCTAAAGTTAGAGCCCATCCTTTTCATGCAAGAGCCTCCCTCAATGCGACCACGAACTCATTGAATTGTTGGGTCGGCCTCTTGCGGCCTGCCGAGTCGAGCGACGCGAAGAAGCGACGGCGAAGACCGCGAGCGATCTCGATTTGAACGCCAGCGCCGGACTGTCCGCGGTTGCAGATGTTCGAAGTATCGCGGCCCTGCAGCTCGGGATTCGGGTGAGAAAGCACCGCCAATCTACGTGCCTTGAGGAAGCTTTCGATACGAACGCCAGTGGCCGTGTCACGACCGCCGAGATACACAATTTCCGAATCACTCGCTTCACCGTGGATAGTGACCACGCGCACAGAGGATTCAAGGAGCGCGATACACCGAGGCTCATCAAACCGCGAACTCGTGATGTGAAGATCGCCGTTGTGGTTGGGCTTCAACCCCTCGAACGCGTAGAACGACAAATCTTCTCCCGCGACCGCATCAGCGATCTCAGACGTACCAGGTTCGATCGCGCCGCCGTGGGGCGCAACGATCACCGTGTCCAACCCTCGAGCCCGACAAAGGATTTGAAAGTCTACGTTCTCCCGTTCGAAACTCGCGAGCTGTTCAAAGCTGCGGTACTTGTCGGCCATGGCGCGGCGATGGGCTCTAACGAGAAATCGGCCCCATAAGTGGGGCATTTTTTTGCCCCGAAAGTGGGCCTGAATCCGGCAAGGCTACTCCCAACCCCCTGATTCCTCAATTCGGTTAACCGGAGCTGCAGGTGTACGTTTATCCAGTATCGCCACCGGCGGAGGGACGCATGCCGCGGTCGAAGTTGCTCGAGCAGTACCGCGAACGCTTGCGGGTGAAGCACTACAGCCTGCGCACCGAGGACGCGTACCTGCACTGGGTGCGCCGCTACATCTATTTCCACGGCAAGCGCCATCCGCGGGAGATGGGCGGCACCGAGGTGGAGGCATTCCTGTCGCACCTCGCGACCGAGGAGCGGGTGGCGCCTTCGACGCAGAACCAGGCGCTGGCGGCGCTGCTCTTCCTGTATCGCGAAGTCCTCGCAAAGGAGCTGCCGTGGATGGACGCGATGGTGCGCGCGAAGCGCCCGGCGCGCGTGCCCGTGGTGCTCACCGAAAACGAGGTGCGTGCGCTCCTTGCGCAGCTCGACGGCACGCGCTGGCTTGCGGCGAGCCTTCTTTATGCAACCGGGATGCGGCTGCTCAAGGGACTGCGGCTGCGCGTGAAGGACGTGGATTTCGAGCGCCGGGAAATCACGGTGCGCGACAGCAAGGGCGGGCGCGACCGGCGCACCATGCTGCCCGAGCGCCTGATCGAGCCGCTGCGCGCGCATCTCGAGCGCGTCAAGGTGCTGCATGAACGCGACCTTGCCGAAGGATTTGGGGAGGTGTACCTGCCGTTCGCGCTCGCGCGCAAATACCCGCACGCCGGCCGCAGCTGGCCCTGGCAGTACGTGTTTCCGTCGGGCTGTCGATCGGTGGACCCGCTCGACGGCGTGGTGCGCCGCCATCACCTCGACGAGAAGGTCGTGCAACGCGCTGTCTCGGAAGGCGCGCGCAAAGCGGGGATCGCGAAACCGGTTTCGCCGCACGTGCTGCGGCACAGCTTCGCGACGCATCTGCTCGAGAGCGGCTACGACATCCGTACCGTCCAAGAGCTGCTCGGGCACAAGGATGTGTCCACCACGATGATCTATACGCATGTGCTGAACAAGGGCGGCCGGGGCGTGACGAGCCCGTTCGATCGTTTCGAAGCCCGGGACGCGCCGTGAGCCACGGCTTTACGAAGCACGCTTTGGCAGGAGATGGCCTGGCGCAGGGTACGCTTCCCGGACGTGAAGGCGCGTTACGACCCCGAGACCGATACGCTCCGCCTGGTACTGCGCTCGGCTCCCGTGCACGAAAGCGACGAAGAGAAGCCCGGCGTGATTCTCGATTACGACAAAGAGGGCAACGTGGTGTCGATCGAGATCCTCGATGCCTCGCGGCGCGTCGAGGATCCGCACAAGGTCGAGTACTCGACGCAGTCCGGCTGACCTTCTCCCCGATTTCCTAAGCCTCGCCGGGCGCGTACAGGCCCTTGGCCGCCGCCTTGCGCGCGATGAGCGGCGCCACTACCTCGAGCAGCGGCACCGGGACCTCTCTTGCCCGGGCGAAGGCGAGCGGCGCCATCAGGAGCGCGTCGATCTCCATCGGGCGGCCGCGCTCGAAGTCCTGCAGCATCGAAGGCTTGTGGCCGGTGAGGCCGGAGCCGTGGCCGCCGCCCGGGCGCTCGGGCGCGCCGTCGACGTCGATGCCGTGCGCCGCGGCGATCGAGCGGCCTTCGGCGCCCAGGCGCGAGGCGAGCTTCGCGAGCTCGCCGTCGCTGCGCATCTCGCCCACGGTGGCGCCGGTGAGCGTGCACAGTGTCGCGGTGCCGAGGTTCTGCACGAGCTTGCTCCAGATCGCCTGGCGGATGTTCGAAGTGGCAGGGGAGGCCATGCCGGCGCTGTCCAGGGTTTCTCTCAAAGCCTGTATTCGGGTGGAGTTCCTGTCGTCGGCCTCGCCAACGACCAGCATGTTGCGGCCGGGAACGTGATTGAAGATCACGCCCGGCTCGACCACCTCGTTCGCCGAGAAGATCACGCCGCCGATCACCCGTTCCGGCGCAATCGCTCGCACGAGTGCTTGATGCGGGTCGAGAAACCGAAGGTCCCTTCCATACCACCACGGAATGCCGTTCTGGGCGAATACCACCGCCGTGTCGCGCCCGAGCAGCGGCGCGCAGCTCTCCGCGAAGGCGCCGAGCAGGCTCGCCTTCAGCGTCACGATGACGAAGTCCTGGGCCCCGAGATCTGCCGCACGCTCGGAGGCGCGGACCTTTCCCTGAATGGTCTCGCTTCCATGCAGAAGCTTGATACCGCGGGCCCGGATCGCCTGCAGGTGCGCGCCGCGGCAGACGACGGATACGTCGTTGCCGGCGGCGGCGAGCTTGGCAGCGAGGTGCCCGCCTACCGCACCGGCGCCGAATATGCAGAGCTTCATGGCGGATATGATCTTACGGCTATCCGCTGCCGCGCGAGGACGTCCCCGCGTAGTAAGAACTCCCCGCGAGGCGACTCGCGGGGAGTAATTCCGCTACTGGGTCTTCTTGTCCTTGTCCTTTTCCGTATCGGACGTCGCGGCGGGCGCCTGTCCGGTGCTGCCGGAAGCCGATCCCGACGGCGGGGTGCCGGCAGGCGGCGTGGTCGCGCCGGAGCTGGACTGGTCCATCGAGCTCGAGGGAGCCTTCGACGGCGCAGTCGTCGAGCCGGTCGCCGAGCCGGACGGCGCGGGCGTGGTCTTGGTGGTGTCGCGCGACACGCGGTCGCCGCCTTGGCGATCGCAGCCGTTCAGCAACCCGACGCCGAGCGCCAGGGATACAGCCAGAGCTAATGTTGAAAGTCTCATACGTAGGCCTCCGTGGTTGGGGTACTGTACGAAAGCAGCAAAGATCGCGCCCGCTGCGCTTGCCCCGGCAGGACGGCGCGCAAGCGTCGCCGCGAGGCGTCGGATAACATGTTCCTCGAAATGAAACGCCTGATACCCACCACCGTCGTCGGCAGCTATCCGCAGCCCGGCTGGCTCATCGACCGCGCCAGGCTCGGCTCCAAGGTGCCGCGGGTGCGCGCAACGGAGATCTGGAGGATAGAAAAGCAGTTCCTGGAGGAGGCGCAGGACGATGCCACGCTCCTCGCCATCCGCGACATGGAGCGCGCCGGTATCGACATCATCACCGACGGCGAGATGCGGCGCGAGAGCTATTCCAACCGCTTTGCCACCGCGCTCGAGGGCGTCGATATCGAGAACCCGGGCACCACCATCAACCGCACCGGCGCGCGCTCGGTGGTGCCGCGCATCGCCGGCCCCATCAGGAGAAGACGCCCCGTGGAGGTCCGCGACGTCGAGTTCCTGCGGCGGAACACGGACCGGAAAATCAAGATCACGCTGCCCGGCCCGTTCACCATGGCGCAGCAAGCACAGGACGACTACTACAAAGACGAGGAGGCGCTCGCGCTCGCGCTTGCGGCCGCGGTGAACGAGGAGATGCGCGAGCTCGGGGCCGCGGGCGCCGACGTCATCCAGCTCGACGAGCCCTGGCTGCAGGCGCGCCCCGAGCGCGCCGCGCGCTACGGGATCAAGGCGATCAATCGCGCCCTCGAGGGAATTCCCGGGACGACGGTCGTGCACCTGTGCTTCGGCTACGCTGCCGCGGTCAAGGACAAGCCGAGCGGCTACTCTTTCCTGCCGCAGCTCGCCGACACCAGCGCTTCGCAGATCTCCATCGAAGCCGCGCAGCCCAGGCTCGATCTGGGAGTACTGAAGGAATTGGCGAGCAAGACAATCATGCTCGGCGTCATCGATCTGGGCGACCCGAAGGTGGAGACGCCCGAGGTCGTGGCCGAGCGCATCCGCGCAGGCCTCGAGCACGTGGCTGCCGAGCGCCTGGTGGTCGCGCCCGACTGCGGCATGAAGTACCTGCCGCGCGAGACCGCGTTCGGCAAGCTGAGAGCGCTGGCGGCGGGCGCCGCCCTGGTGAGGGATCGACTCTAGGATCGCGGCTTTAGAAGCAGGTGCACGCGCGGCTCGTAGCCGCTTTCGCGCGCCGCAGACACGCACTCGTAGAACAGCGCATAGTCATGCTTGGACTCGCTCACCTGCCCGTTCGCGTCCACATGCCGCCACTTCCACCGGAACGACTTCTTGTGCGCGACGTGATAGATCTCGCAGGGTTTCATGCCCTCTTGTATACACCCTGGCGAGCCTGCGCCGCAGTGGCGGCCGCCTGAATCGGGTGTCGAATGAACCATGACGTCGCCGGCGGCAGACGACCCTACTTGAAGTAGTCTCATAGCGCAAACCCAGCGAGGATCACTCCCATGAAGATCACGACCATAGACAGCTGCCTGCTCACCGTCCCGACGCCGAAGCCGATGGCGCTGCAGTATCCGCAGCACAAGATCGCGGTGGCTGAGATCTCGACCGATGAAGGGATCAAGGGCCTCGGCTACAGCCTGGTTTTCGGCGGCGGCGGCGGCGAGGCCGTCCACGCCTACCTCGAGACGCGGCTGAAGCCCGTGCTGCTCGGTGAGGATCCGCTCTACGTCGAGCGGCTCTGGGAGAAGATGTTCCGCACCGACATGAGCATCAGGAAGCAGGGCATTGCCGCCTATGCGCTCTCGGCGCTCGACATCGCCCTGTGGGACATCGCCGGCAAGGCGGCCGGCAAGCCGCTCTACAAGCTGTGGGGCGCGGTTAGCGACCGCATCCCCGCCTACGGCAGCGGCGGCTGGGCGAAGTACAGCCTCGACGACCTGCTGCGCGAGTCGCAGAAATACGCCGCGCTCGGCTGCGGCTACTACAAGATGAAGATCCACCACGCCGACCCGCGCGAGAATCGCAAGCGCGTCGAGGTGGTGCGCAAATCGCTCGGCGACAAGGTGCGCATGATGGTCGACGTCAACCAGCGGCTCGACGTGCTCGGCAACCGGCGCCAGGCCGCGCTTCTCGAGGACCTCGACCTCGTCTGGTACGAGGAGCCGGTGCTGGCGGACGATATCGCCGCGTGTTCGGAGGTTTCAAGATCAATAAGAATCCCCGTCGCCACGGGCGAGAACAACTACACGCGCTACGAGTTCAGGGACCTGATCGAGCGCCGCGCCGCGCGCTATCTCATGCCCGACGTGTGCCGCGCCTGCGGCTACAGCGAAACGCTGAAGATCGGCCGCCTCGCCGCGGCGCACCAGATCGCGGTCTCCCCGCACGTGGTGCACGAGCTGTCGCTGCACGTCGTCGGCGCCCTCGCCAACGGCTTCCTGGTCGAGTTCATCGACTGGGCGCCGCGCGATCTCTTCGAGGGCATGCCCGCTTGCAAAGACGGCCACTTCAGCATCGCCGATACGCCTGGCCACGGCATCGCGCTGGCACGCGGCGCAATCGAGAAATACTCATAGATGAGAATGCAGAGCGCGGCCCGCCACCGGAACGCGGGCCCTGAGAATCGAGCCGCTGCCCGAATCGGTGATGAGCATCGTGTTGCCGCTGTAGGCGAGGTTGGTGACGAGGTCGCTGGCGCACGATTGCACGCGGTACAGCGGCTCGCCGCGGCGGTTGAAGATCCATACCGCGCCCATCTCGGGGTGCGCGACCGCGAGCCCGTCGTCCTCGTCCATCGCCATGCCGTCGGGCCCGCGGCCGCCGGAGAGCTGGATGTGCACGCCCATGCGCACCACGGTGCCGTCGGGCGCGAGCGGCAGCCGCCACACCGCGTTGGCGCGGGTCGCCGCCACGTAAAGCACGTTCCTGCTGAAAACCAGGCCGTTGGGGCTTGGAATGCAATCGGCAAGCCTTTCAAGAGAGTTCTCCTTGGAAAGGCGATATACACACCCGGTCGGATCGGCGAGATCGCTGACGCCCTGGTCGGTGAAATACAGGTTGCCTTCGCCATCGAAAGTCAGGTCGTTGACGCCCTTGAAGCCCTGCTGGTGATAACGCGACACCACGGGCGTGATTTTTCCGTCTTTCAGACAAACGATCCCGAGCTTGTGGTCGGCGATGAAGACGCGGCCGTCCTTGTGGATCGCGATGCCGTTGGGCTCGCCGTCGTATTCTGCGGCGACCGAAAACTCGCCCTGCGGCGAAATGCGGAATACGCGGCCAAAAGCGAGGTCCACCACGTGGAGATTGCCCTGGCGGTCGAACGCCGGCCCTTCGAGAAAGCACCCGGCGGGCGTCGCGCCCTTGCCGGCGGCGAGGCGCTCAGGCGGCGTGCCGCTCTTCCTCAGCCGCGCCGGCACCTCGGCGAAGACCTCGGTCTCGATGCGCTGCGGCGGCGCGAACATGCGCTCAGTCCGCGCTGATGCCGGCTTCCTTCACCACCCTCGCCCACTTCGCGGTTTCGCTCGCGATGAAGCGGCCGAATTCCGCCGGGCTCATGCGCAGCGGTTCCGCGCCTTCGGACTCGAGCCGCTTTTGAATCTCGTGGGAAGAAAGGATCGAGGTCAATTCCTTGTGAAGCCGCTCGACGATCGGCTGCGGCGTGCCCGCCGGCGTGACGATGCCCCACCAGTTCGCCGCCTCGTAGCCGGGCAGCGTCTCGGCGATGGTCGGCACCTCCGGAAAGAGCGGGCTGCGCTTCGCGCCGCTCGTGCCGAGAAGCTTGAGCTTGCCGCTCTTCACGTGAGGGATCACCTGGATGAAGGACGCCATCATCAGGTGCGCCTGCCCGGCGATCGTGTCCATCATCGCCGGACCGCCGCCCTTGTACGGGATGTGCACGATGAAGATCCTGGCCTGCAGCTTGAACAGCTCGCTCGACAGGTGCTGGAAGCTGCCGACGCCCGCGGAGGCGAGGTTGAGATACCCCGGCTTCGCACTTGCGAGGTCGATGAGCTCCTTCACCGAGTTGACCGGCAGCGACGGGTGGACGGTGAGCGCCACCGGGCCGGTGCCCAGGATGGCGACCGGCACGAAGGATTTCTCGGCGTCGTACGGCAGCTTCTTGTACATCGACTGATTGAAGGCGTGCGCCACCGAAATCAGCAGCAGCGTATAGCCGTCGGGCGGCGACTTCGCCGCCATGTCGGTGCCGATGGTGCCGCCGGCGCCGCCGCGGTTGTCGACCACCACCGACTGGCCGAGGCGCTCGCCGAGCTGCGCGGCGAAGGTGCGCCCGACGATGTCGTTGCTGCCGCCCGGCGGGAACGGCACGATCAGGCGAAGAGGTCTTGCCGGATAGCCCTGGGCCAAAGCCGACATCGCGCAAAACAGCAACGCCGCGAGAACCATCCTGGCCATGACCCTTCCTCCTCTCAGAAATCGTATAGCCGGGCCGGGTTTTCGACGAGGATTTTTCGAAACAAGCCTTCGTCCGGGGCCCACGAGCGCAGGCGCTCGATCGCCCGGGCGTCGTCGACGCGCTCGAAAGGCGCCGGCCGCAGCGGCTCGCTGCGCGCCGCCCCAGCGCTTGGCGGATGCGGCCAGTCCGAGCCCCAGACGACGCGCCCGGGATCGGCCTCGATCAGCGCCCGGGCATAGGCCGGCGCGTCGGCGTCGGGATCCCTGAAGAAGCGGTGCGCCCCGGAGAGCTTCACGTAGACCCTGCCCGCGCGCACCAGCGACACCAGCACGTCGAATCCATCGCCGTGCTGCGGCAGGCCGAAATGGTCGACCACCAAGGGAGTCTGCAATTCGAGAATCGCTTCCTTGAGAGCCGCGATGACCCCGATATTCGTGAATACCTGCACATGCCAGCCGAGCGGTGCGACGCGCGCCGCCGCCTGCTCGATCTCGCGCCGCGCCGCGGCAGGGTCGTGCACGCCGGAGGTCTGCAGGTTGGCCCTTACGCCACGGATGCCGGCTTTGTGCATCGTTTTCAGATTTTCATCCGAAATGCTTTTGTCGATGACGGCGACACCGCGGGCGCGTGCCCCCAAGCGTGAAAGCGCGTCGAGCGTGCACGCGTTGTCGGTGCCGTAGACGCTGGGCTGCACGATCACCACGCGCTCGAGATCGAGCGAGCGCAGGTGCGCCTGCAGCTCCTCGGCGCTCGCGGTCAGCGGCGTGTATTTCCGGTCTCTGGAAAAGGCATACTGATCCGGCGGCCCGAAAACATGGACGTGGCAGTCGCAGCCGCCCTTCATCTAATCGCGCTTGGAGATGACCTCGAGCAGCTCGAACATCGTCTGGTCCGCCCAATACTCCGGGTCCGCCTCGATGCGCCGGTCTCCCCTGTCGCGCAGCTCCGGGCTGACCTTCTGGCGCTCGCAGAAGCCGTGCCAGAACTGCTTGATCTCCTGGGCCGTCATCGGAATCATGGCTACCCGCAACTGTAAATAAAAAAGCGGGCCTGGGCCCGCTTTTTTGGTGCGTTTCCGCGGCGCTTACTTGGCCGGCTTCTCCTGCGGCTTGGCGGTGCTGCCGGCGGCCGAGGTCTTGTCCTTGTCCCCTCCGGTGACCTTGTCCTTGAGGGTGCCCAGGTCCTTCTTGGTCATCACCGTGAGGTACTCGGTGCGGCTCAGCTTGCCGTCGCCGTTCTTGTCCGCTTCCTTGAATTTCTTGGCGAGGTCGGGATTGCCCTTGGCCTCCGTCCTGGAGATGGAGCCGTCGTTGTTCTTGTCCAGCGCATTGAAGCCCGGGTCCTTCTTGTCCTCGGCCGCAAAGGCCGACCCGGCGGCAAGGGCGAGCGCCGCCGCACCGAGCAGAATCGATTTCACGACTTTCATGAACTTCCTCCGTTGGGTTGAGACCGGTAGTGAAGCAAGTATTCGGCCGGGACCCCCGGCATCGCAATGAGCCGGACGGCCTACCGGGCGCCGTGGGTGCCGAATCGCCCGGGCGCCACGACCTCGAGCATCTCGACATCCCGGGAGTGCGCCAGCTCGCGGTGCCTGATGCGCGGCGGCTGGTAGAAGCAGGAGCCGGCCTTCATCAGGATCGGCCTGCCGCCCTCGTACTGCATCTTCACCCAGCCCTTGAGCACATAGACGAACTGCACGCTGCAGTCGTGGTAATGCCAGTCGCCGTGCGGGGCGCTTCCCGGCCGGGCGCGGATGACGTGCGCGACCACCTTGCCGCGGCTCGCGCGCCTGACGCCCAGGTCACGGTACTCGAAGTAGCTGCGCAGGCCCCGCTGCAGGAACTTCGCTGCGCTCAGGTGGCCCACCGTCGGCCTGGGCTTCGCCTTCGTCTGCCTCGGCATCTCGCGTCTCCTCCTCGTCGGCGAATTCTACCGGGGACGCGCCGGGGCGCGTCAGCAGGCCGAGGGCGCGCTGGTCTTCCTTGGCGAGCGCCTGCAGCGGGCCGAGCCAGTGCAGGAAGCGCGAGACGAGCGCAATCCGCGCAGCCTGCGCCGAGGTGTCCGTGTCCGATGGCCTGAAGAGGCTTCCGCTCGGCAGCCGCGTCACGCGCTCGGGTATCGCCGACAGGATTCTGGAGACCGTCGCTGCATCCATGCCGCCCTCCTCGCTTTTCAAGCTGGGGCGATCCTAGCAGCGCGGCGGCCTCTTGTAGGCCGGATGCGCGTGATTCTCGAGGAACCGAAGCGCTACAGCGCGTCGCTTCGGAACGACGGGAAAAAATTCACGAAACGAGCTGCCGGAAATGCGCGTCCATCCGCGCCGGGTCGGCGTCGACGCCGGTGAACAGCTTGAAGGCGCCGACTGCCTGGCCGACGTTCATGTGCCCGCCGTCGGCCGTTGCGCAGCCGATGCGCCGCGCCGCTTTCAATAACGGCGTCTGCAGCGGAACGTAGACGATTTCGGATACCCACAGGGAGGGCTTGAGGAGCCGCTCGGACAAGGGCATCCCCGGATGCCTCGCCATGCCGACCGGCGTGGCCTGGATAAGTCCCGTCGCGCCCTCGAGCGCCGCCGCGGCGTCGACGGCCGCGCTCGCACGGCCGCCCGCGAAATGGCGGTTCACCCGCTCCGCGAGCGCCACGGCACGCGAAGGTTCCCGGTCCACGATGACGAGTTGGTGCGCTCCGAGGCGCAGCACCGCGTCGGCGCACGCCGACCCCGCGCCTCCGGCGCCGAGCAGCACCACGCGCGACAGGTCAGCTTTGGGAAGGGCGCGCCTGAAGCCCCAGCTCCAGCCCGAGCCGTCGGTGTTGTAGCCGACGAGGCGATCGCATTCGCGCACCACGGTGTTGACCGCGCCGATCGCGCGCGCCTCCTCCGACAGCGCGTCGAGCAGCGCAATGACCGCCTGCTTGCACGGGTAGGTCACGTTCAGCCCGGCGAACCCCATGATGCGCGCCGCCGCGATCAGGCCGGGCAGCGCCTCGGTGCCCGCCCCTGCGGCGTCGAGGTCGATGAGCTGGTAGTGCAGGCGCAGCCCGTGATGCCGGGCTTCCTCCTCCTGCAGCACGGGCGAGAGCGAGCGCTGGATGCCCGCGCCGATCAGGCCGAGGAGCAGCTTCTTCATTGGATTGCCGCTATTTCCGGGGGCTCCTCGGCGTCGATGAAGACCATGCCCAGCCGGCACACGGCCTTGCCGCGATTGATCCACGCGTGATTGGTGCCGCGCTGGATGACCACGTCCCCCGCGGTCAGCCGGACTTCGCCCTCGTCGAACATCAGGTCGATCTCGCCCTCCAGTACGATGACGTAGTCGATGGTCCGCGTGCGGTGGATGGCGGGATGCCGGGGCGGATGCCCGCGCGCGACGCCGGTGCCGATGCCGAAGTCGCGCAGCAGCGTTTCGTGGTCGCGGACGTCGCCGCCCGTCTGCGGCGGGAACTCGGCGATACGGAAGATGCTGCCGCGGCGCGGCGGCGGCACGCCGATCTCGCGCGCGGCCCGGTCGGACGCGCCGGAGACCTCGGCCGGGCATTCCTCGGTGACCCAGAGGAGCGTCGAGGCGTTGCCCGCCTTCCTCTGGCTTACATTCGGAGCCGGGCCGTCGGTGAGCACCGTCGAGCGGCCGTCCGGCAGGTGGCCTGTGACTACGCGGCGAATCGCCTTGGTCATGGTCTTTCCCCGGGAGTCAGAGAATAGGCTGCGCGATAGAGCGCGACCGCAGGACCGGGCAGCGCGCCGTGGGTCACCAGCGCGTCCGGAGCCAGTTCGTTCTCGGCGACGGTCTCGACGGCTTCGGCATCGTATCCGCACACCAGCAATACCCAATCTGCCATTGCGTCCCGGCCTCGGATTTTCTGCTCCGCCGTCTGCGGCGTGCCGGCCGTCGGCTGCGACTCCAGCAGGTGCGCGCCGCTCAGGCCTTTGCGCTGCGGCAGTTTCGGCATTACATCGGCGGCCAGCCATTTCGAGACCGATCTGCCGCCGCCCGGCGGCGGCGAAAACCGGATCGTGGCCAAGGCGTGCGACAGCCCGCCTCCGAAGCTCGCTCGAACACGACACAAGCTTCTGACCATGTTGCGGTGGTGCGGCATCATCTTTTGCGACCACGGCGTGGGATTGTTCAAGCGCTCCAGGTACGGTCCGCCCGTGATGGTGGCCAGCCGGGAAGCTTCGTACAGGACGAAATAGGACGGTTCGCCGGAAAGAGCGATCCAGCGCGTGCCGCGCAGAAACCCCGGTATTCCAAGACGCTCGGGCATGTGCTCATGCGAATGCCAATCCTCGAATTCGGATTTCATCTCCGGTGCGATGTCCCACCACATGGCGACGGCGGCCCGTCCGAGCATGCGTCGTCCCGGCTCAGCCCTTGTAGCCCAGCAGCCTGGGCAGGAAGAGCACCAGGTCGGGAACGAGGGTAACGAGCGCCAGCGCGCCGAACATCACGGCGAGGAAAGGCATCACCTCGCGCACCAGGTCCTTGAGGGGCACCGCCGCGATCTTGACCATCATGAACAGCAGCAGCCCGTAGGGCGGCGTGATCAGCCCGATCATGATATTCACCACGGCGACCACGCCGAAATGCACCGGATCGATGTCGAGCGACTGCGCGGCGGGCAGGAGCACCGGGACGATGACCAGCAGGATTGTCGTTCCTTCGAGGAAGCAGCCCAAGACGAGGAGCACCAGGTTCGCGAACAGGAGGAAGGCGAGCGGCGAGAGCTCGTACGCCTTCAGCATGGCGGCGAGCGTCCTGGGGATGTTCTCGGCCGTGATGACGTAGTTGAATACCAGCGCCCCGGCGATGAGCATGCCGATCGAGATCGTGGTGCGGGCGCTGGTCAAGAGCGAGCCGTAGAGGTCTCTCAATCTGACCGAGCCGTACAGGAACGCGGAAACCAGCAGCGCATAGGCGGCGGCGGCCGCCGCGGCCTCCGTGGGCGTGGTGACGCCGCTGTAAAGCAGG
>Ga0114945_10001158_pt1 | contig 16517 bp, 11 predicted proteins | sample OV2TP3_FD_87194 | JGI IMG/M metagenome (GOLD analysis project Ga0114945, IMG submission 87194) | Hot spring microbial communities from Beatty, Nevada to study Microbial Dark Matter (Phase II) - OV2 TP3 | ecosystem: Environmental > Aquatic > Thermal springs > Hot (42-90C) | place: USA: Beatty... | reverse complement strand
GACTTGGACAGCAGAACGGCTAACCTCGCTCGCAAATGTGGCCCCAGGCCGTCTCAAAGACCGAATTCATGCGGGGATGAGCGGGAAGATCAGATTATTTTGGACAGCAGTGGGACAGTCCCCATTTTTGAGGCAAAAATGGGGACTGTCCCCTTGGAACCCGGCGCATTGGCCGAGCGCGTCAAGGCCGGTGAGGTGCGGGCGGTCGCTCGCCTGATCACGTTGCTGGAAAACCGAGAGCCGACCGGGCTCGCGGCCTTGCTGAGACTTGATGCTTCCACCAGGCGAGCCAGTATCATCGGCATCACAGGCTACCCGGGGGCCGGTAAGAGCACGCTGATTGATCAACTGGCGACGGCCTACCGGCGGCAGGGCAAGAAGGTCGGGATTGTGGCGGTGGATACGACCAGTCCCATCACGAGAGGAGCGATCCTCGGGGACCGAATCAGGATGCTGGACCATTCGCTTGATGCTGGGGTCTTCATCCGCAGCATGGCCACGCGAGGACGACACGGCGGGTTGGCGGGATCAACCCGCGAGACCGTGCAGGTGCTGGAAGCGGCCGGCTATGACGTGATCTTCGTCGAAACCGTAGGGGTGGGACAGGATGAAGTGGATGTGGCGGCTCTCGCCCAGACTGTCGTGGTGGTCGTGGCGCCGGGGCTGGGGGACGAAGTTCAGGCGATGAAGGCGGGATTGCTGGAGGTGGCGCACATCGTGGTGGTCAACAAGGGTGACCGGCAAAGCGCGGATGCGACGATACAGGACTTGAAAGAATGGGTTCCCAAAGTGGTCCGCACGGTAGCCGTCAAAGGCGAGGGTATTCCTGAATTAATCACAGCCATCGCCGAGCATCAACGGCTCGTCGAGTTGCAGGCAAAGACCCGCATGTAGTGTTTTGAGGTTGGCCATGGAGACTCACGTAAACTTCGGCGGTCGCTTTTCCAGGAATGCGGTCGTGCCTTCCTTTTTATCGGGCGTCTCACACAGGTCTCCGAACAACTCGTTCTCACGCGCGAGGCCCTCGGCCAGCGGGCTGTCAAGGCCTGTCCTGATCGCCCGCAGGGCGGACTGAATGGCCAGGCGGCCCTTGGCCGTGATCATCGCCGCCAGGTGCCGGGCTTGGGCCATGAGGTCGGCAGCGGGCACGACCCGATTGACCAATCCCAGCGCAAGGGCTTCGTCGGATGTAACGGACTCTCCTGTCAGGATCAGTTCGGCGGCCTTTGACGGGCCGATGATGCGGGGGAGTCGCTGGGTCCCGCCGAATCCCGGGAGAAGGCCGAGCTTGACCTCCGGGAGGCCCATTAGTACGCCCGCCGCCGCCACCCGCATGTGGCAGGCCATCGCCAATTCGAGCCCGCCGCCGAGGCATGCGCCGTTGATGGCCGCAATGACCGGTTTGTCGAATCGCTCGATCCGGTTGAGAAGGGACTGCCCGCGGCCGGACAACTCCGCGCCATGATGCACGGTGTTGAGCTGGGCGAGTTCCTTGATGTCGGCACCCGGGCAGAAATAGCGGCCGCTGGCCGTGAGGATGATCACCCGGACCGTGTCGTCGGCCTCCAATTCGCCAAAGACTTGATCCAGCTCCTTCAGGACCGACGCGCTCAGGACATTCGAGGGTGAGTTGTTCAGGGTGACGGTGGCGATGTGTGCGGCAATGGTGACGGTCACGAACTGGTGTGGCATAAGGGGCTCCTTTTCATTCCATGTTAGCAAAATCCGGGGACTCCTGCCATTGTCGGGTATGGTACAATTTCAGTCATGATGAGGTGATGCAGCCGTGCTTGCCGATCGCCTCGCTGCCTATACCCGCTCCTTGTGTTACGACCACCTGCCCGCCGTCGTCGTCCATGAGGTCAAGCGTCGCGTCCTGGACAGCTTGGGTTGCGCATTCGGTGCATGGTCCTCCGAGCCCTGTCGGATCGCTCGCCGTATCGCCCAATCAGTCAAAGTTCCGAACGGCCCCACGCTGTGGGGCACGAGCCATAAGACCCTTCCGGACCTGGCGACCTTCGCCAACGGCGCGCTGGTCCGCTATCTGGATTTCAACGACACATACCTTGCGAAAGAGCCTGCGCATCCTTCCGACAACATTCCCGCCGTCCTTGCCGTCGGGGAGGCCGCCCATGCCTCCGGCCAGCGCGTCGTCCAGGCGATCGCTCTGGCCTATGAGATCCAGTGCCGCCTCTGCGACGCCGCGGCGCTCCGCCCCCGCGGCTGGGATCACGTCACCTACGGCCCATTCTCGTCCGCGCTGGCCGCAGCCAAGGTCCTGAAGCTCTCCACGGACCAGACGGTCCAGGCGGTCAATCTGGCCGGGGTGGCCAATGTGGCCTTGCGGCAGACGCGGGTCGGCGACCTCTCGATGTGGAAAGCTTGCGCGTTCTCGAATGCCGCGCGAAACGGCGTGTTCGCCGCGATGCTTGCGCAGCACGGGATGACGGGACCTTCCCCGATCTTCGAAGGCGAGAAGGGGTTTATGAAACTCGTCTCCGGGTCGCTCGACCTGCCGGCATTCGGGGGAGAACGGGGACAGTCCCCTGCCTCCGGCGGGAGCCAGTCCCCGCCGTTCAAGATACTGGACACGCACATCAAGCACTTTCCCGTGGAGTATCACGCTCAGACGGCGGTCGAGGCGGCGCTCCTGATCCGAGGAGAGATGCTGAAGGCTGAAGGGCGTCAGGCTCTTGATTCGATCGCGGACATTGAGATCGGCAGCTATGACGTGGCGTGCGAAATCATCGGGCGTGACCTGGAGAAGTGGAAGCCACAGACGCGGGAGACCGCCGATCATAGTTTTCCCTATTGCGTCGCCGTGGCCTTGCTGGATGGCACAGTGACCGTCCGGTCATTCGGGGATAGGCGGCTGGTTGACCCGGTCCTCCAGGGGTTGATGCAAAAGGTCCGAGTTGTGGAACTCGAAGAGTTCCGGCCACGCTATCCGGAGGCGATGCCGACGCGGGTCACCGTCCGGACGGTTTCGGGAAGGGAATATGTGCGGCAGGTGGACTATCCCTTGGGCCATCCCAAGCACCCGATGTCGGATCGCGCGATCGAGGAGAAATTCCGCCGCTTGGCGGCCGGGAAACTCGACCGCACGCGAGCCGCCAAGGTAATTGATCTCATTTGGAAGTTGGAGGAGTTGAAGGACATCGGAGCCCTGATGCCGCTGTTGAGGGTTTCACGCCGTGGATAGGCCGGCCCCGAGCAAACCGCGTCGCTTGCGCGAGCTGATCGCCCGGGGTACGGTCGTACTGCCCGGCGCCTTCAATGCGCTCACCGCGATGCAGATCGAGCGCGTCGGCTTCGAGGCGGTATACATCTCCGGGGCCGGGCTGGCGGCAGCGCGCGGCCTTCCCGACATCGGCTTGTTGACGATGGCCGAAATGGTCGCCGATGCCGGCACCATCGCCCGCGCGGTCGCGATCCCTGCGCTTGCCGATGCGGACACCGGCTACGGCCCAGCGCTGTCGGTGATGGGGACGGTCCAGGCATATGAGCAGGCGGGCCTGTCCGGGCTCCATCTGGAAGACCAGGAGGATCCCAAGAAGTGCGGGCATCTGCCGGGCAAGCGCCTGGTGTCCGTCGCCGAGATGGTCCGGAAGATCGGGGCGGCGAGCGGGGCACGGCGCGATCCGGACTTCCTGATCGTGGCGAGGACCGACGCACGCGCCGTCGAAGGACTGGAGGCGGCCGTCAAGCGGGCGCGGGCGTATGTGGAGGCGGGTGCCGATGCGGTCTTCCCCGAGGCATTGGAGTCGGCGGAGGAGTTCCGGGCCTTCGCGCACGGGCTCTCAAAGGAAGGCGCGAAGGTGCCCCTCGTCGCCAACATGACCGAGTTCGGCAAGACGCCCTATCTCTCGGTCAAAGAGTTTGAAGACCTGGGATACCGTCTGGTGCTGTTCCCCGTCACGGCGCTTCGCGTGACGACGAAGGCGATCGAAGCGATGCTCTTGGAATTGAAAGCGCTCGGCACGCAGCGCGAGTTGCTCAGCGCGATGCACACCCGTCAGCAGCTTTACGAGTTGCTGCAGTACGCCGACTACGAACAACAGGACAGGAAGCATCATGAGCGAGACGGGCGGGAAACCTAAGGCCGAATGAGCGGCCACATATTTTCCCTCCCCCTTGAGGGGGGAGTAACCAGGAGTTTCCCTCCCCCTAGATGGGGGAGGGGGAGGGTGGGGGTGTAATCGTCTTGTGACTAATGCACGGGCTCTCAGGAAGAATCCAACTGAGGCGGAACAGGCCCTGTGGAGGCATCTCCGATTTAAGCAGTTTGACGGATACAAATTCCGTAGACAGCAGTCTATAGGTCCATACATCGTTGATTTTGCCGTCTTGAGAAGAAGCTGGTTGTTGAACTGGATGGCGGACAGCATACTGAGCAACAAGGTTATGATTCAGAACGAAGCGCGTGGTTAGAAAATCAAGGGTTTCGTGTCTTGCGATTCTGGAATAATGAAGTGCTGGGGAATATCGAGAGTGTCAAGGAAGCGATATGGAAAGAACTGATGGCAGGATGACCCCCCACCCTGACCCTCCCCCGCAAGGGGGGAGGGATTCTCTGGGTGACCCTCACTCGCAAGTGGAGAGAGAACCAACTCAATCCTCCTCCCGCATAGCGGGAGAGGATAAAGGTGGGGGGCCAGCGTACAGCCCCGGGCTTGAGGGAGTCATTGCCGGGGAGAGCGCGCTCTGTCAGGTGGACGAGGGAGAGTCTGGTTTGAGGTATCGTGGCTACGCGATCGGCGATCTGGCGGAGCAGGCCACGTTCGAGGAGGTCGCCTATCTCCTGCTCTACGGCAAGCTTCCGGCCAGGAAGGAACTGGAAGATTTCTCCGCTCAGTTGAGCGTGCAATGGTCCTTGCCCGGCCCCGTGGAGGCCTTCATCGGGGTGGTTCCTCCAAGCGCGCATCCAATGGACATCCTGCGGACCGGCGTGTCTCTCCTGGGCATGACCGATCCGGACGCTTCCGACGGAACGCGCGAGGCCAACCTCCGCAAGTCCGTCCGTCTTCTGGCCCAGATTCCCATCATCATCGCCAATTCGCACCGCCTGGCCCACGCCAAGCGCCAGGTCCAGCCCCGGCCTGACTTGAGCTTTGCCGAAAACCTGCTCTACCTGCTGACCGACCATGACCCGTTGCATCCGGCAGAGCAACGGGTACCCCGTGACGAGAAGGCGAAAGCGATGGCGCACGTCCTCGATGTCTCGCTGATCGCCTATGCCGAGCACGAGTTCAACGCTTCGACGTTCGCCGCGCGGGTGGCCGCCTCGACGCTGACCGATCTCCATGCGGCGATCACCGCCGCGATCGCCGCGCTCAAGGGACCGCTGCACGGGGGAGCCAACGAGGCGGTGGCCGCCATGCTCTTGGAGATCAAGAGCCGCGACCGAGCCGAGCGCTGGGTGCGCGACGCGCTGGCACAGAAGCGGCGCGTGATGGGGTTCGGCCATCGCGTCTTGCGCAAGGGCGACGCGCGCTCGCTCATCATCCAGCGCCGTGCTGAGGCGCTGAGCCGGACTTGCGGAGACACGCGCTGGTACGAGATCGCAACCATCGTGGACCGTGTCATGCAGGAGGAGAAGGGCCTGCGTCCCAACCTGGACTTCTACACGGCCGTGGCCTATCTCCTGATGGGCGTTCCCCGCGACCTCTACACGCCCGTCTTTGTGTGCTCGCGCATCGCCGGCTGGTGCGCGCACGTGATCGAACAACAGGACCACAACCGGCTGATTCGTCCGCGCGCGGCCTACACCGGGCCGCCGCCGCAAGCCTATGTGCCCCTCGAGCGGCGCACGTGACAACATCCTCCAGGCTCACGCGATGGGTGGGCCCTCGTTCACTCTGCCCTGGTCGTCCTTCGCCGAGTTCTTCCACACACGCGTCAGCGATCCGGATTTAGCCGGTCGGATCTTCCTTGCCTACTACGATGACGACCGGCGGGTGAGCCGGCGATACAGCTATGCCGAATTCGGAGACCTGGTAGGAAGAGCGGCGGCCTTCATGCGTGACCGTCTGGCCCTGCGCCGAGGCGACCGTGCGGCGACCGTGCTGTTCAACCACGACCAGACGGTGTTCCTGTATTTCGCGGCCTGGACGCTCGGCGTGGCCATCGTGCCGATCAATGTCGAGGAGTCATCGGATAAGAAACGGTACATCCTGGAGCACTCCGAAGCCACGGTGGTCTTCTGCTGGCGGGACTACGTGGAGGAAATCCGGGGTCTGAGGGGCGCGCTGCCGATGCTGCGCGAGGTGGTGACGGTCGCTGACGACATGTTTGTCTCACCCCCACCCCCATCCTCACCCTCCCCCGTCAAGGGGGAGAGGAAAATTTATCATCCCTCTCCCCTGGCAGGAGAGGGTAGGGGTGAGGGGGGCACCCTCGACGACGAGGCGCTCATCGTGTACACCTCCGGCACGACCGGCCCACCCAAGGGCGTCGTCCTAACGGCCCGGAATCTCCTCGTGGACGCCGACGGCATCGCCGACTGGCACGGCTTCGGGCGCGATGATCGGATGATGTGCGTCCTGCCGATCCACCATGTGAACGGCACGGTGGTCACGCTGGTCACGCCCTTCTATTTCGGGGGCGGAACCGTGCTCAACCGGAAGTTCAAGACGGCTCCGTTCTGGCGGAGACTTCAAGAGGAAGGCGTGACGTGCGTCAGCGTCGTGCCGACCCTGCTCGAGTTCCTCCTTGAAGCGAACGAAGCCCTGGACCCATACCGGCTGGACCGGTTCCGAGGCTTCATCTGCGGGGCGGGTCCCTTGTTGAAAGAGACGGCGGCGCGCTTCGAGGACCGGTTCCGGTTTCCCATCCGGCACGGCTACGGCTTGTCGGAGACCACGTGCTATTCCTGTTTCCTGCCCAATGACCTCACCCCCGACCGGCATCGCCGCTGGTTGACCGACTATGAATTTCCTTCGATCGGTTTGCCCATCCGGCACAACGAGATGGCGATCCTGGATGCGCAGGGGAAGAAGGTGTCGGAAGGCGCCCGTGGAGAAATCTGCATCCGCGGGCGGACGGTTTGCGCGGGTTATTTCAAGCGGCCGGATGCGAATGAGGCGGCCTTCCAATGGGGGTGGTTCCGTTCGGGCGACGAGGGATTTTTCATCCGCGACGAGCAGGGACGGCCGTTCCTGTTCATCTCCGGCCGAATCAAGGAGCTGATCATCCGCGGCGGGGTCAATATCTCGCCGCTGGAGATTGACGACGTGCTGAAGGGTCATCCCGCCGTTCAGTTCGCCATGGCCGTGCCGTTCGAGAACCGGTACTACGGCGAGGAAATCGCCGCCTATGTCGTGCTCCGGGATGGCGTCGAGTCTCCCACCGAGTCCGCCCTGTTGGAGTTCTGCAAGGCCAGGCTTGCCTTTGCCAAGCGCCCCAAGGTGATCCTGTTCGGGAAGGACGTGCCCTATACCGCAACCGGCAAGCCCAAGCGCCTGGAGCTGAAGACCCGCCTGGCCGGCGCCCTCGCTCCCCATCGGGACGTTCAGTTCAAAGACAACATTTGAGCGCTCCGTTCAACCTTTTCCGTCTCCGGCCGACTGTGCGGGACTGAAAGCGCCTTAACCCTGCGGCTTGTCAAATTCGGTAGCGTGCGGTAGCATTCTACCCTCTTAATACGGGGAGCACCGGAGGTCGGAGCCATGGCACTCAGCCTGGCGAACGTCGTATCGCCAGACCTCAAGCTTCCGTATGAGGTCGCGAACCTCTTCTCGGCCGGTCCCACCTATGCCGTGCTCACGGCATTCGCGGTCCTTTTCCTGACCCTGACCGTGGTCTGGTACCGGAAGGTACCGGCTGCCTCCAGCCAGACTGCCGAATGGTTCCTGACGGCCGGGCGCAACATGAAATCCGGCATCATTGCGGCGTCCATTGTGTGTACGTGGACCTGGGCGGCCACCTTAATGGTCTCTTCGGCGAAAGGTTATGAGCACGGCATTGCCGGTCCTTACTGGTATGCCGCCGGCGCGACGACCCCTATCCTGCTCTTCACCGTCCTCGCGGTGTATCTGAAACGGCGGGCGCCGATGGCGCACACCTTCGGCGAGTTCGTGCGGCATCGCTTCGGTGGGCCGTCACACCGGCTCCTGCTCTGCCTGGGCCTGATGTCCTGCGTGATCGTGACGGCGATGGTCGTCCTGGGCGGGGCCTATGCGCTCAGAACGCTGATCGGCCTTGACATTCGCGTGGCCGTCGTGGTGATTCCCTTGGCGTTTGCGTTTTACAGCGCGCTCGGCGGCCTGCGTGGTTCCATTGTCGTGGAATACGTCCAGATGATGGTCCTGCTGCTGATCGCTCTGGTCCTGACGATCTGGTTCTGGACTTCTTACGGAGACCTCGGGGTCTTCGAACGGCTGCGCGCGCAGGCCCCGCGAGAAGGTGAGAACTATCTTACCCTGGCTTCACTGTCGGCTCTGCTGTTCGGCATTGTGAACACGATCGGCAACCTCGGGACTGTCTTCATGGACCAGACTTACTGGCAGCGGGCCATTGCAGCTTCGAAGGAGAGCGCCGGGCGCTCCTTCCTCATCGGAGGACTGGCCTGGTTCGCGATTCCGTTCGGCGTGGCGACCGCGCTGGGGGTCGGTGGGCTGGCTTTCGGTTTGGCCGTGCCTGTTCCTTACACGGACATCGCCCCGAGCACCGCGGCCGCCGTCTTCGGCCCTCTCGGGACCTGGCTGTTTCTCATCATGCTCTTCATGGCGATCGTTTCGACCGGCAATGCCGAGTCCGTCGCCGTGGCCTCGTTAGTGGCCACGGACATCTACAAGACGTATGTACGACCTCAGGCCTGTGATGGGGACATCCTGCGGATCGCCCGCAGGACTACGCTGGCCTTTGCCTTGCTGATCGGACTGGTCTGCCTTGCGCTGCATATGCTTGCCATAGAAATGGAGTGGCTGTACTTGACGATGGGAATCTTCGTCGGGGCGGGTGTGATCCCGCTGACGCTGGGCTTGCTGACAGGTCGGCTGACCGGACGCGGAGCCTATTGGGCCACACTGGGAGGGTTGGTCATAGGCCTGATGGGCTGGATGACCGCGGCGAATGAACTGGAGGGCGCGATCACGCTCGAGACGCTCGGCCGCCTGGGTCCGGTCACGATCGGCAACCTCTCGGTGATCCTGACCAGCGGGCTCATCTGCGCCCTCGACTGTTTGCATCCACATGCGCGCTTCCGCTTCGAGCAGCTTCGGGGCGCGATCCGGTCCTACCTTGAAACGCACGAGAGCCCCTCATCCGAATCGTCTTCCCTGGGGGGAGAGGGCGAGCATGAGGGGGAGACACTAACCAGACGGGAACGGCGATTAATCCGGTGGGTCGTAGGCGCTGCCATCCTCTTGGAGCTGATCATCCCGGGCGGATTGTACCTGAGCGGGATCCAGTTCGGAGAGGACCTCTTCACAGTCTGGGTGATTCTCTCGTTGGTCTGGCTGCTCCTTGCGACCGGTTTTATTGTCCTGCTTCCCATCAAAGACCACTTTGAGACCGAATATCCCGGGCGCCTGGCCCCGAATCTAGTTAAAGAGGAGGGCGGGAGGACTGCGGTCACCGTTTCCATCGGCAGCCGACTCTTTCTCTCCTTCTTGACGGTTGTGTTGACGCTGGGTGTGGGGGCAGTCGTCAGCCTCGTGAAACTCGGATCGGTCGAGTACCTGCGAGGAGTGAACGAGCGCGTCATCTTCGAGGAGGACTTACATGAGGATATGGCCTTTTCGCTGATCCCGCAGGTCCTCGAAGAACGAAGTCGAGGCGAGCGTGATGGGCAGGCCGCTTCTGCGCTCTCCGAGCGGGTGAAGCTGCTCGCTGCATCACCTCACACTCCCGCTGTCCTTCACACCATGATCAGTTCGCCGGAGCCACAAGACCCGATCCGCTACCTCAGCTTTGGGGAGAAGGAGCGGGTGTTGCTTGCCGGCGGTATTGCCGCAGCGTATCGCGGGATTCGCATGGCGAACTTGAGCCAGGTGAGCCAGCAACGGCGTCAGGCGATTGTGCTGATCCTGATCTCGCTGGTCGGCACGCTGACGGTCGGGTTGATTTTGACGATCCGGACCAGCGCGGCCATCACCTACCCAGTCCGGCGCCTCGCCGAGGCCTCTTGCCGTTTCGCCGCCGGGGATCCGCCTGGGCCGCCCGTGCCGGTGGATACGGCGGATGAGATCGGCATGCTGACTGAGGAATTCAACACGATGGCCGCGCGCATTCGGGAGCAGGTGACGGCTCTCAAAGCCGTAGAGGAGGAACTCCGGCTGATCGTGAGCCACGTAAGCGATGCGATCGTCTATCTCGACCTAGCCGGTATTGTCCGATGGGCCAATCACCAGGCCACGCTCGTAACCGGCCGGCCAATGGTCGAACTCATCGGGAACTCTATCATGAAGATACTCGCGCGTGAGGCTGCGGCTCTGGCCGAGGCGCGGCTGGCTGCCGTCCGTCGGGGGGAATCTGTGCCGCCTCTGGTGGAGTTTGAAGTGCTCCATCCTGACGGCAGTGTGGTCTTCGTAGAAGCGAACATCACCAGCGTGCTGGACCACGAAAAGGTGGTCGGCCGCCTGTTGGTGCTTCGTGACATCACCGAACGCAAGCGGGCGGAAGAAGCGCTACGCGAAAGCAAGGAGCGGTTCCGCCTGCTCATGGACTACGCCAACGATGCGATCATCTATATTGACCTGCGAGGGGTAATCCAGTGGGCCAGCCACCGCGCGGCCGTCCTGCTCGGCCGGCCGATAAGGGAACTGCTCGACCGGTCCTTTCTGACGCTGCTCCCGCCCGAGGCCGCCAGACTGGGCGAGGCTCGACTGGACGCGATACGTCGAGGAGAACCTGTTCCGCCCCTGGTGGAGATCGAAGTGCTTCGGCCAGACGCCACCGTGGTCCACGCAGAGGCGAACGTCACGAGCGTGAGGGCAGAGGGCAACTTGATCGGGCAGTTGCTCGTGGCGCGCGACATCACCGAGCGCAAGAAGGCCGAGGCGGCGCTGCAGCAACGCCTGCGGATGAAAAAAGCGGTCGCCCAGATCGGCCAATACGCATTGGCCGGAATGGACCTGGAGAGGCTCATGAACGAAGCGGTCACCTTGGTCGCGGACACGTTGGGGGTCGAGTATTCGAAGGTGCTGGAACTCATGCCCGGCGACCATGCGTTGCTGTTGCGCGCCGGGGTGGGGTGGAAAGAGGGACTCGTGGGGCGCGCCACCCTGGGGACGGGATTGGATTCTCAAGCCGGCTACACTCTGGTCTCCGGCGTCCCGGTCATCGTCGAGGATCTCCGTAAGGAAACACGGTTCAGCGGCCCGCCACTGTTGTATGACCACGGCGTGATCAGCGGGGTGAGCTGTATCATTGCCGGAGAAGGGCGTCCCTTCGGCGTTCTGGGAGTCCATACCGTCAAGCGAAGAACGTTCCACGAAGGCGACGTCTTCTTTCTTCAGAGCGTGGCCAATGTCCTCGCGCAAGCGATTGAGCGCAGGCGAGCCGAAGAGGCGCTGCGAGCGAGCGAGGAACGGTTCCGTGCCTTTATGAACAATAGCTCCGTGTTGGCCTGGATCAAAGATGCGGATGGGCGTTACGTGTACGTCAACCGTCCTTTTGAACTCCAACACCAGAGAACCTTCGAGGAGATGGAAGGCAAGACGGACTTCGATTTCCGGCCGGAGGAGACGGCTCAGCAGTTTCGGCTCAACGACCAGCACGTGCTGTCTTCCGGCAAGACCTTGGAGACCCTCGAAACGGCAGCATTACCCGGCGGAGGTCCCTATTGGCTCGTGTACAAATTCCCCATGATGAACGCATCCAGACAAAGGTTCGTGGGTGGCCTGGCCATCGATATCACCCAGCGCAAGCGGGCGGAAGAGGCGCTGCGAGCAAGCGAGGAGCGGTTTTACCTTCTCATGAACCACGCGAACGATGCGATTCTCTACATTGATCTGAACGGCGAGATCCAATGGGCCAGCCATCAGGTCGAGGTCATGACAGGTCTTTCCAGGGACACACTCATCGGTCGCGCCATCATGGAACTGCTGACGCCCGAGGCCGCGGTGGTGGCCGCAACCCGTCTGGCGGCCGTTCGTCGGGATGAGCGCGTGGTGCCGATGGTGGAGATTGAGTTCTTCCATCCTGGCGGCCCCAGTGTCTGGGGGGAGGCGAATATCACCAGCGTGCAACAGGGCGGGGAAACAATCGGCCGGCTGCTCGTGATCCGGGACATCACCGAGCGCAAGATGGCGGAGGGAGAACGGGAACGCCTCTTCGCGCAACTGCGGGCGGAACAGGAACGGTTTCAGGGCTTGTCGCGCCGACTGATCGCGGTCCAGGAGGCCGAGCGCCGTCACCTCGCCCGCGAACTCCATGATGAGGTCGGGCAGTCCCTGACGGGGCTGAAGCTCGGCCTGGAGGCGGCCATGCACCTGCCGTCCTCGAAGGCCCACGCCAAGCTGGAAAGCTTGCTGATTCAGGTGAACGACATGGTCTCGAGGATCCGCGAGCTGGCGCTCGTTCTCAGGCCGGCGATGCTGGACCTCCTGGGCCTGGTGCCGGCCTTGGCGTGGCACTTCACGCGGTACACGGAGCAGACGAATGTGCGTGTGTTGTTCGAGCATAACGGGGTCGAGCAGCGGTTCGATCACGATCTGGAGACGGCCGTCTTTCGCATCATCCAGGAAGCCCTGACCAACGTCGCGCGCCATGCCGGCACGGCGAACGCGCGCGTGCGCCTCTGGGCCAATCAGGACAGCCTGAACGTGCAGATCCATGACCAGGGCTGCGGCTTTGATCCCGCGGCCGCCCTGGCGACCGGCAGCGCCGGCGGGCTCTCCGGGATGCAAGAGCGCGCGACGCTCCTGGGCGGGTGTTGTCAGGTGGAGTCGGCCTCCGGCGCGGGTACCCTCGTGACGGCGGAGTTCCTCCTGCCAACGGAGACGGAGCAGGAACGGAAAAGAAACGGCGTGAGCGACAGGCAATGACGGCGGTGGCGGCATGGCGACGATAGTGCTGGCGGAGGACCACCATATCGTCCGGCAGGGCGTTCGCGCCTTGCTGGAGACAGAGCCGGATTTCGTCATCGTGGGCGAGGCGTCCGACGGGTTGGAGGCGGTCGAGGTCGTCGAGCGGTTGAAGCCGGACGTGCTCATCGTGGACCTGATGATGCCCGGCCTGAACGGCCTGGAAGTCACGCGGCAGATCAGTCACAGCAAGGTGCGGTGCCGGGTCATCATCCTATCCATGTATAACAATGAAGGATACGTGCTGGAGGCCCTGAAGAACGGCGCCGTCGGTTACGTGTTGAAGGATTCCAGGGCGGCCGAGCTCGTGCAGGCGGTGCGCAAGGTGCTCGGCGGCTCGCGCTACCTGAGCCCGCCGATTTCGGAGCGGGCCATAGACATGTACGTGGTCAAGTCCCAAGCCGCGCGATTAGATCCGTATGACACCTTGACGACGCGCGAGAGGGAAGTCCTCCAAATGGCCGCCGAAGGAAACACGGCGACCGATATCGCCGCTCGGCTGAAGATCAGCTCCCGCACCGTCGAATCCCATCGCGCCAACCTGATGCGCAAACTGGGCCTTCGAACCCAGTCCGACTTGGTCCGTTACACGCTGAAGCGCGGGCTACTCCCACTGGACTAGACGTGGTCCAACCACAGGGGAGAGAACTAAAAAAGCTGAAAAAAATCTAAGCTTAGGTCAAATCCGGCGATTTCTTCCCGCCTGGGTCCACGTGAAATTCTGCCCAAAAACCACGTAGCGGTACGAATGTACAGCCTCACCCGTTTGGACTAGGCTCGGAGCCTCTCTTTGTCTCCTCAATAATGCAAGAAGAGAGGGCGAGCTCTCATGGTCCCTTGCCTCGCCAGAGTCGTCGAACCCTTCACCTGACGGTCATTGCGCTCCATCGTGGCGCGGAGGATTGCGATGCTCAGCTTCACGAGAGCGCTCTCGTGAATAAAAACCGCAACGGGTCCGTTCTCTCGCTGGTCGTCTTCGGCCTGACGGGACAGCGCTATGCGCTCCCCCTTCACGCGGTCGAGCGGGTCTTCCCGATGGCCGAGGTGGCGCCCCTTCCGAAGGCCCCGGCCATCGCCCTGGGTGTGATCAACCTCCACGGCACGATCATCCCGGTTCTGGACATTCATCGCCGATTCGGTTTCCCACCGCGCGATTACGGTCCGGCCGCCCATCTCCTGGTCGCCCGGACCAGCCGGCGAACGCTGGCCCTGCCGGTGGACGAAGTCTTCGGCGTGCGCGAGTTTGCGGCGGAGGCCGCCGTCCCTGCGGATGCCGTTCTCCCTAGAATCGGCCATGTGGCGGGAATCGTGGCGCTCGCGGACGGCCTCCTCTTCATTCACGATTTGGAAACCTTCCTCTCGCTGGAAGAAGAACACCGGCTGAGCGAAGCGCTGGAGACGAGGGGCCGATGACCCTTGAGGAACAAATCAGCCGGCAGGCGCGCACGCTGGTCGCCGCTCGCCTGGGCCTGGACTTCCCCGAGAACCGGCAGAGGGATCTGGATCAAGGGTTCCTGCGCGCCCTTCGCGCCTCCTCATTCGCGCAGCCGGATCTGTACCTGAACTGGCTCACGACCTTGCCTGACGGAAGTCCCGAGTGGTGGCGACTGGCCGGCCACCTCACGGTGGGCGAAACCTTCTTCTTCCGGGACCATTCCTGTTTCGAGGCGCTGGAACAGCAGGTGCTGCCGTCGCTCATCGCCTCCCGCCGGGCCGAGGGCGTCTTACGTCTTCGCCTGTGGAGCGCCGGCTGCGCGACAGGCGAAGAGGCGTACTCTCTGGCCATCCTGGTGGATCGTCTCCTCCCCGATCGCGCCGACTGGGTCGTGACGATCCTGGCCACCGATATCAACCCGGATGCGCTGGAGAAAGCCCAGCGGGCCATCTACCGGGAGTGGGCCCTCCGGGAGACCCCCGAATGGCTCCGGAGCCTGTATCTCCGTCGTCGCGGGGCGGAAGCCTTTGAAGTGGACCCGAAGATTCGGGGGCTGGTCACCTTCGCGCCGTTGAACTTGGCCGGAGACGTTTATCCGACTTTGGTGACCAACACCGGCGCCATGGACCTGATCCTCTGCCGGAACGTCCTGATGTACTTCACCCGTGACGCGCAACAGGCGACCGTGGCCCGGCTCCAACGGGCGCTGGCGACCGGAGGCTGGCTCGTTGTGAGCCCAGTGGAAGCGTCAGCCGAACTCCTCTCCCCTTTGGTGCCGGTCAACTTTCCCGGCGCCATGTTCTATCGGAAGAACTCGGCTGGGGTTCAGACGGCGAGGGTTTGGGACTGGGGGTTATGGGTTGGCGATGAGAGGTTAGATCACAAAGACCCGGCACCAGTGTTTGCGGTGCAACTCCCCCGCCCAGCCCCCAATCCCCAGCCCCCAACTGCCACCCCTCCATCCCCTAACTCCCAACCCCCGACCGATCTTCAACGCGCCAAGGCCCTGGCCGACCAGGGGAAGCTTGAGGACGCGGTACGCCTGTGCGAGTCCGTTCTGGCGCAGGATCGCCTTGGCCATGAGGCCTACTTTCTTTTGGCCGCGATCGCTCAGGAACGGGGGGAAATCGAGGCCGCGTTGGGGGCACTGCACCGGGTCGTCTATTTGGCTCCGGACTTCGCGGCGGCGCATTTCCTCCTGGGCAGCATCCTCCTGTGCCAGGGACGACACAAGCAGGGACTGCGATCCATGGAAACCGTGGTGAGGCTGTTACAGGCGCTCCCATGCGATGAAAAAGTGCCGGGCAGTGATGGCCTGGCGGCGGGCCGACTTCTCGAGACGGCCCGGGCCTATCTGGAGATCCGGCGATGAAAGAAACGGAACGAGGCATAGACTGGCGCGCGGCATACGCCCGACTGGAGGAAACCCGTCGGACCCTTGACGCGGTCAGGGAGCGCTCCCCCGAGGAGATCAAACGGGTCTTGCGGGAACGTGCGAAGGCGCTGGCGAAGCCCTTGGCAGAGCCGACGCCCCGCGGCGAGGCGCTCGAGCTGTTGGCATTCTCGCTCGCCGGGGAGCGATACGCGATCGAGGCGGCGTCCGTGCGGGAAGTGATGCCGTTGCGGGACTTGACGCCGGTGCCGTGCACGCCGCCGACCATCCTGGGAGTCGTGAATCACCGTGGCCGCATTCTCCCGGTCCTCGACTTCCGGAAGCTCCTCGATCTGAATGGTCAGGGAGTAGGGGAGAAGAGGTGGGTCGTGGTGGTGGATGCGGAAGGAATGACGTTCGGGATCGGCGCCGAGGCCGTGATGGGGACGATCCGGATTCAGGCTTCCGATCTGGCGCCTCCTCCGAGGAGCCTCGCCGGTGACCGCCAAGCTTTCATCAGGGGCGTGACGGGAGACATGGTGGTTGTTCTGGACCTGGCGACGTTGGCCGGTGATCCGCGGATCACGGTGAACGAGGAAGTCACCTGAACGATGCAGGAGGGCCGCGCCATGAACTGGTTTCTGAATCTGGCCACGCGGGGCAAGCTATTCCTCAGCTTCGG
>Ga0114945_10001155_pt1 | contig 16539 bp, 11 predicted proteins | sample OV2TP3_FD_87194 | JGI IMG/M metagenome (GOLD analysis project Ga0114945, IMG submission 87194) | Hot spring microbial communities from Beatty, Nevada to study Microbial Dark Matter (Phase II) - OV2 TP3 | ecosystem: Environmental > Aquatic > Thermal springs > Hot (42-90C) | place: USA: Beatty... | reverse complement strand
CCTCTACTGCCTGGCTGACATTTAGATCTAGCACATCAGCGATGCTTCTCCCTTTGTACAGGACCTCCAAGGCCTCACGGTTATAGCGCCGCCCGCCGCAAACTTCACATGTCACAAAGACATCGGGCAGGAAGTGCATCTCGATCTTGATAATTCCATCGCCTGCACACGCCTCACACCGACCCCCCTTAACGTTAAAAGAAAACCTCGCTGCCTTGTACCCGCGCACCCTGGCCTCTGGAAGCTGAGCGAAGAGATCCCGAACATGAGTGAATAGCCCCGTGTAGGTGGCGGGATTGGAGCGCGGGGTACGGCCAACCGGAGTCTGATCAATGTTAATGACCCTATCAAAGTGTTCCCAACCTACGATCTCGTCGAACAGCCCGATTTTTTCCCTAGATCGATGGAGCCGCTGGGTCATGGCCTGGCAAAGGGCATCGACGACGAGACTGCTTTTTCCGGAGCCGGAAACGCCGGTAACGCAAGTCATCGCGCCTATGGGAAACTCCACGGTAATGCCCTTGAGGTTGTTTTGTCTCACCCCTTTCAAAATCAGAGAGCTTCCGCTCCCCTTGCGGCGATGAGCGGGAAGGGGAATCTGCATGCGTCCGGATAGGTAATGGCCTGTTAGGGAACGCTCGTTTCGCATAATCTCTTCAGCTGTCCCCTGGGCGACGATCTCTCCTCCGTGCACCCCTGCCCCTGGTCCCATATCGATGACATGATCGGCTTCCAGAATCGTCTCTCGGTCGTGCTCTATAACCAGCACGGTGTTGCCCAGGTCCCTGAGTTGCTTCAGGATCCCTAACAGACGAGCGTTGTCTCTTTGATGCAGGCCGATGCTCGGTTCATCTAGGATGTAGAGAACGCCCACCAGGCTGGACCCGATCTGGGTGGCGAGCCGAATCCTCTGAGCCTCTCCCCCTGAAAGGCTGGCTGAGGCCCTATTGAGGCTCAAGTAGTCCAAGCCAACCTGGACCATGAAGCGCAGGCGACTGATGATCTCTTGAACCAACCTTTGGGCAATTGTTTTCTCGCGTTGGCTAAGCTCCAGCGTGGAGAGAAAGCCGAGGGAGTCCTTAATGGGAAGAGAGGTTAGCTCAGCGATGCTCTTTCCCCCCATCCTCACCTGAAGGCTTTCTCTTCTGAGACGTGTTCCTTTGCACTCCAGGCAGGGACGAACCTCCATGGAGCCTCCATCGCCGCCCAGGCCTCCGCAGGCGGGGCAGGCGCCATAAGGACTGTTGAAGGAGAACATACGCGGAGTGATTTCAGGAAAGGAAACGCCGCATACAACACAGGCAAATCTCTGGCTGAAGATGATCTCTTTGCCTTTGCCGATCCTGCATCTCTGAAACGCTCTACCTTGACGACTCCATTGCCGTAGCGGGATGCCACTTCGAGCGAATCGGCCAAGCGCTTTTCCATGCCTTCCCTGAGCACGAGCCGATCGACTACCAAATCGATATGATGGGCCAGGTTTTTTCTTAGAGCAATCTCCCCTTCCAGCTCGCAAAGCCGTCCGTCAACTTTGACGCGGGCAAAACCGGCCTGGGCCAGGGCCTTGAGTTCTCGTCGGTATTCACCCCTACGCCCCGACACAATGGGAGCAAGGATATGGATCCGCGTCTGCGGCGGCAGGGAGAGTATCTGGTCCGCGATCTGCTGGACGGTCTGGGCGGAGATCTCCCTCCCACACCGATGGCAGTGGGGCCTGCCGATTCGGGCAAAAAGAAGGCGCAGGTGATCGTAGATCTCCGTGACCGTGCCCACGGTGGAGCGAGGGTTCTGACCGGCGCTCTTCTGCTCGATCGAAATGGATGGCGAGAGTCCTTCAATGGAGTCGACATCCGGCCGCTCCATCTGCTCCAAGAACTGGCGGGCGTAGGCCGATAGGGACTCGACATAACGCCGCTGCCCCTCGGCGTAAAGCGTATCGAAGGCGAGCGAAGACTTTCCGGAGCCGGAAACGCCGGTGATGACGACGAGCCGTTCGCGTGGGATCTCCAGGTTGATATCTTTCAGGTTATGCTCCCGCGCCCCTTTGATGACGATCTTGCCTGCCATCCCCTCCCTAACCGCCCCGCAACTCCTTGAGCTTGCCCTCCACTATGCCTCGATATTCCCGGAGTTGCTGAGCGCTCGCGGCCTCAAAACGGAGGACTAAAGCGGGTTGGGTGTTGGAGGCGCGGATGAGTCCCCACCCTCCATCGAATTTGATGCGCACCCCATCGACATCGATAACCTGATAGTGTTTGCGAAAGAACTCTTTGGCCCTTTCCACGACCGCAAATTTCTCGTCGTCAGGGCAGTCCACCCGAATTTCAGGGGTGGAAAAGCTCTCGGGGAGATCGGCCAGGAGCGCCGAAAGAGGCTGGCCGGCCCGGGCCAAAAGCTCCAGAAGACGAAGCGACGCGTAGATGGCATCATCGTAGCCGAAATAGCGGTCGGCAAAAAACATGTGTCCGCTCATCTCTCCGGCCAAAAGCGCATGAGTCTCCTTCATCTTGGCCTTCAAAAGAGAGTGGCCGGCCTTCCACATGATGGGCGCTCCACCATGCAGCGAGATCTGGTCAAAGAGCCTTTGGGAACACTTCACTTCAGAGATGATGACAGCGCCGGGACGGCGTTTGAGAATATCGCGCGAAAAAAGGATCAAGAGTTCGTCGCCCCAAAGGATATTGCCCTGCTCGTCCACGCAACCGATCCGGTCCCCGTCCCCGTCGTAGGCTATCCCGAGATCTGTCTTTTCCGCTTTTACTTTTTCAATGAGCCCTTCAAGGTTTTCGGGAACCGTGGGATCTGGGTGATGAATCGGAAAGCTCGCATCCGGGACGCAGGCGATCTCCCAAACTGAGCATCCGAGTCGGCGGAAGATCGGCGGGGCCACGGGTCCCGCCACCCCGCTCCCGGCATCGATAACAACTCTAAGAGGGCGGGCCAATACCGGGACGTCACGCAGCAGATGGTCCTGATAGGGCGGCGCGATCGAATAGCCCTCCCGCTTTCCTCCAGGTCTTGGGCTAAAATCGCGCTGCTCCATCTTTACCCTAAGCGCCTGAATCTGAGGACCGTGGAGAGTTTCTTTCCCGCTGCACACCTTAAACCCGTTATACTCCGAGGGGTTGTGGCTCGCTGTGACCTGAACGCCTCCATCTAGATCGAGATGAAAAAGGGAAAAATAGAGCAGAGGTGTGGGACAAACGCCGATGTCGTAGACGTGCAGGCCAGCGGAGAGGAGACCTTCAATAACCGCCTCTGCATAGCTGTCGGAGGTGGAGCGGCAGTCCCGTCCTACGGCTACGCGCTTTCCGCCTTGCTCCCTCACCACCGTCCCATGAACTTGGCCGAGGAGCCGGGCAAAGCCCTGGTCAAAGTCCTTTTCCGCCAAGCCGCGAATGTCATACTCGCGAAAGATCGATGGATTCATTTTTCCTTCACTTTCTTTTCTGCCCGGCCAACCGCGCCGCCAGCAGAACCGCCTCTTTCATGCTTGAGCCATTGGCCCTGTTCTTTCCCGCGATGTCGTATGCTGTGCCGTGATCCACGGAGGTGCGAATGAATGGAAGTCCCAGGGTAAGGGCGGCCGCGCCGAAAAAATGAAGCAGCTTTAGCGGGATTAAGCCCTGGTCATGATACATGCAGATGACTGCGTCGTAATCGCCCCTTGCCGCCTGATAAAAGAGGCTGTCGGCGGGAAAGGGGCCGCTGGCTTGAATGCCCTCTCCGTCTACCTCCTCAATGGCAGGAAGGATAATTCTTTTCTCCTCTCCCCCCAAGATCCCCTCCTCCCCCGCATGGGGATTCAAGGCAGCCACTGCGAGCCGGGGGCGAGAGATCCCAAAATATTTCCGCAAGGCTTGATGGGCTAGCTCTAAGGTCACACGAACCCGCTTGCGCGTGAGTTCCCGGGAGACTTCTCCCAAGGGGACGTGGACAGTAACCAAGACAACCTTTAACCTCTTTCCCAAAAGCATCATCCGACACTCCTCCGTTCGGGTCAGCTCGGCCAGGAGTTCTGTGTGGCCGGGGTAACGATAACCGGCGAGCCGAAGAACCCTCTTACTAATGGGCGCTGTGGCGATCGCGTCAGCGACCTGCGATAGAACCAGTTCCGCGGCTTCCTTAATGTAGCGGTAAGCCGCTTCACCACAAGCCTTTGAAGGATGACCTGGCCGGGACTGCTCAAGAGATAAAGAAGAAATGGAATGGACCAAGATACGGGCGCCAGTCTCTTCTATCGGTTCTCCCTTGTCCCATAAGACCAAACGAGGGTAGCCCTTTCCCGCTTGCCGGGTCCGCTGAAGAACCTGCCAATCGCCCAGGACAAGAGGATGGCACATCTTTCTCACTACCGGGTGGGCCAACGCCTTGAGGACCACTTCCGGCCCCACTCCGGCAGGATCGCCCATAGTGACAGCCACGACCGGTTTGGCCATCTCTGCCTCTCTAAAACCAGCTCTATCGACCGATTATCCTTGGATAGACGATCAGAGACAAGGGATTAAGGGCGACTCGAGAAAGGATTGACGGCCTTCAAGATCGAGGAAAAGAACCCCGCCGACTCCTCGGATTTCTGAGCCGCGCTGTCCTTCCCGTCCGTCGGCGCAAGGATATCTTCCGGCACATCTTCTGCGGATTCGCTGGTAAAGAGGGGAACGCCAAAGAGGCTAATAATACTCTGTCCGCTCAATTCCCCTTGGGCATCCTCTCCCTCGACGGGAGCCGTTTGGAAGATGTAGGAGAATGGATTTAAGTAACTTAAGAATCCGGACTCATCGTTTTTACTCCTCCTGGAGGCGGAGGCCATCAGAGAGTCGACTGTCCCCTTTTTCTCCTCCTCAGGCCGAAAGATAACTCCCGGGAGTTTGACATCGACTCGATGCTTCTTTCTCAGATCCGATTTAAGCCACTTTTGGAATCTCTCCTCGAGAGCTTTAGCGTAGAGCTCTTCTTTGATTTTTCCTGCAACCTCGGACAAGGGCAAAGCTCGTCTAGGATCCCGTGCCTCTAATTTAATGAGATGAAGGCCAAGGCCGGTGCGCACAGGCTGACTGACTTCCGCCAAGGACAATTTATTGAAGGCAACCTCCTCAATCTCGCCAAGCAAGCTGCCCCGGGTAACCCAGCCGATCTCTCCTCCGGCTGAGGCGCCCGCACCTTCGGTGTGGCTGCGGGCCAATTCGCCGAAGTCCTCTCCCGCCAGGGCGCGGCTGCGGACCTCCTGTGCCTTAGCTATGACCTCATTTTCACGCTCGGGCGAAGCCCTTTCCGGGAGAACAAAAAGGATATGTCGCAGCCGAACTCGCTCTTGGGTCATGTATCTCGCAGCATTTAACCGGTAGTACCGCTCCACGTCCTCAGAGGTGATATTGACCCTTTTACGGACCTGGCGGTTAATAATCTCGCTTTTCTCAAGCTCAGCCCGGATCGACGCCCGGTATTTCTCCATGGACACGCCTTCCCGGCTCAGTGCTGCATGCAATTCCTCGTCGCTGATCCGATTTCTTTCTTTGATTTGCCCGATATACTGGTTTACGTCTTCTTCGCTCACCCTTATCCCCACGAGCTTCACCTCTGCCGCGAGGAGTTTCTCGGTGATGAACTGCTCCAGGACCTCTTGATCCTCTTTGCCAACCTGGTTTAAGTCTCCTGTTGGGAATTCACGACCCATCTTGGTCCGGGCATAGTCTCGGAAGTTGGACAGGGTATAAGGCTCCCCGTCAATCACAGCAACCACCTGCTCGACAACCCTGGCGATGGAATGGGGCGAAGGTAGGGAAAAGAGCAGGCCGATGCAAACCATACGATAGACCATCGGCCTCAGCGTGGAGCCATGAACCTGAAACATCGTTATCCCAACGCAGCCATACTAGGTATCATATCAGTAGCAAAAAGCCAAATGATGCCGGGCCATCCCTAATAGCAACCGCCCTTCGTGATTTCACGCAAATTCTCCGGCTTCAAAGATCATGCTGCGAGACTCAGCAGAGGAGCTGCAAGAAATCGATGACCTCGGGAACCAGCCTGTCCCAATCCTGGCTCTTGGGGGCAAAGGAGAGGCGTCTATCGGGCGAGAGACGATAGCGGTTCTTATCTCTACCCATGAGATCGAGCAGCCGTTCCACTTTCACCGGTGATTCGGAATGAAAGAGCAGGGAGAGCCTCCCATCGTGGTAGCTGATTTGTTCCACGAGGTAATCTTTGAGGACACGACGAAGATACATGACTAGGAAGAGATTCTCCACCTCCAGGGAAAAGGGCCCATAGCGGTCTTCTAACTCCGCCTTGATCTCTTCTAACTCCTTGAGATCGCCGAGGCTGGCCAGCCGCTTGTAGAACAGAAGCCTCTGATTCGTGTCCGGAATATAATCTTGCGGAATATAGGCGGGAATCCCCAGCCGGATCTCCGGTTCGACTTCAGCCCTCATCGCCTCCCCTTTGAGTTCACGCACGGCCTTCTCCATCATCTGGGTGTAAAGTTCAAACCCAACCGCCGCGATATGTCCCGACTGCTCCCGGCCGAGGAGGTTCCCCGCGCCGCGGATTTCCAGATCATGCAGAGCCAGTTTAAAGCCCCCCCCTAACTCGTCAAGCTCTTGAAGCGCCCGAAGCCTCCTCGCGGCATCGCGCGTCATGATTTTCTCGCCCGGGACCAACAGGTAGGCGTAGGCGCGCCGGTAGGAGCGACCTACCCGGCCCCGTAACTGGTAGAGCTGGGCCAAGCCGAATTTGTCCGCCCGGTTGACGATGATGGTGTTGGCATTGGGAAAATCGAGTCCGGATTCGATGATGGCAGAGCAGACAAGCATTTGGGTGCGGTTCTCCAAGAAATCGAGCATGACCTTCTCCAGTTCCCGCGGTCGCATCTGCCCGTGGGCCACCGCGATCCTGGCCTCCGGAATGAGATCCGAGAGCTTCTGCGCCATCCGGGAGATGGTCTCCACCCGATTATGCAGAAAAAAGATTTGACCCCCCCGCTGGATCTCGCGCAGCACCGCATCTCGGATCACCCCCTCGTCATACCTGGTGACGTACGTATGAATCGCCAGGCGGTCTAAAGGCGGCGTTTCGATAATGCTCATGTCCCGGATTCCGACCAGGGACATGTGAAGCGTGCGCGGGATCGGCGTCGCGGTTAAGCTCATCACATCAACGGTCGAACGGAGCCTCTTGAGCTTTTCCTTATGGGCCACTCCAAAGCGATGCTCTTCATCGATAACAACCAGTCCCAGCTCTCGAAGCTGGACGTCCGGCTGGAGCAATCGATGAGTCCCGATAACGATGTCCACGGTCCCCTTGGTCAGCCCCTGAATCACCTGCTGGCTCTCTTTCGAGGTGAGAAAACGACTGAGCATCTCGACCTGAACGGGGTAGTGCTGCAAGCGGTGGCGGAAGGTCTGAAGGTGCTGCTGGGCCAAAACCGTTGTCGGGGTGAGGACCGCGACTTGCCTGCCATCCATCACAGCGAGAAACGCAGCCCTGAGCGCCACCTCGGTTTTGCCATAGCCGACATCCCCACAAATCAGGCGATCCATCGGTTTTTTCTTCTGCATATCTTGGAGGACATCTTGAATAGCCTTCGCCTGATCCGGGGTCTCTTCAAACTCAAACGAGGCCTCAAACTCCCGACAGAGGGAATCTGGTGGCGCGCAGGCGTGACCCTCGCGGACCTCTCGCACAGCATAGAGGTCAATGAGCTCCTGGGCCATGGAGAGAATCGATTTTCGCGTCTTCGCCTTGACCTTTTCCCAGGAGCTCCCGCCAAGCCGGTTCAAGGGTGGCTGCGCCCCGTCACCCGCGATGTATTTCTGCACGAGGTTAATCCGATCTACCGGCAAATAAAGGCGATCCCCCCCCGCATAGTCCAGGTGGAGGAACTCCCCCTCCGTCCCCGCCACCCTAAGAAACCTAAGACCCCGGTAGATACCTATCCCATGATCCAAATGAACCACGTAGTCATCCTGCTTGAGTTCGCTGAGGCTTGTGATGAAGTGGCTCGGGTGGCTTTTCTTAGCAGAAGCCCTTTGGACCTTCTTAGTGCCGAAGAGCTCATCCGCGGTGATCACGATCAGACGCTCTTCGGGTAAGCGAAAGCCCTGGCCTAGCCCTCCCACTAAGATGCCGCGAGATGACTCTGTCTGTGCGGAGAAAAGAGGAAAGGGATCCTCCATCAAAGGGAGCTCTACCCCATAATAGGCCAGCAACTCTCTCAGTCGCTTTGCGTCCCCTGCTGTGGGGGCGACAAAGAAAACCTTATCCCCTTCCCACTCCCTAAAGCGCTTCGCCAGAGGGGCGAGAGAAGGCTCCCTGCCCTGCGGGGATGAGACCTCGAGGTGAATATCCGTGTTGACATATGATCTTACGCTGAGCAAGGTTCGACCTTGTCTTCGACCCTGAGGCTCAGACCCGAAGGGAGGCTCACCTCGAAAGGAGCCTGGCGATCCGCCTTCAGACGGAATGACGTCGAGCGACTCGCTGGAGATTTGGGGAAAAGAGCAAACTCCGGAGCGCCACTCTCTCTCGCTCAAGTAGAGACTTTCGGCGGGTGGTGCGAAGCGCCCCTCCTCTTGCGCCTTGGCCGCCCTTCCCCAGACCAGATGCTCAAAGCGCTCGGCCTCAGCTTCTATCCGAGCGGCTTCGTCCAGGAAGAGAATAGTCTCCGGCGGCAAATAGGAAAAGATGGGCGGAAGCTCGGAATAAAAATAGGAAACGAGAAACTCCATCCCCGAAAAGGGAATCCCGTCCTTAAGTGACTCGATGAGCGAGTTCCTCTCCCTGCGCCCCATCTCTAAATCGTGGGCTCTTTTCTCGATCTCCCTTGTGATCAGCCCCATTTGATCGTGTCTGAGAGAAAACTCCTTCATGGGCAAAAGCAACATCTCTTGAAGCCGACTCCGGGAGCGCTGAGTCGATGGATCGAATTCCCGAATCGATTCCAGCCTGTCACCTAGGAACTCAAGGCGCAGAGGCCACGAGTAAGAAGGAAGAAAAATATCCACGATCCCCCCCCGAACGCTGAAATCGCCGCGCTCCTCCGCCAGGGGAACATTCTGGAAGCCCCAGGCGATCAGGTGGCCCAGCAGAGCCTCCCGACCGATTTCCTCTCCCACCACTAAATAACGATAGGACCGACTCAAGGCATCTTTAGGAATGACTCTCTGCATGAGTGCCGCTGGTGTGGAGATCAAGATCGGGGCTTGGCCTTCCAGGAGGAGGTAGAGCCCTTCCAGGCGGGCCGCCACGTTGTCCGGATGGGGAGAAAGCTTCTCAAAAGGAAGGACCTCCCAAGAGGGAAAGAGATGAAGCCGCTTCTCCAGGGGCAGGAGATTTTCCTCCTCTGCCAAAAAGAAGGCGAGGTCTAAAAAAAGCTTTTCGGCCTCGGCCAAAGTCGGCGTGACAACGAGAATGGGGTGACGCATCCTCCTGGCAACGAGCGAGAGAAAATAGGCACGGGCCCCCCCTTTGAGACCGTGGACCCTCTTTGCCCCTTGCCATTTTTCCTGGAGAAAAAGATCGATCTTTCCTTGCACGCTGGAAGAAAACATCAGAAAAAGATGAAACGTCGCAAACGGATCTGGGGAACCCCTCCCGGGCTGGCTCCGTTCTCGGCCTGGACCTGCCCGACCCAGGCCTCCATGGTGTGGATCAAGTCTCTAACTTTGATTCCGAGATAAGCCGGCTGGTAGTTCTCCAGGCGAATGATGGCCTGGTGAACCATCCGCACGGGTCCCTTGACCTCACCGAAATCGCTAAACAGGCGCAGCGCCGCGGCCAGCTCGATGAGCCCTTCAAGAAAGGGCTTGTGTTTTTCCTCGGTCCGAAGATAAAACTCCTCTAAAGACTCGTGGGATTCAAAGTAGCGGCCGGCGTTAAACAGATGCACGCCCGCGCGCAACCGAGCATCCATAGGCAAAACTTTAACAAGTTCCCCGCGGGGGCTCAAGGGCAAGAATCTCATGCGAATTGACTAGGAGAAACGAACAGTGTTAAAGAGCACAGATAGGGACAGCACAAGAGGTTACCTATGGCCGGTGAAAAGCGTTTTGTAACAGACGTCGCCATTGTCGGCGGCGGAGGCGCGGGATTTGCCGCTGCCATCGAAGCCAAGAAGGCCGGTGCCAGGGTGGCGGTCATCGAAAAGGCTGAGACCCTGGGAGGGGCGTCGATCATTTCAGGGGGAGGTTGCCTCATCGCCGGCACCCCGCTCCAGCAAGAGCACGGGATCCACGACAGTCCGGACTTGGCTTTCGAAGATTGGGTGAAATGGGGTCAGGGAGCTGCCGACGAGGTCTGGGCCCGATACTATATCGAGCACTCGCTCCATGAACTCTACTTCTGGGCGGAAAAACTAGGCGTCAAATGGGTGGACTTCAAAGCCCAGGAGGGGAACCGCGCGGTCAGGTGGCACCGCCCGCAGAACAATGGCCTGGGGCTAACCGCGGCTATCATTGAAGCCGCGCAAAGACTAGGCGTGGATGAGATCCTTACCGCCACCCGAGCCACGAAAATTCTCACCCAGAACGGCAAGGTCTCTGGCCTGGAAGCTGTCGATACCAAGAGCGGTGATCCGATCCAGATTCGAAGCAGGACTTTGCTCATCGCCACCGGAGGCTTCAACTCGAACCTCGACATGGTCTTGGAGGTAAGGCCCGATCTAAAGCCGTTCAAAGTTATGGAGGGATCGGGGCTCGGCGCCACCGGTGACGGCCATAAACTCGTCCGCGCCGCCGGCGGCTACCTTACCCACATGGACCACATTTGGTTCTATGTCTACGCTACCCCGGATTACCGTGACCCAAGAGCCAGGCGGGGTTTAGTCTTCCGGTTGACACCGGGCTACATCTGGGTCAATCAGCAGGGGCGCCGCTTTCACGACGAGTCGCGCACCGGCGGCGCTTCAGCCACACCCGCCCTGCTGGCGCAGAATCCACCCCATGCCTGGGCCATTCTCGACACTCCCATGAGCGCCAAGATGGAGGTGGCCGACCCTTACTACCGCGACGGCGATAAGGTCCGGCGCGACAAGGTGCAGGAGCTGTTGGACAACTCGCCCTACATCCGTAAGGCCAACTCCCTCGAAGCATTGGCGCGAAAGATCGAAGTGGATGCAGCGACGTTCCTCGGCGAAGTGGAAAAGTACCACAAGGCCTTCGATGCGGGAGTGGAGCGCGAGCCCGAGTTTGGCAAATCGCTGAAGCAGTCGAAAAAATTCGACACTCCGCCCTACTACGCCGTTCAACTCTTTCCCCTCGCACGAAAAAATTTCGGCGGCGTCAAGACCGATCTGCGCTGTCGCGTGCTCAATAAATACTTCGAAACGATCCCTGGCCTTTACGCTGCCGGGGAGGTAGCGGGTATGGCCGGCGGACATATCAACGGCCGCGCCGGTTTGGAGGGGACCATGCTTGGGCCGTCCATATTTAGCGGTCGCGTTGCCGGGGCATGGGCGGCTTGCGACGCGGGCTTTGGCTCCGGCTTTGTCGGCAAACCCAACCGCCCCGAACCATGAGAGTATGCAAGAGGCCTTCAAGAGGTTCGAGCTGCTCAAGTGGTTTAACGATTTGAACGATTTAAACGGATTGAGCGAACTCACACTCCCGCTTTACCGCGGCGAGGATTAACCTCAAGATGTTGGATACAGCCAGGGATAAAACTGAAACTTATACTGTCCGCGGATACTGCGCTTTATGTACTGCACACTGCGCCACGATAGCGACGGTCGAGAACGGCCGCGTGGTAAGACTCGACCCGGATCCCGACCATCCCAACGGCGGGGTCATATGCATCAAGGGGAGGGCGGCACCAGAGCTCCTCTACCATCCCGACAGGCTCAACGCCCCGCTCAAGCGCACGCGGCCCAAAGGAGATCCTGATCCAGGATGGCAAAGGATCAGCTGGGACGAGGCCCTCGATGCCATCGCGCAGCGGCTGGGCGCCATCCGCCAACGTTACGGCCCTCAGGCCGTCGCCCTGGTCAAGGGCACCCCCAGCGGGACCTCAGTTGAGGCTGCGGAGCGTTGGCTGGCCCGCTTTCTCAATGCCTTCGGCAGCCCGAACTGGGTCTCCACTACCCAGGTGTGCAACTGGCATCGAGACACAGGCTTCAGCTATACCTTCGGCGTCAATCTCCCCACGCCGGATCTCAGCCACAGCCGCTCCTTCCTCATCTGGGGCCACAACCCAAGCTCCACATCGCTGATTTTGGCTCACGACATCGTCGCTGCAAGAGCGCGCGGAATGAAGACCGTGGCCGTGGACCCGCGCCGGGTAGGTATTCCGGGCCAGGCGGATATTTTGCTCCAGGTCCGCCCCGGAGCCGACGGCGCGCTCGCGCTTGCGCTCATCCATGCCCTGGTGGAGGAAGGGTGGTACGACGCGAGCTTTGTACGCATGTGGACCAATGGCCCGTTGCTCCTGCGCAACGATACAGGATCGGCCCTCACGGAAGCGGATCTTAGGGATTCCGGTCACCCGAACCGTTATGTCGCGTGGGATGAAATAACGGGGCAACCTGTCATCTACGATCCGACTTCCGGCTCTTTCGAGGGAGACCGCGTCACCCCGGCGCTCTTCGCGGAGAAAGACTTGAGAGGCAAAAATGGCAGGGCGATCCTCTGCCAAACCGTTTTTCAAGCGCTCGCAAAGCTGGCCTCCCGGTATGCCCCGGAGCGCTCCGAGGCCATCACGTGGGTCGCAGCCGGGAGGGTCTGGAAGGCTGCTCATCTTCTGGCTCACAATCGGCCGGCCAGCATGTACATGTGGAATGGCGTCGGACAGCACACCAACGCTACCCAGACAAGCCGGGCCATAGCGACGCTCTACGCTCTGCTGGGCGATTTTGATGAGCCAGGCGGCAATGCCATTTTCCCGAAGGCACCGGTAAACAGCGTGGACGGCAAGCAGTGGTTGCACGAGGAGATGGTCGCGCAAAGAATCGGGCGCGCTGAGAGACCCCTCGGCCCACCGGCAAAGCCAGGGAACTGCGCCCCCTACGATGTCTTTACGGCGATCTTGGAAGGTCGCCCATACCCGGTAAAAGCCCTGCTCAACTTTGGCTCCAACACGATCATGTCGACTGGAGATTCGCGCAGAGCGCGGAAGGCGTTTTGCGCCTTGGAGTTTGCCGTTGCCACCGAGCTCTTCATGACGCCGACCGCGGAGCTCTGCGATTATGTGCTGCCGGCCACAAGCTTTCTCGAGATGGCCAACCTCGTCGCGGGCTTCAAACATCGCCCTGAGGCCAACGCGCACCTGCAATACCGGCCGGCCGCGGTCTCTCCCCTGGCCGAGCGGCGCTCCGACACCTGGATCATCTTCGAGCTGGCCAACCGTCTTGGGCTCGCTGCTCGCTTTTGGGATGGTGACATCGAGGCTGGATACGCCTACGAGCTGGCCCCGACCGGCATCACGCTGGAGCAACTCAAGGCCTCCCCCGGCGGCATCAGCGTTCCCGTGACCCCTAGCTATCGCAAACATAGCGAAACAGATAAAAAAGGCGTGGCGCGGGGCTTTGCCACAACTTCCCGCAAGGTCGAGCTTTACTCCCACGTCTTCGCCGCTCACGGCTACCCGCCGCTGCCCGAGTATCGAGAGCCGGCCGTGAGCCCAGTGAGCCGGCCCGACCTGGCCGCGGAATATCCCCTGGTGCTCACCAACGCGAAGTTCACAACCTTCATCCACAGCCAGCAACGGGCGCTCAAGTCCCTGCGCAAAAGCTCTCCAGAGCCCACGGCCGAGCTTCATCCCGAGACCGCGGCGCGCTATGGGATCAAAAACAAGGAGTGGATGATCGTGGAGAGCCCGAAAGGGGCTATCAAGGCGCGGGCGGCCGTAACCGATCGCATCCTGCCCGGCGTAGTTTGCTGCCAACACGGCTGGTGGCAAGATTGCCGCGACCTGAACCTGCCCGGTTACAATCCCTACGCCGAGGACGGGGCGAACCCGAGTGTTTTGATTGGCTCAGACCTCGCCGATCCCGTTAGCGGCTCTCTCCCTCACCGCTCCTACCTCTGCAGAGTGAGACCGGTACAAACTGAAGATTGAGGATGGAGGATTGATGATCGCTATCCTCGATCCTCTATCATCGATCCGCGGTTCCCCTCCACAGCCGCGCATCATAGGAGACCGCCCACTTCGACGGGGCAAGCCAAACGCACAGATCCGAGAGGGCCAAAACAATCGCCGAGAGCGCAAAAGAGACAAGATAGCTTCCTGTCAAATCGTAAAACAGGCCTCCCAACCAAGAGCCTAACGCGCCTCCAAGTCCTACGCTTATAACCTGATAACCAAAAATAGCCCCAAATTTCTTCCCCGCAAAGATATCGGCCGATAGGGCTGAGAGGATCACAGCCCTAGAGCCAAAGCCAATGCCGAAGAAAGTAAGATAGAGGTAAAGGAGCCAGGGTTGGGAGGCGTCGCGAGCCACCATCAGAGCCCCAACGCCGATGAGCGTCGTGAGGATATTGAGCGTGTAGGCGGCTTGCTTGGAGAAGAGATCAGCGACATAGCCAAAGATGACCCGGCCGAAGGTGCTGGTAACTCCCATAAGGCCGAAGATCGTCGCCGCGTAGAGACGGCTGTAGCCGATATCCACCACATGAGCTACCTGGTGGGTTACAATCACGGTCGTGCCGCCAGCGGCGATGACACGGGCAAAAAAGATGAGCCAGAATTGAAGGCTCTGGAGCGCCAGACGGGCGGTCCATTGATTCCCTGTCTCTGATCTCCCTTCACTCTTTTCGCGATAGGGGCCGCGGCGGTAAAAGGCCCAGACCAAAGGCAAAACGGTGACCAAGACGAGAAAAGCCAGGGTTTGAAGCGCGCGCTTCCATCCCATGGTCGAGATCAACCACTCGCTTAAGGGAGCCAAAAGGAGAATACCTACGCCGGTGCCGGCATAAACGGTGCCCAACGCGGAGGCTCGTCTGGATGAGAACCACTCGGAGATCAGGACTACATGTGGGACCATGCCCATGAAGGCAAGCCCGACAGCCGCAATCAGACCAAAGAAAAGATAAAATTCCCACAGAGTTCTTATTTGACTGCTGAGAAAGAGTCCTAAGGCCAGAAGAAGACAGCCCGCTCCGACAATGTTCTTCGGCCCGTAGCGGTCAAGCAGGTGGCCAACAACGGGGGAGAGGATGGCATCGATGATGAGATTGAGAGAAAAAACTCCAGCGGTTGCCCCCCGACCCCACCCAAAGCTCGCCAGCAGCGCCACATAGAAGACTCCGAAAGAGCTTAAGATTCCACGTGAGAAGCCCATAATTAAAAAACCCGACGCCGCTATGGTCCAAGGAGTTGAAAGGCGAGGCATAGACTAGAGGATCTTCTGTCTCTAGCAGAGGTCTAGGCCAACCACAATGGCTCGTAACAAATCGGGATGCGAAAGGCGACTGAGAGAGCCGTTGATTCCCGAGCCAGAGAAGAGCTATAGAACTCTCATGAAGGCCAATACCGGACTGCGCCACATCGCCCTCAAGACCCGTGACCTTAAGAAGACCGAACGGTTTTACACAGAGGTGCTAGGGTTGAAGGTCGCGTTTCGGGTCTCGCGCAATATGATCTTCCTCAGCTCGGCGCGAGGAAATGATCTCCTGAACTTCATAAAGAGCGACGAGAAAGCCCGCTCCGATCAGGGCTTAGATCACTTTGGCTTTAAGATCTCAAAGGCTCATCTTAAAGAAATCGAGCAGAGGCTAAAGAGAGATGGCGTGGAGATCGAAGGGCGCAGGGGCCGAAGCAGCATCTACTTCCGCGACCCCAATGGGTACATGGTGGAGTGTTATTGTGACTAAAAAATCAAACTCGACTCATTCCACCTTTGGCACGTTCATGCCGCGCTGGACGGCGGGGCGGGCGCTGATGACATCGAACCAGCGCTTGATGTTGGGATAATCTTCCAGCTTGGTCCGGTGCATCTCATAGCGGGAAACCCAGGGGTATGTGGCGATGTCGGCGATAGAGTAGTCTCCGGCGAGAAATTCAGCTTCGCCTAAGCGCTTGTTCATCACGCCGTAGAGTCTGGCCACCTCCTTCTTAAAGCGCTCCACTCCATAGGAGTCCTTCTGTGGATCGTATCGCAGGAAGTTATGGGCCTGGCCAAACATCGGGCCGATGCCGCCCATCTGGAACATAAGCCACTGAATGGCTTCATAGCGCGCGTAGCTCTCTTTCGGCATCAATTTGCCGGTTTTCTCCGCCACATACATGAGGATCGCGCCCGACTCGAAGAGAGTGTAAGGCCTTCCTCCAGGCCCGTCCCGGTCAACGATAGCTGGAATCCTATTGTTTGGGTTGATCGCTAGATACTCGGGCTTAAACTGGTCCCCCTTTTGAAGGTTGACCGGATGAACCTCGTAAGGCAAGCCTACTTCCTCAAGCATGATGGATATCTTGCGGCCATTAGGCGTCGACCAAGTATAGAGATCGATCATAAGCTCGCTCCTGAAATTGTTAGATTAGGGCTGGGCGTCGAAGAGCGCGAGTTGAGAATCGGCTGGGCGACGGAGGAAGTGTTCCGTGGAAAGGCGAGGG
>Ga0114945_10001153_pt1 | contig 16559 bp, 16 predicted proteins | sample OV2TP3_FD_87194 | JGI IMG/M metagenome (GOLD analysis project Ga0114945, IMG submission 87194) | Hot spring microbial communities from Beatty, Nevada to study Microbial Dark Matter (Phase II) - OV2 TP3 | ecosystem: Environmental > Aquatic > Thermal springs > Hot (42-90C) | place: USA: Beatty... | reverse complement strand
GTTGACCGCGAGGTACGCCTGCGCCTCGGGCTGCGGTTGCGGCTTGAGCACTGCGGACATAGTCGCCTCGATGACAATTTTCCGGGTCGCCAAACTAAACGGCAGGCCTGAAGCCCGCCGTCCGGTCCCGCAACGCGTTACTTACGCGGCAATCACTTCTCCTTGGCACAGTCGCGCGGGGTGATGCCTTTTTCCTTCGCGTACTGCGCCGCGGAAGCTTCGACCATCGGCCGCACGATCGACTGGTCGGTGCTGATCCAGTCCGTGACCACGTTCCACTTCCTGCCGTCCCACTGCATGAATTTCACGGCGCCGCCGCCCTCGTGGTCAAGGCAGGACACCTTGAGCGCGGACATCAGGCCGACCGCTCCGAGCTCCTTGATGCGCGCGTCGGTGATGTTGAGGTTCTCGATGCCCCAGCGCATCTGCTCGCCCGTGATCGGCTTGCCCTTGCCAAAGCGCTCCTGCGCCACGCGGATCGCTTCGGTCGTCACGATGCCCGCCACGATGCCGCGCGTGTGATAGACCGAGCCGAGGCGGGACTTGTCCTCCATCTCGCCCTTGCCCTTGGCGTAGACGTACTTCTGGAGGTCCTGCATCACCGGGAAGTTCGTGCCCGGCAGATTGAAGCCGGCCGCGAAGTAGCCCTTGGCGGCATCGCCCGCCGGGATCACGTCTTCCTCGGCGCCCGACCACCATACGCCGACGATCTTGGTGCGCGGGAAGCCGGCCCGTTGCGCCGCCTTGAGCGCGGTCGGATTCATCACGCCCCAGCCGCGCAGGATCACCCAGTCGGGCTTGATCTGGCGGATCTGCAGCCATTGCGCCTGCTGCTCGTTGCCCGGTGACGGTACCGCAATATGCGTGACTTCGAAGCCGTACTTCTTTGCCTGGAGGTCGAGCACCGGGATGGTTTCCTTGCCGTAGGCCGAATCGTGATACACGTTCACGATCTTCTTGCCCTTGAGCTTGTCCATCCCGCCTTCCTTCTGGCCGATGAACTTGATCTTGGCGGTGTTCTGCGACCAGTAGTTCGTGATCAGCGGGAAGATGTAGGGAAAGACGCGCCCGTCGGAGGCGTCGGTGCGTCCGTATCCCATCGAGATCACGGGAATCTTGTCCTGGGTCGCTTTTTCGATCAGCGAATAGGTGATCCCGGTCGAAAGCGGATGGATCACCGTGGCGCCGGTCGGGCCCTTCTTCTTCGAGCGCTCGTAGCATTCCACGCCGCGCGCGTTGTTGTACTCGGTCTCGCACTTCTCCCACGTGAGCTTGACGCCGTTGATGCCGCCGTCGCGCTCGTTGAGCAACGCGAAGTAGTCGACCATGCCGCCGCCGAAGCCGGATCCGCCCGGGGCGTACGGCCCGACCCAGTAGAAATTGGCCGGGATGAACTGCTCCTTGGCCTGCGCGAGCGCGCCGCCCGAAAAGACCGCCGCCGCGACGGCCAGCGTCATCGTGGTGCGTTTCATGATTCAGCCTCCTCTAATTTAGATGGCCCACTGTGCGGGACGCGTAATCTTAGCCCTTTCGCCCTAGTGCGGGAAGGGCCAGAGCCGCAACTTCTCCTTGCCGATCTGCCACAGGCGGGCCATGCCGTGCGGCTCTACGATCAGGAAGAACACGATCAGCCCACCGAAGATGATCAGCTCGACGTTGGACAGCACCCGGTGCGGGATTTCCACGTCTATGGCGTGCGACACCCAGCCGAAGAACAGGTTCAGAAAGATCGGGAACAGGGTGATGAAGGCGGCGCCGAGGAACGACCCCAGGATCGAGCCGACGCCGCCGATGATGATCATGAAGAGCACCCGGAACGAGAGGTCCAGGTTGAACGCCTCGGGTTCGACCGTGCCGAGGTAGCAGAATGCGTACAGCGCCCCGGCCACGCCGCAATAGAACGAGCTGATCGCGAAGGCGAGCAGCTTGGTCTTCATCATCGGGATCCCGATCACCTCCGCGGCGACGTCCATGTCGCGCACCGCCATGAAGGCGCGCCCGGTTTCGCTGCGCATCATGTTCTTGGCGGCGAGCGCCATCAGCGTCACGATGGCGAGCGTCAGCACGTACTTCTCGCGCGGGGTGTCGAACGTGTAGCCGAAGGCGACCGGCGTCTGCGCGGTGATCACGCCCGAGGCCGAGTAGTTCGAGAACCAGCCGAAGCGCTGCAGCGCCCACAGCACGAAGAACTGGCAGGCGAGCGTCGCCACCGCGAGGTAGAAGCCCTTGATCCGCAGGCTCGGCAGGCCGAACACGATCCCGACTGCGGCCGCGCACAGTCCCGCGAGCACGATCGAGCCGAGGATCGGCCATTGGGGCGGAAAGCGCAGCTCGAAGTTGTAGGCCATGAACGCGCCCACCGCCATGAACGCGGCGGTGCCGAGCGAGAGCTGCCCGGCGTAGCCGGTGAGGATGTTCAGCCCGAGCGCGGCAAGCGAGAAGATGAGGAACGGGGTCAGGATCGCGGCGAGCCAGTACTGGTTCGCCACCAGCGGGATCGCGCCGAACGCGACCGCCATCAGGACCCAGAACGCGATCCGGTCCTGCCGGATCGGGAAGATCTGCTGGTCCGCCTCGTAGGTGCTCTTGAACTGCCCGGCTTCGCGGTAGAGCATGGCTACACCCTTTCGATGCGCTTCTCGCCGAACAGCCCCTCGGGCCGCACCAGCAGGAAGAGCAGCGCGATGACGTAGGCGAACCACGACTCGAGCCCGCCGCCGAAATACGGCCCGATGTACACCTCGGCGAGCTTCTCGGCGGCGCCGATGATGAGGCCGCCGAGAATCGCGCCGGGCACCGACTCGAAGCCGCCGATGAGCAGCACCGGCAGCGCCTTCAGCGCGATGAACGTGAGCGCATACTGCACGCCGTTGCGCGCGCCCCACATGAGCCCGGCGACCAGCGCGACGAAGCCGGCCACCGCCCACACGATCGCCCAGATGTTCTTGAGCGGGATGCCGACCGCGAGCGCCGCCTGGTGGTCGTCGGCCACGGCACGCAGCGCGCGGCCGATGCGCGTGTACTGGAAGAACACCGCGAGCGAGGCCACCATCACGCCCGCCACCACCGCGGCGAAGACGTCGAACTGGCTGATGTTGACGCCCGCCGACTGCGAGAGCCACTCCATCGGGACGTCGGGAATGCCCAGTTCGAGACCGTGCGGCTGCGAGCCCCACACGAGCTGCGACAGGCCCTCGAGCACGAAGGTGAGCCCGATCGTCGCCATGAACAGCGTGATCGGCGGCTGGTTGACGAGCGGGCGCAGCACCACCTTCTCGATCGCGACGCCCAGAACCACCATCACCGCGAGCGTGACCGCGATCGCGAGCCAGAAGTTCATGCCGCGCTCAACGAGCGAGACGAACGTGAGCGCGGCGAAAAAGACCATCGCGCCCTGGGCGAAATTGAACACGCCCGAGGCCTTGTAGATCAGCACGAACCCCAGCGCCACGAGCGAGTACATCACGCCCGCGAGCAGGCCGCCTGCGAAGACTTCGAAGAAGAACCCCATAGCCGCTTCAGCCCTCTCCCAGGTAGGCGCGAATGACGAGCGGATCGCTGCGCACCTCGTCGGCCGTGCCCTCGGCGATCTTCTCGCCGTGGTCGAGCACGACGACGTGCGTCGAAATGTCCATGACCACGCCCATGTCGTGCTCGATGAGAATGATCGTGGTGCCCAGCTCGTCGTTCACCGAGAGCACGAACCGCGCCATGTCCTCCTTTTCCTCGCGGTTCATCCCCGCCATCGGCTCGTCGAGCAGCAGCACCTTCGGCTCCATCGCCAGCGCGCGCGCCAGCTCGACCCGCTTCTGCAGCCCGTACGGCAGCCGCCCGACCGGGGTCTTGCGGATCGCCTGGATCTCCAGGAAATCGATGATGTGCTCGACCCGCTCGCGATGAAGCATCTCTTCCCTGCGCGCCTGTCCGAGGTACAGCGCATGGCTGAGGAAGTTGCCGTTCATCATGTAGGAGCGCCCGGTCATGATGTTGTCGAGCGTGCTCATGCCCTTGAAGAGCGCGATGTTCTGGAAGGTGCGCGCGAAGCCGAGGCGCGCCACCTCGTCGGCGCGCAGGTGCGTGCGGTCCTTGCCCTCGAAGATGATCTTGCCGCGGCTCGCGCGGTAGCAGCCGCTGATCACGTTGAGCATCGAGCTCTTGCCGGCGCCGTTCGGCCCGATGATCGAAGAGATTTCGCCGCGATTGACGTGAAAGCCGACGCCGATCAGCGCGTTGACCCCGCCGAAGCTCAGGTGCACGTCCTCGACCCGGATGTAGTGCTCGATCGCCTCCTCGCCGGCGAAGGCGCGGCGCTTGCGCATCTCCCCGAGCGCGATCAGCGCCTGGTCCCGGGTCTCGAAGATGTTGGCGCGGAACATGGCGCGCCCGGCATCGCTGCGGATCGCCTCGCGCGTCTCGGAGCTCGCCCCGACGCGCACCGAGCCCAGGCCGTAGAGGATGTTGGCGTTCTTGCCGCGCGCCGCGAAGCGCGGCCAGGCTTCCGGGCCGATCACGCACCCGGTGTAATTCACCATGAAGTACCAGCGCCGCCCGCTCGCGGTGGCGCGCTGGTCGATCTGGTCGTACACCAGGTCCACGTCGGCGGGCTGCGAGAACGTCATGTGGGAGAAGTCCACCTCCATCGTCTCGATGGACTCGTGGAACGTGAGCCGCTCCTGGAACGATCCTTCGCTCATCGCTCGTTCGCGCGAAAGCGCTCGCGGCCGCTAGGCCGCCCGCGCCAGCGCGCGCACCACCCTGGCGTCGACGATCCTGAGGTCGGCGCTGATCATCCCGGTGCGCCCGTCCTCGAATCGCACCTGCGTCTCGATGTGGCAGACGTCCTTGCCGCCGTACAGCGCGTCGAGCAGCGGCTGGTATTTTTCGGCGATGAAGCCGCGCCGCACCTTGCGGGTCCGCGTCAGCTCGCCGTCGTCGGCGTCCAGTTCCTTGTGCAGGATGAGAAAGCGCCGGATCTGCGAATTCGCCACCTCGGGCTCCTGGGCGAGATCGGCGTTGACCTTTTCCACGCATTCGCGCACCAGATCGTAGACCTCCTCGCGCGAGGCGAGATCGGTGTACCCGGAATAGGCCAGGTTGCGCCGCTCGGCCCAGTTGGCGACCGCCTCGAAATCGATGTTGATGAAGGCGCAGACGTAATCGTGCCCCTGGCCGAACGTGACCGTCTCCTTGATGTAGGGGAAGAACTTGAGCTTGTTCTCGAGGTATTTCGGCGCGAACAGCGTGCCGTCGTTGAGCTGGCCGACGTCCTTGACGCGGTCGATGATCTTGACGTGGCCGTCGGCGTCGAAGTAGCCGGCGTCGCCGGTGTGGAACCATCCTTCGGTGTCCTTCGCTTCGGCCGTCGCCTGCGGATTCTTGTAGTACTCCTTGAACAGCCCCGGCGAGCGGATCACCAGCTCGCGCGACGGAGTGAACCTGAGCTCGACGCCCTTCACCGCCGGCCCCACGGTGTCGGGCTTGACCTGCCCGTTCGGCTGGATGCAGACGAACACGCTCGTTTCCGTTGATCCGTAGAGCTGCTTGAGGTTGATGCCGATCGAGCGGAAGAACTTGAACAGGTCCGGCCCGATCGCCTCGCCCGCGGTGTAGGCAACGCGCACCCGGCTCATGCCGAGCACGTTGCGCAGCGGCCCGTACACGAGCAGGTCGCCCAGCCGGTAGAGCAGCCTCTCGCCTGCGGGCACCGGCTTGCCATCGAGGATCGCGCCGCCGACGCGGTTCGCAACCCCCATGAAGTAGCGGTACAGCCAGCGTTTCACACTGCCCGCGTCCTCCATGCGGATCGAGACCTGCGTGAGCAGGGCTTCGAGCACCCGGGGCGGCGCGAAGTAGTAGGTCGGCCCGATTTCCCGCATGTCGTTCATCACGGTCGCCGCCGACTCGGGGCAGCAGATGCAGTAACCGGTGGCGAACGGCTGCGCGTAGGAGAAGATGTTCTGCCCGATCCAGGCCGGCGGCAGGTACGCGAGCACGACGTCGCGGTCGTCGAGCCCCTCCATCTGCGCCGCGGCGATGGCACGATCGATGAGCGCGTGGTGCGTCAGAACCACGCCCTTGGGCACCCCGGTCGTCCCCGAGGTGAAGAACATGGCCGCCGTCGCGACCCCGGCGCCCTTGGCGACTTCGGCCTCGAAAAAGCCCGGCTCGCGCCGCTCGGCCTCGCGCCCCAGCTCGAGCAGCTTCTCGTAGCTCATGAGCTCGGGCGCCCTGTAATGCCGCATGCCGCGCGGATCGTCGTAGTAAATGTGCTTCAGCGTCGGGCACTGGGGCAGGATTTCCAGCAGCTTGTCCACCTGCTCCTGGTCTTCCGCAACCGCGAAGCCGATCTCCGCATTCTGGATCGGGAACGCCATTTCGGCGGCGACCGCGTCCTGGTACAGCGGCACCGGGATGCCGCCCAGGCACTGCGCGGCACAGATCGCCGCGTACAGCCGCGGCCGGTTGTCGCCGACCACCGCCAGGTGATCGCCACGCCGGAAACCCTGCGCGGCGAGCGCGCAGGCGAGCGCGCGCACTTCCGTCGCGAGCTCCTTCCAGGTCCACGTCTGCCAGATGCCGAGGTCCTTCTCGCGCATCGCAGGACGGTCGCCGCGCACCCGGGCGTGGTGCAGCAACAGTTTCGGGAACGTATCCAGGCCGGAAAGATCTTCCGACATGCTGACCCCCTCCAAGAACCTTCGTCGTGGGCGCGCCTATTCTTACATACCCTTGACGCCGCCGGAACTGTAGCCGATTCTCGGCCCAATTCTGTCATTGCGGCGACAATCCCTTGCCAGGGCTCGCAGAAGTTATTGAAGGATCAATCTGGGCACGCGACCTCGGAACCGCCGAACTGGAGCGCGTGCGCGCCGAGACCGTCGAGCGAACCGTACCGGCAGGCGCCTACGTGTGCAGCCGGGGCGAGCCGGTGGAGCACTGGATCGGGGTCGTCGAGGGACTGCTCAAGCTGAGCATCGGCTCGCCGGAAGGAAAGCTCGCGACCCTCACGGGCGTTCCCGCGGGCGGCTGGTTCGGCGAAGGCTCGCTGCTCAGAACCGAGCCGCGGCGCTACGACGCGGTCGCCCTGCGCGATTCACGGGTCGCCCTGATGCCGCGCGCGACCTTCTATCACCTGCTCGACTCGAGCATCGGCTTCAACCGCTTTCTGCTGCTGCAACTGAACGAGCGGTTGGCGCAGTTCATCGCCATGCTCGAATACGAACGGCTGCTTGATCCCGACGCGCGCGTCGCGCGCTGCCTCGCCTGGCTGTTCAACCCGTTCCTCTATCCGGGCATCGGGCAGCGGCTGCACGTGTCGCAGGAGGAGATCGGGTTTCTTTCCGGCGTATCGCGCCAGCGCGTCAACCAGGCCTTGCACGCGCTGGAAGCGAGCGGCCTGCTGCGGGTCGAGTACGGCGGGGTGACGGTCATCGATGTCGGGGGCCTGAAGCGCTACGGAAGTTGACGCCGCGAGTCGCCGAGCCGGCGCCGCCACATCCCCGTCGACGTGTAGCGCTCGCCGGTATCGGAGAGCACGGTCACGATGGTGCGAAAGCGGCCGCTCGCGGCAAGCCTCAGCGCACCTTGCACGAACGCGCCCGAGGAGGGCCCGACGAACAGGCCCTCGGCGGTGAGCTCCCTGCAGACCGCGACCGCCTCGTCGAGCGTCACCGCGATGCGCTCGTCGATCAGCGACTCGTCGAGGATTTTCGGCACGATGTCGCCGGGATGGCCGAGCGGCTTCAGGCCCTCGATGCCGGGAAAGGTCTCCGGAATGACCGCCGCAATGTGGATTTCGGGCCGCGCCTCGCGGAGCCTGCGGCCCACGCCGGTGAGCGTGCCGCCGGTTCCCACGCCGGCGAGGAACGCGTCGGGCAACGCGCCCGCGGCGGCATCGAACTGCGCCAGTATTTCCGCGCCGGTGCCCTCGTAGTGCGAACGCCAGTTGTCCGGGTTGCTGTACTGATCGCAGTACCAGTAGCGCTCGGGCTGTTCGGTCGCGAGCCGATGCGCCTCGCGCAGCGCGAAGTCGTAGCCCTCGATCGGATCGGTGAGCACCAGTTCGGCGCCGTGCGCGGCGATACGGTCGAGCCGTTCCTGGCTGGCGTTGCCGGGCATCACGACCGTCACCGGGACGCCGAGCGCCGCGCCGAGCATGGCATACGAGATCCCGGCGTTTCCCGAGGACGAATCGAGCAGCCGCCGCCCGCCGACGAAACGGCCAGCGGCCACTGCCTCGAGCAGCATGCGCGCGACCGGCCGGTCCTTGACCGAGCCGCCCGGATTCACGCTCTCCAGCTTGGCGAAAATTCGCGCGCCGCGCCCCGCGCGCTGCGCGATTTGCAGCTCCACCAGCGGCGTATTGCCGACGCGCTCGATCAGCGCCTGCGCCGCCCGGGCCCCGGGAGATTCGCGCTTCATGCCGCCGCGCGCGCGCAGAACTGCTCGTAGTCGATGTAGCCGGGGAATTCGCGCCCGGTGCCGCAGTATCGGCAGTGCGGATCCCGCTCCAGCGTAAGCTCGGAAAAGCTCGCGCGCAGCGCGTCGAAATAGAGCATCCGGCCCACCAGGGGCTCTCCGATCCCGAGCAGCAACTTGACCGTTTCGGTGGCCTGCAGGAGCCCGATCACCCCCGGAAGCACGCCGAGCACGCCGGCCTCGGCGCACGAGGGCGCGTACTCCGGCGGCGGCGGCTCGGGATACAGGCAGCGATAGCACGGCCCCGGATGCAGCGCGCGGCCCGGCCAGAACACGGCCACCTGGCCCTCGAAGCGGAACACCGCGCCGTGCACGTTCGGGATGCCGAGCTTCACGCATGCGTCGTTCACGAGGTAGCGGGTGGGGAAGTTGTCCGAGCCGTCCACCACCACGTCGTAGCCGCCGAGGATCTCCTCGACGTTCGCGCTCGTCAGATGCGCCTCGTGTCCCGCAACCCTGACCGCAGGATTGAGCGCCTCGAGCGCCTGGCGCGCCGAGGCGACTTTCGACGTTCCGACGCGCGCGTCGGTGTGCAGGATCTGGCGCTGCAGGTTGCTGCGGTCCACCACGTCGTGATCGACCAGGCCGAGCGTTCCGACCCCGGCCGCGGCGAGGTAATAGGCGGCGGGCGAACCGAGCCCGCCCGCGCCCACCAGCAGCACCTTCGAGCGCACCAGTCTCGTCTGGCCGGCCTCGCCGACCTCCGGCATCAGCAGGTGCCGCGAGTAGCGCTCGCGCGCCGAGCGGTCGAGTGCGAACGGCACTTCGACCGGCAGGCCCTCGCTCTTCCAGCGCGCGAACCCTCCGGCGACCGAGCACACGCTGGCGTAGCCCAGGCGCGCGAGGTCCTCGGCGGCGAACAGCGAGCGCGTGCCGGTGCCGCACATGACGACGATCGGGCGCGCGGGATCGGGCACCATCTCCTCCACGCGCAGCTCGAGAAAGCCTCGCCCCAGCCGGAGCGCGCCCGGCGCGCTGCCCTGCGCGATCTCGTCGGCTTCGCGCACGTCGACGAGCGCCGCGCCGCGCCCCTGAAGCGCAATCGCCTCCTGCGGAGAGACCTCCGGAATGCGCGCCTTCAACTCGATGAGGCGGCGCTCGCGCGCCTTCATCGTCCCGCCCGCGACCGCGGGCACGATCGCGACCACGTCGCCCTCGGCGAGCGGCGTCGACAGCCCTTCGAGCGAGCGGATGTTGCGGCTTCCCACGAAGACGTTGACGAACTGGCGCAGCTCGCCTTCCGCCGAAAGCACTCGCGCCAGCACGCCGTCGTGGGCGGCGCCCAGCGCGGCGAGCGCTTCGCGCACGTCGCGCGCTTCGACCTCCACCTCGCCCGCGCCGCCCGTATAGGTGCGCAACGGCATCGGGATGCGGACCTTGATCGTGCTCATGACCGGAAGCTCTCCTCGATGAAGTCCTTGCCTTCGAGCCGCCACGAGCGCATGGCCTGCACGCCCTGCGCGCTCACCGAAAGGATCAGATAGGACCAGCCGCCCCACGCCTGCGCGCGGTCGCTCGCCGAGGGGCGCGCCGGATGATCGGGATGGGTGTGCCAGACGCCCACGATCTCGAGCCGCTGCGCGCGTGCGCGCGCATCGGCGCGCAGGTAATCGTCCGGATCGAGCGCATAGCGGTCGCGCGCGCGCCCGGCATCGAGGTTGTGGGCGTGCGTCACTTCCGCGACGCGCACCACGCCGTCGCCCGCCTGCCCGAGGAGCAGCCCGCAGCGCTCCCGCGGGTAGCCCTCCTCGGCCCAGCGCTCGAGCTGGCCTCTTGCGGACAGGGGCATTTCCAGCACCATTTGCGCACCGCTCCGCGCTACCGGAACACGATTGCGGTCTTCGCCGTCGACTCGGGCTCAAGCATCTGCTTGAGGGTGAGCCCCTCGAGCGTGCGGCGCAGCGCGCGGTCCACGCGCAGCCAGTGTCCGCGAACCGCGCACGAGCTCTCCTGGCGACACAGCCCGGGGGCGCTTGCGCACTCGGTGAGGCCGTAGCGGCCCTCGACCGCGTCGATGATCTCGACCAGGGAGATCTGGCCCGGACGACGCGCAAGCAGGTAGCCGCCGTATTTGCCGCGCTGGGCGCTGACCAGCGTTTGCCGGCCGAGCAGCTTGAGCACCTTGCTCACGGTAGGGGGCGCGAGCCGTGTCTCGAGCGCGATCTCGGCTGCGCTCATGACGCGATCAGGCTCGCGTGCCAGGCAAGCCATGATCTGCGTGCCGTAATCCGCAAGTTTGCTCAGCTTGAACATGGGACAAGGCTCCTGGAACCGACTTCCCCAATCCGGACTAGTATAGTCCTGTTTTGATTTCCGGCGCCGAGGCTTGCCATGGGTTCGCGGGCAGAGATCGAAAGCTCCACCGTCGTGCCGATGTTTCCGTGCCTGGTCTGGAAGGCCCAGCTCAAGCGCGAATTCCACGAGCCGCTCGACCGCGCGATCTTGGCCAAGCTCGCCGCGATGCACGAAGGCCGCCTCGCTCTCGCCGGCGGACAAAGCTGGCAGTCCGCAGTGGATTTGCACCGCCTTGCGGAACTTGCTCCCCTCGTCGCCGTAATCGAGGGGGTGGCGGGCGCCATCCTGGAGTTCCTGCGCGTCCGCACCGCCTCGCTCGGACTCACCGGCTGCTGGGCGAACGTCAACGCCCCGGGCGCCGCGCATCGCGTGCACGCGCATCCGAACAACTTCCTCTCCGGGGTGTACTACGTCCAGGCGCCTGCCGGCGCGGATAGCATCAATTTCCACGATCCGCGACCGCAGACCGCCATCATCCGTCCGCCGGTCACCGAGCTGACTGCCGAGAATACCGATCAGGTCGTCTTGCCCGTGCGCGACGGGACGCTCCTCCTGTTCGCCGCCTGGCTGCCGCACTCGGTCGATCCGAACCGGAGCGACCGGATGCGGATCAGCGTGAGCTTCAATCTGATGTTCGGCGCGTTCACCGAGTCGCTCGCAAAGCCGCTCTGGGGCGACAGCGAGCGCTGAGCCGGCGCGCCGCGGGGTTCCATGCTCGCCGCGCAGGCGGCAAGCGGGTCGCAACAAGCGGACGGACGCAACGAACACATCCAACTCGTTCGAAAGCCGCTTCGACCTCGCCTGCAACGCTGCGCACGCGCTTTCGCTTGCCGCGCTTCGCCGGCACGGCTACCGCTCGCGTGTTATGGAATGTATCCGTTGGGCCCGCATCAATACCGGGTCATGCGCGATGCCGACGGCGCTATGCGACCAACCTGAAACCGGCAACCGCGAAGTGGTGATCGAACGCGAACGCAAGCCGAATGCGCGCGCGCCTCATGATGGTGAAGCTGGTGGCGTCCACGGCAGACAGCTTGTGCAGGTCCGGGCGCCGGAAATATTCCCAGGACTGCTCCAGATCGCGCAACTCGCAGGCAAGGATCTTGACGGTTCCAGGCTTGTAGATCGAACCCTTCCACTTCAAGGCCACGTCCCGGTTGGCATTGCGGTCAAGAAAGGTGAATGTCTCCATGACCACGGGAAGGGAGGTATGAAGCTTCGCACCGGCACCCTGCAGAATTTCCCACTGCTCCCGCGCTTGCGCGTGGAGAGGATCCCGCGAAAGCGCAAGCGCGATCCACGCTCCGCTGTCGACGAAAGCGGCCTCGCGCTGCCGCATCAGGGCTCGTCGTGAACGGTGTCGTGCTCCACGGACAGGCGCTTCGGCTCGCCGTCCCAGATTGCGACCGGACCCTCAGCCTGCGGCTTGAGCACAACCTTTCGGACAGCGTCCCGAACCAGCTGCGCTACGCTCCGCCCCGAGCGGGCCGCGGCTTCGCGCAGCGCGGCAAGTTCCTCCTTGCGCAGGTATACCTGTGTCTTTTCCATATGTGTCACTTTATCCCTTGAAGTGACATATGTCAAACGGATTGGCAGCCTTGCCCAGGCCGCCTTGCCGCGCTGGGCGAACTCGCGCACGGTGCCGGATATGCCATAATCCGGGAATCCGGAAATTGGAGGCACCCATGGATGTCGTCAAGCTCGGCAAGAAGGGGCAGGTTTCGCTGCCCGCCTCGGTGCTGCGCAAGCTCGGGCTGGAGGGCAAGGCGACGCTGCTGGTCGAAGCGACCGACGATGGCGCGGTGATCCTGCGGCCGGCGGCGGTATATCCCGTCGAGCTGTATTCCGACGCCCGCTTGAAAGAGTTCGAGGAAGCCAACCGGATCTCCGCGGCGGACGCGAAGCGGGTGCAGAAGGCGCTGCGCCGGCGTCGCCGTTGAAGCTTTTTCTCGACGCCAACGTCGTCTTCAGCGCCGCCCACCAGGAGGCCGGCAACGCGCAGGCGCTCGTCGTTCTCGCTCGCGCGGGCAGGTGCGCGCTGCAAACCTCGGCCCACGCGCTGGAAGAAGCACGACGCAATCTCGCGCTCAAGTCGAAGGGCTACGAAGGCCGGCTTGCCGAGCTGCTGGCGGGCGTCGAGCGGGTCGCCGAGGCGCCTGCGGCGCTCGTCGAATGGGCGCGCGGGCAGGGACTGCGGCTCAAGGACGCGCCGATCCTCGCGGCCGCGGTGCACGCGGGCGCCGACATCCTCGTGACGGGCGATGCGCGCGATTTCGGCGCGCTCTACGAGCGCACGCTCCGCGGTGTGCAAGTGCTCCCGCCCGCGCGCGCGCTCGCGTGCGTCCTCGACGAAGCAGGCGTCTGAGGCGCTCACTCGATCGCCTCCTCGGCGTGCACCGCCGCAGAGCCAATAACGCATCCGAATTGGCGCTCCACCGCCGAGCGCAGCATCTCGTCGGCGACGTACTGCTCGAAAGTCTCGCCCTTGGTGAAACGCTCGACGCGCTCCGCGGCGGTCTGAATGTCGCTGAGGTATTCCGCGCTTCAAGCCGCATAGAGCAAGGTCTTTTCCTGCTCCACACGCTGCCGGAAGTACCGATTGGCGAGGCCCGGGGGCGTGACGAGATCGACGGGGCGCGCGAACAGCGCTTCGAGCTCCTCGCGCAGCGATTCAATCTCACTGGACAGCACTGCGCTCATGGGGGCGATGTTACTACCTACATGCTCCTGCGGTACTGCCCTCCGACTTCGAAGAGCGCGTGGGTGATCTGCCCGAGCGAGCAGACGCGCACCGCATCCATCAGCACCGCGAACACGTTCTCGTCGTGGATCACCGCCTGGCGCAGGCGCTCGAGCATGGCGGGCGCCGCCTTCGAATTCCTCTTCTGGAAATCCCTCAGCCGCTTGAGTTGCGAGCGCTTTTCCTCCTCGGTCGAGCGGATGAGTTCCAGCTTCTGCGGAATGGAGTCGCCGTGCGGGTTGCGGAAGGTGTTCACGCCGATGATCGGGTACGAACCCTCGTGCTTGCGGTGCTCATACGTCATCGACTCTTCCTGGATCTTGGAGCGCTGGTAGCCCGTCTCCATCGCGCCGAGCACGCCGCCCCTTGAGCTGATCGCCTCGAATTCCTTCAGCACCGCCTCCTCGACCAGACTGGTCAGCTCCTCGATCACGAACGAGCCCTGGTTGGGGTTTTCGTTCTTCGCCAGCCCCCACTCGCGGTTGATGATCATCTGGATCGCCATCGCGCGGCGCACCGATTCCTCGGTGGGCGTGGTGATCGCCTCGTCGTAGGCGTTGGTGTGAAGGGAATTGGTGTTGTCGTAGGTGGAAATGAGCGCCTGCAGCGTGGTGCGGATGTCGTTGAAGGCGATTTCCTGCGCATGCAGGCTCCGGCCCGAGGTCTGCGAATGGAACTTGAGTTTCTGCGAACGCTCGTTCGCGCCGTAGCGATTCTTCATCGCCACCGCCCAGATGCGGCGCGCCACGCGTCCGAGCACCGCGTACTCGGGGTCCATCCCGTAGGAGAAGAAGAACGAGAGGTTCGGCGCGAAGTCGTCGATGTGCATGCCGCGCGCGAGATACGCCTCGACGAAGGTGAAGCCGTTGGCGAGCGTGAAGGCGAGCTGCGAGAGCGGGTTCGCGCCGGCCTCCGCGATGTGATAGCCCGAGATCGACACCGAGTAGAAGTTCTTCACGTCGTGGTGAATGAAGTACTCCTGGATGTCGCCCATCACCTTGAGCGAAAACTCGGTCGAGAAGATGCAGGTGTTCTGACCCTGGTCCTCCTTCAGGATGTCGGCCTGCACCGTGCCGCGCACGGTGGAGAGCGTCCACTCGCGCACCTTCCCGGCCTCGTCCTCGGTCGGCTCGCGGCCGTTGTCCTTCCGGAACTTCTCCAGCTGCTGGTCGAGCGCGGTGTTGAAGAACATGGCGAGGATCGTCGGCGCCGGCCCGTTGATCGTCATGCTGACGCTCGTCGCCGGGTCGCACAGGTCGAACCCCGAATACAGCACCTTCATGTCCTCGAGCGTCGCGATCGAGACGCCCGAGTTCCCCACCTTGCCGTAGATGTCGGGGCGCTCGTCGGGATCGAAGCCGTAGAGCGTCACCGAATCGAACGCGGTCGACAGGCGCTTCGCCGGCATGTCCTTGGAGAGCAGGTGGAAGCGCTTGTTGGTGCGGAACGGATCGCCCTCGCCCGCGAACATGCGGGTCGGGTCCTCGTTCTCGCGCTTGAAAGCGAACACCCCCGCAGTGAAGGGAAACGAACCCGGCACGTTCTCTTCGAGTTGCCAGCGCAGGATTTCGCCCGGGTCCTCGAAACGCGGCAGCGCCACCTTCGGTACGTGGGTGCCCGAGAGCGAGACGTGGATGAGCCGGGTACGCACTTCCCTCCCGCGGATCTTCACCACGTATTCGTCGCCCGAATACGCTTTCACCGTGTCCGGCCACATCTCGAGGAGCTTTTTCGAGCGCGCGTCGAGCTGCGCGTCTTTCTCGTCGATGAGCGGATCGAGCGGCGTGCCGTCTTTGCCCGCCTTGGCGAGCATCTGCTTGGCGGCAATGAGGCTCACCCTCTCGCGCGCGAGCCGCGCCTGCGCCCGGGCGTGCTGGTGGTATCCGCGCACGCACTCGGCGATCTCGGCGAGGTAGCGCGCGCGCTTGGCGGGCACGACCACGTGCACGTCGGACGAAGCCTTGATCTCCACGCGGGGAAGCCTTCCCGCGGCGAGCTTCAGGCCCTTCTCCTTCAGCCTTGCCGCGAGCGCGTGATAAAGGGCGGTGACCCCGTCGTCGTTGAAGCGCGCGGCAATCGTCCCGAAGACCGGCATCGCCTCGGGCGAGACCTTGAAGAGCTGGCGGTTTCTCTGCACCTGTTTCCGCACGTCGCGCAGCGCGTCTTCCGCGCCCTTGCGATCGAACTTGTTGATCGCGACGAAGTCGGCGAAATCGAGCATGTCGATCTTCTCGAGCTGGCTCGCGGCGCCGAATTCGGGCGTCATGACGTAGAGCGAGACATCGACATGCGGCACGATCGCGGCGTCGCCCTGGCCGATGCCCGCCGTCTCCACGATCACCAGATCGTAGCCGGCCGCCCGGCACGCCACGATCGCCTCGCCGAGCGCCGCCGATACTTCGCTCCCGGTCTCGCGGGTGGCGAGCGAGCGCATGAACACGCCCGCACCGTGAATCGCGTTCATGCGGATGCGGTCCCCGAGCAGCGCCCCACCGGTCTTCCTGCGGGTGGGGTCGACCGAGAGGAGGGCGATCCTGAGCCCTTCCCCCTGGTCGAGGCGGATGCGGCGCACCAGTTCGTCGGTGAGCGAGCTTTTTCCCGCCCCGCCGGTTCCGGTGATGCCGAGTACCGGTGCGCGGTGCGGCTGTGCAGCCTCGCGAAGGGACTCCCTCAGGTTTGCGTCCAGCATGCCCAATTCAAGCGCGGTGATGATCTGCGCCAGGGCCCGGGCGTTGCCGCTTCGCAGCGACTGGAGGTCTTTCGGCGCGTGCGCGCACGGATCGAAGTCGCAGCGCGCGAGCATGTCGTTGATCATGCCCTGCAGGCCCATGCGCTGCCCGTCTTCGGGCGAGTAGATGCGCGCGACCCCGTAATCCTGCAGCTCCTTGACCTCGGCCGGGACGATCACGCCCCCGCCTCCGCCGAACACCCGGACGTGCGATCCGCCGCGCTCGCGCAGCAGATCGACCATGTACTTGAAAAACTCGATGTGCCCGCCCTGGTAGGAGCTGACGGCGACGCCCTGCACGTCCTCCTCGAGCGCGGC
>Ga0114945_10001152_pt1 | contig 16565 bp, 16 predicted proteins | sample OV2TP3_FD_87194 | JGI IMG/M metagenome (GOLD analysis project Ga0114945, IMG submission 87194) | Hot spring microbial communities from Beatty, Nevada to study Microbial Dark Matter (Phase II) - OV2 TP3 | ecosystem: Environmental > Aquatic > Thermal springs > Hot (42-90C) | place: USA: Beatty... | reverse complement strand
GCCCTGCTTCTGCACCGTCGAGCCGGGGCACCGCTACTGTTGCCGCGCCTGCGCCCGCGCCTCCGAGGACGAGGCGGCGTGCCCCTGCGGTCACTCCGGCTGCACCGCCCGGTCGTACTGAGCTAGCTGGGGCGTCTCCTGCCCCGCCGCTTCACGCCCGCCGCCGATAGACGAGAAGGATCGGCGCCAGGACGATCACGCTGGCCAGGATGATCAGCGTGGAGATGGCCGGAAGGATCGGCGTGATCTCGTAGAGGATCGCGTCCCACACCTTGACGGGCAGCGTCTTCGTCCGCACCCCGCTAAGGAAGAGGGTCACCACGACCTCGTCGAAGGATACATTGAACGCGAACAGGGCGGCCCCGAGCACGGCCAGGCGGATCTGGGGGAACGTGATTCTGAAGAACGTCCGCACGGGCCCGGCCCCCAGGCTGCGCGACGCCTCCTCCAGCGTCCGGTCGAACCCGCTCAGCGCGCTCGTGACCAGCACGACCGCGAACGGCACGGCCAGCACGGTGTGGGCCAGGACGAGCCCGGGCACCGTGCCCACCAGGCCGACCGAGGTGAAGAGGCGGTAGGAGGCGACCGCGAACACGATGCTCGGCACGATCCGCGGTGAGATCAGGGTCGCCTCCAGCAGGAGCCGCCAGCGCCCCCTGATCCGGCTCAGCCCGAGAGCGGCCAGGGTGCCCAGCACGGTGGCCACCACCATCGTCCCGGTCGCGATCTGCAGGGAGCGTCCGACCGCCGCCATCCAGTCCGGGCTGGCGAAAAAGCGCTCGTACTGCGTGAGGCTCGGCTTCGTCGGGATCAGCTCGAAGATCATGGAGCTGCTGAACGACATCGGGATCACGAACAGGATCGGCAGGACCAGGAAGGCGAGGACCCCGCCCCCGACGAGGCCCAGCGCCAGCCGGCCCAGGGCGCGCCGGAGCCGGTAGCCGCTGCGCCGGGTGGCTCTCATGGGCCCGCCCTACGGGAAGCCCGCCGCGGGCAGGCGGCCCTTCAGCAGGCGGACGTAGATGAAGTACAGCGCCAGGGTGCCCGAGAGCAGGGCGTTCGACAGCGCGAAGGCGAAGGGCCAGTTGAGCACCTGCCGGATGTTGAACTCGATGAGGTTGGAGATCATCATCTGTCTCGGCCCGCCGAGGAGCGCCGGTGTAATGAAGAAGCCGAGCGCCACGATGAAGACCAGGAGGCTGCCCGCGGCCATGCCGGACAGGGTCAGGGGCAGCGTGATGCGCACGAACGTCCTCACCGCCCCCGCTCCCAGCCCGGCGGAGGCCTGGGTCAGCTCGGGCGGAATGGCCAGGAGCGCGCTCAGGACCGGGAAGATCATGTACGGCAGCAGCATGTGGACCATCGCCACGAGGACGCCGAACTCGTTGTACATGAGCTCCAGGGGACGTGAGATCCAGCCCCACTCCAGGAGGAGGCGGTTCACGAGCCCGCTCCGCTGGAGCAGGATCATCCAGATGTAGTTGCGGACGAGCAGGCTGATGAAGAACGGCACGATCACGCAGATGAGGAGGGGCTGGCGCGTGGACGGCGGCACGGACGCGAGGAAGTAGGCGGCGGGGTACCCGAGCACCAAGCACAGGAGGGTGGTCAGGACGCTGATCTTGAGGGTGATCCAGAACACGCGGGCATAGACGGGCACGCTCACCATGCGCTCGTAGTGCTGGAGCGTGAACCCGGGCGCGAAGACGCTGCCCCACACGACCTGTGTCAGGGGGAAGACGAAGACCAGGACGAGGAAGACCAGCGGCGGCCCGAGCAAGACCAGGCTCGGCAGGTGGCGCCGGCCGAGCGTCATCCGATGGCCACGACGACCCGCGCGTCGGCGACCGCCGCCGCCTGCGGGAGGAGAAAGACCGGGTTCACGTCGACCTCGGCGATCTCCGGCCAGTCGGCGGCCAGCTCGGAGACGCGCACCACGAGGTCGACCGCCGCCGCCACGTCGACCGGCGGGCGGCCCCGGAAGCCGCGGAGCAGGCGCACGCCACGGATCTCTCCGATCATCGCTCGCGCCTCGTCGGCGTCCAGCGGGGCCAGGCGGAAGACCACGTCCTCGAGCGCCTCGACCAGGACGCCGCCGAGCCCGAACATGACCACCGCCCCGAACTGGGGATCACGGAGCAAGCCGACCACGACTTCGACGCCGCCCGCGATCATCGGGGTGACGAGCACCCGGGCGTCGGTCACCCCGGCGGCCTCGGCTCGGTCGCCGAGCGTCTTGAAGCCGGCCCGGGAGGCTAGGGCGCCGGCGACGTCGAGGAGCACGCCTCCGATCTCGGTCTTGTGCACGACCCCCTGTCCGACGAGCTTCAGCGCGACCTCGCCGCCCAGCTCCTCGGCCGCTCGCGCGGCCTCCTCGGGTGTCGCCGCCACCCGGAACGGCGGCACCGGCAGCCCGTAGAGCGCGAGCAGCTCGCGGGCGTCGGGCTCCAGCAGGACGCCCCCCGCCTGCACCTGCGCCCGGGCCAGCACCGACGCGACCCGCGACCGGTCGGGACGGGAGCGGCGAGCCGGCGAGGCCGTCGGCCGCCGCGCACAGGCCCACCGCCAGGCGCCGGCCAGGGCCTTGGCCGACGCCTCGAGCGAGCGGTACACCGGGATGCCCGCGCCGCGCAGCACCTCGAGGGCCGGCAGCCGCTCGCCGCCGTAGATGGTGTGGACGACCAGGGGCTTTCCATGGCGGCGCACGACCTCGGCGATCTCCGCCGCCGCCGCCACCTCGCGCCGCCCCAGCTCCTCGGTGGCGATCTTGACGTAGCCGCCGAAATGTCCGGCGAGGATCACGCCCCCGAGACTCGCGTCGCCGAGGCACACGTCGAGCACCCGGGGGATCACTTCGGGCTCCTCCTCGGCGAGCCCGGCGAAGTCGACGGGGTTGATGACGGCGCTGCGTGCGGGGAGCAGCTTGCCCAGCGCGGTCCGGGTCGCCTCCGACAGGCAGGGCACGGCCAGCCCGAGCCGATTCGCGGCGTCGCACACGATCGTGGCGTGGCCGCCGCCATCGGAGACGACCACCACCGAGCCCGTGCGCATCGGCGGCAGGCTCGCGACCGCGATCGCCACGTCCCACGCCTCCTCGGCCTCGCTCACGCGCAGGATCCCCGCCTGCCGGAGCGCGGCGTCGACGATCCGGTCCTCGCCGGCCAGAGCGCCGGTGTGCGACAGCGCCGCCCGGCGTCCTCCCTCGGTCTTGCCGGGCTTGAGGACGATGATCGGCTTCGCGGCACTCCGGCCGCGGAGGAGCTCGTAGAGGGCGCGTCCCTCCCCGGGCTGGAAGCCCTCGAGGTACATGACGATCGCGCGGGTCTCGGGATCCGTGAGCAGGTAGTCCGCGTACTCCGGGAGGCGGAGGTCGGCGGCGTTGCCCACCGTGATGAGCCGGCTGAAGCCGAGTCCCTTTTCACGCGCGAATTGCACGAAGGTGAGGGCCACGTTGCCGCTCTGAGAGACGAGGGCGATCGGCCCGGCCGGTGCGCCCCAGCCGAGCACGTTCACGCCGCCCGACGCGCTGAACAGGCCCGCGCAGTTCGGCCCGATGAGCCGGCTGCCCGCCGCCCGCACCGTGCGCGTCATCTCCTCCTCCAGGCGCCGGCCCTCGGGACCCGTCTCGCCGAACCCGGCGGTGATGACGACGATGGCCGGCACCTTCAGCGCAACGCAGTCGGCGATGGCGGCCGGCACCAGCTCCGTGCGCACGAGCACCACGGCCAGCTCGACCGGGTCCGGGACGTCGTGGAGCGAGGGGTAGGCCCGGTGGCCGAGGATCTCCTTCGCGCCCGGATGGATCGGGTAGAGCGGGCCCGGGAATCCCGCCTCCACCAGGCTCCGCCAGCGGCGCCCGCCGGCCTTGTGAGGCACGGTGGAGGCCCCGATGACGGCGACGCTCGCCGGGTTCAGGAAGTAGTCGAGGGGATGTCGCAACGCGCCTCTCGCGGGCTCACCGACCTTTGAAGTGGGGCGGGCGCTTCTCCGAGAAGGCTCGCGGTCCCTCCTTCGCGTCCTCGGTCTCGTGGATCAGCGCGGTCACCGCCGCGTACAGCCTCAGCGCCTCCTCCGGATGCTGGTAGAGGCCTCGCCAGGCCAGCTCCTTGGTGATCTTCACGGCCAGGGGGCCGTTCCGGGCGATGCGCAGGGCCATCTCCTCGGCCGTGGGCAGCAGGGCGGACGGCTCCACCACGCGGCTCACCAGCCCGGTGTCGTAGGCCCGGCGCGCGTCGATGCGGTCGCCCGTCAGCAGCATCTCCATGGCCACCGACAGCGGCACCGTCCGCGGCAGGCGCATCGCCCCGAACCCGTGCAGGATGGCCCAGCGCACCTCCGGGCACCCGAACGACGCCGTGGTCGAGGCGATCCGGATGTCGCAGCCGAGCGCGAGCTCGAGCCCGCCCGCCAGGCAATAGCCGTTGATCGCGGCGATGACCGGCTTGGCCACGTCGAGCTTCTGGCCGAGCCGGTGCTGCCGCTCCGGGTCCCACAGTTCCCCGATCCCGCCGGCGTGCGAGCCCCCGTGCATCTTCTTGAGGTCGGCGCCGGCGCAAAACGCCTTGTCGCCGGCGCCGGTGACGATGGCCACGCGGAGATCCTGATCCTGGTCGAACTCCTCGAACCGCCGGGCCATCACGCGCGCGGTCTCGAGGTCGAAGGCGTTCATCGCCTCCGGTCGATTGATGGTGACGCGGGCGATGGGCGGCGTGCGGTCGTAGAGAACCGTGCTCACGTCCCCTCCTACCTGAGCCGCCATTCGTTCCACTGCTCCTGGACCTTCTGGAGGTTCGCGCCCCACCAGTCGCCGCTCAGCAGGAAGCCCTTCTTGATGTTCTCGGGGTCGGACGGCAAGAGCGGCCGCAGCTTCGGGTCGACCGAAGCCATGGCCTTGCGGTTGGTGGGCCCGAACGACACGTACTTGGTCAGCTCGGCCTGGCGCTCCGCCTGCAGGGCGAAGTTGATGAACCGCATGGCGTTCTCGGGGTGGGGCGCTCCCTTGGGCACCGTCCACGCCTCGTAGGTGATGGCCCCGCCCTCGTAGCTGAAGCCGAGGGGATCGCCGGCCAGGACCTGGGTGATGGTCCGCGTCCACGGGGTCATCGTGATCTCGCCGGTCTTGAGCAGGACGCCGGGCTGCGGGAACTGCGTCCACCACACCTTGATGTCCGACTTGATGCGGTCGAAGCTTTTGAACGCGCGCTGGACGTCCAGCGGGTAGAGCTTGTCCTTGGGGACCCCGTCGGCGATCAGCGCGATCTCCACGCTGTAGGCGGGGAAGTTGTACATGCCGCGGGGTCCGGGGAACGCCTTGGGGTTCCAGAAGTCCGCCCACGTCCGGGGCGCCTTCGTCGGGTAGGCCGTGGTACTGTAGGTGAGGATCATCCCCACCGTGATGTGGCCGACGGCGTATTCGGTCACCAGCTCCGAGATGACGTCCTTGGCGTTGACGATCTTGTAGTCGATGGGGCTCAGAAGCCCGTCCCGGATCGCCGCGAAGCGCAGCCGGTCGGGGATCGTGACGACGTCCCACTCCACGTTCTTCGACTCCACCTGGGACTTGAGCTTGGCCAGATCGACCCCCGTCGTCTGGATGACCTTGATGCCGGTCTCCCGCTCGAAGGGCTCGATGTAGGCCTTCGTCTGGCCCTCCTGGTAGCTCCCGCCGAACCCCACGAAGACGAGCTCCTTCGCGGAGGCGGCCCGCGCCCGCCTGATCACGGAGGGAAACGCCACGGCGGCGGCGCTTGCAGCGGCGGTCGCGAGGAAACGGCGTCGGGTCGTAGGGGTGGCTCTCATGGCTGCTCCTCCTGGTTATGGGTTGATGATGAGACAGTCCCGCGGGTCCCAGCCGATCGTCACCGGCTGGCCGGGGCGCCAGGGCTGGCTCGCCTCAGAGGCCAGGGTCTTGGCGACGAGCTCGTCCCCGCTCTCTACGAGCACGCGGTACTTCACGAGGTCCCCCACGTAGAGCGTCTCCAGCACCTCGGCCCGATAGCGATTGGCCGCCTGGTCGGCGGCCGGCCCGATCCGGACGCACTCCGGCCGGACGACCACGTGGATGGGAGCGCCTGGCGGGGGGCCGGCGGCGTCGGCGACTCGCACGGGGAGCCCCTTGGAGGTGGTGAAGACGAGCTGGCCGCCCTCGGCCTCCGCCACAGACCCCGTGAGGAGGTTCGATTCGCCGATGAAGTCGGCGACGAACTGGTTGGCCGGCCGGCGGTAGACTTCGAGGGGGGGGCCGAGCTGCTGGAGGACACCGTGGTCGAGCACGGCGATCACGTCCGACATCACAAGCGCTTCGACTTGGTCGTGGGTCACCGACACGGTGGTGATGCCGAGCTGCTTCTGGAGGTGCCGAACCTCGACCTGCATCGCCTCGCGCAGCCGCTTGTCGAGCGCGCCCAGCGGCTCGTCCATGAGGAGCACGGGGGGCTCGAAGACGACGGCCCGGGCCAGCGCCACGCGTTGCTGCTGGCCCCCCGACAGCTGCCGCGGCGACCGCGACTCGAAGTCCTGGAGCCGCACCAAGCTCAGGGCGGCCTCGACCCGGGACCGGATGTCCCCCTTCGCGTACCGGCGCATCTCCAGCGGGTAGGCGACATTCTGGAAGACCGTGAGGTGCGGGAACAGGGCGTACTGCTGGAAGACCATCCCGATGTTCCGCTTATGGGCGGGCTTGTCCGTCACCGGCTCGTCGCCGATCCAGATCTCCCCCTCCGTCGGCTCCTCGAACCCGGCGATCATGCGAAGGGTCGTGGTCTTACCCGAGCCGCTCGGCCCCAGCAGGGTGAGGAACGTCCCACCCTCGATCCGGAACGAGACATCGTCGACCACCCGCGCGGTCCCGAAGACCTTGGTGAGCCCCCGGACCACGAGCGGCGCCCCGCGGATGTGGAAGCCGCTGGCTGCCCCGACGCTCGCGACACCGGCCAGCGTGCCCGTCATCGCCTGAGCGAGCCCCGAGGATCCACGCGCGTGCGCAGGATCGCCAGCTCCTCGTCGGTGGGGGGCTCGGTGAGCGGCACCCGATCGGGGACGACCAGCGGAAAGCCCGTGCCGGCCACGACCCGGTCCACGGCGACCCCGGGGTGCACCGACCGCAGGCGAAGGCGCTTTGACGGCTCTTCAAAGTCGAGGATGGCCAGAGGCGTGATGCAGTATTTCGGGCCGCCGCCGGGGAGCCCCAGCACCCGCCGGGCGTCGCCCCCGCCCCGGCCCCATCCCACCGTGCTCACGAAATCGCACCGCTCGACGAACACCCGGGGCGAGTGCTCGTTCACGTAGAGGTAGAACCGCTGCACGTGGCTGCTGTTGGTCGTGGTGGCGATGGCCCCGGGCCCGCGGATCCTGAACCGGCGTCCGTCGCCGGCGATCCCCACGAGGTTCGAGTTCCCGTAGGGATCGACCTGGAGCGCGCCGACGAAGAAGACCGAGTCACGCCGGCTCTTCTGGTACATGACGAGCTCGTGATCCGTGTAGTAGGCCTCGGCCCACCGCGCGGCTCGCCAGTCCGTCAGCATCTCGAAATACTCCATCACCGGCACGTGGTAGAGGTTCGTTCGCGTGTGCGCGAGCATCACGCGCATGTTGGGCCCGTGGTGGAGATGGGCGAGCAGGACTCCCGCCCGGACGACCGGCAGGTTCGTGCCGACGAAGATCTCCTCGCCGTCCGCGATGTCCCGCGCGACGAAGGTGGCCATGATCTCGCGGACCGAGGGCGCCTCGGTCGCGCGACTCCGCGACTCCGGAGTCGGGGGCGCTGGCATGGCGCCTCAGTACTCCTGGAGGGCCAGGAGGCGGCGGAGGCCGATCTCCTCGAGGTAGTCGACGTGTGTCGCCGGCCGCCGCACGTACCGCTCGAGGTACGCCGCGATCACTTCCCGGTCTCCACTCCGGGCAGCCCGTCCTGCGGCCACGAGCAGCGTCATGTGCTCTTGGTCCTCGAGGTAGAAGCCCGGGCTCGAGAACGGATGGGCGCCGAAGGGGGCCCGGATGATGCCGTCGGCCAGCAGGGCCGTTCGTTCGGGGCTCCGGCGCACATCCTCGTTGGCGATGACGCGCTCGACCTGGACGAGGGTCTTCGTCGCCGCCCGCCAGAGGAGCCGATCGGCGTACCCGGTACCCACGAACTGCACGTTGCCATAGCGATCGGCGTAGGCCGCGTGGAGGATCGCCAGATCGGGCTCGATGGCCGGCACCGCGAGCAGCGTCTCCCCCCGCACGGGGTCCGTGAAGGGCTTGAGATCCGGGTTCAGCTCGGGAAGCGAGGTGCCCACTCCGCCCCGACAGGGCATGAACGGCATCATCTGGGCGGCCGCCTGGAGCCCCGCGTAGTACTGCCCCTCGTCGCACTCCCAGATCTCGACGTCGCCCCGTTCCGCGGCGGCGCGGAAGAAGGGTCCGATGGGAGCAAGCGCCTCCGCGCCCACGTACGGGCATATGACCTTGCGCACGCACCCGGCACCGATCAGGAGATCGACGTCCAGTCCACCGACCGCCGACCCGACGACCGTGAGGTCCCGGAGGTCGCGGCGGATGATGTGGCGGACGACCAGCATCGGATGGCAGGCTGTGGCCAGCCCGCCCATGGCGATGCACATGCCGCTGTGCAGCCAGTCATCGAGCTCGCTCTCTTCGACGAGCACTGGCCGCCGCTCGGCGGGCTCGCGGCCCTGGCGGCGAGGGTCGATCAGCGCCATCCGCGTTCCCCGCGGCTCAGAAGGTCGGGGGAACGATAGCCCAGAGACACTGGAGCTCCGTGGACCCGACGTTCGCGATGCGGTGCGGGATCGAGCAGTCGAAGCGGATGCTGTCGCCGGCCTCGAGCCGATGGGCGACATCGCCCAGGTGAACCTCCGCGACGCCTTGCAGCACGAGCCCGCACTGCTCCGCCGGGTAGGCGAACGCCTCTTCGCCCGTGGAGGCGCCGACGTCGTACACGCTCAGGATGAACTCGATCTGCCCGGCAAGATCGGGGGTCAGGAGATAGTAGGCGATCCCGCGTCGAGGCGACAGCTGCTTGCGCTCCCCCGGGTGGACCACGAGGCGTCGCTTCATCGTCGGCGGGGCGAACAGGCTACCGATGGTGATATTCAGCGCGGTGGCGATCGCCTTCAAGGTCGCGAGCGTCGGGTTCAGCTGGTCTCGTTCGAGCTGACTCAACGCGCTGGCCGTGACGCCCGCCTTGGCGGCAAGCTCGCGAAGACTCAAGCTCCGCCGCACACGGGCCGCCCTGATGCTCTTGCCTAGGGTTTGCTCGGTGCTCACCGCAGGATGCGGCGAGTCTATGAAGTGTCACTGAACATGTCAAGCGGCAGTGAAACCCCAGCCTGAGCTCGACCATCCCCTGCTCGGACGATGGCCTTGACGTCCGCGGCCCTTGACCCTGGTAGCCTGCTGATGCGCTTTTCGGTACCCTACTGGGGTGCCGCCTGTGGTATGCGCCGCTGAGGGCGGCTCCGGTCGTGACGAGCTTTCGGCTGGCCCCGATGTCCCCCCTGGTGGCCGTCCTCACGGTCGGCCTCCTGGCGCTCCCGGTGGTCTTCGTCGTCGGCGGCCTCAGCGCGCCGGGGTCCGTGCGCTTCGTTCCCTTCGGGCTCGCGGGGCTGGTCGCGCTGCTCTACCTCGGCGTGTGGCTCTACGCGCGGCCCCGGGCGTTCGAGGTGGACGGGCGCGGGCTGGCGATCGTATGGCCCGCCCGGCGGCGCCTGATTCCCCGCAGCGAGATCGCGGGAGCGCGCGTGCTGGTCCGGGAGCGGTGTCGGGCCGAGCTCGGCTGGGGAGGCCGGATCGGCGTCGGCGGCCTCGGGGGCGGGTTCGGCTGGGCGTGGACCTCGAAGCGTGGTCTCGTGGACCTCTACGTCTCGCGGACGGACGGGCTCGTGCTCGTCGAGCGGCGGGCGGGCCGCCCCCTACTGCTTACCCCCGAGCGCCCGGACGAGCTCGTGCGGGCGCTCCGCGCTGGTTAGCTACGCGACGCCGCGCGGGCCGCGGCGGAGCACCCAGCCCGGGAGCGCCCCCGTATGCTCGCCGCCGTCCACGACCACCACGCCGTTCACGATGACCGTCGAGATCCCTGCTGGGTACTGGTGGGGGTCGTCGTACGTCGCGCGCTCGGCGACGGTCTCCGGGTCGAAGATCGTGATGTCGGCTCGATACCCCTCGCGCAGCAGGCCGCGGTCGACGAGCCCCAGCGCCGTCGCCGACCCGCCGGTCATCTTGTGGATCGCGTCCGGGAGCGTGAGCAGCCCGAGCTCGCGGACGTAGTGGCCGAGGACGCGCGGGAACGTCCCGTAGGAGCGCGGGTGCGGCTTGCCCTGGCCGGTCACGCCGTAAGGGGCCAGTGAAACGCCGTCGGATCCGACGAGGACGGTTGGCGAGCCGAGGAGCGTTCGCACGTCGTCCTCGGAGATCGCCGCGACGAGGATCCGGGTCGCGCCGCGGTCGGCGATCACGTAGTCGCAGACGGCGTCCAGCGGGTCGCAGGCGCGCGCCTGGGCGATCTCGACCACGGTCCGTCCATCATCCTGGGGCTGGTTGGGGGAGACGGCGATCCGCACCGCGTCCCACGACGGGATGCGCCCGAAGTTGGTGAGGCCGCGGGCGTCGATCTCTTGGCGAATCCGCACGCGCGTGGCCGGGTCGCTCAGGCGGCCCAGCATCGCCTCCAGACCTCCCTCCTGGACCCAGGTCGGCAGGAGGTTTCGGAGCGGGTTGCTCCCAGCGGTGTAGGGGTACTGATCGCAGTCCACGTCCACGCCGCGGCGGCGGGCCGTCTCGACGTCCTCGAGCAACCGCCCCGCGCTGCCCCAGCTCTCCATCCCGCACAGCTTCACGTGGACGAGCTGGACGTGGACGCCGCACGCCTCGCCCACGGCGATCGCTTCTCGGACGGCGCCGAAAATGCCCTGCGCCTCGTCGCGCACATGCGTCGCGTAGCGCCCGCCGTGCCGGCGGAGCGCCTGGCCGAGGGCCGTCAGCTCCTCGGGGCGCGCGAAGGAGCCCGGCGCCGTGAACAGGCCCGAGGACAGTCCGAGCGCTCCGGCGTCGAGCGCTTCCTCGAGCAGGCGCACCATCAGAGCCAGTTCGTTGGCCGTGGGCACGCGGGGCTCCATCCCCGTGGCCATCAACCGGAGCGTGTTGTGGCCAACGTACATGACGGTGTTCACGGAGGTCGCCGGGAACGTAGCCATGTGGCCGGCGAAAGTCGTCTCGCGGAACGGCAACCAGGGGGCAGAGGGCGCCAGGTAGTCGCGCAGCATCTCGACCCGCCCTGGCAGTGCGGGGGCGACGGAGTAGCCACAGTGGCCGATGACTTCCGTCGTGACGCCCTGGCGGACCTTGCTCTCGGCGCGCGGGTTGAGCGGCAGCGTCCAGTCGGAGTGCGTCTTGATGTCGATAAAGCCCGGAGCGACCACCCGCCCGGTTGCGTCGATCACCCGGTGGGCAGCCCCGGCGAAGGCCGACGTGACCGCCGTGATGCGATCACCGCGGATGGCGACGTCGGAGATGCGCCCGGGCGCACCGCTCCCGTCGATCACCACGCCGCCGCGGATGAGGAGGTCGTCCACGAAAGCCTCGGCGATATGTTCCCCGAGGCCGAGCGAAAAGGCAACGGTCGCGGAGCGAAGCTGTCTAGGCCTTCAGGCGGCGGAGGACCGCCTCGAGCGCGTCGGCGGCACGCTGGCGGTCGAGGTCGGGCGGGCGGTCGGGCTCGCGGGCGCGCTGGCGGAGCGCCGCGAGCGCCGCCGCGTGCGCTTGGCGCAGCGCTTCGTAGGCGCCCTCGAGCTCCGCGAGCCGCCGCGTCGCCTCCGCGTGGCGCACTTCGAGGTCGCGCTGCCCGCGCTCCGCGGCGTCTCGCTCCTCGCGGAGGGCCTCGCATTCGGCCCGGAGGTCGGTCCACGCCGGGCTGTCCGGGGCGCCCCAGCGCATGAGGTCTTCGGCACCCGTCTCCGCCGTCTCCAGGTCGGCCGCCGAGCCCCCGGCGTCGCCGGGCGCCTCTTCCTCGGACGCCTCGTCGTACGCGCGTGCGAAGGCGCGTTCGAACTCCGCCGAGGTGGACGTCACCACGTCCACCCGGCAGCTCGTGCAGAGCTCGAGCTCCTCGATCACATCCGTGTCCGTCGGGTCGTCCATGGCGAGGGTGATCCGGTCCTCCGTCATGGCGATCGGGATCACCCGGCGCTCGGCAGCGTAGTCCCGGCGGATCAGGTTCGTCAGGCGCCGATCGATGGCCACGCTGTCCAGCTCGACGAAGGTGACCTCGAGCTGGCGGGCGAGGGCCTGCTTGATCTGGGGCTCGGTCGCGAAGTTGAGCCGGACCAGGATGTCGCCGAGCCGACGGCCGGTCCCCTCCTGGCACTCGAGGGCGAGCTCGAGCTGCTCTTCGGTGATCGTTCGGGTCTCGACCAGGATGTCCCCGAGCCGGCTCTTCTTCTTGTAGCGGTCGAGGACCGCGGCGAGTTGCGCCTGGGTAATGATCCGCTGCTCGACCAGGATCTGGCCGAGGGGCGCGTACGTGGCCGTCTCCGCCTGGACGCGGAGGGCGTCCTGGAGCTGGGCCGGCGTGATCAGCCTCTCGCGGACCAGGAGCTGCCCGAGGAGCGCGCGGCGGGGCGGGCGCCGCTGGCCGCGGCGCGGGCTGCCCTCGTCGCTCCCTGCGAGGTCCTGGCGGCTCGCTTCGGCGACCACTGCTGGCATCCTTCCCCCCACGTCCCGCCATGCCCGTTCCGGCCGAGGATCAGTCGTCAACCCTGCCCTCCGTTCGTGCAAGGCCGGTACCACCGCCCGGCTCCCGTCGTGGAACTCACCGTCGCCAAGGTCGTTCGGCCTCGATGTCTTGGCTCTCGGGGGGTTCATCGACCCTCTCGGCTGTCCGCGTTTTGGCCAATGTCCATGCTGATTTCGGTCGAGAGCGGCCAGAAAATGAGCAGCGCAGCGCAAGACGGACGTGGTCGGCTCCGCCGCACCGTTGACAACACCCGGAAGCCCCCGGTAGTGTCGTGAGCCCCGGCACACGGTGGGCGGGTCGGGCAGGAGGGCTTGGAATGGCGCGGCTGGTGAAGATCTACGACACGACGCTCCGCGACGGCACCCAGGGCGAGGGCGTCGCCTTCTCGATGGAGGACAAGGTCCGCCTGGCCCAGCGGCTCGACGCCCTGGGCGTCCACTACATCGAGGGCGGCTGGCCGGGGTCGAACCCGAAGGACATGCGCTTCTTCCGACGGATCCTGGACGTCCCGCTCAAGCACGCGCGGATCGCCGCCTTCGGCGCGACGCGCCGGGCGGGGATCAAGGCCGAGGACGACCCGAGCCTCCAGGCCCTCGTCGAGGCGCACACGCCGGTCGCGACCATCTTCGGCAAGTCCTGGCCCTTCCACGTCACCCACGCGCTCCAGACGACCCTGCCCGAGAACCTCGCGATGATCGCCGACTCCGTGAGCTTCCTCGCGAAGCACCACGAGGAGGTGATCTACGACGCCGAGCACTTCTTCGACGGCTTCAAGCGGGACCGCGAGTACGCGCTCCAGACGTTGAAGACCGCGGAGGTGGCGGGGGCCCACTGCCTGGTCCTCTGCGACACCAACGGCGGCTCGCTCCCGCAGGAGGTCGCGGAGATCGTGCGCGAGGTCCGGCACCACGTGAAAGCACCTCTGGGAATCCACGCCCACAACGACGGGGAGTGCGCGGTCGCCAATTCCCTCGCGGCCGTGGTCGAGGGGGTCGGGCACGTCCAGGGGACGATCAACGGCTACGGCGAGCGCTGCGGCAACGCCAATCTCGTTTCGATCGTCCCGAACCTCATGCTGAAGCTCGGGCTCCAGGCGATCCCGGGGCTCAACCTCCGCGAGCTCCGCGACCTCTCGCGCTTCGCCTCCGAGCTCGCGAACCGGACGCCCTGGCAGCACCAGCCCTTCGTCGGCGACTCGGCGTTCGCCCACAAGGCCGGCATGCACGTCTCGGCCGTGCTGAAGCACCCGGACACCTACGAGCACATCGATCCTGACCTCGTCGGGAACCGCCGGCGCGTCCTGGTCTCCGAGCTGGCGGGCAAGTCCAACATCCTCTGGAAGGCGCAGGAGTACGGGATCGACCTCGACAAGGACACGCCGGAGACCCGGCGGATCCTGGACACCCTGAAGCAGCTCGAGGACGAGGGGTTCGTCTTCGAGGGGGCCGAGGCGTCGTTCGAGCTGCTCATGGAGCGGGCGCTCGGGAACCACCGGGCGTACTTCGAGCTGGAGGGCTACCGGGTGAGCGTGGAGGCGCGCCCCGGCGACCAGGCGCCGTTCGCCGAGGCGACGGTCCGCGTCCGCGTCAAGGGCATCTCGGAGCACACGGCCGCGACGGGGAACGGCCCGGTCAACGCGCTCGATCACGCCTTGCGGAAGGCCCTCGAGGAGTTCTACCCGAACCTCAAGGAGATGACGCTCCTCGACTACAAGGTGCGCATCCTCGAGGAGACGAAGGGGACCGCCGCCAAGACCCGCGTGCTGATCACGTCGGGGGACGGCGAAGAGATCTGGGGGACCGTCGGCGTCGCCTACAACATCATCGACGCCTCCTGGCAGGCGCTGGTGGACTCGATCGAGTACAAGCTCCGCCGCGACGAGCGCCGCGGCCGGCGCTGACCGACACCCTCTGCCCCGGAACCATGACCCTCGCCCCGCTGGGGAGAGGGTAGGGTGAGGGGGCGGGCATCCTCCCGCACCCCTACTCCAGTAGCTCTTCGAACTCCGAGACAGTGAGCCCGGCCTTGCGGATGAGAGCCCGAAGGGTCCCGGCTTCGAGTTCGCGGTGATCCGGCACCGACAGCGTCGCGGGGAAGCCAGGCTTGGTCAGCACGATGTGGCTGCCGCGCTGGCGGCGGACGTGGAATCCTGCGCGTTCAAGGGCGGCGACGGCTTCCCAGCCCGAGATCCGGGGAAGCCTCGGCATCAGACGGGAATCTCAGCCTCCAGCTCCACCTCTCGAGTTTCGATAGTCATCGGTAGCCCCTCTGCGGCCCGATCCTGCAAACACTGCTCAATTTCGCGGGCGATGATCTCGGGGGTCTCCGCGACCGGAGGGAACCCTTCTTCTCGACGGACATCCAGGCAGAGGGCGATCGCCTCCCGGATGTTGGCGATGGCTTCACCGAGGCTCTTGCCCTGGGAAACGCAGCCCGGGATGGCCGGGCAGATCACGGAGTAGCCTCGGCTGGGCTCGGGCGCAAGGATGACCGTGAACCTCATCGCCACAGTTACCATACCACAGTGAAGCCTTGACGGTGCTCGGCAAGCTGTCTACCATGCTGTAGCGAATGTAGTCTTCAATCGCCCGAGCGGGGGTCGGGATGCGCTGTCCCCAATGTCAGCGGGACAACCCTCCGCACGCGAAGTTCTGCCTTGAGGGCGGCGCGCCGCTCGCGTTCACTTGCAGGAAGTGCGGCGCCGAGCTTCCGGCCAGCGCCAAGTTCTGCCTCGCCTGCGCGCATCCCGTCGGCACCCCAGTCGCTGGTTTCGCCCGTCTGGCCTCGCCCGAGGCCTACACGCCTAGGCACCTCGCCGAGAGGATCCTGACCTCCCGGAGCGTCCTCGAGGGCGAGCGCAAGCAGGTCACGGTCCTCTTCTGCGATCTCGCGAACTCGACGGCGCTCGCCGAGCGCCTGGGCCCGGAAGGCATGCACGCCCTCCTGAACCGGTTCTTCGAGCTGGCCCTGGCCGAGGTCCACCGTTATGAGGGGACAGTCAACCAGTTTCTCGGCGACGGCTTTATGGCGCTGTTCGGCGCGCCGGTCGCCTACGAGGACCACGCGCGGCGGGCCGTCCTGACCGCCGTCGGGATCCAGCGGGCGCTGGAGCAGCACCGCACCGTGCTCGGCGAGGAGCTGGCGGTGCGCATGGGCCTGAACACTGGGCTCGTGGTGGTGGGGAAGATCGGGGACAACCTGCGGATGGACTACACGGCCATCGGGGACACGACGCACCTGGCGGCCAGGCTGCAACAGCTGGCGGAGTCGGGGGCGGTCTACCTGAGCGAGACGACGCACGGGCTGGTCGAGGCGTACGTGGAGAGCGCGTTCCTGGGGGAGCGCGAGTTCAAGGGGCTGGCGCCGCAGCGCGTGTACCGGGTGGAAGGGCTGAAGCCGGGGGCGACGCGGTTCGACGTGGCGCTGCGCCGGGGGCTGAGCCCGCTGGTGGGCCGGCGTCAGGAACTGGCCGCGCTGGAGCGGGCCTACCGCGAGGTGTAGGCGGGCGCGCTGCGGGTCGCGGCCCTGGCGGGCGAGGCCGGGATCGGCAAGTCCCGCCTCCTCTATGAGTTCCGGCAGCGCCTAGCCGGGGAGGCGGTGGTCTTCTTGGAGGGGCACTGCGCGAGCTTCGGGCGGGCGACGCCGTTCCTGCCGTTCATCGAGGTGGTCCGCCACGCGTTCCGGCTCGGTGAGCGCGACACGCCGGCGGAGTGCGTATTCCGACGCATCCTGATCGCCTGTTCCGATCCATCCTGATCGCTCATTCCGGTTGATCCTGATCACCGATTCCGGCGCATCGTGATCGCCCGTTCCGGGGATCGTGATCGCCGAT
>Ga0114945_10001150_pt1 | contig 16586 bp, 12 predicted proteins | sample OV2TP3_FD_87194 | JGI IMG/M metagenome (GOLD analysis project Ga0114945, IMG submission 87194) | Hot spring microbial communities from Beatty, Nevada to study Microbial Dark Matter (Phase II) - OV2 TP3 | ecosystem: Environmental > Aquatic > Thermal springs > Hot (42-90C) | place: USA: Beatty... | reverse complement strand
TGCCAATTCCGGAAGCGGGAACGTGACGATTACGCAAAAGGGACCAGGATTTGTCACGGCTCACTCATCGAGCGGGCAAGTGACGGTCGATGCCGATTCCCGCGGTGGTGCGGATCTTGAGACCGAGAGCGGTAATCTGACCTACACCCTTCGGAACGGCGGGGTCGCGTTACAGAATGACAGTCGGATGAAGGCAGGTAGTGGCAACGTGACCCTTGAGCTCTCCGATGGCTTCGGTCTCGAGCTCATAGCCGATGTCACAACGGGGAATATGGTCCTCCCGGACTTTTTCCCTGCCGCGGAGACAAAGGAGAATGGCAAACACCTGGGGCTCACAGTCAACGGCGGCGGCAAGACGCTGACCTTGAGCGTTGAGACCGGTAACCTGATTGTGGATGCGATCCAGTAAAAAAGAGTCATAGATCGGGATAGGGGCCCGGCCTCAAAAGGCCGGGCCTCTTTTCTTCACGGCTGATTCTTATTTGAGAAATTAGAAAAAGAAGATAGAGTGGCGTTGATGGAAATCAACCGGATCGAACAGACATTCCGGAGGCTCAAGGCCTGCGGGAGGGAGCCGAACCGCCTCTTTTCAGGGAACCCGACCGAGAGCGGGATCCTATTCCCTTCCGATCTCCTCGAGTCGGCCTATCTGCGCGCACTTAAAGAAAGGCACTACCAGCCGGATCCGAAGGGATCGCCAGCGGCGCGGGAGGCGATCGCCGACTATTATCGAAAAGAAGGGGCGGAGGTCTTGCCCCAAAATATCATTTTGACATCCGGCACGAGTGAGTCTTTCTTCTATCTTTTTTCACTCCTCGCCAGGCCCGGCGAGAATATTCTGACCCCCTCCCCTTCCTACCCCCTCTTTGACCCGATCGGCCGGCTGACCCACACCGAGATCCGTCACTACCCGCTTGTAGAAGAAAAGGACTGGTCGATCGACCTGGGGCAGATCGATAAACTCTGTGACACGCGGACACGCGCAATCCTCCTGATCTCCCCCAACAACCCGACAGGGGCGGTTCATTCGGCTGAGGAGATCGGACAGGTTGTTGAATTCGCGAATCGCAAACGGATCGCGATCATCGCCGACGAGGTCTTTTCCGAATTCATCTTTGGGGACCGGTTCCCGCGCGTCATGCAGGCGGCACGGCCCGATCTCTGCTTTACACTGAACGGGATCTCCAAGATGTTGGCGCTCCCCTCCCTCAAGCTTTCCTGGATCGCGGTCACCGGCGAGAAGGAGAAGGTCGAGGAGGCGGTCGACTCCCTCGAGACAACCGCCGACACCTTCCTCTCCGTTTCAACACCGATCCAGGAGGCGTTGCCCGAGTTGATGGCAGAGGGTCTCCCCTTTATTGGGTCCTACAAAAAGGAGGTCCTGCGCCGACGGGATCTCGCGGTCCGGATCCTCTCTCAGTCAGATGAGGTCCGGTTCATCCCCCCCCGCGGCGGATTTTATCTGATGGGCGAGATTGCGGGGCCGGTCTCTCTCTCAGAAGAGGAGTTTGTGATCCGGCTGATGGAGGAGAAAGGGGTCTTTGTCCATCCCGGGTATTTTTACGATTACGAAAAAGGAACTCACTTTGTCGTCTCACATCTGACGGATGAGGGGCGGCTCAAAGAAGGACTTGATGCGCTTATCGATTTTGCAGTTTCAGTCTCAGGGCGTTCAGCCGGATAAACCCTTCGGCGTCGCGTTGATTATAGACGGTGTCTTTCTCAAAGGTGGCGTAGGCCTGACGGAAGAGGCTATTGGGAGACCTCCGGCCGACGACCGTGCAGTTACCCTTGTAGAATTTCAAACGGACAGTTCCGGTAACAGGCTTTTGAACCTCATCGATCAGCCTTTGCAACGCCTCCCTCTCCGGGGCAAACCAGTAACCATAGTAGACCATCTCCGCATATCGAGGGATCAACGAATCACGAAGATGCATCACCTCGCGATCGAGCGTGATCCCCTCCAGCGCCTTGTGGGTGGCGTGAAGGACTGTCCCGCCCGGTGTCTCGTAGACGCCGCGGCTCTTCATCCCGACATACCGGTTCTCGACGATATCGGCCCGGCCGATCCCGTGCAGACCGGCGATCCGGTTCAGCTGCGCCAGCAGCCGCGCGGGCGAAAGGGGACGTCCGTTCAGACTGACCGAGTCCCCCCGACGATAGCCGATCTCCAGCGTGGCCGGCCGATTCGGGGCCTTCTCCGGTGAACGGCTCATCACAAAGATCGATTCGGGCGGTTCCTTCCAGGGATCCTCCAATATTCCCCCCTCATAACTGATATGAAAGAGGTTCCGGTCAGAACTGTACGGCTTGGATTTCGTGACCGGGACCGGGATCCCCCATCTCTTTGCGTAGGCGATCAGGTCGCTCCGGGACTTGAACTCCCACTCGCGCCACGGGGCGATCACACGAATGCCCGGTTTCAGCGCGTAGTAGGTCAGCTCAAACCGGACCTGGTCGTTCCCCTTGCCGGTTGCCCCGTGTGAGACCGCATCGGCCTTTTCCTTTTTCGCGACGGCGATCTGTTCCTTCGCGATCAGCGGGCGGGCAATCGACGTGCCGAGCAGATATCCCCCTTCATAGACCGCATTGGCCCGGAGCATCGGAAAGACGTAATTCTTGCAAAACTCCTCCTTCAGGTCGGCGACGAAGACCTTTTTGGCCCCCGTCCGGAGCGCCTTGTTGCGAATTGCGCGGAGGTCTTCCCCTTGCCCAAGGTCCGCCACAAAGGCGATCACCTCGCACCGATAGCGCTCTATCAGCCATCGAACCATGACGGAGGTGTCGAGGCCTCCGGAGTAGGCTAAAACTACCTTCATTTTAACAGCATCTCCAGTATCGCTTTTTGCACATACAACCGATTCTCCGCCTGCTCCCAGATCCGCGATTGAGGCCCATCCATCACCTCATCGGTGATCTCCTCCCCGCGATGCGCCGGGAGGCAGTGGAGCACAATCGCATCCGGTCCCGCTTTTTTCAAGAGTTCCCTGTTCAACTGAAAGGGGCGAAAGAGCCGCCGCTTTTCCTCATCCTCCTTCTGACCCATCGAGAACCAGGTGTCGGTGTTGATCACGTCGGCCCCGTCGACCGCCTCGGCCGGGTCTTCCGTCAGGAGAAATGAAAAGCCGGACTTCTCACAAAGATCAAGGACTGCGGGTGAGGGTCCAAAACCTTTAGGGGTCGCGACACTCAATCTGAAACCGATCTGGAGTGCGAGGACAATCCAGCTGTTTGTCATGTTGTTCCCGTCGCCGATGTAGCAGATTTTTTTCCCCTTCCGGCACTCACGGACCGTGAAGAGATCGGTCAGGATCTGGCAGGGGTGATAGAGATCGGTCAGCCCGTTGATGACCGGAATCGTTGCATGCCGGGCAAGCTCCTCCGCGATGTTGTGACCAAACGTCCGGATCATGATCCCGTGCAGGTAGCGCGAGAGGACCCGGGCGGTGTCGGCATAGGTCTCGCCGCGGCCGACCTGGGTCGAGCCGCTCTCCAGATAGATCGCCGCCCCGCCGAGCTCATTCATCGCGACCTCGAACGAGACGCGCGTCCGTGTCGAGGCCTTTTCGAACAGCATCCCGAGGGTCTTTCCGCGGAGTGAAAAGTTGAATCGTCCCTTCCGTCTCTCCTTCTTCAGGGAGGCCGCCCGTCTGAAGATTTTTTCGATCTCCGGCACCTTGAGGTCAAACGTGTTCAGGAGGTGTTTCACAAAAAACCTTTCTCATGATCTTTACGCCTAAGTCGATCTCTTTTTTCGAGATAACGAGTGGCGGGAGCAGACGGAGCGTCTTCGGCTGGGCCGCATTGATCAGGAGACCTGCCTCCATGCAGCGTGCGACGATCGGCCTCGCCTCGCGATCGACATCGATCCCCCAGATCAGCCCGAGGCCGCGGACCTCCCGGATCCATGAAAATTCCCTCTTCAACCCCTGGAGTTGGGCCTCGAGGTAGTCCCCCATCTTTCGGCCATGATCCAGCTCCTTCCGGATCGCCTTGACCGTCTCAATTGCGACCGCAGTCACGAACGGATTTCCGCCGAAGGTCGCGGCATGATCCCCCGGCTGAAACGCCCCGGCGACAAAGTCTTTTGCGAGCATCGCACCGATCGGGAGGCCGCTGGCAAGCGCCTTCGCGAGTGTCATGATGTCCGGCTCGATGCCAAAATGCTCATAGGCAAACAGCCTGCCTGTCCGCCCCATCCCGACCTGGACCTCGTCAAGGATCAGGAGGAGCTTTTTCTCTCGCGTGAGATCCCTCAACTCCTTAAAGAAGGTGCGCGTCGGCAGACGGACCCCCCCCTCCCCCTGGATCGGTTCAACGAGGACCGCAATCGTTTGAGGTGTGACCGCCCGTGCGATCGATTCAATATCCCCGAAATCGGCATAGGTGAAACCGGGCATCAGCGGCTCGAATCCCTTTTGAAATTTCTCCTGTCCGGTCGCCGTGATCATCGCGAGCGTCCTCCCGTGGAATGACTGCCGCATCGTGATCACCTCGTACCGGTCTTGCTGGAGGATTTTTCGCGCATATTTGCGCGCGAGTTTTACCGCCGCCTCGTTCGCCTCCGCCCCGCTGTTGCAGAAGAACGCCTTGTCGGCAAAGGAATGTTTGACGAGCAGCTGGCCAAGTTCCGCCTGATGATCAATATGAAAGACGTTGCTGACATGAAGGAGCCGCCGCGCCTGTTTTGAGATCGCGTAGAGAACCCGCGGATCTGAGTGGCCCAGATTGCAGACGGCGAGCCCCGAGAAGAAGTCGAGGTATTTTTTCCCGTCGGCGTCCCAGACCCAGCAACCTTTCCCCTTCACCGGGGCAACCGGGAATCGGTTGTAGGTGTTCATCAGATACTTGCGTGAAAGTGAGATGATCTGATCCGTGTTCACAGGAGCCTTGAACTATAGTGGAATTTCACGCGAGGCAAAGGTTTTTTAGAGAGAAAGCCGCGCAATCTCGTCGTAGAGATAGACCATCGATCGTGCCCCCTTTTTGAAGTCGGAGAGGTCGATCGACTCATCCTCTCCGTGGGCGTTACAGGGGGGGTCCTCAAGGCCGAAGAGCAGTGCCGGCAGATCCCCGTAAATCTGCTGAAAGTGCCGAACAAACGGTATGATTCCGCCACAGCCGATCAGAACCGCCTCCTTCCCGAAGCCCCTCGTGAGCGCCCGTTTCGCCGCCTCAAAATGAGGGCCCTCAGGCCGCCTCTTCCAGGCGGCTGCCGCAATCCCTCGCTTCAACGAAAGCTCCGCCCCGAACGGACAATTTTCCTCAAGATGTCTGACGAGCCGGTCCTGTGCACTCTTCGGGTCCTGGCCTGGCGCGAGACGGCAGGAGACGATCGCCTCCGCCTCCGGGACGATCTGGTTCGGGGCGGTCGCCACCTCCCCCGCCTTGACCGCCAGAATCGCGAGCGATGGGAGCGACCATTGCCTCTCGTAAAAACCCCATTGAGGATCGCCAAGAAACCGGAGGTGATCGACCACCTGCGCCTCCTTGCGGGTCTTCGCCTCATTCCACGGAAGATTCATCAGGTTCCTTTTTTCCCACTCCGGGATTTTTTCGACATCCTCATAGAACCCCGAAATCCGGATCCGTCCCTGATCATCGACGAGTGTCGCGAGGAGCTTTGAGAGCGTCAGCGCCGCATCCGGCAAGACCCCGCCCCACATCCCGCTGTGGAGCGGCTGCCGGAGGGTCTTGACCTTTACATGAACGCTGGTCAAACCCCTGAGCGAATAGGTGAGGGAAGGGAGCCCTGTTTCCAGATTTGAGCAGTCGGTCAGGCAGAGGAGGTCGGCCCGCAATTTTTCCCGGTACTGTTGAAGAAACGAGCCCAGGTTTTTTGAACCGGTTTCCTCCTCGCCGTCTACAATAAACTTGATGTTCAAGGGGAGGCTTCCGGAGGTCTTCAGATACGACTCGATGGCGCCTAAATGGACCAGGACCCCCGATTTGTCATCGACCGTCCCACGCCCGTACAGCCTGCCGTTCCGGACGGACGGTTCAAACGGCGGGCTCGTCCATCGCGACGGATCCCCGATCGGCTGGACATCGTGATGGGCATAAAGGAGGGCGGTCGGGCCCTTTGTTGCCGCATGAAGCCAGTCGCCATAGACGTAAGGGGGGGCGCCTGGAAAATGGATCACCTCGACATTCTCCAGACCGATCTCACGCATCCATCCGGCGATCAGTTCTCCGGAACGCTCGATATCTTTCCAACTCTCCTGAAACCGGCTGATACCGGGAATCCGGCAGAGGGATATCATTTGTCCCTGCGTCTTCTCCCAGTTCTCTTCAAGGGCGCCGAGAACCTTTTCCAGATCATTCATGTTGTTTTTCTCTTTCTGACCGCGAGCGTAAAACCGGCAAGGAGAAGCAGGTAGACAATCGCGTTAAATCCGGAGGGGGATCCTGCATCTCCCCAGACCGGGTATGGCATCTTCAATCCGACAAAGATCAGCAGGGCGACAATCACCCCCATCAGCGCCTCTCCGGCGATCAGACCGGAGGCGACCAATATTCCGGGGTCTTCTGATTCCGTCGACGAACTCCTTGGGGCAACTATTTTCTGGATCAGTCCGCCGACAAAGATCGCGACGGTGACCGGGAGAGGGAGATAGGTCCCGATCGCGAGCGGCATCACATAGACCCGAAATGGGGCCTGCCCCGTTGGAGAACCGTGTCGTTTCAAATATTGGTCCAGAAAGATGGCTGCGACCGCGATCGTCTGGACTACGTTGTTCTCAAGCCGGGTGCCCCCTTTAAGGATCCCCCGGAGGATCGCCATTGAAATCACGGCGGCAGGGATCGAGGCGGAGACGGTCAGCCCCGCATAAAGCCCCATGTAGGCGTTTGCTGCGGCGAGGATGACCGAAAGAATCGCGCCGAGGAGTATCGCCCGGACGGTCAGTTCCCGAGGCTCGGCAGAGAAGGCCATAATGACCTTTCTAGTGGAGGCAGATGAACCTTGTCAATGAAATCACCCTTAGAGCGCCAGTGTATCCGGTTGAGACTTCGTAGAACCCCTTCTGGGAGAGGTCGACTGGACCTCCGGCTCCTTGGTGTGACAGTCTTTCAGGAATTGACGAGCGAGATCGACCCACTGGCGCGCAACCGCCTCGTCGGACACCTGCCCCCTCATCTGCTGGACCTTCTTGTGAAAGCCGACATATTGGGGAAGGAGCCCCGTCCTCCCAAAATGATTCTCAAACTCGTGAGTCATTTCAATATCGTTAAATGTTGAAACCAATCGGAGATACAAGAGACCACTCGCCGCCTTCACAATCGCCTCGTACGACTTGTGGGCCGCCGATTCCCATTCGCCATGAGACAGATACGCCTCCGCCATCTGCAGGACCGGATCACCGTCGGCCACCTTGGGAGGCACATCTTCCTTCATCTGGCCGGCGCACTCCCCGATCACCCCCTTCTGCAGGGCGAATTCCTTTTGGTCCTCCCAGTCGACATAGAAATTGGGCCGCTCCTGATAGGAGGGGGCATGGATGAGTTCATCGAGGAGGGCGATCACCCCCTCTTTTCCCAGCTGACCGTAAAAGTCATTGAATGACTCCCCTCCCCTCTTCTTTTCAGCAAAATGTCTGACAAGGCGGATCACCGCCTCGGGAACATTCTTTGAGGGGATCTGACAGATCGGCGTTGCGATCACGGTCTCACGTCCGAAGTTTCCGCCGAGCATCATCTGGAAGGCGGGGAGGGTGTGGCCGTTGGTCGCGATCGCCCCGCCGTAAAATCCGATGTTCGCGATATGATGCTGACCGCAGGAGTTCGGGCAACCGCTGATTTTGATCCGAAGGTCCCTCGCGAGCGCCGTGATCCTTCCATCCTCATCCATCAGGCGTTTCTCGATCACCCGCGCGAGCCCCATCGAGGAGGCGATCCCGAGACGGCAGGTGTCGGTGCCGGGGCAGGCGGTCACATCGTAGATCGTCTGGGCATCCTTTTTGGCGAGACCGATCTTTTTCAACTCATCGTAGAGCGCAGGCAGGTCCTGATCCCGGACCCAGCGGATCAGAAGATTCTGGTGGACTATCGTCCGGACCTTTCCTCCGGCATAGCGGCGGAGGAGAGTGGCAAGCGGTCTCATCTGGTTCGGAACAATATCGCCGGTGGTCAACCGGATCTCGACCATCGAGTAGCCTGCCTGTTTCTGGGGCCACACATTGGTGCTCTTCCAGGCAGAGAAATCTCCCCCCTCTGCCCCCCTCTTTGTTAAAGAGGGGGGTTGGGGGGGGATTTCCTCCCACTCCCCCAGATGTTTCAAATAATCATTCGAACCCGGCGGGAGTTCCACCTCCCCGATCTCGTTTTTTACCCACGCCTGAAACTTCTCAAACCCGAACTTCTCGATCAGGAACTTCATCCGCGCCTTCGCGCGGATCTTCCGTTCCCCGTAACGGTCAAAGATCCGGAGGATCGCCTCGGCAAACCGGAGCAGATCCTCGGCCGGAAGGAAGTCAAAAAACTTGCGGGAGACGACCGGGTACGATCCGAGCCCCCCGCCGACAAAGACCTCAAAGCCGCGCCTCCCACCCTGCACACTGGCAATCAGTCCGATATCATGGATCAGCGGGAGCGCCGTCATCACCCCTCCCCCGTCAAAGGCGACCTTGAATTTTCGCGGGAGGTTCTGGTTTATCGGATTTCTCAAGAGATGATAGGCAAAGGCATGGGCATACGGGGTCACATCGAACGCCTCCTTCGGATCGACACCGGCGGAGGGTGACGCGGTCACGTTTCTCACGGTATTGCCGCACGCCTCACGGGTCGTCAGTCCGACCCCCGCGAGGCGCCGCATCATATCCGGTGTATTCTCCAGCTTCACATAGTGGATCTGGATATCCTGCCGCGTCGTGATGTGGGCATTGTTGTGGGCGATCTTTTCGGCCAAGTCGGCGACGCACTCGATCTGATCGGCATTAAGCCGCCCGAGCGGGATCTTGATCCGGACCATCTGGACCCCCTCCTGGCGCTGTCCATAGATCCCGTGCTGGAGCCGAAACCTTTGAAAGCTGTCCTGTCCGACCTCCCCCGCCCTGAACTTTTTCACCATCTCTTCATAATGGTCGATCTCGGCGCGGATATCGTCGGTGAAAGGGACCGTATCGGGCAAACCCTTCAGGATCTCTTTGTTAAGGATCACCATAGGTGTTGCGATGGTAGGTCAGTCGATGACAACCGTCAAGGACTGACCCGTTAAGGATGCGGTTCCCGGATCAGGGTACAGGCGCTGGTGCCGACGGCCCGCGTTGGTGGCGCAGGGGACGGAACTGCCCGGGGCGCTCCCTCCCCTTCAGCCCCCCTCTCGGCCCCTCTCTCTGCCTCTGCCTCGGCCCCGGTCGGTTTGGAGTCGTCTGGACCGGCAGGCTTGGCGTCAGATTGCGAGATGCCCGAACCTGTTGTCCCGACACGCGGGGTGGCTGTCTCCTTCTCATCCGGGTCGCAGGCGGAACCGGTGCCGTCCGTGTCTCCATCCGCCTGGAGTGGATTCACAACGAGCGGGCAATTGTCGGTCATGTCGGCAACATCGTCATTGTCGTCGTCGGGATCGCAGGCATCCCCTGCCCTATCCTTGTCAGCATCCTCCTGGGCCGGGTTTGGAACCGCCAGGCAGTTGTCCTCCTCATCCGGACGTGTGTCACTATCCCGGTCGCCGTCGCAGAGATCGCCGGTTCCGTCACTGTCGATGTCCTCCTGTTCCCGATTCGTCGCAAACGGGCAGTTGTCCCGAAGGTCTGGGACCGTGTCTTCATCATCGTCGAGGTCACAAGGATCGCCGCCATCCTGAAGATTGTCGTTGTTTCTCTGATCGGCATTCGGCGCAAGGCTGCAGTTGTCCGAAAGATCGGCGACGCCATCGTTGTCGTCGTCGTCATCACAGGCATCCCCATTCATGTCCCCATCGGTGTTCTGCCGGTCCCGGTTCGCCACGAGCCGGCAGTTATCGGTCAGATCAGGGACATCGTCATTGTCGTCATCATTATCACAGGCATCTCCCTCACCGTCTCCTTCCGTATCCAACTGGTCAACATTCGGAACCCTGGGGCAATTGTCAGTACCGACGACAACTTCAGCATTATCCCCATCAAGGTCGTTATCACAGGGATCCCCGGTCCCATCTCTATCGGCATCTTCTTGTCCGGCATTGGGCGTCAGGGGGCAGTTGTCGGGGAGATCCTCTATCCCATCTCCGTCATCATCGGGATCACAGGCATCACCGAGGAGATCCCCATTGGGCAGGTCCCGGTCTGTATTTTGTTGTCCGTCGTTCGGGTTGAGAGGACAGTTGTCCGGGAAGGTATCCGACACACCATCACCGTCGTCATCGGTATCACAGACGTCCCCCTCCCCATCCATGTTCCTGTCGAGTTGATCGCGATTGGCCTGGAACGGACAGTTGTCCTGCCCATTCTGACCACTACCGGTGGGACTGAGGGAACAGACATTCTGAACAACCTCCTCCCAACGACTGCAGATCTCGTCGTTGTCATCATCCGGATCACAGACGTCCCCCTGACTGTCGCCATCGATATTCGATTGATCAAAATTGGGAGAATCCTGACAGTTGTCCTGCGAGTCGAGGCGACCATCGTTATCCAGGTCATTTGTCTTAAAACGGGCCACAAAAAAGTCGGAGGATGCCCCACCCGAGGTCATCGTATCTCCTACAACGACAATCTTCTGATCCGGCTGGATCGCGATACCGGTGCCACGTTCCCTCAAGGATCCGATTGATTTGATAACCGCGCCGCCGGCCCAGAAAGAAGTGTCGATCGCGCCGGACGTCCCGAATCGGGCGAGATAGTAACAGCCGTCACTCCCGGCACAGGTATCCGAGCCCGCGACGAGAAACTTCCCATCCGCGGCGATTGCAATCGCATTCGCCTGGTTTGGCGAGGTTGATGTCAGATCCCCCCCGAAATCCGGATCGAACGATACCGTCATCAGGTTGAAACGACGAATAGTTGAGGTGGTTCCATGATAACCGGCAAGAACCAGATATCCGGAACTGTCCGCCACGACCGCCAGGATACGATCGTTCGCCCCGAGATCGTTGGTCGCCCTCCCGTCGGTTGGAAACCCCCCGCAGGGGGCCCCGCTGGACGACTCAAAACAGGCGATTGCAAGGTCATCATCGGTCCGGCCAGAATGATTGAACCGGGCATACCCCACGACATAGATACGACTATTCAAGAGGACAACCCCGCTGGCCCCCTCGGACAACCCTCTAAAGTCGGCAAACGCCTTTCCGTCGTCACTAAAGCTCAAGTCAGGGGACCCATCCGTTCCATTGAGCCTCAACACGCAGAAGTCACTGTTGCAGTCGCCGGCAATCACAATTTTGCCATCCGGCTGGACAAGGCATCCCCTTGGGGTATCGGTCCCGCCGGTCATGTCATGAATGACCTGTAAATTGGGAGCGGGGTCATTGCCTGTAAATCTCATAAGACCGAATTTGGAGGTAGTTTCCGAATCGGCAGAGGCGCAGATCACGATCCCCCCGTCGGACTGGAGTGTGACACCTCGCGGCGTGCTCGTAACGAAGGCCCCCGATTCGATGAAGCCATAGTTGCCCCATGACATCCCCCCGCCTATCAGGCTGAAATCATCGGAGCCGTCGCTGTTCAAGCGCATCGGGATTATCCAGGTATCGGAGCTGCCAACCACTATAATCTTTCCATCCGGCTGGACCGCCACCAGGGGCGCCGTGTCGTTGCCCCCCCCGTAATCGATGACCCGCAGGCCGCCTGAACCAAAGCTTGTGTCAGGGGCGCCGGCCGTTGTGGGAGGCGGGGCACTGTAGGAGTTTCCGGAGATCCCCAGCACAAGACTCACAAGGAGAACGAGAGGCCTTCGATCCATATCGGTCTAGATTACGCATTTAATGTGCCAGAAAAAGGCGGAAGGGCGATTCTGTAACTACTTGATATTTAATGATCTTCATGTACGATGGGACTGAATCTCTTATCAATTTGAGAAGGAATTATCATTTCGATAAAACAGAAAAATAACAGAAAAACAACAAAAAAACTGGCAATTATTTTTGAGGGGATGCTAAGAGGCGGGTGAAACATTTTTTTAAGGCGCCCTTTGAGGGCTTAATCAGGAAGCGAGTGAGAATCTCGCGTGACCCCCGTCACTGTGAAGGCGAGAGGGGTCTCCCGATAGTCACTGTCCGCCGTGGCTTTAGCGAAGGCGGATGGGAAGGCAAGGGGGACCCCGTTATGCCGAAGCCAGGAGACTGACCTTAAAAAATCAACCAATATTAACCCATTTAAGGCCCCGGAGGGGGGCCAAGGAGGTTACCATGATCAGTCCCAGAACCATCAAAATGCTCGTGGCGGCAGGGTTTGCCTTGGCCGCATGCGGGGGATCGGACAGCGATCAGCCGTTCCGTCTCGGTGAGGATGCAGGACCCGATGCCGCAGACAAGAAGAGGAGGCGCGACGCCGGCCTGCCGGATCAGTTTGTACCGGATGCAGCAAGACGAACGGAGTTTGTTGCCGGTGTTGCGGCGACAGACTACGTCAATCCGGGTCTCTTCAACCTGTTTTCCCTGGATACCCTCGAGTACGATCCCACGTTTTCGGTCACAACCGGGAGCTGTCCGGTGGTCCGCAGTTTCCAGGACCCCGATCCGATATTCGGGCTCGTCAACCGGTTTGCGGGAAATTCGTTTCTGACGGTTGATCCGGTCGCCCGAACCGCCTCTGAACCGGTTCCAACCGGCGACGGCTCCAACCCGTGGGACCTGGTGTTGGTAGGCGCCTACGCCTATGTCGCCCGTTATGACCTTGGGGATGTCGCGAAGATCAACCGGGAGACAGGGGAGATTGAAGCGGTCATCGGACTCACCGATTTTGTGAATAATGATCCCCGCCCCGGGGCAATGGCCCTTTATAACGGGGAAGTTGGGGTCTTGCTTCAGAACCTGCTCCCTGATTTCTCCGTCGATTCCCGCGGCATCATGGTCTTTATAGACACGGCGAGTGACAGAGTCGTCAGGGACTTCGAGATCGGTTTCAACCCCGGCGCGGTGGCGGTCTCGGAGGAAAGGGACCGGTTCTACGTCGTCCATACCGGTTCCTACAACGATCCGGTCAGTTATCCTGCCAGCGTCGCCGAGATGGATCCCGCAACCGGCGATCTGGTTGATATCGATCTGAACGGGGTTGCACTCGGAAATCCGACCGACATCGCCCTTTCAGAGACGACCGGATATGTCCTTGGCGGTTTCCCGACCGCCGCCTTCGCCTTCTCGCTCTCGGAGCGGCGCTTCACAAGGGAGAATGAATTCGAGAGCACCGGCTTCGCGTCGGAGAATGCGATCGCCGGCGGAGGCATGCTCGTCACGGGCGACCGGTTGCTGGTCGTCGACGGGGAAGGACTTTGGGTCAGAAACTTACCAAAGGGACAACGGTCCGGTCCCTTTGCGATGACCTTTCCGACGGTGTCAGTAGCGGTCGCTGAGGTGCCAAGACAACAATGAAAAATGTTGCAGCTAAACCCTTTTGCACTTAAAGGGTCGGGATTCGCGGGACGTAGCGCAGCCTGGTAGCGCACACGCTTGGGGTGCGTGTGGTCGCGGGTTCAAATCCCGCCGTCCCGACACTATCAAGACCTCCCGAAGAGTTTGGGGGGGTGCGCCGTTGCGGATTGCCCCGTCGCGAGGTCTAGAAGGGTCAGCTGATCCAGACGGTTCGGCCTCCCCTTCCGGAGTTTCTTCCGGGCCCCCTCGATTGTGTATCCCTCAAAGTAAAGGAGCTGTTTTATCTTGAGGACCTTCTCGACATCCCGCTTTCGATAGAGCCGCTGTCGGGCACGGGATTTCTGCGGGGTGAGCTCCCGAAACTCGGACTCCCAATAACGCAAGACATGCGGTTTCAACCCCGTCAGGTGGGCCACCTCACCAATCTTGAAAAACAGCTTGTCGGGGATCTTCATCTTTAACCCTGCCTGTTCAGGATTGATTTCAGGACCTGACTCGGTCTGAAGGTCAAGACAGAACGGGCCGAGATTTCGATCTCCTGTCCTGTCTGCGGATTCCGGCCGACACGCGGCCGCTTGGAGCGGACGACGAAATTTCCGAACCCGGAGATCTTGATTTTCTCCCCCTTCTCCAGCGTCTCCTTCATCGTCGCCAACACCAACTCCACGATCTCGGCCGATTCCTTCTTGGAAAAACCGATCTTGGTGTAGACGGTCTCGATGATCTCCGCCTTCGTCATCGTTCCCGGCTGGGCGGCGCCGGTCTCTTCACCTGATGTCTGCATGGAACTCCCTCCTTACGGAATCGACGATCCGTGAATAAACGCCGTTGATCTCCTCCTCCGTGAGTGTTTTTCCATCACCACCCAGAGAAAGAGAGAAGGCGAGACTCTTTTTCCCCTTGGAGATCTGATCCCCCTGATACAGATCAAAAATCAGCACATCCCTCACCAGCTCCTGTCCCTCCAGAAAATCCCTTATCCGGCCAGCCGGCACGTTCTCCTCAATCACAACAGCCAGATCCCTTTGAACCTGGGGCACCTTGGAATAGCTCTTAAATAACCAGGATTTGTGAATTTGGGCAAGCATTTTTTCCCAGGAGAGGAAAAAGGCCGACACAGGCCTCTTCAGGTCAAACAGATCGAGGACTGATGGATGGATCGTCCCGACGAGGCCAACCGTCTCCCTGTTGATCTCGACCCTTGCCGTCTGACCGGGATGAAACAGCGGGTCCTCCCCCGGCTCAAACCGGACCTGCAGGCGGAACCGATCCAGAAGTCCATCGAGAACCCCCTTCATCTCAAAAAAGTCGCAACCCCTCCGTGAATCTTCCAATCGCGGGTTCAGGAATCCCCCGCTTGCAACCGCCGCGAGAGAGAGTGCCTCCTTTGTCAAACCTTCCTCTCGCCAGAAAACCTTTCGGAGCTCGAAAAGGCGGAGGTCAAAAATCTTGTGCTGATGGTGATAGGAGGCGGTTTTCAGAAGAGAGGGGATCAGGCTGGGGCGGAGGATCGACTGGTCCTCCCCCAACGGATTCGCGATCGCGACCCCTTTTGCGATGAGCGAGGGGTCGTACCGGAGGTCTCGCGGCGAGAGGAAGCTTAAGTGGACCGTCTCCGTAAATCCGAGATCGGTGAGAAGCCGACGCAGTTCAGTGGTCAACCGTCTCTCCGCGGAAGAGGCCGGAGGCGAGGCAATCGGCGGGAATGTCGAGGGGACCCGATCGAGGCCTGTCAACCGTGCGACCTCTTCAACGAGATCGGCTTCGACCCGGAGGTCATCCCGCCAGGAAGGGACCCTCCATCCACCGCGCACACGGCTGATCCCCTGGCGCCTGAGACAGGAGACCACCTCGGGGCGGGGCCATCGTCCCCCCATCGTCCTTTGAACCGCCTCCGGTGAAAAAGAGATCGATCGGGGACGGAATCTTTGTGTCCTGCGATCGATCCAATCCGATGTTGGCACTCCGGATGCCAGTTGAACCAGAAGTTCCGTTGCGCGATCGAGCGCGACAACGACCCCCTCCGGATCGACCCGTCTCTCAAATCGATAGGAGGATTCTGAGGAGATCCCGAGACGGCGCGCCGTCCTCCGGATTGTTGCCGGGTCAAAGAAGGCACTCTCAAGGGCGATATGACGGGTTGGATCCCCCACCTCGGAACGGAGACCTCCCATGATCCCGGCGAGGGCGATCCCTCCCGTTTCATCGGCAATCAGCAGGTCCTCCGGGTTCAAGGAGCGATCCTTTTGATCGAGCGTGGTGAGCGACTCGCCCGCCTCGGCAGAACGGATGATGATCCGCCTCCCGATCTTTTCCAGGTCAAAAGGGTGCATCGGTTGCCCCTGTTCGAGTGAGACATAGTTGGTCACATCAACAATATTATTCAGGGAGCGAACCCCGCACTGCTCCAGCCTCCGGGCAAGCCAAGGGGGAGAGGGGGCGATACGGAGATCGCGGATCACCCTGACCGCATATCGGGGACAGAGGCGTTTCGCCCGGAGATCGACTTGAAGATACTGTCGAATCTTTCCCAACGGGGCGTGCCTCTGACCAGGCGCCCGGCCCGGTTTTGGCATCCGGATTGGCTTCTTAAACAGGATTCCGACCTCGCGGGCAAGCCCGATGATCGAGAGGCAGTCCCCGCGATTTGGCATGACCGCCACCTCGAGGACCTTGTCTCCCTCAATCTCGAGGATTTCCTCCACCTCGAATCCGGCCCCGGTCAGCCTCTCGGCAACCAAATCCGGATCGAGACGGATCGGCAAAAAATCCTTCAACCATGATATCGGAAGCTTCATGACTGCCCCAGGAACCGGAGGTCATTTTCGAAAAAGAGACGGATGTCCGGGATCCCCCACTTGAGCATCGCAAGCCGCTCAATCCCCATCCCGAACGCAAAGCCGGAAAACTTTTTTGGATCGTAGTGGACCTTTCTGAAGACATTCGGGTGGACCATCCCGCAACCGACCACCTCGAGCCAGCCGCGATCGCCCCACTCCACGTCGACCTCGGCGGATGGCTCCGTAAACGGGAAATAGCTGGGACGAAACCGGACCCTCATCTCCCGCCCAAAAAAGGTCTT
>Ga0114945_10001149_pt1 | contig 16589 bp, 8 predicted proteins | sample OV2TP3_FD_87194 | JGI IMG/M metagenome (GOLD analysis project Ga0114945, IMG submission 87194) | Hot spring microbial communities from Beatty, Nevada to study Microbial Dark Matter (Phase II) - OV2 TP3 | ecosystem: Environmental > Aquatic > Thermal springs > Hot (42-90C) | place: USA: Beatty... | reverse complement strand
GTCACCCGCATTCGGCAAAAGCGCATAATGCACGGGCGTGTAGCCCTGGAAGATCAGAACGAGCTCTTTCAGGACTAATCGCAGATCAGCGTCTTGGAGACTGTACCCCACAAACAGCAGCGTGTAGTTGAGGAATACCGCCTGGAGAAAACTTCTCACATGGGGATTTCGCAGGATCATGCGGTCATAATCAAATTCGGTCAAGACGATGCTCTCTGGCGAGTCGACATCACCGTGTAGCTTGAGGATGAAAACACTGTCTCCATAGAGGGCACTCCCTAAGGAGGATACAGATTCGGAGGTCATGAGCGCGGGCGCCCACTGACGTTGGACGGTGAAGGCCGTCTCGAGCAGCTTGTCGTAATTTGTCGTAATCACTCCGCGGTAGTCGGTGCGGGCTATGATTTCATGCGCGCGGGGCACACTGAGCGGCTTTGCCAGGAGATTTCTGAGAATGCTGCTGTAGCGGCTGACGCCTAAGGTTGAGCGTGCAAACTCTGCCAGTGTGAGGAAATCCTTGGCCGCAACGAACTTATCAAGGCCATCGGCCCTGGCCTGCGGGAGGCTTTTTGCCGCCTGCACAAGCTGATCAATGAGCTCCGACCAGCTGGGGTAGCCAGCGGCCGCCGACAAGCCTGAACCTGCAAACAGCACGCAGCGGCGCTCCTTAACCGCATTGATGAGGCCATCAGGGATCGTCGAGGTCACAGCAGACACTCTCTTTCCCTAAATATCGAGGTTCCGCACCTCCAAGGCATGTTGCTCGATAAACTGCCGCCGCGGCTCGACCTGCTCGCCCATGAGGATGGAGAAGATCTCTTCGGCGGCGTATGCGTTCTCTAGCGTGACCTGCAGGAAGACCCGTTTGGTCGGGTCCATGGTTGTTTGCCAGAGCTGTTCGGGATTCATTTCGCCTAGCCCCTTGTAACGCTGAATGCTCAGTCCTTTCTGGCCAAGTGCCTTGACGGTATCGACCACCTCCGGGACGGAGAGGCATTCGCGAATCTGTTCCCCTACCTTGAGCCGATATGGCGGTAATCCGAGCAGTCGCATTCCGCGTCCACGCGCCCGCAGCTCCCGGTACTCGGCCGATGTCACCATCGGCATGTCGAGTACCAGTCCACTACGCATCCCTTCCTTCACGCGTGTAAACCGGGCGCGATAGGCCGCGTGTTCCGCATCCCACTCAATGTCCGTCTCGGGAACCAGTTCCTCGGGGAAGAGCCGTCGGAACAGGTTGATCGACGCTGCCACCTCCTGCTCGACCCGCGCCGGGTCCCGCAGGCCGTCGGCCTCCAGCGACTCGCTGAGGGTCACCGCCCGCAAGGCTAACACATCGATCCGGCGATACTCAAAGCGCCTGAGCAGCGATTCGTACGCGATCAGTCCCTTGAGCAGGGTGATTAGCTCAGCGCCGCGAATCTCCGCCGCAGCGTTCTCTGGGATGACACCCAGGTCGCTTGTCCCCTGGTCCAGGATGTAGTCTTCAAACGCCTGTTCATCTTTCAGGTACAGCTCACGATTCCCCCGCTTCACTTTGTACAACGGCGGCTGCGCAATGTAGAGGTACCCTTTCTCGATTACCTCAATCATCTGCCGGTAGAAAAAAGTGAGCAGCAATGAGCGTATGTGGCTTCCATCGACGTCGGCATCGGTATTATGGCAGCATATACCGCCCAGGCCGCAGATGAAGTTCTCATCGCCGGCGACGGAGAAGTCGTACACCATACGCGTCTTCGGCTGGGCCGGGTGAACCGCTTTGACAGGAAGCCCGACGAGGTCGCCGCCGATGGGCACAAAGGCTCGATTGTAGCCCACTTGCCCGGTCGCCTCCATTTTCCGCCTCAGTTTGTATGCCAGCGGATGGTCCTGCCAAACGCTTCTCAGCTGTGCCAAGTCTTCTCTGGCCGTGACTGACAACGAGTGGACAGGGTAGCGGGTGACCACCGGTTTCCCGCGGATCAAACCAGTCGCCCTGCCGTCCGGCTGCCGAATGGACAGAGAGACCATCACCCCTTGGGCAGAGAGCAGGTACATCAGTTGGCTGGCTAGCTCCTGCGAGGCCGTGGTCATGCAGATGCCGTGCTCGCTGACTGTGCCGTCACCCATAAAATAGCCGCGCAAAAAGGCCTGCTGCAGTTGACGTCCGACGTTAAACACCAGGTCGGGAATCCGCTTGGTGTGGGACTCCTGGCCGTCAAAGCCGAAAATATGCCGGAAGACCGCAGCCAGGACATTATTGACCACCTTTAAATCGCCCACGCGTCCGTCTGTACCCGGGTAGTAGTGCGGGGCAATTCCGAAGACTGCATGCATGGCGTCGGATATTTCCTCCAGCATGGGTCGGTTGTTGTGGCCGATCGCAAAGCGCACGCCCCCACGCTGGCTCAAACTCCCCTCCGCGACGTAGAAGCCCAGCAACGTCATCAATGCCTTGTCGATGGGGATGAAGCGGGGCATATCATGGTCGGCGTAATGCTCTGGTGACAGGCGAACGGGCGCACCGTTGAAACCAGCTATCTCAGCATGTTGTAATTCATTGAGGCGGATGTATGGTTTGACACGGTTACAACCGGAGTTCCGGTATTGCGTGGCCCACACATGATCTAACCGCGAACCCCCTAGCTGGATCTGGCTCAGCAGCGCCTCTTCATCCAATCCCAAAGCCTTGGCATAGCGCCGGAAGTGAGTGAGCGTTGGCCGATACTTTCCCTGCTCCCAACCATAATACGTAACCGGCTGGCTGATGCCGACCGCCTCACAAATTGCCACCTGGCTGAGTCCGCTGCGCCGACGCTGCTGCAAGAGCAGCTGGCGCACTGCGACCGGGAGGGTCGCCCGCGCTTCGACGAGCTGCGGCTGGTCGCGATACTCATGACGAATGCGTGTCTGGTGCAACGCCGCGATCGCGTCTCCGCGTACGTAGAGATCTCTGTCCAACATTGTGCGTCGCGCAAACAGTTCCCCCAGCAGATCCATATACTTTGGGGGATCGCGCTGCTCGAGAGGAAGCCGCAGCGGGGCCACAATCAGATCGCCTGGCCGAATCGCATCGCCCCGTTTCAGGCGCACCTGACCATCTTCGTGAACAAACACGCTGTGCGAGGAGGTGACCCGCACCCGCCGCCCATAAGCCGTATGGATCTCGTAGAGCGGCTCACGGATCTCATGACGAATGACCTGTTGGAGCGGCTTGAACGTGGTTTCCAGGGTGCCAAGGTCGAAGCAGAGGATCTCGTATCCGGTGACATCAGCCTCGCCATCTAACACGCCATCGACAAAGTCGCCGACGCGCACACAGCGGATAAGCCCCGTGCTGTCGCGTACAAAAGTCATTTCATCATGGTCAACACTCATGATGACCACTTTATGATATCGAATCTTATCAATATTAAAGTCTTCCGGGCCAATACCGGTACCAAGAGCCGTTATAAGCGTCTGGATCTCCTGGGAGCTGAGCATCTTGTCAAAGCGGGCCTTTTCCACATTGAGGATTTTGCCGCGCAGGGGAAGAATCGCCTGGGAGCGACGGTCGCGTCCCTGTTTCGCACTGCCGCCCGCGGAATCGCCTTCCACCAGAAAAATCTCGGCCTCCGCCGGGTCGCGCGCCGCGCAATCGGCCAGCTTCCCTGGGAGCGCTGCCGAGTCGAGCGCCCCTTTACGCCGTGTCAAATCCCGGGCCTTGCGGGCGGCCTCGCGGGCGCGGGAGGCCAGGACGGCCTTTTCCACCACGGCCTTGGCGACGGAGGGGTTTTCCTCGAAATAGGTCCCCAATTTTTCGTTGACGATGCTCTCGACCAGCCCCTTGACCTCGCTATTGCCGAGCTTGGTCTTGGTCTGGCCTTCGAACTGTGGCTCGGGGACCTGGACGCTGATGATGGCGGTGAGCCCCTCGCGCACGTCGTCTCCGCTGGGCGTCTCATCGCCGTTCTTGAGCAGGTTGTTCGCCTGGGCGTAGCTATTGACGGTCCGGGTGAGGGCGCTCTTGAAGCCGATCAGATGCGTGCCACCCTCGATGGTGTTGATGTTATTGGCGAAGGAGTAGGTTTTTTCGGCGTAGCCGTCGTTATACTGCAGGGCGACCTCGACTCGGACGCCCTCCCGCTCGGCCTCCAGGTAGACGGGTACGGGGTGGAGGAGGGTTTTGCTCTGGTTGAGGTACTCGACAAACGAACGGATGCCGCCGTCATACTGGAACGTCTGTTGGCGACCAGTGCGGGCGTCGTCAAGGGCGATGCGTAGGCCGCGATTGAGAAAGGCCAGCTCCTGCAGGCGCGCCGCCAGGATATCGAAGCTGAACTCGAGCGTCTCGAAGATCTGTAGGTCCGGTCGGAAGGTGATCTTCGTGCCGCGCCGGCTGGTCTGCCCCGTCACCTGCAGCAGCGTCACAGGGTCGCCACGCTCGTAGCGCTGGTGGTAGACGCGGCCATTCTGATAGACTTCGACCTCAAGCCACTCGGAGAGGGCGTTGACCACGGAGACCCCCACTCCATGTAACCCGCCTGACACGCGGTAGGCCCCCTTATCGAACTTGCCCCCTGCGTGGAGCATCGTGAGCACCACCTCCACCGCTGGCTTCCCCTCCGAGGGGTGCATATCGACCGGAATTCCACGACCGTCATCCACCACGGTCACGCTATTATCCAGATGCAGGGTCACCTCGATGTTCCGACAGAAGCCCGCCAGCGCTTCGTCCACACTGTTATCGACCACCTCGTAGACCACGTGATGCAGGCCCTGAGGGCCGGTGCTCCCGATATACATGGCCGGGCGGACCCGGACGGCCTCCAGTCCTTCGAGCACTTTGATCTGACTGGCGTCGTACACCTGGGCCCCATCGCCCGCCGCAGCGGGCGCGCTGGGGTCGATCTGTCTCTCCTGCATGCCTTCCCTCGCGTCGTGTTCGAGCATAATTGTCCACGCCTGCCCCCCTACGGAGGGCAAACGCCTCCTTTCCCTCTACCCTGGCTCACGCACTCCGCGTAACACCGCCGCGTCTAACTGTGGGAGCCTTTACGTATCCTGGAAGAGCGTCCCCGCGCGTACCCTCCACACCTGGGTCTCCGGCACCTCAGCGCGGAGCGTCTCCAGCTCCGGGGTCCAATCGGTCCCCGTCAGAAACACCTGCGCACGAACCGTCTGCAAAAACTCCCACAGCAAGCCGCGCCGTCGCTGATCCAGCTCCGACGTCATATCATCCAGCAGCACAACGGGAGCCGTCCCTACCTCGCTCTCGACATCCTCCAGCATCGCAAGCACCACTAACAACATACCCAGCCGCTGCTCCCCCCGGGAGCCATAGTCCTTGAGGTCATGCCCATAGAAGAGAAAGCTGATATCATCCCGCTGCGGCCCCACCAGCGACACCCGGAATCGCATTTCCTCGCGTTCAACCCTGGCGATCCCTTCCGCAAGACGCTGTACCAGGTCCCCGGCGCTGGCCAGCGCGGCCTCTTCCCCAGCCCCATTCCTCTCCTGACCGACCTGACCCAGGGCCGGCTCATAGCGCAAGCGCAGGGCAGCGGGGCTGCCCAACTTTAGCTCTCCTAACCGTGCCAACTGCTGGTTCACCCGGCGAAGGTAACGCGCACGGGCACGCACGACATCCGCGCCCAGTTCCGCAAACTTGGCGTTCCACACCTCCAGACTCGTGCGATCCCGCTTCGGTTCCTTAAGCAGTTGGTTACGTTGCCTCAGCGCCATATGATAACGCTGCAGGAGGCCGAGATACGCTGGTTGCAGGCTCACAAGCGCACGATCCATGAGCTGACGTCGTTCCTGTGGCGCTCCTTTCACAACCTGCGCGGAATCGGCGGAAAAGACCAGCGCCCTGAGATGGCCGAGATAATCGAGGGTGCGATTCGTCTCGCGCCCCTGAACCTTGAGGACACGACGCTGTCGGTCCCACGACGTCTCCAGACTAAAGGCATCCCCGTGCGCCGGATGTTCGAGCACCCCCTTGAGGCTGACGATCTCTGTCCCCCAGCGCGTCAGCTGCGAACGGGCAACGCCACGAAACGAGCGAAGTTGGCCCAACACATAAATGCTTTCCAGGACATTCGTTTTGCCCTGTCCATTGTCGCCGACGAAAATATTGAGGCGGGGGCCACAGGCCAGATCCACCCGCTCGACGTTGCGGAAATTCCGCGCCTGCAACGTCTTTAACTTCATACCCACTCCAAGAACAGGGGATGGGGGATAGGGATTAGGGGTTGGTAGCAAAGATACAAGCTATGCATGCCGTTGGTCATCCATCCCCTTGCCCCCACCCTCCTATCCCCAACCCCCAATCCCTATCCCCCATCCCCCGCTTTTCTTACAGGCGCAGCGGCATGATGACAAAGAGGTTATCTGCATCGGCCATCGGCCGTATCAGGGCCGAGCTTACCGGGTCCTTCACCTCTAAGACCACCTGGCTATCGTCTACCGCATTGAGGACGTCCATCAGATAGCGCGCATTAAACCCGACCGTGACCCCCTCATCCTGGTACTCTGCCTCCAGCTCGTCTCGCGCTTCGCCTAACTCCGGGCTGTCGCCCAAGACTGTGACCATACCTGGGGCAAGGGTGAGCCGCACCGCCCGGGACTTCTCCGGAGCGAACAGCGAGACCCGGCGGAGGCTGCTCATGAACGCCTGTTTAGACAGAATCACGTGCTTCGGATGCCCTTTGGGAATCACCCGCTCGTAGGCCGGGAACTGGCCGTCGATCAAGCGTGTGGAGAGCCAGAGATTGCCCTTGCGCAGCAAGAGGTGCTGATCCAGGAGGCTGAGCGCCACCTCGTCATGCTCGTCTTCACTATCCTCCAGGCTCTTGCGTATCTCCTCCAGCGCCTTGCGCGGGACGATCACCTGCTTGACAGTGCTGCCCACTCCCCCACACTCCCGGCGAATGGACGCCAGTCGGTGACCATCGGTCGCAACCATCTGCGCCTCGCCGTCCTTCAGCGCAAACAGCGCCCCGCGTAGCGCGAAGCGTGTCTCATCCTGAGAGGTGCAAAAGGCGGTTTTCGCGATCATCTCGCGCAGGGTCTCCGCGGGAAGGGCGAAGGGTTCGGCGCCTTCGAAGGGGGGAAATGGTGGGAAATCCTCTCCCGGCAAGCCCGGGACCCGGAAGAACGCCCGCCCTGCCCGGATCTCAACACGGTTTTGCTCGCCGACCCGCAGTTCGATCATGGCACCGGCGGGGAGCTCCCGCACGATATCGAACGTCTGCCGCGCGGGCAGCGTAATCACCCCGTCATGGACAACCTCCGCAGGGATCACGCCCTTGCAGGTGAGCTCCAGGTCCGTCGCCACATAGGTGACGGCGCTCTCGACATCGGCCGCGCCGCCAGCCCGTGCCTCGAGGAGGAAGTTCGCCAGAATAGGCGTGGTTGTCTTGCGTTCAACGATCGACTGCACACGATGCAACCCCTGGAGGAACGCTTCCCGGCCTATCCGAATTTCCATGTATCCCCACCCCCCTATTCTGAGTGGATTAATCTTCCAATAGTAACCCCTACATAGTAGGGGCATCGCAGATGTGGATAACACACCCAACCGTCGGTCAGGCAGTAGGAATCAGCTGTGCACAACTGTGGGGAGGATTCCCACAGTGTTCAGGGAGATTCAGGTAGGGACCCAAGGGAGAGGTTGTTCACAGGCGTGTACACAGGTTGTCCAGGGAGATATCCCACTGGACCCCTCTCCACGGTCTGGCTGGTATGAAAAGCTGGCGGTCACAGCCGGGTACGCCGAGTTATCCACATGCTTATCCACAGCTGTGGATAAGCATAAAATCGTTCTGCAATCCAATGTGATACGTCCCCTCCATCCGACCATCCCAGTGCCGACTGCATGGGATATTGCCTCCTCACAAACCCTCAGAAAAAGGGGGTTCTCGCGATCACGCGCGAGCTCGGAACGGCTACATGGTATCAAAAAGAGGTTGGAAAATCAACGGGGTTTCTGCTAGAATCGGACGCGAGTGGGCGACGATCCCACACACTTCCATGCGACGGCAACTGAGTACAATGGTGCAGGGGAGCGAGGATGAAACGGACCTATCAACCGAGTCGGATCAAACGGCGGCGCACGCACGGGTTTCGCGCGCGCATGGCCACACGCAACGGGCGAAAGGTGTTAAATCGCCGGCGGCAAAAAGGGCGCGCCCGCCTGACGGTCTGATGGCAGATGGGCCAGCGGTTCCGGAGAGGTCAACGCCTTACAGCTGCGGCGGACTTCACCCGCTGCTATCGAGAGGGAGCGCGCTGGCGGACACCCTATTTCACCGTGCACGCATACCGCCGCGGAGAGGGTGAGGCGCGATTGGGGCTGGCGGTAGGAAAAGCTATCGGCCCAGCGGTGGTGCGGAATCGTGTGAAGCGCCGCTTACGTGAAATCTTTCGTTTGCACCTGCAAGAGATTCCCGGCGGATATGACCTGTTTATGCGCGCGGCACCAGCCAGTGCCTCCGCATCTTACCGCCAGCTTGAGGCGACGTTCTGCGACATCCTCACCCGGCTAAACCGAGAGGAATCACGCGCTCCACAGGGGCGCCTGCCGCAAAGTTCCACGCCGCCTTGCTGGCCAGCATAGCTCGTATACACGTGCCCCAACAGGTATGAGAAATCGCGCATCCATCGCAGGTCGTCTCGTATGTATGCTGATTCGAGTCTATCAGGTGATACTCTCGCCGATGCTCCCCCCTGCCTGCCGATTCTCTCCATCGTGCTCGACGTATGCGATGCAGGCGATCGCCCGGCACGGAATCTGGAAGGGTTTGCGCCTGGCCGGGTGGCGACTGTTACGCTGTCATCCCTTTCATCCGGGTGGCTGGGACCCGGTGCTATAAAGACCCCGGCCCGTCATACTATCGCCAATCGTGCTGGCAGTCCCCCCTCCCTGTGCCTTCCCGCATCAGGGGAGGATACAGGGCGGGCCCGGCACACAACCAGGAGGTCTTAGGACTTGTATGGAATGGCGTGCTATTGTTGCCGTCGTGCTTTCGGTTCTCGTGCTGGTGGTGTGGCAGTATGTGATCAGCCCCATGGTCGATCGGCCCCAGCAGCCAGCGCAGCCGGAGTTCGTTGACAAACCCCGCGAACAACCACCGCTGCAAGCGCCGGGGACGACGACGCCCACCCAGCCAGCGGCGCCCCGGCAGGCCGGCGTAGCCGCGGAGAAGCCGCGCACGCCGCAGCCGCAGACGTTCAGCGAGCGGTTGCAGCTGGCCGACTTCACCCCCTCTGTGACCCAGCTCACGGTGACGGAGCGGGAGCCGAGTGGGGCGGTACGCTTCGAGTATCAGGACCCCTCAGGCTGGCGCGTTGTGAAAAGCCTGGAGCTTCGCTATGGGAGCTACGCGCTCGAGCAGCGGATTACGATTGCGAAACCCCAGCCGGGCGAGGCTCCCCCGCAAGATGTGCCCGCGGGGGTGGAGCAGCTGGTCGCCCTGGAGAACGATCTCCTTCGTATCGTCATGACGACCCGGGGAGCACTGATCAGAGAGTTGTTCCTGAAAAAGTATGAGGCGCCCTGGTCCACCGATCCCAACATCGTCTGGCATTGGGCGTATTTCTGGGGACCGAGCCCGCCTCCGGTGACGTCTCGACGGCGGGTTGGAGCCGTCAATCTCATTGCTGCCTCGGCGGAAACGCTCCCGCCAGCCGTGGAGGTGACGGCCGATGGACGCCAGGCATTGCTCCGCTGGGGGCCAGGGCTCCATACGGATCCACTGGGCAACGGCAGCTATGCTTCCCACATCAGCTTCGTCAACGGAGAGCGCTGGCTGGATGCGCCGAAGCCCGGTCAGCCTCCCCTGGAGCGCGTCGGCACGGTGCAGTGGACGGCGGTGCAGAACAAATACTTCACCATGGCGGTGATCCCCCATGGAGACGCGACCTGGAGTGTGCTCCATCAGGGGGCGGCTGCAGAGGAACATGCCGTGGGGCTCCGCTGGGCGCTCGACCAGGCGGTGACCGAAAAGCGGTTCAGCGTCTATGTTGGCCCGAAAGAGCTGCAACGGCTCAGCATCATTCAGGTCCAGGGGAAATCTCTGGCTGAGCTGGTGTATTTCAACTACGGCTGGGTTCGGGTGATTCGGCCCGACGTCTGGCTGCTGGGACCACTGCAATGGCTCTATCGCGCGACCCACAACTACGGCATCGCCATCATCATCATCACCGCCATCATCAAGCTGCTCTTCTATCCGCTCACCATGCGGAGTTTCAAGTCCATGCAGGCCATGCAACACTTACAGCCCCAGATGAAGCGCTTGCAGGATATGTACAAACAGGACCGCCAGAAGCTGAACGAAGAGATGATGAAGCTCTATCGCGAGCAAAAGGTGAACCCGCTCGGCGGCTGTCTCCCGATGGTTGTGCAAATCCCCGTGTTCATTTCCCTGTATCAGGTCCTCTACACCCAAATCGAGCTGCGACATGCGGTGTTCGGCTGGTGGATCAAGGACCTCTCCGCCCCTGACCACCCCATGGCTATCCTCATGGGGGCTTCTATGGTGATCCAGCAGTGGATGACACCGACCACGGGCGATCCGCGGCAGGCCAAGATGATGCTCTTCATGCCGATCATCTTCACCTTTATGTTCCTAAATTTTCCTGTAGGGCTCGTGATCTACTGGCTCGTCAACAACGTCCTGACGATTGCTCAGCAATACGTCATGCTGCGCATGAACCGGCCGACCTGACAGTGCCCAGGACTGAATAGGGCGGTTCGCGAACCGCCCCTACGCTCAGTCCTATCTTCTTGGGGGAGGGAGGATGGCATTCATCGAAGAAGAGGGCCGGACGCTCGAGGAGGCGGTGAGCAAGGGGCTACAGCGCATCGGTCTTCCGCGGGACGAGGTCAAAGTAGAGGTGTTGGAACACAGCCGCAAGTTCTTCGGCTTGCTGGGCACCCCACGCATCAAAGTCCGTCTGACCTATGAGACGAGATCGGCGAAACTGCACACGGCGACGGATCTCCTCCAGAAGATGTTAGCGCATATGGGCCTTCACGCACGGGTCGAGGGGAGCGAGCGCCATGGTGAGGCATATCTGAATATCCAGAGTGACGATAGCGGCCTCCTGATCGGGCGACGCGGGCAGACGATCGATGCCCTGCAGTATCTCGTCAATCGGATGGTGAACCGTGACGCCGATGCTGCCGTGCGGATTGTGTTAGACACCGAGCATTACCAGGAGCGGCGAGAGGAGCGCCTCACGCGCCTGGCGCAGCGGCTGGCGGCACAGGTGAAAACCACGGGGCGGGCAGCTGTCATGGCCCCACTCAATGCGCGCGACCGCCGGATTATCCATCTGGCGCTGCAGGCGGATCGAGAGGTGAGCACCAGCAGCAAAGGGGAGGGCGCGTTGCGCAAGGTGTTGATCGCCCCCAGACGGAGCGAGCGGAGTCAGAGCCGTGAGGTCTAACGCTGACGAGACCATCGCCGCCATCGCGACCCCACTGGGAGAAGGAGGCCTGGGGGTGATACGCGTGAGCGGGCCACAGGCGGTGGCGATCGTGCGCGCGGTCTTTCGGGACCGACGTGGCCGCAGTGTCGAGCGCTTCCCTTCACATCGCGTGCGCTTCGGGAGCATCATCGATTCCTCCACCGGTGCGAAGGTGGATGAGGTGCTGGTCACGTATATGCAGGCGCCGCGGTCCTACACACGCGAGGACGTCGTGGAGATCAGCGGCCACGGGGGCATGGGTGTCCTCAGTCGGCTCCTGCAGGTACTGGTAAGCGCTGGAGCCCGGCTGGCGGAGCCGGGTGAGTTTACGAAACGGGCCTTCCTGAATGGTCGCCTCGACCTGGCACAGGCGGAGGCGGTCATCGACCTGATCCATGCCCAGACCGACGCGAGCCAGCGGGTCGCCGTGGAGCAGTTGGAAGGGAAGCTCTCGCAGCTGATCACCGCCCAACGGGAGGAGCTGCTGGAGGTGCTGGCCTATGTGGAAGGCGCCATGGAGTTTCCCGAGGAGGACCTGGAGCTCCTCCCCTGGGAGACGTTGCTGGGCAAGGTGCGGGAGGTAGAGGCCCGCATGCTGGCTCTCCTGGAGACCTTCCAGACGGGACGGGTGTTGCGGGAGGGGCTCCAGGTCGTGATCGTGGGGCGACCGAATGTCGGGAAGTCGAGCCTCTTCAACGCCCTGTTGGCGGCCAATCGCGCCATCGTCACGCCGATCCCCGGGACAACCCGGGATGTGCTGGAGGAGACGATGAATCTGGGGGGCTACCCCGTTCGCCTCGTGGATACTGCGGGGATCCGCACCACGCACGATGTCGTGGAGCAGGAGGGAGTGCGCCGCTCGCGTGCGACTCTGGACTCCGCCGATCTCGTGCTTTTGGTGCTGGATCGTTCCGAGCCGCTGACCCCGGCGGACGAGGAGGTCATGGCTGCGGTCCGGGGCAAACGCGTACAGGTGGTCCTGAACAAGGCAGACCTGCGGTCGGCGCTCGCCGACGAGGAGCTGGACGCCAGGCTCCCCAGGTGGCCTAGAGCCCTGGTGTCGTGCAAAGCCCACGGGGGGCTCGAGCGGCTGGCGCAGGCGATGCTCGCCGTGATCTTGGGTGGCCAGCAGGCGCCGCGTGAAGGCGCGCTGCTCACGAAGCTGCGCCATTGGGAAGCGCTGCACCAGGCACGGGAGCGCTTACGCCTGGCGCGCGAGGGCCTGGTGCAGCACCGCTCCGGCGAGTTCATCGCGTTAGATTTGCGGGAAGCCCTGGAATGGCTGGGCGAGATCGTCGGACTCAATTATACCGAGGATCTCCTCGACAAGATCTTCAGCGAGTTCTGTATCGGGAAGTGACGCGGGAAGGTGCAACGTGCGACGTTGGATATTGGAGAGGTGACATTGTATGTCAAGTTCATGCCATCGGGCCTGCCGCGCAGCGGCATGGGATTCTCAGGGTGACAACTAGAGAGAAACTTGCGCCGCGCTGTACGAGTGGGGGAAAGGCGGTATTAATTGCCTGCCGTTGGCTGTGCCTGCGCCATGTAGCGGACTGAATAGCGGCGCTCGGCGATGGTAAAGCTCATCAGCGCCGCGCCTAGCAGGGCCACAATGGCCAGGGCAAACGATATGTCGTAGCTGCCGGTGAGGTCGTGTACCACGCCGGCCAGCCAGACACTGGCGCCGCCGCCAATCTGATGGGCCAGCAGGGAGATGCCCCCCAGAGTCCCGAGGCTACGCATGCCGTAGATCTCACCGGTGAGCGCCATGACTGGAGGAGGAGTGGCAAGCCATACGAGCCCACCCACGACCGCGAAGACGTAGAGTGCGAGCTCGTGCTGCCATAGCAGGAGGAGGGCGAAGGTGCCGGCGCGAATGAGGTAGGCCAGGCCCAGGACGTTTTTGCGTCCCAGGCGATCGGAGACAGCACCGGCGAGCAATGAGCCCAGGACGCTCACCCCCGTCATGAGGCCAAAGGCCTTGGCGGCAGTAGCCGGCGAAAGGCCGCGGTCGGTGACGAACGGAATCAGATGCGTCGAAAACAGCGCAACGGTCATGCCGCAGACGAAGTAGCCGGCATTGATCTGCCAGAGGGGCGCGCTCCGCAGGGCCTGAGACCAACTCCTGGTCTCCAGAGGACCACTGAGGGATGGACGGCTCCGCGGGCTGCTAGCGCTGGCGTCAGGAGACCCACCGCGCCCAGGGATCAAAAGCGCCATGGGGAGCGCTACGACCAGCACGGCCGCGCCGAGGTAGATATAGCTCAAGCGCCAGCCATAGGACTGCAGCAGGAGGTAGCTGAGGTAGACCAGAGACAATTGGCCCAGCGCCGCGCCGGCGTTATTCATTCCGATCGCCAGCCCGCGCCCTTGCTGGAACGACTTGGCCACCAGGGCATTGGTGAGCGTCATCGACACGCCAGCGGATGCAGTTCCGAGCACAATGCCGTAGATGACCAGCAAATACGCCAGACTGTTCGTCAGGCCGCTTGCCGCAAAGCCCAGCCCGTAGAGGGCGAGGCTTGCCGCAAACAGCCCCCTGGCCCCGAAGCGGTCCATGAGATGCCCCGCAAAGGGTTGCAGCAAGCCGCTGAGCCAGAGGTTGATCGCCACCACGAACGAAATGGTCCCGCGGTCCCAGTCCAGATCGGCGATGATCGTCTTTAAAAAGTTCCCCAGGGTGGAGCGACTGCCCACCACCATAAAGCCCATGATGCAGGTGGCAGCGAGAATCACCCAACGGGCCGCATCCTGCGGCAGCTTCTGTTGCGCCGATCTCATGCGTTCTCCTCTCTCCGGTAGGAGTCTGGACCAACGGCGTGCGGCGCCACCTTAACACTGGTGCGATCTCGGCACAAGTGATACAGTGCTGGCGGGTAATCCACATTGAGGAGGGAAGCCTATGACGTCCTATCGTGTGATTTCTTCCGATTCGCATGTCTTTGAGCCGTCCGACCTCTGGACGACCAGAATCGATCTCCCGTTTCGCCACCGTGCGCCCCGCGTGATCAGCGATGGCGTCTACGATCAATGGATCGTCGAAGGAGATAAGAAAGTCGGGTCGATTGGCCTGGTATCCCAAGCTGGGACACGCTTTGAAGCACCCGAGCACATCACCTTTGGCGGCCGGATACAGGACGTGCGTCCGGGTGGCTACGATCCCCAGGAGCATGTCAAAGATATGGACCTGGATGGCGTCTTCGGGGGCGTGCTGTATCCGTCTAACGGCCTCTTCTTTTTTCGGATTCCGGATAGCTCGCTCCTCTCGGCCATCTTTCGCGCCTATAATGACTGGCTCGCCGAGTTCTGTCGTGCCTATCCCACGCGGCTCAAAGGGATTGCCATGGTGAACATTGATGACGTGACCGACGGGATCGGGGAGCTCGAGCGGGCTGCCAGCTTGGGGATGGCAGGGGCCATGATCGCGGTCTATCCCCTGCCGGAGAAGCCATACAGCCTGGCGCACTATGAACCATTCTGGGCTGCCGCGCAGGATCTGGACATGCCGATTAGCCTGCATACCGCCACCCACCGTCCAGGGCCGGGGCTGCCCACTCTCGATAATACGTCGCAAACGGCGACCCAGCGCGCCAATATCGACTACTGGGTGCGCTGCTCGCTCTCCGATATGATCTACGCGGGGGTCTTGGAGCGCTATCCGAGGCTGAAAGTGGTCGCTGTTGAATTCGAGCTTGCCTGGATTCCCTACTTCCTGCGACAGCTCGACTACGTGTATATCGAGCGCCAGCAACAGGCCACCTATCGCTTTAAGGACCAGATGCTGCCCAGTGACTTCTTCCATCGCAACGTCTACGTCAGCTTCCAGGAGGATGACCTGGGGATCCAGTTGCGTCACCGCATCGGCGTCGATCAGCTCATGTGGGGCTCGGATTATCCCCATGCGGAGTCCACGTGGCCGAAATCGCAGCTCATCCTGGAACGCATTCTGGCGGATGTTCCTGAGGCGGAACAGGCGAAGATCGCCGGTGAGAACGTAGCACAGCTCTACCATTTCATCTAGCGCATGCTGGGCGAACCGATGGCGACCGATGGCGGGCGACGCACGGGACCCGGCTGCAGACGGAGGAGTCCGATACCCTACTCAGGCCAGCCCTTAAAACGGATCGAGGACCCGCGACTGGTGACGGGAAGAGGCTCTTTTGTGGAGACTGTAGCAACGGTACAGAAGTTTTCCCGGCCTCCACGAAGAGAATTTGCCAGCGTATCCAGGTCAAGAAATCGTTACTGGGTGGACACCGCCATGCCAGAACCTCGCTGACGTTGACGCTTGGGGAGGACCCGATCACCAATCGCTCTGTTCTGTAACGATGTTATAGTCTCATAAAAACTTGACTTTTGCAGCGATCCAAAATGTGTTACATAGGGATATTCCTCAAGGGGAGAGAATAAAGTGCTCCCCCGTCTTGGCCCGGGTCTCCCAGGCCAAGCTCATCCCTGGCTTTGAGAAGCAGCAGCCCTCTCCTTATCATCAGCCAGCCAGGGAGGAAGGCCATGCCTGAAGACCCCGAGCTGGAGTTCGCCCCAGAGACCCGACGACGCTGGGAGTGGTCCCCAGACGACATCCGCCGCGTGGGCCACCTGGTGGTGGAGCTGATCAGCCATCACCTCACCTCCCTCCCCGAGCGCCCGGTGTTCGATCCCTTCCCGCCCGAGCTGGCCGAACGCTTCCTCAATGCCGACGTGCCGCTTGCCGGCCAGGAACCGGAGGAGATTCTCGCCGCCTTCGCCAGGGATGTGGAACCGTATCCCTTCGGGAACGGGCATCCGCGCTTTTATGGGTGGGTCAACTCGCCGCCAGCGATCATGGGGATATTCGCCGAGGCCCTCGCCGCGGCGATGAACCCGAGTGTCGCCGGGGGCAACCACGCAGCGACGTACGTGGAGCGGCAGGTGCTGAGCTGGTTCAAAACTTTGCTGGGGTTCCCCGCCTCCAGCATGGGTGTCCTGGTCAGCGGAGGCTCGATGGCCACCCTGACGGGGCTGGCGGTGGCTCGACATGTGCAGCTGAACGTCAGGCTGGGAACGGATGTGCGGGCCTGCGGCTTGCCAGGCGTGGGTGGCCGGCTGCTCGTCTACGCCAGCACCGAGAGCCATAGCTGCATCCGCAAAGCCGTCGAGCTCCTGGGCCTGGG
>Ga0114945_10001148_pt1 | contig 16596 bp, 15 predicted proteins | sample OV2TP3_FD_87194 | JGI IMG/M metagenome (GOLD analysis project Ga0114945, IMG submission 87194) | Hot spring microbial communities from Beatty, Nevada to study Microbial Dark Matter (Phase II) - OV2 TP3 | ecosystem: Environmental > Aquatic > Thermal springs > Hot (42-90C) | place: USA: Beatty... | reverse complement strand
TCGGTTTTTGCGGACCATCCCTAATTCGTTATGACAATATTCGATCGTCCTGCCGGCTTTGCCTTTACGCCTCGTCCAGGGGCTCGTCAATTCAAAAGTATAAGGAAGAAGGCTGTCCTCGTTAAAGACAGATCGAAAATCGATCCCTATGTTCGAAAACTTTCTTAAAATCCCCAAAGGTCTTAAGGTCAAATAGGCCTCCCCAACAGCCTGACCTTGATAAGGAACTCTCTGAATCTTCAACTGAAATTTACCGGATGGGACATTCATCATGTAAGCTGTGTAAGAGAACTCTGCCAATTCATGGCCTAAGGGAGATTTTGTCCGATACAGCTTGATCAAACGCTCCAGGTCCTGATTTTTGATAGAGATGACCGCGACAACCCCATAGCTTATGGCCAAGGCTGTTAAAAAGATTGTGAATATTTTTAAAACTTTTCTAGAAAAGCGCATGGTCCTATCTACATCTTTAAGAAGTGATCAATCACCAGTTGGGCCTCCGGCAACGATCGGCTTGTGAATAAAGTCCTCTGTCCTTCGTTTGTGGATAAGCAGAAATAAACATCGTTGATTTTTGATATTCGAAAGTTTTTATAAACGATCTCTTGCGAAAGATCGTTTCCTTGATCTAGGGAACGGGGATCGGCATTAGCCCACACCTGGTCAATCAGGGCCCGCAGTTCATGCTTCCTGCGGCTCACCAGATGATCGAGTCCCTGTGCCCATCTGAATTTGCCCAGATTAAAATCCCCCGTCCCCTTTTTCCAGCCGAAATAGAAATCGTTAAACCAGACCAGATGAAATCCCCGATAATCTTCCACGATTTCCCCGACAGACCTTTGAGGATCCAGGACCAAACCATGAGAAGCCTCTGCAATAAACTTGCCGAAATCCGTTTTATGAGAATCCTCAGAAGAATCTTTAAAAGGATTTCTTGCCAGGATTTCCTCTTTGCTGATGAAAATAAATGCCTTTTTTAAGAAGGCCCGACTTTCCGGGACGCTAGGCTCACGGTATTTGAGATAAGCCGCCAAGACCAGACTCATCGCATAATCCTGGGCCTCGGTCTGGATCATAGTGTTGATATATTCCATTTTGGGATCGCCGTCATAATAACGGGTGTATATCTGGAGGATGATATCGGCTAAGCGAAAAAATATATCCTGGGGCTTGATGGCCATGATTGAATCTGTCGAAGGTCCCATGACAAAATTGATTAAAAAAGGCCTCCTTTCCATGGCCTCTTCGAATCGCGCAAGGGCACCGGCCTCATCACCGATTTTTAACTCTTCCAGCCCTTGGGTGAAAGACCCATAAAAAGGCTCAATACTCTTTCCCGTGCTGTCGAGAACAGTGGCCTCACGAACCCTGTAGACGACGCTAGAATCCGGACACAGGGCGTTGATGACAACCGGATTCCTCCTGAAATCCCAACCCACCGCTGCCAGGGTCTGTCGGAAGGGATCGTAACGGCTGAAATCGAATCTTTGAAGAAAACCTTCCCTCCATTGGCCGGCATAGGGAATATCCTTCAGCCCTTCGATGCATAATGACACCCCTTGCCCGGTGTTTTTTTGAAGGATATCCTGCCGAATCAGGTTGGCTATTTTGATGTAATCGTAGCTCCAGTGATAGTCGGTCAATTGTGTTGCCAGCAGCCGCATCTTGATCGAGATGGCATTCCCTAAAAAGAAAAGAGAAAACAAAAAATACAGAATTTTCCGGTATCTACTCCCCCAACGCTCAGAGACCAGTCCTCCCAGAACCTCGACAAAAAACAAACACACGCTTACGCTAAAAAAAACCGAGATATAGATGAAATACCGCGAGGGGATGGCGTCCTTAAACTGCCCCAAGTACCCCAGGACCGCCGCGTACCACGCGACAAATATCATCAGATGCCTATTTTGGGTCATCATAGATCTCCAGAAGGCCAGCAGCATCACCATCGACAAAAGGATTCCTGCTTTTGTCCAGAGATTTTCTGAAGGGAAAACCATCACCTGCCATCTTTGCAGGACATCTGCGGACAAAGCACTGTGGGCCGCTCCCCAGAAAAGGTATAAACAAAAAAAGAAAATCTTAAAGCCCCCTAGCAAAACAACCAGCGTCATCCCGCCCAAAAGAGGATTAAGGATATTGTTCTTTTTTTGTGCAAGAACACGCCTCAAAAACCATCTGACCAGAAACAGCCCTCCACCAAAAGCCAGCCACAAACCTAGCCCCCCCATACACACCCCCTTTGTCTCCCATAATTTTGTGCCAAGGGCTTAAGAAATCGCTCAACACGGCCCCTTCTCCGCCGTAGCCCAAGACAATCATCTGGTAAAAAGGAAAAATAATAAAAACCGGTATCCAGCGATCAAATTGATCCAAGACTTTTTTGCTCTCTGTGTTCGAAAAAAAGATGTGGATAAAGATGCTTACGGGGGCGATCAGGATGGACAACCGTAAGAAGGAAGCAACAAACGAAAGCCCTAGGGTAATCCAATAATATCTTTTGTCGGATGGATTTTGCTCCAAACGTTCGTTGGCTTTGAGATAAAAAAATGTGATGAGAAGGATGAAAAAGACAACCAGCAGATGATGGGCGGCAAAGGGCCACGTGTAGGCATGAAAATGTCCATAAAATCCCAAATACATCAAAGAGGCCAGAAAGCTCACCTCAAAGGAAAGACCCATTCCTCTTCTTAAGAGCAAAAAAAGCAATAAGACATTGGTGAAATGGATCCCCAACGAGACAAAAATGTAATATTTTAACTGCATCCCAAACATAGAAAACAATGCATGAAAATAGAGCCAGTCGGAGAAAGTTAATTCTCCTGTATGCAGTTGTAGGAGAATTGAAAGAAAGGATTGGGTGCGCATCTGTTCAAGCCAGGGCATAAGCCACAGCATGTCGTCTTCGAGATAGGCATCGATGATTCGACTGTGCAAGGCGAAAATCAAAAGGAAAGGGAAAATAAGGCAACAAGCCCAATAAAAGGAGGGGCGAAAGATGTGCTTGTCGTTTGGAACCTTCAAAATGGCAGCTAGGTGGTTGGTTTATTGAACATGAAGATATGATCCGGCTTCGCCCCTGCTGCTTCGTTTTGCTTCGCAATCCGAAGCAATACGGCAGGGGCTTCGCCGGACACAGACATCGTTTTCTAAATAACGAAAAGAACTTCGCCTGACTTTTAGGCGAAGCCAGGCGAACCCCGCCGCATTCTTGCAGAATGCAAGAGGCGAGGGAAGCCTGGCGGGGACGACGGGATTTTCCCGCTTTTTCTTATTTATCTTTTTGTGGTAAGCGGGATCCCGCCTTCCTTAAAATAATTATCAGAAAAAGGCGGGAGAACCTGCCCCCAATTTTTTATAGCAAAACGGGCCCGACGAGATTTGAACTCGCGATCTTCAGATCGACAATCTGACATGTTGACCAGGCTACACCACGGGCCCAATATATCGTATTTTCGATAATGGACGAAGAAGGATCCCCTGGCCCGCCTATAATAAGTGGGGGATGAAGGGCTCGAACCATCGACCTTCTGCGTGTAAAGCAGACGCTCTAACCAACTGAGCTAATCCCCCTTGAATCATAAAATATGTGTGCCAGGGCGAACCTCCGACCCTTCGGATGTAAACCGAATGCTCTGACCAACTGAGCTAATCGCCCCCACATTCTATCTTCAAATCTGCTGTCCCGACGCTCCGACCTCTGATATCTTTCTAGGATGTCAGAGGTCGGGACTCCGGCCCCCGACTTTTCTAGAAAAAATTATTGTAGTCGGGGCGTCGGAGAGTTATTCGTCCTTTTATCCCGTTAGAGAACTGCGTTCTCTAACGGGATTTATTCACGTAACCGCAAGCCGGCTTTTAAGGCCATATCGGCTTTTAACCACTGAGTCTTCCAATGATCATCAAAAAAAAGATCATCACAAAAATGGCCACAGTCTCAATAATGCCGAGAGCAATAAGATAATTGCCGAAACCTTTCCCGGTCTCAGCGGTCGCATCGGCCGCCGCAGCTCCGATCTTTCCCTGGATGAAAGCAGAAAGGCCGATGGCCAGCCCCCCTAAGAGTCCAATGAACCAAAGATACCCCCCTTTATCAATGGCCCCGGCAATAGCGTTCATTAAAATCATACCATAAATCGTCTGAGATAAGGGAGCTCCGATAAAAACCGCTAGAATAAAAGGTGCGGGTTTGTTTTGGACAAAGCATTTTTTCCAGGCGCCTACCGCAGCCAGCCCCGCCGCGCCAACCCCTAGAGACGAACCAACCGCCGCCAAACCCAATGCTGCCGTCAATCCCAAATCCTTAAATTGCGTTAATATCCCTGTTTCCATGTCTCCTCCCCTCATTTTTCCCTCATTTCCTATGCAAGAAATGACGAGGCTCCTCTCCCCGCCACAATTCTTGGCGAGTGACGGCCTGTTTCGCCAGATGCCTCAGGTATTTGACCAGTCGGGGTGTTTTTTACAGTTGTCTCCGACTGGTCATCCTGAAGCCCGAAGGGCTGAAGGATCTTACGAGATCCCTCGTCACTTTGTTCCTCGGGATGAGGGGTCGGGAAAAACTCCCCGACCCCTCAGGTATTTGCCTGTTTCAACTCTCTAAAGGGATCATACTGGATCCCGCTCCACTCCATGTTCAGATGGCTGGAAAATTCCAAGACATTCAAACGCACGCCATGGACCAACACACCGAGAAGGCATAAGAGAAGGTTTAAAAACAGATGAACGAATGCTAAAATCAAACCTGCCACAATGGCTGTGCCCACATTTTGGAATCCTACACCCAAAGCCATGTGATTGAACGCATCCGCCACCGCTACGGTGGCAAAGCCGACCGCAAAGAGCCTAATATAAGAAACAACGTCCGTAAAGGCTCCTATCACGCTAAAAATCAATAAAATCAGGCTAACGCCAACATCTTTGGCCTGCTTTAGGATATCGATCATAACGGCCACAACACCCAAGCCTACCAGAAAAAATTTTCCAGAACCGACAAGATCCAAGCCCACAATTATCGTATTTGCAAAAAAATACATACCCCACACAATCGCAATCCACCCGATCTCCGAAAGCACGGCTGTCATGTCCGGTATTTTCATAATCAAACGCCACACATGGGCAAGGGTCAGGTGAATGGCTCCTATAAAAAGACAGAGCATCTGTAAATTCTCGATGTCCGTCAACCACGGTAAGAACGGTTTCAATCCCTTAAATAGCGCTGTTCCGAAAAACGTCCCTGTCAAAATTCCCCAAAGAATCGCCGCTGAACTTAAAACATACCCTAAAATGAATGGAGACCGGTCAGTCATCCTCCCGGCGAACCTCCGGTGAGCAAAAACGCTCATACCCAGGAATATTAATCCATAACCCGCATCACCCACCAAAATTCCAAAGAAAATGGAGAAAAAAACCAAGAAAGGCAGACTGATGTCTCTTTCTCTATACCCTGGCAAGAGGTTCATGACACTAAACATCGGTTTTATGATCTCCACCCATTTCGGATTGCGCAAAAGTGTTGGAACCTTATCATCAGAGAACGGATCAGTTATGATGACCCCCCATCCTTTTTCCCGTGCCATGGTCGTGAGGATTTCACAGCTCTCCTTCGGTAAGAATCCCTTAAGATAGGCCAAAGGCCCCTCTTGCCCCATGCCTTCCAAGACCTCTTGAAAGTTCAAACGGGCCCTGCCTTCATCAAGGGCTCTTGTCAAACTTTCGCGATACCGGGAAAATTCCCGGATTCTGCTTTCGACCACCGCCTTCTGACAAAGGTCTTCTTGCTGATGAAACAACATTTCCTTCAGGCTCACGGATGGCAACGCGACACAAGGAAAAGATAAAGAAATCTTTTCTGAAGAAATCACCGCGCATCGGGCAACTCCGTCTTTGATGGAAATCACCTCCGGCACGACATCAGAAACCACCTTTTTCAAGTCCTTGGAAAGAATCTCATAGAGTTGCACATGCAAACCTCTTTGAACAAGGGCCCGGATATCCTCAGGATCAAAATCGCCCCACGGCTCCCAGAAACGAATCTCCGCTCGGAGGGATTGAATTTGTCCAGCGAGTTTATCCTTGGCGTCCGCCAGTTCCAATAATTCCCGCGCCTTGAGAATAGGATTTCCGTCCTTTAATGGAGAGGCCTTTTGTCTGCCGCTTTTGATGATTGCCAACGCGTTCTCTAAGAGATTGACTTCTTCTTTCAACCGCGCCATTCGCTCTCCGCCAGGAATTTTTTCATTCTCTACATGAACAACTCCCACCTGCCGAAGCGTTTCTAAAGCCTCCGGGGCCTCCTTTTGCTGCATCACCAAATAGATTTTCTTCATGGGGACGATCATGTTCGTGATTCCCTGCCTTGAGCCATGGGCCATGGGCTTTGAGCTTCTGGCCCACAGCCCATATCGCACAGCCAACATCTATTCTACTTCGCATAAGCAATAGGAATGGATAGTATATGCTTCGTAGAATATTCTCCTCGGAATAATTCTCCGAAGCATATACTAGCGTTTCCTATTACTAATGCGTAGGAGAATATTTATACGGCAGCTATTGTTTCAAGTTTTCGTTTTGCCACCTTGCTAATCCCCACACTATTGGCCATCTGATCCCCCAAATAAATGCGGATCATCCGGATATTCTCCTGGCATTCGGGGATTTTGATCTTTTCAAAAAGATTGACCCGTTGGGTGGTGATCCGAAGCTCATGCTGGAGAATAGCAATCTGTTTTTTGATGACCTCCATCTCAACGAGCAATTTCATGACTTCCCGTAGCTCCACCATGGCCTGATCAATCCATAGAGGTGTGGAATAGAAATCATAATCGGGCTCAAGAAATTGTACCTCTTTTAAAAACGGAATATTGGCGCCCGCGATATTCAGGGTTCCGGTCACAACCGACCGAGGATGAATCCATTTTTTCAGGTCCGTTTTTCCTAAGGTTTCTGGCGAGGGATGCCTTATAAATGGGAAATCCCACCAAAGAGGCTCAGAGATCGCCGGATCCGCCAGCAGACCAATCCATGAATTCATCTCGTTTTCTTTCTCTTGCAGCGCCTGCATCTTGGCGTCGTGGAGCTCGCGCGCCTCCAAAATCTTAATCTGCAACTGCTGTTTTTTAAGCTGAAGTGTGGGCAGATAATGAAGAAATTGTTTTAGACTGTCGCGCTGGCGCTTGAGCTCGCTTTTGCTGAATTTGATTTTGGTCATATTCTCGATTCTCGATTCTCGTAATGAATGCCCGCCTTGGATTGGTGGCTGATATTTACATCCAGTATCCAGCATCAAGTATCTAGGATCAGGTATGCGCCGGCCAGTACTCCTTAATCAAAGAACTTTTCATGCCGGTTTCCGCCGGCTCAAAAATATCCGCCAAGATGCCCCATCCCAAGCTCAAGGCCTCCTCCAGCGGGATATTCACCGAAAGATCCATAAGCTCGTGCTCAAAGCGTTTTCCGTATTTTAAAAGCTTGTGGTCCCATTCGCTCATCTGAAATCCCATGGATCTTTTTTCAAGGGTCTCGCGGTATTCGGCGAAAAGCTGGATCATCCGGTCCATGATGGAGCGATGGTCGGAGCGGGTCTTGTCGTTAACCAGCTGCTTCAAGCGGCTGAGGCTCCCGAAAGGCTCAATGTGGCCTCCCCGTAAATAAAACTGGCCTTCGGTGATGTAGCCGGTATTGTCCGGCACAGGATGCGTGACATCATCGCCGGGCATGGTTGTTACCGCCAGAATGGTGATGGAGCCCGCGCCTTCGAAGTCCACGGCTTTTTCATAACGCGCCGCCAACTGGCTGTAGAGATCGCCCGGATAACCGCGGTTGGAAGGGATCTGTTCCATGGTGATGGCAATCTCTTTTAAGGCATCGGAGAAATTGGTCATATCCGTCAACAAAACAAGGACCCTCTTTCCCTGTAAGGCGAACTGCTCCGCCACCGCCAGGCTCATATCCGGAACCAGAAGGCACTCGACCGTGGGGTCGCTGGCCGTGTGAATGAACAAAATAGAGCGCGCCAGGGATCCGTGCTCTTCCAGGGTATCGCGAAAGAACAGATAATCGTCATACTTTAATCCCATCCCCCCTAAAACAATCAAATCCACCTCGGCCTGCATGGCAATCCGCACCAACAGTTGATTGTAGGGCTCACCGGAAACCGAGAAGATCGGCAGCTTCTGTGACTCCACCAAAGAGTTGAAGACATCAATCATCGGGATGCCGGTCCGGATCATCTTGCGTGGGATGATCCTTTTGGCAGGATTCACTGTTGTGGTCGAAACATCGATCATGGGATCGGTTAAGGTCGGCCCATGGTCCCGGGGCCTCCCGCTCCCATTGAAAATCCTTCCCAGGAGATTCTCGGAGAAAGAAATCTGCATGGGCCGGTTTAGGAATCTCACTTTATCATCTGTCGAAATCCCGCGGCTTCCGGCCAGGACCTGAAGATAAACATTGCTGCCATCCAGACGGATCACCTGGGCCAGCGAAACCCCGCTCTTGGTGTGCACCTCGGCCAGCTCGCGGTTGCCCACCCCTTCGGCCTGGACCGTGATGACATCTCCGGAGATTTGGATGATTTGGTTGTAAACTCTATGCATATTCTGAATGATGCTTCTCGTTATAGGGTTTGCAAGGTTTCCACCGAAGCCCCGGTCAGCTTCTGGCGGATCTCTTTTTCTTGGGCAGAAAATTCCTGCGAGGAGAAGGCCGTGGAATTCCAGGTGATAAACTTCTGCCTTAAATCCAGGAAAAACCGCCGGGCAGCATCTTTGTTGTCGAACTGAAATGGTAACTGAATGATCTCATCGAGACACTTGAATACATACCTCTGGCGCTCGGCATGGGTGGCCTCATCCTGCTTGTCGAAGGCATTCTGCTGCAGATAAACGGCGTCAAGGAATTCTCCTTTAAGATAATCCACGAACTCCTCGGTCGAGATGCCTTCTTCGCCCACGACCTTCATCATTTGGCTCGTCTCTTTGCTTTTGTGCAAAATCATAAGGCCTCTCTGACGCTGGTCTTCGTCAAGAAAACTTTGGTATCTGCTCCAACTGTCCAAAGGATCAATCGCGGGGTAGCGCCGGGCATTGGCCCGGTCCCGGGACAATCCGTGAAAGGCGCCCACCACTTTTAAGGTGGCCTGCGTAACCGGCTCCTCGAAGTTTCCTCCAGCCGGACTTACGGCCCCGCCGATTGTAATCGAGCCCAAACTTCCATCCCTCAACTTCACTAAACCGGCGCGCTCGTAAAAAGAGGCGATCCGGGTCTCCAGATAGGCCGGGAAGGCCTCTTCCCCGGGGATCTCCTCGAGGCGGCCGGACATCTCGCGCATGGCCTGGGCCCAGCGCGAGGTGGAATCCGCCAAGAGCAACACATCCAATCCCATCTGGCGGTAGTATTCGGCGATCGTGACGGCCGTATAGACGCTGGATTCGCGGGCGGCCACCGGCATGGAGCTCGTATTACAGATGATGACCGTCCGGTCCATGAGCGTCTGCTTGGTGCGGGGATCGATCAATTCTGGAAATTCTTTCAGGACCTCCACAACCTCTCCGGCCCTTTCTCCGCAGGCCGCGATAATGACCACGTCGACTTCCGCGTGACGGCTCAAGAGGTGCTGAAGCACGGTTTTCCCGGCCCCAAACGGCCCCGGCGTGCAGAACGTGCCGCCGACCGCGACCGGCACTAACGTATCAATAATGCGCAATTTCGTCACCAGGGGCTGAACGGGTTTTAATTTTTGGGCATAGGCCCGGATAGGAACTTTCACCGGCCAGATCTGCTTCATGGTGGCCCGATGCTCTTTGCCCTGGGCGTCTTTCAGGACCGCTATCTCGTTGATGATCGTGTACTCGCCTTCCGGGGCTAAACGGCGCACTTCTAATTCTCCCGTGAGATGGAAAGGAACCATGATCCGGTGCTGGAAGATCTTTTCAGGGACTGTTCCCAGCCTTTCCCCTGCCCGGACCCTGGCTCCTTCTTTAGAGTTGGGAATAAAATGCCATCGACCTTCTTCATCGAGCGGCTTTAAGTAAACCCCGCGCTTTAGGAAAAATCCATGAAGATGAGCCAGTTGGGGCAGTGGGTTCTGGAGCCCATCGAAGATCTGGCCCAGAAGCCCCGGGCCCAGCTCCACGCTCAAAAGCTCATTGGTGAACTCCACCCGGTCTCCGATTGTGATTCCTTGGGTGTCCTCAAAGACCTGGAGCTCGGCGCGGTTTCCCTTGACCCGGATGACCTCTGACTTGAGGCGCTGGTTGTCCCGAACGACATAGGCCACCTCATTTTGCATCACCCGCTCTTCAAACTGGACGCTCACCATGTTGCCCGTGACGCCGGTGACGTGGCCTTGTCTTAAAACATCTGACATGTTACTCCTTTTTCCGTGAGACGTGAGACGTAAGATGTAAGAGGTGTTTCTACGTCTAACGTCCCTCGTCTCACATCTTACGTAAATCTTCTATGGATATTCAAAACACCGGCATCTCGAATTCTTTGTACTCAGCAAGAAGTCCTTCTCCCCGATGAGATTCGATCATCTGATACCGCTCCAAAATCTGCAGCTTCAAAGCATAGATCAAAAGCCACTCGACATCGAAATAATGGTCAAAGGTCAAATCGTCCAGCCGCTGCCAGCGGAACCGATCCAGGATCTTTTCCGCGGCCAAGGGATCGTCTGTCCCGATCGCCTGGGCCACCACATTAGCCAGGAAAGGTTCATAGCTCCTTTCTCCCTGCAGGTAACTTAAGGGATCCCTCTTGGCCTTGAGGGCCCGGGCAAAGGCCAGTTCATTTCTGAAATCTTCGTTGAAGCGAATCCACAAGCGAACAAGGGGATTTTTTAAAGCCTTGGAGGGGGACTTTCCCAATACTGCATTTTGAATCCATTCCGCATCTTTGGGACTCATCTGCCTCTGACACTCTTCTAAAAATTTTTCCAGAGGAAAAGGTGGTGGAGCGCCGAACTCCAGAGAGGGAAGGCTGGAGACGAAATAATAGTATTTCTGACGCATAGATCAAATCACAATATCCAAATTACAATTTCCAAACAATTACCCAATATCCAAAATCACAAACTTTAGCGATAAGATAATATTTGGATTATTGGAATTTTGGTATTGGCTATTGTTTGGAAATTGGTTGTTGGAATTTGTTTATTTCTCCTAATCTCTACTCCCCCGCCTCCTTCAAAAAAGAAGCGATCTCCGGAGAAAGAGCGCCGCTCAGATATTCCGCCAGACTGGCATCGCTAAAATCGAAGCTGGATTTCCCTCCATCAAAACTGATCGTGAATCCCCCTTTAATATCATCGGAGGAGCGAAATTCAATGGGCTTTTTCAACTCCTGATGAAGTTTGGCGATGAAACCTTTCTTTAACTTTTCCAAATCCGCCGGGCTTAACACAATGTTGATATTCTCCGGACCAATTTTGTGTTCTAAAGATTTTTTGATAAGACCCTCCAGGATATGCGCCAGGACCTCGGGGGCTAAGGAGGCCGTGACCTGAGTCAGAACAAGTCTTTCTAAGATGCGTTGGATTTGTGTTTTTAACTCGAGGAGCGTATCGCGGCTGGCCTGTTTCAAGGCGGTGCGGGTGGTTTGGGTCAGTTTCTGACATTCTTTGTGGGCTTGGTCAATGAGCTGGGAGGCCTGGCCTTGGGCCTGGCTGATAAGGACCTCCGCCTTTTTTTGGGCCTCGGCCTCGATTTCCCTGGCTTTCTGTTCCGCGGCCTGGACGCCTTCCTGTTTGATTTTATCGATGAGCTCCTGAAGCTGCTGGGACATCTTGCTCTCCATTCTCTGGAAAAAACTCTAACAATTTCCGTGAGATGTGAGACGTATTTATTTGCGTCTAACGTCTTACATCTTACGTCTTACGTCTTGACTTGCTATTCTTATCTCATCCAAGATCTTCTCGGCAGCCTTTAAAGGCTGGGGGGCTTTGATAATCGGCCGGCCAACCACTAGATAATCGCTCCCCTTTAAGATGGCCTCTCGAGGAGTCACTGTCCTTTGCTGATCATCCACCGGTATGTCTTCGGGTCTAATCCCCGGAGTGACAATAATAAAATCCTGACCCAATTCCCGACGAATAAGGCCGGCCTCCTGAGGGGAGGCCACCACCCCCTCCAGGCCGGAGTGCTTGGCCAACAAAGATCTCTCTAAAACAAGAGTCGTTATGTTATCGCCTTTTGCTTCGCTTGTCAATACTGTCACCCCCACAACAAGGGGCGGTTTGACATTAAACTGCTTGGCCGTCTCCCGGCTGGCTTGGACAGCGGCTTTCAGCATGGCCTCCCCGCCTTGCGTGTGAATGGTCAACATAAATAAGCCGGGAATCCCCCGGCCCCGCGGTTTGGAAAAATTAACGCCCATCGCGATGGCTCTGCTCGTAGACTGGGCCACGGTGTTAGGGATATCATGGAATTTCAGATCCAGAAAGACCTTTTTGCCCTGAGATTGGAGGTAACGAACGATCTCGGGCCCGCAGGCCACAAAGAGCTGACTGCCCACCTTGAAAATCTCGACAGTCGATCCCAGGGCCTCCACCAGGCGTGCGGCCTCTTCGAACGTATCCACATCCAGGGCAACGATGAGTTGTCCATGGGATAAAGTCATGAAACTCCCGCTCTCAGTCATCAGCTTTCAGCTATCAGTCGTCATCTGAAGACTGACGACTGATGACTGACGACTTTACTAACTCTGCCTCTTACCTCTCTGCTTCTTGTTTCTCCCTCCTCAAACTTCCGATCAATTTTTTTATATCTTTTATTTTATTGCGTCTCATATGCTCTTTAATCCCCTCCAAAACCGCCAACGGTGAGCGGGGATTGATAAAATTGGCCGTACCCACCGCAACCATACTGGCTCCGGCGATGATAAATTCCAGGGCATCTTTGGCGTCCCTGATCCCACCCATGGCCAAGACCGGAATCTTAACCGCCCGAGCCACTTCGTAAACCATCCATAAAGCGATCGGTTTGATCGCGGGCCCGCTTAAGCCGCCGGTAAAATTTCCCAAAACCGAGGTTCTCGTTTTAATATCAATCGCCATGGCGCTAAACGTATTGATCAGGCTCACGGCGTCGGCCTTGGCCTTTTGGGCGGCGCGGGCAATCGCGACGATGTCCGTCACATTCGGTGAGAGTTTGGCAATGACCGGATACTTCGAGATCTCCTTGACCAGCTTTACGACCCGAAAGGTCGCTTGGGGATCCTGGGCCACCAGCACCTTATGCTTTAAGTTGGGACAGGACAGATTCAGCTCCAAGGCGCTCACCCCTGCGGCCGCATTAAATTTTTCGGTCAGGACTTTAAACTCTTCGTCGGTATTTCCCAGGATGCTGATGATGAGCGGGACCCCAATCTTTCGCAGCGCCGGCAATTTCTTCTCAATAAAACCATCGGCTCCGGGATTTTCGATGCCGATGGCATTGAGCATCCCGGAAGGTGTCTCCAGGATCCGGGGAGGAGGATTCCCTTGCCGCGCCTTGAGGGTAACGGTTTTGGGGACCAGAGATCCTAGCTTTTTGACCTCTTCGAGATCATAAAACTTTTCGGCATGGCCGAAGGTGCCCGAGGCCACGGTAACCGGATTTTTAAGAGTTAAGGAGCCGATAGTGATGGAAAGGTTCATGGAGATTATTGAACTCTTTTAGCTTTCAGTCGTCAGCTTTCAGCTATCAGTCGCAAAGATCAAAAGCTGATAGCTGACGTCTGACGACTGATGACTTTGTTTGATTTTTACTTCAACAACGCCATCCTCAATCCAATCAGCATTAAGAAAATCCCAAACGCCCGTCTTAAATGGGTATCGGCCACGCCCTGCACCAGATGGGCGCCCAGAAACGCTCCTAAAGCAAATCCAATGGCAATAGACATAGCCATCAGCACATTCACGTTTCCAGCCTGATAATACCGCCATACCGCAAAAACAAAGACCGGAAGGACCATGACCGTCAGAGCGGTCCCTTGAGCCTCATGCTGGGTCAATCCCCAAAAGTAAACAAGGGCAGGGACAATAATTGTCCCGCCGCCGATCCCAAAGCCGCCGCTGACCATCCCACCAATTAACCCAAGGATTAAATAGAAAAAGATGCTCATCGTTCATCTCCTGGTATTGTGATTCGTTCATTCGTGATTCGTTAGTTCGTCGACAAATCACGAACTAACGAGCAAACGAACAACGAATCACGAAAACACGACCTCCCGAATATCAAACACCGGCCCGTCATAACAGACCGTTTTGTACCCCGAGGTGGTTTCAATGGAACACCCTAAGCACGCGCCCAGGCCGCAGGCCATGGTTTCTTCACAGGAGGCCTCCGCGCGAAACCCCTGCTCTACCACAAACTCCTTAACCGAAGCCAGCATGGGTTTAGGGCCGCAGGTATAAATCATCGTGTGAGCCGGATCGGCTTTGATTTTAGAAAATAATTTTAAAACCCTGCCCTGGACCCCCACGCTTCCGTCATCGGTCGCCACAAAAATCCGACAACCGTTTTGTTTAAACTCTTTCATGGGCCAGATGTGGCTTTTGGTCCGGCCGCCGTACAAAAGCATCATCTCATAGCCCTTCTTCGCCAACCGATCGGATAAGATCAAAAAAGGTGCGATCCCGATCCCTCCGGCGATCATGACCACCTGGCGGATTCCTTGCGGGGGCAGAGTAAACGGATTTCCCAGCGGGCCCAACACATCCAATTCTTCTTTGGGTTTTTTGAGCGACAAAAAGTGCGTGCCCTGCCCCACCACTTCGTAAAGGATCTCCACATGCCTCTTGGCGCGGTACACGCTAAACGGCCTACGAAAAAAAGGCTCCAAGCCATCCGAGACCTTGATATGAATGAACTGGCCCGGTTGAATCTTATCTAAAAGCCCCGGGGCCTTTAAAGAAAGGCAGAAAAAATGAGGGCAGATCTTTTTATTGCTGACAATTTTTAAGCTATACTGAATTTTGTTCTTCGATTCAGTTTGTTTCACAATATCCCTCTAAGAGTCATGTATTCTTGGAAGATCTCCAAGAAAACCGCCAAAAGCGGCCATAAGACCAGTCCCCTCTTTTCATCAGTTTTCCAGATTTCTTGTATCGGGAAAATTTGATTCCAAGCCTTCTTTCTAAAATCCAGCCATTTAGGGAAAATGGCAGGAATCATTTCAGCATAACTTTCGTAAGCATCACCAAATCTCTCCTGCAAATGATTTTCTTCCTTTATGATGACGCTTTTAAAGCGAAGATAAAAAAGACATGCCCAGATAAAAAGAGCCCACCATGGCCAAAGGATTAAAATAAATCCCCCGCTGATAAGAAAGGTTCCCCAATACATGGGATGTCTCACGATGCTGTAGGGGCCCGTTGTCACCAGACAACGGCCATCGGGGGATTGGACTTTTTTGTGCCCCCGGGCGGACATGCGGATCAGGGTACCAAACAAAGTTACTAAAAGCCCGATAAAATCCAGGATGTCATCCGAAAATACGCTTTCCGGATAAAGGAAAGGCAGACGGAACAAAAACCCCGTTGACAAAACAACCCCAAAAAGGATGATTCCATTGGTTTTGATCCGACGGCTTTTCATCTCGTTACCCTATTTCTAAGGGCTGACACCGTCTGCAGAGGAAACTGCTTCGTCCCGCTTGCACAATACGAGAAATAAGGGCCTGACATCGGAAACATTTTTGGTCCTCTCGGCCGTACACCTTGAGCCGGTTCAGGAATTTTCCTTTCTGCCCATGCAGATCCCGGTAGGTATGCATCGAGGTTCCGCGCAGTTCTACCGCTTCCTTTAAGACGGCAAGAGTGGCTTGGTAGAGGGAATCCATTTCCCGGTCGCTTAAACTGTTGGCCGGCCGTTCTGGATGGATGCGGGAGGTAAACAAAATTTCCGAGGCGTAGATATTGCCGATCCCGGCCACAAAGCCCTGATTCATCAAAAGGGATTTGATGGGCGTTTTCTTGAAGGCCAGAGCCGCCTTCAAGAAAACGGGGTGAAAATCATCTCCCAAAGGATCTAGACCCAGAGACTGTAAATACTTGATCTCATTTAAATCTTCGACAAACTGCAATCGCCCGAAAGTTCGCTGATCATTATAATTAAGAGTCTGGCCATCGGAAAGATAAAACCTCACTTTCGCGGTGGACAGGGGTTTGCCGTAGATCAACTGGCCCGTCATCATGGGTTGGACAACCAGATACCCGTCTTCTCGAAAGGCGAAGACAAGGGCTTTACCGCGGCGCAAGATCCTAGAGAAGGTTCGGCCTTTCAGCGCCTTTATAAATTTTCTGGGATCTTTGTTGCTAACGACTCGGCCGTCAGAGATCCGCACATCAAGCACCTTAAGATTGAGAATGACTTTTCCTAAATCCCGTTTAATGGTTTCGACTTCGGGCAGTTCGGGCATTTCTTGGTAAATTCACAAATTACAAGCACCAAATTACAAACTTGAGTTTGGCAAATTTTTATGGTATGGATTTGAACTTTACAACTTGAGTTTGGCAAATTTTCGAATTTGTCGTCGGAAAAGTCTCTCGGATCGCAAAAACAGGTTTTCGATACCACAAAATTGCTTTCTCGACGAGAACTACCTGAAAATACG
>Ga0114945_10001147_pt1 | contig 16597 bp, 18 predicted proteins | sample OV2TP3_FD_87194 | JGI IMG/M metagenome (GOLD analysis project Ga0114945, IMG submission 87194) | Hot spring microbial communities from Beatty, Nevada to study Microbial Dark Matter (Phase II) - OV2 TP3 | ecosystem: Environmental > Aquatic > Thermal springs > Hot (42-90C) | place: USA: Beatty... | reverse complement strand
ATCCGGAAACCAACATGATGTATCCGGATAAAGTAGAATTAATAACCACTCTGGAACAACGTATTGAAAGAAATGGTTACAAAGTTTACAATGCACATAAAAGAGAAAGATATGGAGAAAACTGGATGACGCCAGAAATATGCACCCCTCTAGACTACCAAAACCTATTAAAATCTAATGTTGTGGTTGCAATACCTGGCTCCCCTCCATCCGGAGGAGTTCATGTGGAACTGGGGTGGGCAACTGCGAATAATATACCCCTCATATTACTCCTAGAAAAAGGTAGAGAATACAGCAATGTTGTAGCGGGACTTGGAGAAGTTGGGATTGTCCATTATATCTGGCTTGATAAAATAGAAGACATTGTAAGCTCTGAAAAATCTTCGAATTCGTTAGACGAGCTATTACAAACAATAGGAGTACATTAAATTCTTAATACAAATGTTTAAATATTGATTTAAGTTGAAATTTGCATTATGAAACTAAAAAATATCCTCGTAGTCTGCACAAATCCGAAAAACCTTGCAGAGAAACAAACATTGCAGGTAGTTGAAAAAACATTAAAAAAATACAATGCTAATTATACAATCTCAAAAAGGGAAAGATTAAACAAAAAGTTATTCAAGAACAGGGATTTTGTCATTGCAGTAGGCGGAGACGGAACTTTTCTGCGGGCTTCACATTTCATTTTTGACAAGATCCCTGTCCTTGGCGTTAATTCCGATCCAAGATATAAGGAAGGCTTTTTCATGGCAGCTACAAAAAAAAATTTCAATGGAATAATGGAAAAAATACTAAAAAATGATTATAAAATAAAAAAGCTGCATAGGCTTGAGGCATATATAGGAAAGAAGAAAGTGCCGGAGCTGGCTTTAAATGAGTTTTATGTGTCTTCAGAAAAAGAATACCGCACTGCAAGGTATTACCTTACTATAAGGGGGAAAAGGGAAAGGCAAAAAAGCAGCGGCATTATTATCTCAACTGCTGCAGGAAGCTATGCGTGGATCAAAAGCGCCGGCGGAAAGCAGCTTCCTTTGAACTTGGATAAGTTTGAATACATGGTCAGGGAGCCTTACTGCGGAAGAATAAGCGCGAAATGCGTATTAGTCAATGGCATATTGGATAAAGATGAGAAAATAATTGTAAAATTTGAACTTGGTGATGGGATATTAATAGCGGATTCCTTAAGTGAAGAGCATACAATTAAGGCAAAGGAAAAAGTTGTTGTTAAAATGTCGGATAAGCCATTGCATTCTGTATCATTCTAAAAGTAGGCTGGAAAGTTATATAAACCGATTAATCAATGAGCCTGTAATGATAAGGCCGAAGTTTAATTTCAAAAACAGGTTGATATTGGGTTTATTCCTAATTTTTATTTTAGCAGTAGCTGCTTTAGCTTTTATTTATAAAGACCAATTAAAGCTGGTGTATAAAAGTCCGGAAACTGTAAAAGAGTATATTACAGGATTCGGGGTATTTGCCCCTACCATTTTCATTTTGTCATATGTAGCCCAAGCTTTTGTCCTGTTTATCCCAAGTTCACTCCTTACAATATCCGGAGGCTATGCTTTTGGTGTCGTATTAGGAACTATATATTCCTTAATCGGTGTGACTATTGGCTCGATAATTGTCTTTCTCATTGCCAGGAAGCTGGGAAGGCCTTTTTTCAGGAAGGTAATAAGCAAAAAGGAGCTTGAGCATTTTGACGTCTTTTTCAAAAAGAGAGGCGATATATCTATACTTTTGGCAAGATCGATTCCAATGCTATTTCCTCTTGATGTTGTTTCAATTGCTGCAGGACTGACGCAAATAAAGTTCAGGCATTATGTAACTTTCTCCATTTTGGGCTTTATCCCAAATTTGTTTATCCTGGCATTGTTTGGTGAAAGATTGTCAAGAGGAATAAATCCAGCTACAATTGTTGTGTTAGTTTTGATTATTTTTGCGGTATTGGGCTATCTATTCAGGCACCAACTGAAGATATTCCTGATAAAGGAAATAGAAGAATATGAAAAGAAGTAAGGTACTATATTGTAGTCCTGTTTGTGGGGCTGTTCAGCCCTGATTATGTCATGATTGCAACTTATTTCCTATTGATACCTTACCTTTTTTTAACTCAACCATAAGCTTTAATCTGCTTCCCCCTATTCTTGAGAGTAACCATTCTGGAAACATCAAGCCCTCTCTTCCAGTCCATTTTTCCGGGTTGGTTTTGCCACGATACATTTTCATAATCTTTTTTGCTACAATTACTTTTCTGAATCTCGCCATTATTTTAAATCAGAAGTATATAGTTTAAATAATTTACTAGAAAAACTTGGTCCTCAAAAAGCTCCTTAAGCCGCTTAAAGCCCCAAACATAATAGTGCCTTCATATCTTGTTTTGTTTTGTTTCAATGCTTTTCTTAAAGTCAGATTATCATCAGAGATAGTGTAAGCACGAGCTATGTCCAATTTAAAATGCGCATCGCTTCCTCCGGTACATGGAATATTAAGCTTCTTTGCAAGCTTTTGCGCTTTCTCGTTGTTTCCGGGAAGCATCCTCGCATTAAAGCATTCTACAGCATCAATCTCATCCTTGATTTTTGCTATAGGGTATCTGAATTTTAATTTTGGGTTTATTGACATCCTAAAAGGATGCGGTATTGAGATAATGCCATTTTGCTTTTTTACTTCATCAACCAAAGTAAAGAAATCGTGGGTTTTTATTTCATTATTTAGGTAATAAGTAAGGACATCTCCAAAATTTGTATCAACTTCTTCCCCAATAATGACTTCAAAATTCTTGTCTTTGTTGAGTTTCTTTACCAGAAGCGCGCCTTTTATTGTGTTGTGGTCTGTTATAGCTATGCCATCCATGCCTTTCTTTTTAACAACCTTAAGCAGTATTTCAGGCCTTAGGTTGCTGCATTTGGAATAGTATGTATGGTTGTGCAAGTCATATTTCATTTTACCAAGCAATACCCCATTGTTTTAAATAGTTTTGCAAAAGTTATTTATATCCATTATATGAATTTCATTAAAATGCTTGGTGGCAAACTAAGAAAAAAGCTGGAAAAGCGCCTTGAGGCAATTTCTTTTTTAATAGCCAGAACAGGCATCAACCCAGATGTATTCTCTTCCATAGCCCTGGTATGGGCTGTGCTTGCAGCTTACTTCATAGCAAACATGGATATGGTTTCAGGCCTTATTTTTGTGGTGCTTGCGGCAATATGGGATGCCTTTGACGGCAGCTTGGCAAGAGTCTCGCATAAAGTCACAAAATTTGGGAATTACCTGGATGCGATGATTGATAGGTATGTTGAGATAATAATATTGCTTGGCTTCGCGTTTGCAGGGTTTTGGATAGAATCATTTTTGGTTGTCAGCGGAAGCTTGCTTGTGAGCTATGCAAAGGCCAGAACTGCATTAGTAGCCCCTATAGACAACCACGACTGGCCCGCAATTGGGGAAAGATTTGAAAGATTATTATTATTGGTTATTGCATTAGCAATAAGTATATTTTTGCCCACCACTAATTTAATAGGCTTTAGCATTTCGACGTTATCCTTCTTTTTATATTTAATATCGGCTATGGTTTATATAGGGAATGTGCAAAGAATTTTTTATGCAAAAGGTATAATCAATAAAAGCAACAGGAACTAAGCATTATCTTTCACGCTTTCCTGCTATGAATTCTTCCACCATCTTTCTTGCCTCGCTGTCTGAGAATTGTTGAGGGGGATGCTTCATAGTATAGGCAGAAATTGAGGTTAAGGCCCCGCTGATTTTCCTGTCCAAAGCCAGCTTGCAGCATCTTATAGAGTCCATCATGCTTCCTGCGGAATTTGGGCTGTCTTCACAGTTTAATCTTACCTCTATGTCCAAAGGAACGTTGCCAAACTGCCTTCCTTCCAGCCTTATAAAAGCGAGCTTGCGGTCTTTAAGCCATGGAACATAGTCGCTGGGGCTTATGTGTATGTTTTCTGCATCTAAAGGGATAGGAAGCTGTGATTGAACGCTTTGAGTCTTGCTGATTTTTTTTGACTTCAGCCTTTCCATGTTTAGCATGTTAAGAAAGTCAGTGTTTCCTCCGACATTTATCTGGTATGTCTTGTCTAATTTTAGGCCCCTATCAACAAAAAGCTTCGCCAGTGTCCTGTGCACAATGGTTGCGCCAAAAGCAGATTTAATATCATCCCCAACAATAGGCAGCTTTTTTTCCTCGAATTTTTTTACCCATTCCCTGTCAGAAGCAATAAATACGGGCATTCCGTTAATGAAAGCTATATTTGCCTTTAAGCACTGCTCGGCCATATACCTTGTAGCTTTTTCGCTTCCTACAGGAAGATAATTTATCAGTATTTCTGCCCCGGATTTTTTCAATTCGTCTGCTACATCAACTTCCTTTTCATCAGAAACCACAAACCTGTGGTCTTCAGAATATTCATTCATATGGGATGCATAGCCGTCCAGTACGGGAGCTTTTTTTACCTGTACATTTGATTTTGGGATTTCCTTCTGGAAAACTGTAGTGTTATTAGGCTTTGAAAAAACGGCTTCTGAAATGTCCTTGCCCACTTTTCTTTCGTCTATGTCAAAAGCCGCTGCCACCTCTATATCAAAGGGCTTGTAGCCTGCAAGGTCCCAGTGCATCAACCCTATAGCGTCCTTTGGGTCTTTATCCTTGTAGTAATGCATCCCCTGGACTAACGTGCTTGCGCAGTTTCCCACTCCAGCGATTGCTATTTTTATTTTTGGCATTGTTTTTTTGTTTTATGGCTCAATTTTTAAAGGTTTTGAAAATCTACAGAATATTTAAATATACCCTAATAATGCTTTTGAATCAGGACCATGAAACCGCAAAAAGAAGTTTTATTGAACAGATTCATTTCACATATTCTTAAAAAATTAGTCTTTCCTATTATTGACAGGTTTATTAAAAAAATTGATGGGAGAGAAAACATAATTAAAAATCAGCCTTTTATAATTGCCTCAAACCATATCAGTTATATGGATCCATTAGTGCTGTACAGGATATTCAGCAAAGAAAGCAATTATAAGGTGCATTTTATGGTAAGCACTGGCATTAAATGGCTATGGTGGATTTTCGGCGGCCAATGGTTCCTAAAATGGGCTTTGGGGGCTATCCCAACGCCAGAAAGGCGAGGTAAAAAGGCTAGAATCCCTTCCATCGATTTAGCGTTAAACATCCTTAAAAAAGGGGGCATAGTTGGAATTTTTCCATATCCAAAGTTCGATCCAAGGGAGAAAATAAGGATAAAAACTGGCATTGCAAGGCTAGCCCTGCATGCAAAAGTCCCGGTAATACCAGTCGCATTAAAAGGGACTTATTCGGTGCTTGGCAACAAAAATCTGCAACTACCAAAAACTTACAAAAAAGTCATCAAGGTAAAAATAGGCAAACCCTTATATTTTGATAAGTATCGCCATTTAATCGGTAAAGATTGGAATAAAGACAGAAGATTATTCAGAACAATTTCCGAGCATATTGTCAATAAAATAGAAAGTATGCGTAAAAGTAATTTTTAATATGAAAAAAACAGTTTTAGTCATGACTGGGGGTGGAGCAAAAGCATTTATCCACTTGGGAGTATTTGATGTTCTTAAAGAGAATGGAGTAAGAATTGACCATATTGTATCAACAAGTTCAGGGTCATTAGTAGCAGTTTTTGCGTCCTCTGGCTTAAGTTTTAATAAAATAAAGAAGAGGATGCTGAAATATAACCAAAGGATAAGCTGGTTTTTACCATCCATTAAGGAGTTCGGCTATTTTAGCCAAATGCCATTTCGATCATTATTAAATAAGCTTGTAAAAGAGAAAAAAATTGAGGAGCTGCCCATTCCTGTTACAATTGTTGCGTCAAATATTACCAAATTAAAAAGCCATATTATTACCAAAGGAAGCATATCTGATGCAGTTTGTGCAGCCTCTGCCTATCCATTCATATATAAGCCGAAAGAATTAAAAGGTAATTATATAGTTGATGGGGGCATACTTAATTCTGAACCTGCCGATGTCGCAAAAAAAATATCAAAAGGTGCTATTGTCATAACTGTCTCCTTAACAAGCCCGTTTGACAGGTCAAAATACACCCCCAATTCAAGGTTAGAGACGGCATTCAGATGCCTTTTTTATCATTCTGAAATGAGCAGGAGAAAAAATGCGGATAAATACTCGGACCTGATAATCTATCCCTTGAAGCATTTGTTTTACAGTCTAAAAACGTGGAAAAGCATATTTGAATTCTATAGCAGCAAAAAGATAATTGAATACTACAGCCTCGGGAGAAAAGAAGCCTTAGGCAACCTTGACAAAATCCGGAAACTTATTAAAGAAAAAAGATATTAACTTCCTCGCCTATAGCTCAGAACATTTATTTTAAGAATTTTTTAAAGGTCGCCATCCTATCCCGGAGCAGCATCTCAATAAATGAATAGTATCCAAAAAAGATAGTCATATAGACCAAGGTTCCCATGATTAGGAGGTAAGTCTGGTCAAAAAATATCAAGTTGATATTAGAATCCGACCTATAGACGACAATCAATCCAAATAATATGGTCATATACTGCAATCCGGTTTTGTAGATTGAAAATTTGCTTCTTTTTGGCATGGCCTCATTTTTGAACCTGATATTCCTCACAGATTCCGTTGCTACATCCCTTATAACAATCAGTAGAACTGCCCACAAAGGCACCAGGCCGAAATCATGCAAAACTAGGAACATTAAACTTGTGATAAATTTATCTATAATTGAGTCCAAAAATTTTCCAAATTTTGTGGTCTTGCCTAGTTTTCTTGCAACTATGCCATCAACCTTGTCTCCAACCATGATTAATAAAAACAAGATTACAGAAAACAATTTGCTTAGGTTGTTGCCAGTATACAAAAGGAATATAATAAACGGGAGAATCAGCAATCTTGCGAGTGTTACCCTATTGGCAAGGTTTGTTCCATCCATTTTTTATTATTTCTCTTGTTTTTATTCTTATTTCTTTGTCGAGTTCTGTTATGTCATGCAAAGACGGGTCCTTAACAATTTTGTGTGAATCCATTGCCTTTTTTATTATTTCCGGAATAGCAATGTAAGGTACTTCCATATTTAAAAATGACGCAACAGAGATTTCATTGGCAGCGTTCAATACGCAGGGCATGCTGCCCCCCATTCTGAGTGCGTCAATTGCATATGTTAAGCAAGGAAATGTTCCGAAATCCGGCTCCTCAAAAGTAATATCCCTAAAATTTATCCTCTTTATTACCCTTTTTATTCTTTCCGGGTAACAGAGTGCGTATTGGATTGGAAGCCGCGCATCCGGCTCTGCTAATTGCGCTATAATACTCCCATCCTTCCATTCTACCATAGAATGCACTATCGCCTGCGGATGCACAATTATCTTTATTTTTTCCGGGGGAAAACCAAACAACCAGCTTGCTTCAATTATTTCAAAACCCTTATTCATAAGCGTTGCGGAATCAACAGTTATCTTTTTTCCCATTTTCCATGTTGGATGGCTTAAGACTTGTTCAATGGTTACATTTCTTAGATCATCTTTCTTCTTCCCCCTAAATGGGCCCCCTGAACAGGTTAATATGAGCCGTTCAACATCCTGATGACTTTCTCCCTGAAGACATTGAAAAATTGCAGAATGTTCGGAATCAACCGGCATTATCCTGACCTTGTATTTTCTTGCCTCCTCCATCACCATATTTCCGCCGATAACAAGCGTTTCTTTGTTGGCCAAGGCAATATTTTTCTTATTTCTAATTGCATGAATAGTCGGGATTAGGCCAGAAGCACCTACAAGAGCATTAAGAACCGTATCATTATCATCAAATTCGGCAATTTTGATGAGACCTTCAACACCACTATGGACGGGAATCGGAACTTTTGATTTCAGTATATTAGCCTTTTTTTCATCCACCACGCAAACCGTTTTTGGTTTGAATTTATCTATTTGCTCTTTTAGCAATTCAATATTTCCTTTTGTGCTTAATCCGACTACCTTAAATTTATCCGGAAAACGTGAAATTATGTCCAGTGCCTGTGTACCAATAGATCCTGTAGACCCTAAAATTGAGATATTTTTCATCTTACGAAAGTTCCACTGTTATGATTTGAACCATAGAAAACTATATAAGGGTTATAAAGTTTATTGTTTTTAAGATGAAGTATATTTTTTCAAAACCCAACCAGATAAGCCTCATGAGGATTGCCCTGATTCCGGTTTTTATAGTTTTTCTCCTTATAGATGCTCCTTATCATGACTATATTGCTACTTTCATTTTCCTAATCCTGTCTCTATCGGACACCTTTGATGGATATATCGCAAGAAAAACAAGACAATTGACGAAATTAGGGGAAATACTGGACCCTATAGCAGACAAGCTCCTTATTTCCGCTGCCCTGATTTTTTTAATAGGAAAGATACCATTATGGATGGCAGCGGTCATAATCGCGAGGGAATGGGTCATTACAATGCTAAGGTTTATTGTCCTGCCAAAGCGCGTTGTTCCCGCAGATAAGTTCGGCAAATCCAAGACAATAATCCAGACAATTGCGATAATAGCAGTAATACTGAACTTCCCATTCAGCTGGCATTTGATGCTGCTGGCAGTAATAATAACTTTATTTTCCGGGTTCATTTACTTGATCAAAATAAGCAACATGCTGAATGAGGATATATTGAATATGCCAAATCTTATTACGTTTACGAGGTTTGCCTTATTGCCTTTATTTGCGGTTTTAATGCTGAATTCAAATCTCAATTACGCATTGGCAATATTCGCGATTATTGCCATAACAGACAAGCTTGACGGCATCTCATCAAGATTTATGAAGCAAGTGACAGAGTTTGGCAGATCCTTTGACTCATTTACAGACTGGTCCGTGTTTATAGTGGCGTTCATACTTCTGGTCAGTCTTGGCTATATAGAGCTATTGTGGATACTATTGCTGGTCTTTCCTGCAGCTGTTATGTTTTTTTCCAAGCTCATATTCCTCAAGAAGCAGAAAAAGGCTCCTGTTACACCCATAGCAAGAATATCTGTTGCGATGACATACATTACAATAATTTCAATATTAATAGATTTTGCGTATACTAAACAAATCTTAATCGCAACTTTTATTATTATCTATTTTTCCATGATGAGGTATCTTTTCCTGGCTTCTAAACTCTATAAGTAAATTTCCACCCCTCTTTGAGGGGTGTAAATTTACCTTTAGAAATGTTTATAAACAATAATCAAAGTTTTTTCCACATGGCAGGTATAGCTCCAAATTTATTTGCAAACAGCATTTTCCTTTCCATCCTGATAGCAGGCGCTGTTTCCCAAATATTAAAAATAATAATAATAACAGTAAAACACAAGCAAAAATTCAGCTTTAATGATCTCATTGTCACGGGGGGAATGCCAAGCACGCATTCCGCGCTTGTAAGCTCTCTTGCTGTAATAATATTCCTGGAACATGGATTAAGCGCGCTGTTTTTTGTGGTCCTTACTTTCTCCCTAATTGTTTTAAGGGATTCGATGGGCGTAAGGAGAAGCGTTGGGGAAGAGGGCAAGGCAATAGAAAAGATTGTCAAGTACGAGAGGATAAAAATAGACAGGTTCCGGTATGCACTGGGGCATACGCCTATAGAGGTTGCAGCGGGATTGGTTATCGGGTTTATTTCCGCTGTTTTCAGCTATTTTACTTTTTAAGCGTCTTAAATCCTCCTAAACTTTATGCTGGAAATCATTAGAATTCCAAGAATAAGGTAGATATAAGGATAAAAACCAACAGGAACTTTAAATATGAACAAAGAAGGGATTAGGATGCCATTTAAGGTTATAGGCATGCCCTCATACTCATTTTTTAGATTCATTATATTGTATCTTGCAAGCCTTAATATTCCACAGAACAGGAAAATAGCAAAAGAGAAAATTGCCAAAGGCGTTTGGGTGAGGGAAAAGCCAAAAATTGCGGGCGCAACTCCAAAGGATATTGTATCTGCTAGAGAATCCAGCTCTCTGCCAAAGGCGTTCTGCTGCCCAAATTTTCTCGCAAGTTTTCCATCTGCATAATCAGATATTACAGCCAAAAAAAGGGATATGACCATATAAGGATAGTACCCTTTTATAGCAAAAAATATAGCAACAAGCCCGAAAACCATATTTGCCAAAGTGAAGATGTCTGCAAATTTTATTAAATTTGAAATCCTGAACTCGGTTATATCTTTCTTTTTTGTTAGCTTGAATTCTGACTTAAAGAATAGCTCTAGTGCAGATGTTATTGTTAGGATTACTGCAGTCCAGATTAGTATGAAGTCAATCTGGTCCAAAATGACAGTTATGAGGGCTATTATCTGCGAAAAGAGAGTTATTTTCCCTATAATAGTGGGCTTAAATTCCCTCCTTATATCTTTATAGAATAGGTAGGAACCTCCAATTATTGTCAGCAAGTCCCTTACAAGAAACACCAACATAACCCAAAAAGGCAGCATGCCTATCACTACCAATGCTATTGTTGTAAGGTTCACTAGCAGCTTGTCTGCTAAAAGGTCCATTACTGACCTTAACTGTGATTTTTGTCTGTGGATAAGGCTTTCCAAGAAAGACCAGAGTGCAGTTAAAATAAAAAGTAAAGCGGCTATTTTTTGCCTTCCTGAAAGTATGATAAAAGGCAGTATAAACGCTAAAAGTAATCTAAAAAGGATTACTGTAATTGGAAAATTTCTTTTTTTTATACTTATTTTCATTTTGAGTTCATTTTAGGCTAGCTATTATTGTCTCGCCCCCTATAACCCTTTGATCAGCACTCACAATGAGTTCTATTTTCCTTGCCGGAAGTATTAATGAAACCTGGCTGCCAAGCAAGATACCCCCCACCCGCTGCCCTTTATTAACTTTTTCACCCCTGCTTACTGTGCATATTATCCTTCTTGCAAGAAAGCCTGCAATTTGGATTACCTTTACCTTTCCAATCTTCTTGTTTTCCATTATTATTTCATTTTTTTCATTCATCAAGGAATTTTTAAGGTTAAACGCTACAAAATACTTTCCTTTCTCATGCCTTACAGATATGATTTTTCCATCTAGCGGAGCGCGGTTGACATGGACATCAAATGGGGACATAAATATTGAAATGACATAACATTCTTTTGCTACACCTTTGGCCAGAGTTTCTATCTTTCCAAGAAATCCTTTATTTATTCTTATTCTATCTCTTTTAACCTTAAAAATGCAGATTATTTTGCCGTCAGCAGGGCTTACGATGTTATTGCCATGCGGTATTTTTCTTTCGGGGTTGCGATAGAAGTTTAGCAAAAATAGTGATAATAATAATATTAAAATAAAGACTATTACTAACCATACCATATTAATGCCGTTTGATGCAATAAATATAAATTTTTTGAAAATAAAAACATTTTTAACACTGCCATCATTACTTGCGTCTATGACATATACCATTTTGGACTGCTATACAGACGAACCTGCAGGATTGGGAGTGCCGCCTTACTTGGGCTCATATCCAAGGTACATAGCAGGCTACATGAATGAGGACGCTTATTATTTAACAATAGACGATTTGAGGGTTCTCAATAAAACTATGCTCGGAAATCAAAGATTTTCTAGGTATTGGGAACCTATTGCTCCAAAACCATCCCAAAAAACAGATATTACCACATATAATTTAACAACTAACTATAAAAATATCAAAAAAATATTGGAAGAAACTGATACCTTAATTGTTGTCCTTGGCGTTCATGTGCCAGGAAAATACCTTTCTGCTGTACCCGGAACCTTGCATGAAGTAATTCCATTAATCAATGGCCTTAAATGCAAAAAAATCCTTACAGGGCCTGCTGTTTTTGGCACTCAGCTTTTTGGAGGCAGATTTTTTGAGAGATATGACAAAGCAGTTTTTGACAAAATTGATTATTCCATGTTTAATTTTAAATATGATAAAGTCAAAGATTATGCCATTAACGGAGCAAAAATAGTCAAGCAGATTCCTGATCACCGGATGATTGAAATTGAGACTGGGCACGGGTGCGATATAGGGCATTGCAGCTTCTGCACAGAGCCGATAAAGAATAAAGTTGAATTTAGGGAGAAGGAGGATATTTTAAGAGAAGTTATTGAATTTTATAAATTAGGCTGCAGATATTTCCGATTGGGAAAACAAACATGCTTCTATACTTTCCCTAATTCTATTGAACTTCTTAAAGCTATAAGGGATAACTGCCATGACATAAATATTCTTCATATAGACAATGTAAATCCGGTTAAAGTCGTTATGGACAAGAATCATGAAATAACGAAAGCTGTCGTTAAATACTGCACAAGTGGAAATATCGCTGCTTTTGGCGTTGAGAGCTTTGACAAGGAAGTCTGCAAGCAGAATACACTAAACAGCACCCCTAAAATCGCTTATGAAGCAACAAAAATATTAAACAAATACGGAGCAGAAAGAGGGGAAGATGGCATGCCAAGATTTTTGCCAGGCATAAACATAATTTTTGGGTTAAGGGGGGAAACTAAAAAGACGCATGAGGAGAACATGCATTGGCTAAAGAAGATTTATGATGAGGGGTTAATGCTAAGGAGGATAAACATAAGGCAGGTTGCGATATTTGAAGGCACTTCATTGTTCGAAAACGGGAAAGATAAGTTTTTGAAAAAGAATAAGAAATATTATTGGAAATGGAGGAATGACATAAGGCAAAGTATTGACTGGCCAATGCTGCAAAGAATCGCTCCAGCAGGGACTGTGCTTAAGGGATGCTACGCGGAAATTTACGATGGGAATACAACATTCTGCAGGCAGTTTGGAACTTATCCATTGATTGTAGGGGTAAGAGGAAGGCTTCCATTAAAACAATTCTATGATTTGGAGGTTACCGGGCATATGCTTAGGAGCTTGACTGGAAAGGTTGCGGTTAGGGAAAAAAATTACTTATAAAAAGAAAAACAGAGGGGTTAACATTTTAATTTTAGTCAATACTCCTTAATATTACGGAAAACTGCACAAATTGCCCTGCTAAAGGATGGTTCAAGTCTAAAGTTATATTTTCCGCTCCGATTTGCTTTATATACATTGGAACTTGTTCGTTATTATGCCATATTATATTTATAACATTGCCGATGCGCATATCATACTTACCTTGTATTTTGGTTTTTGGTAATTCGATTGTTGAGTTTTCCCTTAATATGCCGTAAGCCTTGCTTGGAGGAATTATAATATTTCTTGCTTCTCCTTCTTTCATTCCCAAAAGGGTTTCTGCATAGCCTGGAAGAATAGGATCATAGCCATATTTTAATACAACGGGATGGTAAGGCCTATTAGGGTCATAAATCCCGGCTTTTTTGGCGGCCTCCTCTATGGAAGTATCAAATAATGTGCCATTGGTAAATCCTGCTGCATAGTCAAATGTTACAGTTTTTCCCGGCTCTACAACGATCTCTTTAGTTTCTGCAGGAACTTTTGGGCTGCAGGCTGAAACAAAAAGCAATAGTAAAGTGCAATAAGCAATGATGGTTAAACTTTTCATCATCTGCAGAAAAGGTCTTTACTATATAAATATGCCATTTATAGCCCTGAGTTATTATTAGACAAAAACTTATTAAATAAGCTGATTTTAATGAATTAGGCCCTAAAATAGGAAGTGTGACAATTGAAGAGCATAAAAAACAAATTAAAAATGTACAATAAAGCAGAGCCTTGCGCAATTATAATTTTTGGAGCCACTGGAGACTTGACAAACAGGAAATTATTACCTGCTTTCTACAAGCTTGAGTTTGATGGGCTACTGCACAAAGACACAAAGATAATTGCATTCGCAAGAAAGCCAAAAAGCAATGAGCAGTTTAGAAAAGAGGCATTGGCATCAGCAAAAAAATTTTCAAAACTAAGAATAAAAGATGACGCCTGGAAAAAATTAGCAAGCAAAATTTTTTATAATCGATCTGAGTTTCAAGACATTAAGGGTTACCACAAGCTCAAGAGCCTAATCACAAGGATATGCACGAAGAATGCCGAATGTAACAAAATTTTCTATTTGGCTGCGCCACCTGGCTTTTTTGGGGCCATAATAGACAATTTAAAGATAAGCCGCCTTAATGAAAGCAGCGGCTGGTCAAGAGTTGTTTTTGAAAAGCCGTTTGGATATGATTTGGAGTCAGCAAAAAAGCTCAATGAAACAATAAAAAGGGATTTCAATGAAAACCAGATCTACAGGATTGACCACTACTTGGGAAAGGAGCTTGTGCAGAATTTACTGGTTCTTAGATTTGCCAACAGCATTTTTGATCCCCTATGGAACAAGAAGCATATAGACCATGTGCAAATAACCGTTGCAGAAGAATCTGGCGTAGAGACAAGGGGGAATTATTATGATAAGGCAGGGGCTTTGAGGGACATGGTGCAAAACCATATGATGCAGCTTGTTGCACTGACTGCAATGGAGCCATGCGTAAAGCCGGATGCGGATGACATAAGTGAAGAGAAGGTGAAGGTCTTAAGGTCGATAAGGCCATTTGCATCAAAAGATGCTGATGAGATATCTGCCAGAGGCCAGTATGTTTCCGGCACAGTAAACGGCAAAAAGATAAAAGCATACAGGGACGAGGAAAATGTTGCCAAAAATTCCGATACAGAGACATTTATTGCCTTAAAGCTGAATATCGATAACTGGAGATGGGCTAATGTGCCCTTTTACTTAAGGACCGGGAAAAGGTTGAGGGAAAGGGTAGCGGAAATAAATATAGTCTTTAAGCAGAATCCTGAGATTTTATTCAGCAGCAATGCAAGCGGCATAGAGCCCAACATGCTTATAATAAGAATACAGCCGGAAGAGGGAATTTCGCTGCAGTTTGCCGCAAAAGTCCCTGGCAGAAAAATTACAATAGACAATGTAAGGATGGATTTCTGCCATGAATGCAGATTCGGCCCTAATACACCAGATGCCTATGAAAGGCTGCTTTATGATGCTATGGTCGGAGATCGAACGCTGTTTACAAGCTGGGATATGGTGGAGCATTCGTGGGAGCTTGCTGATAAAATATCCAAAGGGTGGAAGCACGGGAAAATTTTATATTATAAGCCTGGAACCTGGGGACCAAAAGAAGCTGATAAGCTGATTGAAAAAGACGGTAGAAAATGGTATGAGCCTCAAAAGCCTTACTACTCCGCACTGCTAGGAAAATGAAACAAATGAAAATTTATGATATTTCCATAGAGATAAGAGAAGGCATGGGTGTCTGGAAAGACAAGGACAGCAAAAGGCCCAAGATAGAGATTACTTCAACCCTGAAAACAGGGAATGCAAACGAGTCTAGATTGCACGTTGATGCGCATACCGGAACGCATGTTGATGCTCCATTTCATTTTCTTCAGGATGGCAAAAAAATTGATGCTGTTGCACTTAACAGATTTTTAGGGGAATGTGTTGTTGTTGATTTGGCCAAAATAAAAAATCGTGGAATAGAAAAGAAAGATTTGGTCAAACCCAAAATAAGAAAAAATGACATAGTCATACTAAAAACTTTAAATAAATACAAAGAAACATTTGATTTCAATTTTGTTTATTTAACAGAAGGTGGTGCAGAATTTCTAGCGTCAAAAAAAATCAAGGCTGTTGGAATCAATGCGTTGGGCATAGAGAGGAATCAACCTAAGTATAATACCCATAAAATCCTGCTGGGCAATGGAATACCAATAATAGAAGGCTTAGAATTGTCAAAAATAAAATCCGGAAGATATTTTTTCATAGGGTTGCCTCTTAAAATTAAGAATGGAGATGGAAGCCCGATAAGGGCTATTTTGGTTAGGTTTTAGTCCTATTATCCACAATCCTCCTTTCCTTAAGCTCAGTCTCCATTCCCAATCTATCCAACAATTCCCTCAATTCCACTTTTACAATTTCTGGAGTTATTTCCAAGTCCTCTTTCAACAAATTTTTCAATTTTGCCTTTAATTTGATAAAATCAACATTTTTCTTCGGAGCAATGTAAACAATCAATTCATCCAATTCGTAAGGATCATTATTCTTTTTTTTAATCTCCACCTGCCATTCCTCTACTTCTTTAAGGTTCAACAAATCAAAAAAGCTGTTTAAATTGACTATGGTTCCCTTTATTTTTGCCAGATTAAATTTCTTAATTTCGGAGCTTCTTTCAATTTCCGGGCTTATTCTCGGGACTGTCCTTTCGCAGCTGCATTTTTCATAAGTTATGCTTCCTATGTCACCAGTTTTGTACCTAAGGGCAACCGTTCCACGAAAATCCAAAGCGGTGTAAACAATTTCCCCTTTTTCATCTTCTGCCGCATTTTCCCCGTTTTTGTCTACCACCTCAATATATTCCATGTCCGGGTAAAGATGATAACCGGAATTTTCTTTGCACTCAACCCAGCCAACTTTTCCTTCTGTAAAGGCATATGTTGCAAATATTTCCGGATTTCTGCTTCCTAAACTTTTCAGCATATTTTTTATTTTTTCTCTTAGACCTTTTGAAACTCTTTCACCTCCAAAGAATATTTTTTTGACATTGCTAAAATCGGATTTTTGGTTTTTTGCCTCCCTCAACAAATGGTACGCAAAACCGGGGATGGAT
>Ga0114945_10001144_pt1 | contig 16659 bp, 13 predicted proteins | sample OV2TP3_FD_87194 | JGI IMG/M metagenome (GOLD analysis project Ga0114945, IMG submission 87194) | Hot spring microbial communities from Beatty, Nevada to study Microbial Dark Matter (Phase II) - OV2 TP3 | ecosystem: Environmental > Aquatic > Thermal springs > Hot (42-90C) | place: USA: Beatty... | reverse complement strand
GGCTATGGACGCCCTGAGGGCAGGCAGGCACGTCTTCGTCGAAAAACCCCTGGCGATGTCCACGCAGGAGGCCGACGACCTGAAGGCCCTTTCCGCCTCGGTCAACCGCGCGCTGATGGTGGGTCACACCTTCCTCTACAACGCAGCGGTGCGCTACATCAGACAGCTTCTCGACGGAGGCGAGCTGGGAGACGTCTACTACATCTACAGCCAGCGGCTCAACCTCGGCCAGGTGCGATCCGACGTGAACGCCTGGTGGAACCTGGCCCCGCACGACGTCAGCATCCTGCTCTACCTGATGGGCGGAGAACTCCCCGCCTCCGTCTCCGCCCACGGCGTGGACTACATCCAGCCCGGCATCGAGGACGTCGTGTTTGCGGTCCTCACCTGGCGCAACCGGGTGACTGCGCACGTCCACGTGAGCTGGCTGGACCCGGGCAAGGTGCGCCGCGTGACCCTGGTGGGGGGCCGCAAGATGATCGTCTACGACGACGTCGGCGACGACAAGATCGCGATCCTGGACAAGGGCGTGGACCGCGCGCCCAGGCCCGGCGAGAGGATGGACTACGACCAGTTCAACGCCTATCAGCTCATCCACCGGACGGGCGACGTCTACCTGCCGCGCATCGACTTCCAGGAGCCGCTGAAGGTGGAGGCCGCCCACTTCCTGGAGTGCATCCGGACCGGCCAGACCCCCCTGACGGGGCCGCAGCACGCGCGGGACGTCGTGGCCGTGCTGGAGGCGGGCCAGAGATCGCTCCGCGAAGGGGGACGCTCCGTAGCTGTAATCTGAAACTCACAACGAGGTCTGTATGCCCATCCCATTCATCGACCTGAAGGCCCAGTACCGGGCGATCCAGGCGGAGATCGACGCCGCGATCCGGGAGGTCATCGAGAGCACGGCCTTCATCGGCGGGAGGCACGCCCAGGCGTTCGAGGCGTCGTTCGCCCGCTACTGCGGCGTCTCCCGCGCCGTGGGGGCCAGTTCCGGCACGACCGCCCTGCACCTCGCCTTCGCCGCGCTCGGCGTCGGGCCGGGGGACGAGGTGATCACGGTCCCCAACACCTTCATCGCCACGGCGGAGATGATCTCCATCACCGGGGCCAGGCCCGTGTTCGTGGACGTGGAGGACGCCACCCTCAACATGGACCCCGCGAAGCTGAAGGCGGCCATCACCCCCCGCACGAAGGCCATCGTGCCCGTCCACCTCTACGGCCAGATCGCGGACATGGACCCCATCCTGAAGATCGCGCGGGAGATCCCCGTGGTGGAGGACGCGGCCCAGGCCCACGGCGCGGAATACCGGGGGAGGCGGGCGGGACAGATGGGCAGGGCCGCCACCTACAGCTTCTACCCCGGCAAGGTCCTGGGCGCTTATGGCGACGCCGGGGTCGTCGTCACGAACGACGAGGCCCTGGCGAAAAAGATGGAGATGCTCGCCAACCACGGACGCACCGGGAAATACGAGCACGAGACGCCGGCCTTCAACTACCGCCTCGACGGCATGCAGGCCGCGATCCTGAGCGTCAAGCTCAAACACCTGGACGGGTGGCTGGAGCGGCGGCGGGCCAGGGCCCAGGCCTACACCCGCCTCCTCGAAGACGCGGTCGCCACCCCGAAGGAGATGCCCTGTGCCCGGCACATCTACACCTACTACGTCATCCGCACCGGGCATCGAGACCGCGTCCAGGCCGCGCTGAAGGAGCGGGGGATCGACGCGATCATCCACTACCCCGTCCCGCTCCACCTCCAGCCCGCCTACAGACACCTCGGCCACAAAAAGGGGGACTTCCCGGTCGCGGAGCGGCAGGCCGGGGAGATCCTCTCCCTCCCGCTCTACGCGGAGCTGGAGGAGGGGCAGATCAAGGAAATTGTGGAAGTCATCTTGAGCGCCGTATAGACCCCTCCCCCTGCCCCTCCCCGACGCGGGGAGGGGAGACCCCCCTCTTATCCCCCCTAAAGGGGGGAAGAGGTCTTCTCCCCCTTTCCTTCAGGAAAGGGGGAAGGGGGGATAGGTCTCCATATCACAGGAGGACATCATGGCAGACCTCATTCCGAAGGTCCCCGCAGACGGCCAGAAGATCACCCTGAAGGGCGCCGCCCTCGCCGTCCCGGACCGCCCGATCATCCCCTTCATCGAGGGGGACGGCACCGGCCCCGACATCTGGCGGGCCGCCTCCCGCGTGATGGACGCGGCGGTGGAGAAGGCTTACAGGGGGAAAAAGAAGATCGCCTGGATGGAGGTCCTGGCCGGAGAGAAGGCCTTCAACGCCACCGGCGCCTGGCTCCCCGACGCCACCGTGGCCGCCTTCCGGGAGTACCTCGTCGGCATCAAGGGCCCCCTGACCACGCCCGTGGGCGGCGGCATCCGGAGCCTGAACGTCGCCCTCCGGCAGACCCTCGACCTCTACGTCTGCCTCCGGCCCGTGCGGTGGTTCCAGGGCGTGCCCAGCCCGGTCAAGCGCCCGGAGAAGGTCGACATGGTCATCTTCCGGGAGAACACCGAGGACATCTACGCCGGCATCGAGTGGGAGGCCAGGTCGCCTGAAGCCCAGAAGGTGATCGCCTGGCTCCAGAAGGAGATGGGCATCAAAAAAATCCGCTTCCCGGAGACCTCGGGCATCGGCATCAAACCCGTGTCCGAGGAGGGGAGCAAGCGCCTCATCCGGGCGGCCATCGACTACGCCCTCCGCCTGGGCCGGAAGAGCGTGACCCTGGTCCACAAGGGCAACATCATGAAGTTCACGGAGGGCGCCTTCCAGAGCTGGGGCTACGAACTGGCCAAACAGGAGTACTCCGACAGGGTGGTCTCCTGGGCCGACTGCGGCGGCCAGGTCCCGCCCGGCAAGCTCCTGATCAAGGACGCCATCGCCGACATCTTCCTCCAGCAGATCCTCACCCGGCCCGACGAGTTCGACGTGATCGCCACCCTGAACCTGAACGGCGACTACTGCTCCGACGCCCTGGCCGCGCAGGTGGGCGGCATCGGCATCGCCCCCGGCGGGAACATCAACTACGTCACCGGCCACGCCGTGTTCGAGGCCACGCACGGGACCGCGCCCAAGTACGCCGGCCAGGACAAGGTGAACCCCGGCTCCGTCATCCTCTCCGGCGAGATGATGTTTCGGCACCTCGGCTGGAACGAGGCCGCGGATCGGATCATCTCCGGCCTGGAGAAGGCCATCGCCAGCAAGGTCGTGACCTACGACTTCGCCCGGCTGATGGACGGGGCGAAAGAGGTCAAGTGCTCCGAGTTCGGCGACGCAGTCGTCAGGAACATGTGACCATGAAAATCCTGGTGACAGGTGGCGCGGGCTTCATCGGGTCCCACATCGCAGACGCCTGCATCGCGGCGGGCCACGAGGTCGTCGTCCTGGACGACCTGTCGCGGGGCGACCGGCGCAACCTCCCCCCGAAGGCCCGGTTCTACGAGATCGACGCCTGTGACCCGAAGGTGCGAGACATCTTCCTGAGCGAGCGGCCCGACATCCTGAACCACCACGCCGCGCAGATCAGCGTGTCCGACTCCGTCCGGGACCCGATGCGCGACGCGCAGATCAACGTCCTGGGGACGATCAACCTCCTCGAGGCCGCCGTCGCCGCCGGGACGCGCAAGGTCATCTTCGCCTCCACGGGCGGGGCGATGTACGGAGAGATCGAAGGCGCGCCGGCCGGCGAGGACTCCCCGCGACTGCCGATCTCCCCCTACGCCGTGTCCAAGATCTCCGCGGAGTTCTACCTCGGCTACTACCGCCGGCAGCACGGCCTTCGCTACACGGCCCTCCGCTACGCCAACGTCTACGGCCCCCGGCAGAGCCCCCACGGGGAGGCGGGCGCGGTGGCCATCTTCTCCACGGCGGCGCTGTCCGGCAAAGCGCCCCGCCTCTTCGCGGCCCGGCAGGTGGGGGACTCCGGCGGCATTCGAGACTACGTCTACGTGGGCGACGTCGTGCGGGCGAACACGACCGCCCTGGAGCGAGGGGACGACGACGTCTTCAACATCGCCACGGCCGCCGGGACGGCCACCGCGGACCTCTACCGTCAGGTGGCCACGGCCGTCGAGTTTAAGGACCCGCCGGAGTTTGCCCCGCCCCGTCCGGGCGACCTCCTCCGGAGCGTGATCTCTTATCAAAAGGCGGAGCGCGTCCTCGGCTGGCGGCCGGAGACGAGCCTTCAAGAAGGGGTTCGGAAGACGGTGGAGTACTTCCGTGAGACGGCAAACGTGAAACGTGAGACCTCACCCACCCCCTAATCCCCTCCCTCTCCCAGTGGGAGAGGGAGGGGGCATCAAGTGTCTTTCCCCTTGCTATGGGGGAGGGTGAGGTCCGTCTGCCGTCTGCCGTCTGCCGTCTGCCATTTCATATTTTTCCCATGTCACCCAAACATCAAGAATACCAGACAAAGCTTCTGGAGATCGGCGAGGCCCTGGGCTACGAGAGCCGGCGGAGCTTCCGCAAGAGCGCCATGGGGGACGCGGTCTGGCTGGAGCGCACGAGCGCCAAGTACGCCCGCACCCTGCTCCCCGTCGCCGCCTTCAAGGTCCTCTGCTTCGAGACCGGCAAGGAGATCAGGGAGGCCCTGATGACCCTCCAGGTGATCTCCCCGGCCCTCGGCGTGCTCGTGGTGGTCGAGGAGGAGTACGCCCGCCGGGCGCAGGAGCTGAAGAAGTACGACGCGGAGACCTACCCCCAGCACATCCGCCGCCTGACCGAGCGCATCAGGCGGGGCGTGGAGTTGACCTTTCGGGTGGAGGTCTGGGGCCAGGCCGACGTGGACCGCCTGCATCGCGAGTACGTGGAGGAGATGCTGCCCCTGAAGCAGCCGAAGGTGAGAAGAAAGAGAAGGAAGAAGGGTTAGGAGCCTTTCATGTCATCCAAGATCAAGTTCGTCTTCCTCGGCGCGGCGCACCCTCACACGCGGGGGTACCTGCGCACCCTGGAGCTGTTGGACGAGGTGGAGTCCGTCATCCTGTGGGACGAGAGCCGGGAGGCCCTCGAACAGGTCCGGCAGGATCGGGGCGCCAAGATCGAGGCCGTCACCACGAGCCTGGACGAGACCCTCGCTCGAAAGGACGCCGCCTTTGCGCTCGTGGCCCTGCGGAACGATCAGACCCCGGACGCCATCGTCCGGGCGGCGGGCGCCGGCAAGCACATCCTGACCGAGAAGCCCGTCGGCCTGAACGCGTCGGAGGTGTCCCGCGCCCTCGACGCCGTGGCAAAGGCCGGCGTGACCCTGAGCGTCTGCTATCAGAACCGCTACAACCCCGTCTCGCAGGACATCAGACGGCTTGTCCGGGAAGGCGCCCTGGGCCGCGTGATGGCCGTGGAGCTGCGCCTGATCACCTCCCAGGTGAAATTCCGAAACCCCCGCCACTGGCTGTTCGACAAAAAGCTGGCCGGCGGAGGCATGCTCTCCTGGCTCGGCTGCCACTACCTGGACCTGATCCGCTACCTGCTCGACGACGAGATCGCCGCCGTGTCCGCCCTGACCGACACCCTCAGCGGCGAGGCCATCGACGTGGAGGACGTGGCCTGCCTCTCCCTCCGGTTCGGCAGGGGCGCGCTCGGCACCCTCCAGTGCGGCTACATGCTCCCGGTCAGCCGGAGCGGCTACACCGGCGCGACCTACGACAGCTTCATCGGCATCCGGGGGACCCTGGGCCGGCTCATGTGGCGCCCCTTCGAGCGGGAGGCCACCGGCCTTCACATCGAGAGCGTGGCCCCCGGCTGGGAGGCCGCGCCGGGCCGGGTGATCCAGTACGACTTTGGGAAATCCGACGCCTACGGCGGGGCCTTCGGCCTGGAGTTCGTGCGGGACTTCATCCGCGCCGCGCAGACAGGCGGCGCGCCCCCCGCCACCGGCCAGGACGCCCTGCGCGTGATGCAGGTGATCGACGCGGCCTACGAGTCGAATCGGACCGGGCGGCGCGTGGAGATCAAATCATGAACGGTCCCCTTATCCGCCGCATCGTCATTCCTTCGCAACCCCACATTCTCATCGACCGCACGCCCTTCGAGGAGATCGAGCGCCGGTTCCGGGACGGCGACGAGGAGACCGTCCAGAGGGTTCAGGCGACCCTGACTGCAGCGGATCGCTACGTCGCAAAGGGCGAGGGCTGGGCATTTGATCTGGTCTCCACCGTGGAGCCGCGCGGCATCTACACCTGCGCCTGCCCCATCCACCCCTTTCAGGTCCGCTACTACAGCACCTTCCGCTGGACCATCGACGACCCCTGGCGCCTCGGCTGCCCCCTCTGCGAGCAGGAGGGCCGGAAGCACCCCTTCTACCCGAACCCCCGCTACCCCGACGACGGCGACGGCTGCCGGCCCGCGGACGAAGTCTGGCGCGAGGACCACACCCCCGCCTGGAGCAGGGCCCACCGGGGCATCCCCTGCGACCGATGGGACGGGGAGGCGCACGGCTACATGGAGCCTACGGACGCCTTCTACTTCACCGGCCTCTGCGTCTCCAACATCTTCACGGCCCTCTGCTACGACATCATTCCGAAGCTCGGGGTCGCCTACCACTGCGCCATGCGGCTGGAGGCGGACGCCGTCGGAAAGGCCAGCGCCTACGCCCGCCAGGCCAGGCGCCTGCTCGTGGCGCTCTCCCGCGCCTTTCTGGGGGACCCCTACCTGAGCGCCATTCTGGACATCTCCCAGGAGACCCTGCGGGACCGCCTCTCCGAGTTCTACGGGACCCGGCGCATCGGGCGCTACCCCGGCTACCGCCTCATCACCATCGACGACTGCATCGATAATGGCGCGGACCGGCCCCTGAGCGCCTCGAAGTATCGTGCCCTGGCCAACCGCTTCCCCGGAACCTGGAACGCCAAGGCCTCCTGCGCCGAGGGCCTCCTGTCCGCTTACTGCCTCGTGGCGGAGGCCTTCACCGAGGCCGAGGTCGAGGCGGGCCTTCGGGACATCGCCGAGCGCATCGTCACCTCCTCCGACGGCGACGAGGAGCGGCTGAGGCGGCGTAACAGGGACCTCCTCCTCAAGCGCGGCATCGTGGAGCACACCCTCCACCCCTACCACCTCGTCACCGGCGCGGACAACCTCTCCTCCTCCACGCAGCACCCCCGCCTGGACCTGGCCCTGATGCTGGGCAACGACGAGCTGGTCGAGACCGTGGCCAGGGACATCGTCTATTTCTTCCGGAACTTCTTCACCGGCGACGGCCTGGGGCGGGAGGGCGCGCCCTCCTACACCGCCTCCTCCTTCGGCGTCCTGAACGTCGCCGCCCGACTTCAGGGCCTGTCCGGTGCATTCGACCGGAAGGCCCCCCACGTCGATCCTGCGACCGGAGCCCTCGACCTCCTGGGCATGCCCCTCATCCGGGAGACCCTGTCCAAGTCCCTTCGGTGCGCCTTCCCGGACGGCCGCCTGATCCCCTGGGAGGACTCGCTCGTCTACGCCGAGCTGCCGGTCGGCCTGTTCGACCTGATCGACCGGCTCGGCAACGGCCTCCCGGCCTCCTGCGCCGGGCGCCTCCGCAGGAGCGGAGACGGGAAACTGGAGCTCATCCGTCCGCTGACGCTGAAGCCCTCCCTCCTCCACGAGAACCGGAAGGGCCTCCTGCGCAGCGGCGCGGGCGGGGACCATCGGATCGTCTCCCTCGACTACACGGAGCGCGTGAGCCACTACCACCTCGCCCCCCTCAACCTCCTCCTCTACGCCAAGGGGCACGAGCTGGCCACGGACCTCGGCTACATGGGGTCCGTCCACTACATGACCACCCGGTGGATCAGGACCTATCCGGCGCACAACACCCTGGTCCTGCGCGATGCGAAGGGGGACCCTGCGGTCACCGGACAGCTTCGCGGAGACCTCCGCAAATTCTTCAAGGTCCTCCCCGGCCTTCAGGCGATGGACGCGGCGGAGCTCGACCCCGCCGAACTGGCGCACGTGCGCGGGGAGCGCCCGGTCTACGGCCGCGCCGTCGCCCTGGTCGACGTGGACGAGAAGGACGCCTACGTCCTGGACGTCTTCCGGGCCCGGGGCGGCGCCTGCCAGGACCTCTTCTTTCACGCCGCCGGCCGGAAGTTCGAGGTCAGGGGCATCGACCTGCTCCCCCACGCGGACCCGGACGCGGACCTCTACGCCTACAGCGGATTCGCGTTCGAGTGCGGGGACGGCCACGGCGAGAAGAACGTCAACGGCCTCCAGGTCGGGGCCTCCTCCGGCCCCTGGACCGCCACCTGGGGAGAGGTGGCCGAGTGGCCGTCGAAGGACGCGGAGCCGGAGATCGACCCCCACGCCTTCCTCCGCTGGCACCTGCTGGACGCCCCCGGCTCCGAGGTGATCGCCGGGTCCGCCCCGGCGCAGCGCTGGCTGGACAACCGGGACCTCGGCGAGCGGATGACCCTCGTCTGCGTCCGCCGGCGCAGGACCGACCAGCTTCAGATCTACGTCTCCGTCCTGGAGCCCTACCGCGGCCGGCCCTTCATCCGGCGCGTGGAGCAGATGCGCGTCTCTCCTGACCTGGAGTCCGCCGTGGCCCTCAAGGTCGTCCTCCCCGACCGGACCGACTACCTCCTGAGCGCCTACCAGGGCGACCCGCCCGTCGAGATGCGCGTCGAGGACGACGGACACATCATCTCCACCGACGGGGAGCTGACCCTGGCCTCCTTCGGGCCGCAGGGCCTCCGCTTCCTCGCCGTGATCGCCGGGACCCACGCGGCAGCCGACGGGGAGTCGGTCCTCGGCGCCCCCTCCCGGACAGGCCGACTGCTCGACTTCGACGACATCGAGAAGACCCTCATCATCGAGTCCGAGGACCCCATCCCGGCCGGCGACCGGCTGCGCGGAGAGGTGATCCAGGTCCTCCACCGGGAGGAGCGGTCCAGCTTCACGATAGACGCCGTGCGGGACGCCGGGGAGAGACGCTATGAGATCGCCCTGGCCGACACCCCGCACCTGGTCATGAACGTCCTCAAAGTGGTGGGCGTGGAGGAGGACGGCGTCTACGTGGAGCCCCCCCCCGTCCTGCCCGTGAAACCGGGCGACCTGGTCATCTACAAGGTCCTGCGAGATGGGTCCCTGAGCTACCTGGCCCACTGGCGGGGCGCGTCCTCCGGGGACGTGAACGACGAGTGGGGCTGCCGCGTCCGTGTCCGCCACCGGATCGCCCTGAAGGGCGTGGAGCCGGTGTCCGAGGGCGACGAGATCGCGCTGTCGTTCCTCGACCCGGGGAGAGATAGATTCCTGCTGACCGGCTCGGGGTACAAGACGTTTTAAAGGCCGCGCCGTCCCGACTTTCAGACCCCTCTCCCCTTTCCCCCCTCCCCCGAGGGGAGAGGGGGAAAAGGCATGTCTAAACGATAAGGGCGCGACGCAGAAGGGCTAACCACTGGGGTTCAGGAGAGGCAGTAAGCCGCAATGGAAACCTCTGGACGATCCGTCTTCTGGAGCAATGCCCTTGCGTCGCGCCCAGCCCCTCCGGCGCTTGAGGCGCGCCCTTCTTTTGTGCCACTTTTCTTCTAAAGAAAAGTGGCAAAACCGGACGCTGAGACAGATGCTGTTCCGTCACTGAACTCCGCCCTACCTCACAAACCCAACGGGAGATCACTTATCATGTACCGCGTCGGCATCGTCGGCCTCACAGGCATCGCCGCAGCCGCACCCAGGAAGGCCGAAGGCCCGCTCGCAAGCCCCATGCCGGGGTCCCACGCCGCCGCCTTCGCCGCCTTGCCGCAGACGCAGGTCGTCGCCGTCTGCGAGCTGAAGCCCGATCTCATGGACCAGTTCGCGTCCCGGTGGGGAGGCGTCTGGCCGGAGGTCCGTCGCCACGCGGACTTCCGGGAGATGCTCGCGAAGGAGCGCCTGGACATCCTGACCGTGGCCACCTCGGACCACCGGCACGCCGACATCGTCGTGGCCGCGGCCGAGGCGGGCGTCCGGGGCATCTTCTGCGAGAAGCCCCTGGCCACCTCCCTCAGCGACGCGGACCGGATGCTCGCCGCTGTTGAGAAACACGGCGCAAAGATGCTCGTGGACCACACCCGGCGCTGGAACCCCCTCTACCACGAGGCCCGTCGCCTTATCCGTGAGAGCGCCATCGGAAAGCTGTCCCGGATCGTCGCCACCCTCGGCGGCCCCCGCTCGATGGTCTTCCGCAACGGCACGCACCTGATCGACACAATCTGCTTCTTCGCGGAGTCAGATCCCGCCTGGGTCTTCGCGGAGCTGGACGACGAGTTTCGCGACTACGGCCCGGCCTACGCGGGAGACGGGGGACGCAACCCGGCGACCGACCCCGGTGTGTCGGGCCACATCCACTTCCAGAACGGCGTTCGGGCCTTCTACAATGGCTCCAAAAACACCCCCCCGGAGTTCTCGCTGGACCTGGTCGGAGAGACGGGAAAGGTCTCCGTCAATGACGCCGGGGGGGCACTGTGGAGTGCAGCACAGGGACGAGGCCTGATGGGTCAGCCCATCCGCATCCCGGCCTACCGGAGCGCGGGCATCCTGGCCGGGATCGAGGAGTTGATCCACCTCATGGAGCACGGAGGCGCGCCGTCGTCCTCGGGCCGGGACGGCCGCCGCGTCGTGGAGATCATCCTGGCCATGCTCGCCTCGCAGCATCGCGGAAACGTGAGGGTAGATTTACCGCTATGAATGAAACAAAAAAAATCACGGGCATCCTGCCCGCGCTGTTGACCCCGTTCGACCGGAACGGAGAGATCGACCTGAAGACCGCCGTGAAGATCGTCCGCCGGGCGCTGGACGCGGGGTGCAGCGGGTTTTTCGTGGGCGGGTCGAGCGGAGAGGGTCTGCTGTTGAACTCAGACGAGCGCAGGCGATTGGCCGAGGGGGTCGTGAAGGAAGTGGCCGGATCTGCCGCCGTGATCGTCCACGTGGGCGCGCCCTCCACGGATGAGGCCGCGGACCTGGCCCGGCACGCGCAGCGGATCGGGGCGGACGCCGTGAGCTCCATCCCCCCCATCTATTATCGCGTGGGCCTTCAGGGGATGGTCGATCACTACCGGCTCATTGGCGAGGCATCCGATCTGCCGCTCCACGTCTACTACTTTCCGGGGGCCACGGGGGTGAGCGTGGAGGCGCGGGACTTTGCCGAGCGCCTCTCCGGAATCCCGACGCTGCGGGGGTTGAAGTTCACCGACTACAACCTGTTCCTCATGCGCCAGATTCAGGAGGCCTTCGGCGGGAGATTGAACGTCCTGTCCGGCCCGGACGAGGTGTTCGTCGCAGCCCGGATCATGGGCGCGGACGGGGCCATCGGGACCACCTACAACCTGATCCCGCAGGTCTTCGTGGCAGCAGACCGGGCGTTTCGCGCCGGGGACCTGACGACGGCCCAGGACCTCCAGTTCAGGGCGAACCGGGCCATCGCGGCGATGATCCGGCACGGCGGCCTCCCGGCCTTCAAGGCTGCGATGGGATTCCTGGGGATCGACTGCGGCGCGTCGCGCCGTCCCCTCGTGCCCCTGAGTGAGGCCGCCAGGGCCTTGCTCAGGAAGGAACTGGAGGAACTCGGGTTCTTCGATTGGTAGCGCGTATGGAAATCCTGATCGGCACGTCGGGATGGACCTTCAAGGACTGGATCGGCGCCTTCTACCCGGCGGATGCGCAGAGCCACGCCCTGCTCGGCCTCTACTCCCGTCACTTCCGGACCGTGGAGGTCGATTCGACGTTCTACGGCACGCCCCGGGCGTCTGCCGTGGAGGCCTGGCGACAAAAGACCCCGGAGGAGTTCGTCTTCTCGCTCAAGGTCCCGCGCGAGATCACGCACGACGCCCTGCTGAAGGACCGGGGGCCGCAGATGGAGGAGTTTGTGGACCGCGTCCGCCCGCTCGGCCCCAGGCTGGGCTGCGTCCTCATCCAGTTGCCCCCCTACTTCACCGGCAGGCACTTTGGCCACCTCGTCGGGTTCATCGAGGCCCTTCCGGGCGACCTCGACTTTGCCGTGGAGTTCCGCCACAAGGACCTGTTTCGGGACGAGACCTACGACCTGCTCAGGTCGCGCCGCGTGGCGATGGTCCACACCCACCGGGCGAAGCGGACCCTGTTGACCGCCGACTTCCACTACGTCCGCTGGCTGGGCAACCGGGCCGAGCCGATGCCCGACTTCTCCCGCGAACACCGGAGCCGGGAGGAGGACCACGCCCGATGGGTGGCGCTCTTCCGCGACCTCCCGCCGGACCTCCGCCGGGTCTACGGCTACTTCAACAACCACTACACCGGCCACTCCCCCTCGGCAGCGAAGGCATTCTCAAAGCTGCTTGCGCAGCCCTCCTCGCCCCCGCTCACTTCATGATCTCCTCCAGCGGCCCCGCCCCCTCCGGCAGCGGCACGCCCGCCCGATCCCGCGTCAGCGCCGACTGATAAATGGCGTGCACGATCTCGAACCCCCTCAGCGACGCCCGCCCGTTGTTCCGGTGCTCCCCGCCCCGCGTCATCACGTCATATAATTCCGCGTAGAACTGGATCGTGGCCCGGTCCCACCCGTCCTGCCCCAGCGCCAGCGTCTGCCACCCCCCGCCCTTCGCGTTCATCAGCCTGCAATGATGCCCCACCACGGCGTCCACCATCCCCTCCGTGCCGAGGACCTGCGTCCGCTTCTGCAGCCAGGTCACCTCCTCCAGCCCCACGGCCCGCTGGAACCTCCGCCCGCACTCCAGGACCGCCCGCACCCCGTTCTTGAACGCCACGTAGCCCACCACGAACGCCGGCGCCGGATGCACCGTCCCCCGCCCCTCCTCCACGTCCGTCACCTGCCCCATGACCCAGTCCACATCCGGGTCCCCGGCCAGCCAGAGGACCATGTCCACCATGTGCGGCCCCTGCTCCATCAGGTGCCCGAAGGAACTCGCCCGGATGTAATACGGCCTCCCGATCAGCCCCCGCCGGATCGCGTCCCGCGCCGCCACGAACTCGTCCGAGAACCGCATCTGGTGGCAGACGGCCAGGATCGCGCCCTTCTCCTGCGCCTTCCGCGCCATCTCCCTCGCCTCGTCCACCGTGCGCGCCATCGGCTTCTCCAGCACGATCCCCCTCACCCCCGCGTCCAGGGCCGCCATCGTCAGCCCGTAGCGCGCGTGCTCCCGCGTGCAGATCGCCGCCACGTCCGGGCGCTCCTTCTGAATCAGCTCCACCCCGTCCGCGTACGTCTTCCGGTCATACCGCTTCCGGAACCGCGCCAGCCGCTCCCCGTCCATGTCCGCCCCCGCCACGACCTCCAGCCCCTCGTGCGCATCCACCGCCTCCATGTGGCCGTAGCTCCGCCCCCCGCACCCCACGATCCCCACCCTCAGCTTCGTCATAGTCGTTCTCCTGAATGGTTTTAGTCAAAGAAATCCTTATCCCCCTCCGGCAGATGCGGCCTGGCCGCCTCCGCGTTGATCTCCACGCCCAGCCCCGGCCTGTCCCAGACCTCGATGAACCCCTCCTTCACCACGGGATCAGGCAGCCCCTCCACGATGTCGTACCACCACTCCGGCCTCCCCACCGGGTACTCGAAGGCGATGTAGTTCTGCGGGAGCGTGGCCGACACCTGGACCAGGGCCGCCAGGCCGATCAGCCCGTCCAGCAGCCCGTGCGGCGCGATCAGAATGCCGTGCAGGTCCGCATACTCCGCCACCCACTTCAGCTCCGCCAGGCCCCCGACGTCGCAGGGGTCCGGCCCGATGATGCGCACCGCCTTCTGCTCGATCAGGTCCTTGAAGTTCTGCCGGAGATAGACCTGCTCCCCCGTGTGAATGGGCGTCGACGTGCCCCTCGTGACCTCCCGGTAGACGTCGGCCAGCACGTAGGGCACGTAGTCCCCTGTGATCATGTCCTCCAGCCACATCACATTCAGCGACTCCAGCGCCCTCGCCAGCCGGATCGCGTCCGGGACCATCCACCCCGGCCCGCAGTCCAGCGCCAGACCCACCTCGTCCCCCAGCACCCCCTTCATGGCCTCCACGCACGCGAGGATGTGCTTCATCCCCCGCTCCGTCAGCAGGCCCCGGTTGGGGTGCGGCGACCCCTTCTGGACCTCCCCGTAGAAGAAGCCGGGGACCTGGCCCGCCATCCCGCCGTGGAAGCTGATCCCCTGCTTGATGATCGTGAACCCCTCCCTGGCCGCCTTCATTTTCTGCATGCCGTCCGCGTAGTCCTCCGGCGTAAACCCCGCCATCGGGAACCGCACCCCCCCGTTGTAGACCCGCACCCGGTCGCGCACCTTCCCCCCCAGCAGCTTGTAGACCGGCACGCCCGCCGCCTTGCCCGCGATGTCCCAGAGCGCCATCTCGATCGCGCTGACCGCGCTCCCCCAGGGCTTGAAGCTCCCCAGCCGGCGGATCTTGAGCATCACCCGCTCCACGTCCGTGGGGTCCTCGCCCAGGATGTACGGCCTGTAGAACAGGACGTGCGGCTTGAGGTAGGGCTTGGAGGACTCCACCTCCCCGAACCCATTGATCCCCTCGTCCGTCGCGACCCGCACCACCGGGTTCTGCCCCAGGACCGTGCACTTCAGATCCGTGATCTTCATCAGGAATCCCTCCACGCCTGTCCAAGCGTCTCTCAGCCCCGCTCGGACGGAATGCCCACCTTCACCGGAATCACCGGCAGGACCCGCTGAAGGTCCGACGGCCGGATCTCGACCTGAAGCCCCCGCCTCCCCCCGTTGATGTACAGGCGCTCCAGGCCCAGCACCGTCTCCTCCACGTAGACCGGCAGCGCCGTCCTCGTCCCGAACGGACTGACGCCCCCCGGAACGTAGCCCGTGAACCTCTCCACGTCCGCCTCGCTCGTCGGCGACACCGACTTCACCCCCAGGACCCGCGCCATCTGCTTCGTGGACACCTCACAGTCCCCGTGCATCAGGACGAGCAGGACCTGCCGCTCCCCCTCCTTTCTGGCCTCCATGACGAGCGTCTTCACGACCGCGTGCAGCGGCGCCTGGAGCACCGCCGCCGCGTGCCGCGCCCCGCCCTTGGGCAGGTAGGCATACAGGTGAGGCCTGAACTCCACCCCCGCCGCCCGCAGCGCCCGCACCGCCGGCGTCACGGGGATCTCCGGCTCTTTCTGAGTCATGTCCTCTTCCGCGCACAAAATTTATTCCTGGTGCAAACCCATCCCGCTGACCTTGAAGCCCCCTCCGCCTGGGCCCGCACAGTCGATCGAGATGTCCACCAGAGAGACATCGTGCGGAACCGCGACCGTCCCCCGGTGGGAGGTCCACGCTGGGCCCTCGTCCCGAAACGCGAGCATCTCGGCCTTTCCGACCTCGGAGAACGTGAACGTCACGGCCACCTCCCCGCGCCCTCGGGTCCAGATCGTGAACGCATTGACCCCCTTCTCCAGCCCCCCCAGCCTCGCCACCCGGCAGACAGACCCTGCCTTTTCGACCACCAGGGCGACGCCGCCCCCCTCCGGCGCGCCGTCCCCCCGGTCGAGCCTCGCCTCTGAAATGTCGTACCCGTCCGGGATGCCGTCTCCATCCCGGTCCACGTCCAGCCCTGGAAACACATTGACCCCGGGGTCCTGCCTCGCGTCATACAGGATCCGCGACCACTCCGCCTGCGTCCGGACCGGAATCCCCGTCTCCCGGCACCAGGACAGGAGCCCATCCACCCGCCTCAGGTAGCCCTCCCAGCCGTCCGGCATCACCCGCTCCCAGAAGTGACTGTGCCCGAACAGGACAAAATGCCGGGCCACCCCGTCCGCGATCCGCTTCTGATTCCAGGCCAGGTCCTTCCCCTCGTCGTTGAAGTCCCCCCACATCATGCCGAAGCGCTTGTCCCCGGCGGGATCGTACTCGTTGTGACACTTCAGCGCCCGGTTCGGGTAGGTCGCCGCCGACACGTAGCCGTACAGGTCCCCGTAGCACGCCCGGACCTCCTCCCGGTGGAAGTCCGAGCACCCCCCGGAGCCCGGCTGGATCCACGTGACCGGACGCCGGAGGCCCAGCCCCTCCGCCAGCCGCAGCGACGCCTCCGTTAGCCGCCTCCGCCCCTCCAGCGTGATGTCCACGTCGGACTTGCTCAGCCTGTAGTAGACCGCGTCCCGGCGCTCGCCCAGGTCCACGTTGTCCTCGTTCCAGAAGCTGCGCAACTCCAGAAAGGCGTCCTCCCCCTCCCCCTTCTGCTCGAACATGTAAACCTTATCCAAATCCGGCAGGTACACGGCCGTGAACCGGTTCCGGTTGGTCTCGCTCAGGTCGCCCGGCGTCCGGCTCGTCATCCGCTTCCCCGAGATGTCCCCCCGGCCCCCGGCCAGCCCTGCGGGGGCGACCTTCTCGTAGGTCAGGTACACGCGGCCTTCATCCACGTGGTCCACCCCCGGCCTCGCGCGCCAGGCGTCCGGGTCGTCCCCCTCCGGCAGGGGGAACTTGTCCACGCTGTGGACCGGCGTGTGGTCCATGACCTCGTGCCCCTGCGCCTCCAGCGTCTTGACCAGCTTGATGTACTCCTCGTTGCCGGCCATCCGCCCGTAGTTCAGCGCCGCGCAGAATTTGAACCCGTGCCGGTTGAAGACCTCCGCAAACGCGGTCCACTTCTGAATCGGCTGGTTGTCGTCCACCCGGAAGCAGACCCCGCCCTGTTTGTCTGTGATCGTGTCCATCACTTCGTCTCCATCTTCTTGTTTTTCAGCGTGAGGGCTGCAAGGCGCGCCCGGTCGTCTTCGACCAGCGCCTTGAGTTGCTCCGCC
>Ga0114945_10001143_pt1 | contig 16663 bp, 15 predicted proteins | sample OV2TP3_FD_87194 | JGI IMG/M metagenome (GOLD analysis project Ga0114945, IMG submission 87194) | Hot spring microbial communities from Beatty, Nevada to study Microbial Dark Matter (Phase II) - OV2 TP3 | ecosystem: Environmental > Aquatic > Thermal springs > Hot (42-90C) | place: USA: Beatty... | reverse complement strand
TACATGCGAAAAAAAGGCTTGTTGGAGGATACTTACAAGCAGAAAGTTCTTGATCAATCACAGCAAATAATTGAAAAAGCAGTCACAGAATTTGAAAAAATTCAGAGTCCAGATCCTAAAGATATGTTCAAGTACGTTTATGCTGAGATGACGCAACAGCAAAAGGAAGAGATGGAGGATATTTTAGGTAATTGAAAATGTTTTATCTCAACGTCAAGCAAAGGAGTCGACTGTTAAGAATAATTGAAGAGCTTGGTGCTACTCCGAATCAGATTGCCGCTGCTCTAAATTCAGCAGACAAATTTGAATGGAGTGTTCTCAACGGCAGAGCACAAATAAGTAGCCATGATGCTCACAGGATTTGTGACCAGTTTGGAATTAATTATGGTTACGTATCAAATGGAACCGGACCAACTTATGTGAGAGAAAATGAACCTGTGATAAGAGTAGGATAATATGCCAGTCTCAACAATAGTCCAAGCAGTAACAATGGCGTTAAGGCAGGAATTGGCTAGAGACAAGTCTGTTATGGTATTGGGCGAAGATGTTGGATTAAACGGAGGTGTTTTTAGAGCAACTGATGGCTTGCAAAAAGAATTCGGACCAGATAGAGTCGTTGATACTCCATTAGCAGAGCTTGGCATTATAGGAGCTTCTATTGGATTGGCTGTTAATGGAATGAAGCCAATTGCTGAAATTCAGTTTAGCGGATTTATGTATGCTGGCTTTGATCAATTGCTTAGCCATGCTGCAAGGATAAGAAGCAGGAGCAGAGGCAGATTTACATGTCCATTGGTTGTAAGAGCTCCTTACGGCACTGGGATAAAAGCATTGGAATTGCATTGCGAATCAGGAGAAGCATTGTTTTCCCATATTGCAGGACTAAAAATGGTTGTACCTTCCAATCCATACGACACAAAAGGATTGTTAGCTGCTGCAATAAGAGATCCTGATCCTGTTATATTCTACGAACCAATGAGGATTTATAGGGCAATCAAACAAGATATCCCTGAAAAAGAGTATACCGTTCCTCTTGGAAAGGCAAATGTCCTGCAGCAAGGGGATGATTTGACATTAATTGCATGGGGCGCAATGGTAAAGACATGCCAAGATGTAATCGAAAAATTGAATAATAAATATAGCGTTGAGTTGATTGACTTAAGAACCATAAATCCTTATGATTCAGAGACTGTAATAAACTCTGTCAAAAAAACAGGTAGATGTGTTATAGCGCATGAAGCTCCAAAGACAGCAGGATTTGGTGCAGAATTGATTGCGTCAATAAATGAAAAAGCATTGTTAAGTTTAGAAGCTCCTGTTATGAGAGTCACTGGCCCAGATGTTCCAATTCCATTCGCGAAATTAGAAAGTTATTATTTGCCTGATGTGAATAGGATTATTAAAGGAATTGAGAAGGTAATGAGTTTTTGAAAAGGTTAAATATTTAATTTAGTAACAAATAATTTCAATCCGTCCCTTCGGGACATTAGATACACTCGGCGAAATTTTTCCTGCCAAGAAAATTTCGCCTCGGATTATTGCAATAAAATTATAAAAAATAATGATATAAATAGGCGAGGCGTTCCGATGTGGTAATCGGAGGAACGCCGAGCACTAAATATTGCGAGCGTCTGAAAGACGCGAACGAATTGAAACATTAATTAAAAATTATAAAATTCCCAATAAAATGCCTTACGAATTCAAGTTTCCGGATGTTGGAGAAGGAATACATGAAGGAGAAATAGTTAAATGGTTTGTTAAGGAAGGAGAGAAAGTAAAAGCTGATGAGCCATTAGGTGAAATTGAAACAGACAAGGCAATTGTTGAAATGCCCTCTCCTAAATCAGGCAAGATTCTAAAGTTGCATGTTCCTGCTGGCGGCATAATTCACGTAGGAGAAACAATGGTTACGATTCTTGAAGAGCATGAAACAGAGGCAGATGCTAAGAAACATTTTGAAGCAAAAAGAGAAGAAAAATCGGGTGTGCCTTATACTGGCTCTGTTGTCGGATTTTTAGAAGAAGCAAAAGATGTAAAACCAATTATATCATCTGCAACTTCGGGAGGTGAAGGGGGCGGCGGGTTGGGAACAGTACAGGCAACTCCCGCTGTCAGAAATCTTGCCAAACAGTTAAACGTTGATTTAAACATCATAAAAGGAACTGGACCAGGAGGCAGAATAACAATAGACGATGTGCAGAAAGCTTCTGTAACTACGAAAAAAGAATCAGCTCCTGCTGGAATCAAAGTGACTAGAAAATATGATTTCTTTGGCTATGTTGACAGAGTTCCTTTGCATGGTGTTAAGAAAATAGTAGCCAGCAAAATGACAGAATCAATTTTTACAGCACCGCAGCTTACAAATATGCACGAAGCAGATGTCACAGATGTATCAGATTTGAGGGAAAAGGAAAAAGCAGCTTATGAAAAGGAAGGGATAAAATTGACTTTGATGCCTTATATCGTCAAAGCTGTTGCTGTAACTTTAATGAAACATCCTTATCTAAACGCTTCTCTTGAAGGAGAAGAAATTGTTTTGAAAAAATACTACAATATTGGAGTTGCTGTCGATACTGAAGAAGGATTGTTTGTACCTGTTGCTAAGGGAGCACAAGACAAGGATATCAAAACAATTGCAAAAGAAATTGAAAAATTAGCCAATGATGTCAAAACAAGAAAAGTAAATGTTATGGATTTGAAAGGAAGTTCATTCAGTGTAAGCAATCTTGGCTCTGTTGGAGTTGGATTCTTTACTCCTATCATTAATTATCCTGAAAGCGCAATACTTGGAGTTGGAAGAATGATTGAAAAGCCAGTTGCAAGAAACGGAAAAGTTGAAGTAAGAAAAATATTGCCTTTATCTGTAACTTATGACCACAGGATTGTCGACGGAGCGCAGGCGGCAAGGTTTGCTTTGGAATTGATAGAAAGGATTGAGAAAATGAACTTTGAGGCTCCGAAGCAGGAAGGGCATTAAGTTTTTAATAAATATTCAAATTTTATCAGACCGCTTCCAGGTACTATTTTTTCCACTGGGGTATCCTGTTCTGCAGCTAATTCGTTAATCTGCTGCGGTGTCAATGCGGCTGAGACAAACCAAGGACAATTACCCACAATTTTTGATTCAATTCCCTTTTCAGCCAAATAAGCCACCAATATATCGCGCTGAACGACATAGCTTTTATGCGAGATTCTTATTCTTTCGCTAACAGAGACGGAGCTTATTCTGGCAGCAAGCCCTTCAGCTTCTTTCACGGTAAGAATGACATCCAGAGCATGATTTCCTTGTGCTTCAGCAGGCACTTTGCTTAGCTGATCCGACAGGATTTGCTGATTTTGTACTGATTGCGAAGTATCCTTTCCCACAAAATAACGAATGAACTTTATTTTAAAAAGATTGCGGCTAATTAATTCCCGCTAAGTATGTAACAAGCTCCTTTGTTTTTAAGAATTGTATCCTTTAAATCAAGTGAGTTGTATTTGGCTTGTGCCAGCTTTGCTGTATAATCCAGTTCTTCGCCAGAAAATTTTTGAGCTTTAACGTGCTTATTCTTGATGAAACTGGTTTTCAATGCTTCATAAACTTTATTTTGGTTTATTTTCTTGAACTCTGATATTGATGCAATCTTCTCCCTTGCCAATTTCTCAGAAATTTTCAAGATTTTTGGCATCAATTCAAAATCAATATCGTAAACCAGAGTGCCATGCTGCAGATAAATTTTATTATCGATTAATTTTGCCGCATTTCCGGAAATCTTCTTTCCATGAATCATGATATCATTTTTATTTTCAAGTCTTGATCTTATTCCAATTTCTCTTAATGCATTTATTATCCAACAGCAAATTTCTCCATATGCACTCTTGATACTATTATCAAATATTTTTATGGGCGCAATGACGCTATAAGTAAAATCCCTTTTATCATGATAAACTGCCCTGCCGCCTGTAATTCTTCTCACTACATCAATATTATTTTTTCTACATAATTCCAAATTTATTTCACATTGATTCTGATAAGATCCAATGGAAACAGAATTATTTTTCCACTTGTAGAATCTTATTGTTGGTAGTTGTTCGTTAGCAGCAACACTTTCGCATATGGCTTCATCTATTGCCATATTCATTGCTGCGTTGTAAGTTTCTTGTTCGATTAGGCGCCATTCCATAATACAAGAATAACGACTGGGATTTAAAAATCATTCCATAAATTATGCCAAATCTTTAAAAAGAGGTGCTATTAAACATAAAAAATGGTTTTAATTTTAGAAGCTCAACCCGGTTTACTGCTACAGAGAAGAGAAGAAGCCTCTTCTATGAATCTAGAAGAAAAAGCCGAGTTTTTTGAAAGAAGACTTTTTGATAGGTTTATGTTGCATCCTTATTCCTTAATAGCAGATGCTCGTGTAGTCAATCAACCACTAACTGCTCACGTCGACCATTCTGCGCATCTTCTGACTATAATTGCATTGGAGCATAGTGTGACTGGAGATAGGAGATTAGTAGGTATTGCTAAATCTATTATAGATTCAATAATCGAATTAGATCGTGCAAATGGACTTGATGGCTTCTTGCCTATGACTGCTAGATCTCAGTATGGATCATTAGTTGTTGTTAATAATTGGTCCAGAGCCAACAATTTCACACAGTTATTAGTCGCTTATAATACTGCTTATAGATTATTTGAAGATCCTAAGATCAGAGAAGCAATCAGAAAACATGTGACTTTAATTGCACAATACTATGCAAGAAATGAATTTATTTTAAGAGACAATAACGGCCGGGAATTGCCTTATAGCAATTTAAGCCCTGTATTTTTTAATTCACTAAGTAGTATACTAAAGTTGAAATTGTATCCGGAAAGTGCAGCTTTCCCTTATAATGCCTCAAGAAGGATGGACGCCTTATTGTTGATTGAAACTGGATTAAATATTATTGATAAGCATGAAAATCATGGATTATTTGAATATCTTCAAAAAAAGAGGCGAGAATTTACTGAACAGTATGGCTACTTGAAAAATATCCACAGATTGCATGTTGAGTTGGGTGTGACAGAGTATCCCACACCTTCGACGCATTGGTTGAATTTTTTGATTCTAAATGCGTTGAGGCACTTAAACCCTGCTGAACAGGCCTATGCAACAGCAATCGAATCTTTGTTTAGGGCGCAAGACGGTGCTCAAAACCCATTTTTTGGACTGCTTTATTTTGATGCCGTGCCAAATGTGCATCCTGAAAGAAAAAGAATTATAGAAGATTTAACTCAATATGTACTTTCAACCTTCCCACTAACACTAACAAATGAATATGAAATGCCCAAGCTTGATGGAAGTTATAAAACAAGAGTGAGAAGATTTAAGCTAAAACGCGGAGTGACAGAAGTGGTACCTCCACTACCGGTCCATAGCAGATATTTACGAAATTGCGAATGGAAGGAGAGTGCGTTTCGTTTAATAAATCCAAAAACAGAGCCAATTAAAATGGAATTCAATGGTGCAGATTATCTATCAGCTTATTGGTTACTGCAGAGCGTGAGAAAATCTTAGTCGTTTAATTTAAAGATATCTATATTCTTAAGCCAAAATATTTTCTTGATCCATATCTAATTGATGTACTGATTTGAGGTATACCTTCAAGCTTCATTACTGTCAAAAAATCTGGGTAGTCCTCTGTGTTCAAAATAATCTGGGAACTTAATGAAGACCTTGTCAATAATTCTTCTCTTCTTCTAGCAAATAATCTTACCAGACATTGCATTACTGACTGGGGGGAATTCATGTCTATTAGATCCCTAGGTACAAAAAATCCACCAGGCATATACAATTGATGGGAATCTATTCCTGAAACACCAGGCACCGAATATTTTATTGACCATAATTTGGAAACTATGTCGGCAAATCTAAAAAACCAAGGGCTATTTGCCAATGCATTCTGGGTTTCAATTATTACTTTCGTATTGTATCTAGCTATATTATCTTCACCAGCACCTCCATAAGCCATATTAGCTGGATGTGAAAACAGTACAATACCGCCGTGTCCTAAGGCAGAGTCGATAACAGTTTCCAGATTTCTTTTATCCAATCTACCAGAAAATCCTATTGGTTGTACATCAAAAAATTCCAAGCACTCTTGAGATCTTAAAACAATTACAGATTCGCCTTTAAAATCAAATTTGATGCCAGGCCCATTTCCGAATAAAGTATCATCGTCATAATTGGTAACTGATACAACATCAAAACCCTGACTATGAGCTGCTTGCGCAAATTCGCTTATTCTATCAGGATTAAACATCTTCCTGTCCCAGTCATACCAGCCCTCTTTCTTCGGGAAATGATTGTGAAAACCTATTTTGACATGGCCTGATATTGTGCGTTTTGTAGGATCTTCACCATACGCTTGCAATAATCTTACTTGTTCATCAATATACTCACGTACATGTCGAAGTTGAGCATCATCTGAAAATCTGGCTAATCGTCCTATATCAAAGAAAAACTGCGGCAAAACTCCCTCGGTTAAAATAGAGTGTAATTTCATACGATACCATCCGATATTCTAAGAATTATCGTGACATTATTTTTAAATTTTTCTTCTATGACCTTTCTAGAGTAATAAAAGTTTTTCGAAAATAATAACAACAATCTTTATATAACTCTATCCATTATTGGATTTTTATGATAAATAAAATTGAGAATAATTTTTTGATGTTGATTTTTGTTTCACTTATTGTCGTCTTAATTGGATGCACAACTTCAGTAAATAGTGAATTGACAGAAAAAAAAATAGAAGAAAGGGATCAACATCCTATTTTAAAAAACATAAATCTTCCGAATGCCTTCCAAATAGACATTTTCGCAGATGATTTGGGAGAAAGCTTTAATCTTCCAGGACCAAACAAAGGCGTGAGATTTATGGAATTTTACAATGGTGTCTTATTTGCCAGCATACCTAATGCTGGAGTAATTGTGGCACTGCCTGACAAAAATAAGGACGGAAAAGCAGACGAAGTTATTAGAGTAATAGAAGGTTTAAACAAGCCTCATGGAATTGCCTTTCTTAATGATTATATTTACATTGCAAATGAAGATAGTGTGATCAAAGCAAGGATTAATGAAGATTTCATAGTTGACAAAGCTACAATTGAGTATTTAGTTGATTTGCCCAAAGGCGGCCATTGGACGCGAACTATACGCTTACACAATGGCAGCTTGTACATTAGCGTAGGCTCAAGCTGCAATAATTGCATTGAAGATGATATACGAAGAGGCTCAATACTTAAATGCACCTTAGATGGGAAATGCCAGCCATACGCAAGAGGCATCAGAAATGCTGTTGGATTTACTTTTCATCCTTTGACAAATGAGATTTATGCAACTGAAAACTCAAGAGATTTCTTAGGAGACGACTTGCCGCCTGATGAAATTAATATAATAAAAGCGGATAAGCATTACGGATGGCCGTTTTGTTATGGAAAGAATATAATCGATCCTGATTTTAAAGGTAGCAACTGCAATAACAAAGAGCCTTCTTTTATTGACTTGCAAGCCCATTCTGCTCCTTTGGGATTGACCTTTAATTTTGGCAATAATTTTCCTGTAGAATTTAAAGGAGATTTGTTTGTTGCTTATCATGGCTCATGGAACAGAAAAGTTCCTACTGGCTACAAGATTGTGAGAATTGATATGGGAACTAAACAAGTTCAGGATTTTGCAACAGGATGGTTAACTAAAGATTACAAAGTGCTTGGAAGGCCAGTTGATGTTATCTTTGATAAAGAAGGAATTATGTATGTTTCTGATGATAATGCTGGGATTATTTATAGGATTTGGTATGAGAAATAATAATTAAGCCGCTCGCTGTTCCTTAACTCTCTCATAAAGTTGCACATATTTGCCTACTGAGTTTCTAGGACCATCCCAAGCAAAATCTTCTTTGAGAGCATTCATTACTGCAATTCTCCATCTTTCTTTATTTTGAAATATCTGAAGGGCTTCTCTTAATGCGTTTGTAATATGTTCAGGCGTAGCTTCTCTTATTATTACACCATACCCATTATTTCCATCAAAAGGAACGACTGTATCTTTTAGTCCGCCTACATGAGTAACAATAGGTATTGCTCCATATCTCATTCCTTCTAATTGTACATACCCGCATGGCTCATATCTGGAAGGCATTAGTATGGCATCGCTTCCTGCAAGGATTAAATGCTGGTCTTCTGGTTTTGCAAAATCCAAACTACCAGTAATATTAATTCCCAATTTTCCTGAAAGAAGCTGACGTACTCTGTTTTCTTGTGTTTCTCCAACAACTAATAATTTTAATCCATGCAAACCATTTATGCCTGCTGCAGCACTCAAAACCAAATCAATGCCTTTTTGATCTGCTAACCTGCCCATCATAGTTACCTGCATTTCATCACTTCCTGCAGTTACTTTATATTTTGAATGAAGCACCAGCTTGTTGCGACCTTTACCATAAGCCACTGATTGAATATCATTTGGATCAAACGAGCTGACATATGGATCAATTGCTGGATTCATTAGTTGATGATCAAGGCCATTTAATATGCCTTCAAGACCTTTATCTTGTAATCTCTTTCGAACCCTCGGATCAACATTCATTCCCGCTAATAGTTCTTGGGCATAGCTTTCGCTGACTGTAGTAACTGCATCTGAAAAAAATACTCCCATTTCCAACAGGCTTGCAAACAATTGATCCTGTGCTTGTAACACTCTCACCTGCTGTGGAGAAGATTGAGATAATATAAGGTCTTTATCTTCCATGGGCGGAACACGTCCAATATATTGGGCATTGTGTGTTGTAACAACAATAGGTATATTAGAAAACTTACTTCGTCTGAGCGATTCAGACGCAGAGGCAGTCGGCCACTCATGGAGATGAATCACATCTGGAGTCCAACTGTACTCTTTCGCTAAATGCTCTAATACTACAGGAATACCTGACGAGAAAAAATTTGCAGCCAAAAATGCTTCTTTAGCTGCTCTTCTGTGGACAGAGTCTTCAATATCTCTACTTATAAAATATGTGTAAAGTGGGTCTAAGAACACATCTGGAACTTGGTATATTCTAATACCCTTATCATCGAAAAGCATTGCCGTTTTTATGTCAACTTTTGGGATCTGCCTTAAAAATTTATCACTACCTGAAGTTTTTGAGTATGAAGGAATGACAACTCTCACGTCAATACCTTGACGGTGTAATGCCCTAGACAGCCCATGAACAGCCATGGCTAGACCCCCGGTCATAACATATCCATAATATTCAGGAGAAATCATCAAAACATTTTTTACTGGCATTTTTATAATAAATTTTGTTTACTTTAAATAATTTTTCATTGGATTTAGAAAAATATGCAACTATACAGTAAATAAAAAAATAAAAAAAATAATTTAAAGAAAACTTTGAACTAAGAATCATTACCTTAGTATCTTGGTCTTTTCTTGCTATAGCAGTCTCTGCAATAGACTGGGCGTCCTTCTTTTGGCTGGAAAGGCACTTCTGCATCCGCGCCGCATTCAGAACACTTTATCTTATGCATTGTTCTTTCAAAACTTCCGTAACGCATTCTTCTCAACTCCTTCCTATTAGTTACACCGAAATTTACTAGAAATAGCAATTTCTATGTACTAGACTATAGAATGTTTAGGGGGTATATAAATCTATCTTTTTCATTCAACTGGAACACTCGTTATGGTTTGAGATCTTATGTCAATTAAATAGTCCAAAGCTTCTACTAATCCACCCCACATAGCATCGCAATAGCCATGTTTGCAACTTGTATCATTAATCAAAATAAATCTTTTTGGCTCTTCTGCCTTTGAAAATGAATTCGCTGCAGAACTTATTGGGATGATAGTATCATTAATGCTGTGGATCATGACTATTTTTCTTGGAGTAATCAATCCTATGTAATGGTCTGAATCAATGGAATTAATGAATCTGTCTTTGTCAGCATCGCCCTTGTCCTTAAAATCAAAGCCAGCAGAGCTTATCACTAAAACACCATTAATGTTCTTTTCAATTGCTGCTGCCATCACTGCAATTCTGCCTCCTAGGCTTTCACCTGCCACTATAATTCTATTTGAATCAACGAAAGGCGAGTCATCAAGCAAGTCAAATGCTCTTAGCACATCATAAACCATCAAATGCTGGTATGGCTCCCGCTTTGATAAGAAACTTTTAAAATCCTCGTCTAAAGTTGGAAATTCTCCGTCAGTTTCTCCAGTTCCTCTTTGGTCAATAACCAAGATTGCTGCTCCAAGCTCTGCTATTTGAATTGCAAGTTCCAGCTTGCTCTCTTTTGAAACACCAGCTCCTGGAAGAAAAATGATTCCAGGCACAAGATCAGTTGCAGAAGTAGGAGTCACTAGAAATCCGTAGATATTACCATTTCTGCTCTGATAGATTATCCTGCTAACAAGCAATGATTCATTTTTGTCAAAATCCTGCCTGTTAAATTTTACCGGATCTCTGTTGGATGGGTAAGAAAGATAACCATTTTTATCTACAAACCATTCAGATTGTTCATTAATTTGTTTATTATCTTTTTGTTTTAAGTTTTGTTTGTAATAAAAAAAAGCTATCATTAAAAATACTAAAATCACAAATATTGCTGTATACAAATACCTTTTTATTATTCTCATACGATATCAATTAGTGTGTTGAAATTTTTAAGATTCATATTATTTTTATAAATCTTTGCAAAATGAATGAGTTCTTTGCTGTCAACATTTATTTTCTTGCTCTTTAATAATTCATTAACATACCCACTCATCAAAAACTGGCAGAATTGAGTTACATTTTTAGGATTCTTGGAATAATGCATTCTTTCAAAATCTATCAAATATGGTTGATTGTCACACACAATTACATGTTTTAATGGATGGTGCATTTCTTCTTTATCTACTTTTAATTTGTCTAAGACTAATAGTTGGTTAAGAATTTTATTAATTAATTTTCTTATTTTGTTTTTGTTTGATTTTCTTATATAGTCGATAATAAAATCCCCATCAATACATCCATAGATAAAATAATCCTCAAAAACTTTTACCAATTTTGGCCCTATTCTGTATTTATTCAACTTTCTAAGCCATTTTGCTTCATTTTCTATTCTTCCGATCGCTTTGCTTTGCGGATTTTTAGTTTTTATCACAACTTTTTTTCCTTTATATTTAGCAATAAACAAAAATCCCCTATGGCCTTTTGTGAAATACTTGACATTGGTTAAGCCATTATCTTCCAGTTTTTTTAGAAATCTCGTTTTTTTCAATAAATAAACATAAATGTCTTCGAAGAAGATGTGTGATCTTTCCAATTCCTCAAATTCCAATAAGTTATCTTTAATAAATTCTTCAACCTTTTCTTTTTTTGTCAATGATGAGAAAACCATTAAAATACTTCCATTTGGCTTTAGAAATTCTTTTGCTTCATTTAAGAAACTTTCAATTATCTCATAGCCCTTTTTGCCGCCTTCGATGGTTAAGTCCTTTAGCTTTAGCTCCTGAGGCAAATATGGGGGGTTAAATATAATTGTGTCAAATTTTCCTCTCACATTTTTGAATAAGTCAGATTGCAAGAATGCTATTTTCTTATTTTTGATGCATTTTTTGCAATATTCAATTACTTCTCTTTGTATGTCGGTACCTAGAATAGAACTTACTTTCTTGCTTTGAGCAGCTGCAATTGCCTGTATACCTGAGCCTGTGCCAATATCAAGCACTTTACCTTTGGCATATTTCTTAACCCATTTTTCGAGCAGAGTGCTATCTTCTTGCGGATCGTAGACTGATTTGCATTTGTTCATATGGACCTGGCGGGACTTACATGTTGAAAACATGCTCGCTTTCAACAATTTGAACCCGCAGCCTCACCCTAGCGAGGGGTGTATTCTACCATTGAACTACAGGCCCATTATCAAGAATTCAGCAATGTTTTTATTCTTATTGCTTATTAAAGTTATTCAGCTGTTTAAGCAGTGCTCTTGGCTCTGTTTCATAGACAATCTTGTCTTCCTCACCAACTTTCTTGCAGATTCCCGCAATTTCCCTTATCAGTATGGTTATTCCACCGCTTCTTTCCAGAATTCCTATAACCTTTTTTTGATGAAAAGCAAGTGTAAATTCATTTAATGTTCCAATTTGACCTGAGATTATGATAACAGCATCGGAATTGGCAACAAGAGGAATATTTCTCCCAGGAATTCCCAATCCAGTATATTCGATTTCTGTAAAATTATCTGCTGGAAAATTATATTTCTGAATATGCTCTTCTCTGTCTTTTCCAGGAGAAATCGCAACAACTTTTCCATTGTTTTCAAAAGCGCCTTTTGCTGCTTCATAAGGATAACCCCAGCAGCCTCCAAATCTGAGAATATGATTGTTAATAGCAATTTCCTTTCCAATTTCATAAGCTTTTTTCAGAATATTTTTATCAAAAGGCGGCAATGAAGCGCCGCAGATTGCGATTTTCATTTTTATAAATAAATATTCAATGAATTCTGTTTTTTTTCTATATCTTTCTTAGGCATTCTGAAAAGTTTATCAAAATCATCAATTAATATCTTTTCTTTCTTGGTATTTTGGTTAAAGAATTTCTCTAAGTCATCGTAAAATATAAACCTCCATTTAAATTTCTCTATATTTTCTTTTATTAGGGGCTCTTCTATTTTTCTATAAAGCAGCCTTTCTCTTTCTTTTGGTATAATTATCAGCCTATTTACATTGATGGCCGTGATATTAGAGCTTCTTGCAATAGCGCTTGTTATAGTTGTGGTATTTTCCACCTCAAAAGCGTATTTAACTCTTCCGCCGTCATGCCAAATAACATCAATTTGGTTTATCCTGTCCCAATAAGCAGTTGAGATAAATCTCCATACGGGTTTTTTTATTGTAACTAAGCTTGAGAGCTTAACATTATTGTAGGAAGCGCTTTGCTCATTTGAGCCTACCCATACCTCATATTTTGCTTTTTTACCCATCATTGCCAGATAGAAAATCATTTTGCTATGTTCGCTTTCTCTCACTTTAACTTTATATTTAAGCTGCCATTTTCCGTCTGGAGTTTGGTCTGCATATTCTGCAAGAATATCCTTTATTTTCTCAGTTTCCGGAGTTTGCGCATTTGGATAATCAATAAAAATTGACTGCAAAATTTCATCGAAAGAAACTTTAGGATTTTTTTCCAAGATTGACACTACACTTCTTTCCACCCTATCGCTTAATGAAGGCTGTGTAAAATGGGTAATGTCATAATCCTTGAGCCACCATTTTTTTCCAACAGTCTTGCCTTTTTCATCTTTTATTGGAATCAGGACAAACTCTTTACCGATATGCTCCTTAAGCACTTCTTCAACGTTTTTTGCCCCCACTGGAACGTTTCTGCCGCCTTTCAATTCAGCCATAATTCCATTAAGTATATGCTGATAGATTGTCGGTTCGCTTCTTTCCAATATAATTCTTTGAGCAGAGCCAACTACTTCCCATTCATAAGTATTCAAATCTATTTCTTTTTCAGAAACATGGTTAGTTTCTTTTGGCTTTCTGAATCTTATGTAGTAATCGCCAACAGCAGAGCCATAAGGCTGCAATAATCCTTTTGCAGACGGTCTTGCTGGCGGCTGGTAAATAATCTTTTCTAATTCAAAACCAACCATGACTACTGCCTTAATAATAGAGTTCCAAACTTTAATGTCAGTGCTGTGGAATGTAACAGTCATATATTTGCCTGGCTTTAGGACTTGATAGATTTCTTTGAAAGACGCTCTCAGCAATTTATGGTAATATTCAAAATCCTTATTCTGCTGCTTATTAACGGTTATTTCTTCCTTGTAGTTTAACCCAATCTTCAGCCAAGAAGCCCATAAAGTGCTTAACTCAAAATACTGTACAGCGCCACCATAAGGAGGGTCTGTAAAAACATAATCTACAGAATTAGGAGGCACTATCTCTGTTAGCTCCAAAGCGTTATGGGTTTTTAATAAAATATTTGCACCATCATTCAAGTCGCTGAATTTCTTTGCTTCTTTGTAGTATTTTATTTGGCTGTTTGAATCTGTTTTGCCTTCAATAATTCCCTGTGTTCCATAAACAGCACTATCAAACAAATGCCAAACATTAGACTCCATAAAAATCGGAGGTATCCAATAACGGTGCATAGCCCAAAAAGAACTCAGTGGTCTTGTTGGTCTCACTGGTGTCATTTTACTTGCTAAATGAGACATAGAAGTAAAAGTAAATAGGAATATTTGCTTAATTTTTTCTTCTTTAATCTTGGAAATAGCATTAAAAATTATTGTAAGGGATACAAGATTTCTTTTTGTAAAGAGCTTATCTACTGAATCAATATTTGGGTCATGTGTTCCTTCTTTAAAGTCTTCTCCATTGTACGCTAATCTTTGGGTTGGATACCAATAAGGTACTTCCATTTTTTCAACTTTCTTAACTAGTTTCAAATCTTCATCATCTGGCTTTTTATCTAATTTCTTATTACAACTATAACAATAATAATAAATTTTAATGGGGGTAGAGTTATCCCAGTGGGTACAAATTATAGAAGCATCTTTTCCGCACTTTTTACATTTAGTTTTATATAAATCATTGATTTCATTCTTACAATTCACTTTAATTTCTTCAAATATTTTCTTTATAAGATTAATATCTACTGGCATGGCAGTCATCCTTGTTACAAAAGTAGAAATGGGGTTTAAATCAACTCCAATGCCTTTTCTGCCCAACTTAATAGCTTCTATGGGGGTAGGACCAGAACCGCAGAAAGGATCTAAAACTATATCTCTTTCTTTTGTGTAATGCTGGATATACTCAGAAACAACATTATGGGGCTTTCTAGCCCAATACTTATGAATAAGGTACATAGGAGTATGCGGCTTAGCTACAGTAGCGTAATTTATTTGCTCGGCTAATAACCTACTCTTTTTAACCATTTTAAGTAGCACTAGAAATAACTACTAACTTATAAATATGTCTCTTCAATTTACCTTCTCTTATACAATCCCATCAACTCCACTCTAGCCAAAATATGTCCTTGCATCGCTGCCTCAATCTGTTTTTTATTTGAGCCTTCTGGTAGATTGAGCATTGTATCCAAAGCGTATAACTTAAAGAAATACCTGTGAGTTCCGCTTGGAGGACATGGTCCACCATAGCCAGTCCTGCCCCAGCTGTTTTTACCCGGAGTTCCTTGTGATTCTTTTCCTTTTGCAATCTCCTTTGTTGAAGGCGGAATGTTAAACACAATCCAGTGGTCCCAGGTGCCAACTGGCGCGTCAGGATCATCGGAAATCAAAACCAATGATTTTGCATTTGCAGGAACATCAATTATGCTCAATGGCGGGCTTAAATCCGAACCGTCGCATGTAAATTCTGATGGTATTTGACTATTGTGTATAAATGCAGTGCTTGTTAGTTTCATTTGAATCACTCCGGTTTTTTGAATTTCATTTTGTTCTATATTTTGTTTAGCGCAACTGATAATGAAAATCAATGTTAAAATGCAAAACAAAAAATATTTTTTATTCATGAAAATTAGTGAATATGTTTTAAAATTTATAAGTTTTTTGCCTATTTATAAATAATAGTCTCTGTCGTTATACGCCAAAAATGTACTTTAATTCAGTATACTTCTCTACAGCTCGAACGTAGTCTCGCTTGACGTATACAGAAGATGCTGAGACTAAATGACACCCTTCTGTTTCTAATCTTACTTTAAGTAAATCTACGACTTGTTCCAGTGACAAGCCAATCGGAACAGTTTTATCTGGAATAATTGGTTGCTTGTCCAACAAGTCATGACTTAAAATTTCTGCTACTATCGCGGCTTTATTAAATCTGCTGTCTGATTTGTTATGGCTTAATCTTTGATTCAAATCGGAAAAATATCTTATTGCATCTTCTAACTTATGCACAACTTCTTGAAATGTTACCATATGGACTGAAAAATAAAACAAATCAATAAAAATTTATCTTTTAGTTTGAATTATAAATTTTTCACTAATTCCTCAGCCGCCTTTCTCATATCCTTGGCTTCATAAATCGCCCTTCCAATAATTGCATGCCACGAATCTAGCTTTTGTGCTAGATCACTTATTTTGCCGCCTTGTGTTATTAAACCAGGACTATAGAATACAGGATTTTTTATTTTGTTTTTTATAATACTTACATATTCCATTGCTTTTTCCGGCTTGTTACCTGGAATAACAAAATCTGTTACACCCATAGAGGCTGCAATTTCATACATTCTTTTTGGCGCATTATCATCGATAAAACCGCCTGCTTCTTTAAGATAAGCTTGATGTGTCATCTCGCCGCCAACAATGATATCCATTCTTGCTTGTTGTGCAGCTTTTATCCAAGCAACTTCTGTTTCTGGACCTGCCTGCGGGAATATAAGTACTGCGTCCACTAACCTGCACGCCTTCACAAATTTTGATCCCATTTCAGGAATATCAGTTCCAGCCTTTTGATGATCGTAAATGACTGGCAATTCTGTATGTTTCCTTATTGTTTTGACAACCTTTTCCATGCCAAATGGTATAACTAACTCAAATCCAATTTTATAAGCGCCAATTCCTTTAACAGAACAAGTAGATTTTACCAATTTGCTTAATTTCTCCAGGCTGTCAACATCGCAGCTT
>Ga0114945_10001140_pt1 | contig 16681 bp, 17 predicted proteins | sample OV2TP3_FD_87194 | JGI IMG/M metagenome (GOLD analysis project Ga0114945, IMG submission 87194) | Hot spring microbial communities from Beatty, Nevada to study Microbial Dark Matter (Phase II) - OV2 TP3 | ecosystem: Environmental > Aquatic > Thermal springs > Hot (42-90C) | place: USA: Beatty... | reverse complement strand
GCGGAGCGTCAGTCTCCGGAGGAGCCCACGTAGGCGCGACGAGCCGCCTTTTCCCCGTCGCCGCCTCGTCCCACAGTTTGCACGTCACCTTCTTGTGTTTCTGGTCCAGCCCCTCGCAGTAGTTGGTGAAGACGCAACGCCGTACCTCGGATCCGCGCCCGAGACGAATCTTTCGAAACCAGTCGGGATCAGCGAGACTTTGGCGGGCGGCGGCCACGATGTCCGCCTCCCCGCGCTCGAGAATCCCCTCGGCCTGATCGAAGGTGGAGATTCCGCCCTGGACGACGAGGGGCGTCTCGAAGCCGGCGTCGCGGAGGGAGCGGCGGATCCGCGCTGTCGCTTCGACGTTTCGCCCGAACGGCCCGCGTTCGTCGGAGATCGCCGTCGGCATGCATTCGTATCCGCTGGGACCCGTGTAGGGGTAGGCCGCCCATCCGACCGCCGGTTGCTTGGCGTCTTCGAATTTCCCGCCGCGAGAGATCGAGAGAAAGTCCATTCCCGCGCGCGCGAATTCGAGTCCGAAGAAGACCGCATCGTCTACGGTACTGCCTCGCGGAATGCACTCCTCGCTCAGGAAGCGGCATCCGACTGAGAAGGAAGTGGCCGCTCGGACCGCTCCGTAGATCTCCAAGGGTAGACGAACGCGGTTTTCGCGACTCCCGCCGTATTCGTCGTCGCGGGTATTGAGAGCGGAGAGGAAGGATGCCAGGGTGTACGCGTGCGCGGTGTGCAATTCCACCCCGTCGAAGCCCGCCTGTTCCGCCCGCCGCGCGGCGCGCGCGAAGATCTCGGGCAGCACCTTGGGAAGATCGCGCAGGTGAGGATCTGTCACGCGATCTCGGTGTCCGAACTGATAGTCCTCCCACTCTCGCTCGGTCAGAAGTCTCCTCAGCTCCTCGTCGGGCGCTTGCGCCAACCGCATGCGGTCGATGGGTGCTCCAGGTCGAAAATAGCGTAGGAAGAACTTCTCCTTTCCGGGTCGGCGGCGAATCGTGAGAAAGTCGAGGATTTGAAGAAAGAGCCGGGTGCGACCCTGGCCGGCGCGACGAACCGTTTCTACCAGCTTCGCCAGCCCCGGGATGAAACGGTCGTCCCCGACACGGAGGAGCGGACCGCTCGGGACGTCGCGAACCCCGGTGGCCTCGACGACGAGCGCCCCCGGTTGTCCTTGGGCGAAACGTTCGTACCAATCCAGCACGTCTTGCGTGACGAATCCTTCCTCCGTGGCGCGCCAAGGGACCATGGCGGGGACCCACGTGCGTTCCTCAAGGCGAAGATGCCCGAAATGCAGAGGACGAAACCAGAGGGAACGAGACGCTTCCTCAGCGGAAGGCCAGCGGGCTTTCAGGAGCGGATGTTTGATCCGCTGGGGGGGATGCCACATAGACAGAATCCAGAATTCAGAATTCAGAATCCAGGTCCAGAACTCAGAATTCAGGATCGACAGCAGGCCGTTCAGTAAAGGGAATTCAAGGCCATCGGGGCGATTGCAAGATCGACGCGACGTACGCATCCAGGAGTCGACCTACCTCATCCACCTGGGGCATCAGATCTGTTTTCAAATACCCCAGATCGAAGGCCAGGATCGCATGGTATCGCGTCTCCTCGAGAGAGCTCTGAACGATGTTCAGGACCCTGACCTTGTCGCGAGGGCTGCGTTTTCGGAACGCCTCCGCGATGTTCGCCGGCACAGATGTCCCCGAACTTCGGATTTGGGATCTCAGGCCGTTGACCTCGTGGGTTGGGAATCCCTCGGAGTGGCGGTAGATCTCGAGAACGAGCGCATGAGCCCGCTGCCATACGATCAGGTCGGTGAACGACCTCGCGGGCTTCCGATCGAGTCTTGTTCCGGATTCTGAATTCTGAGTTTTGGATTCTGGATTCGGATTTCCGGATTCTGAATTCTGAATTCTGGATTCTGAATTCCGGATTTGTTTCTCCTCCGTCACAGGGACTCCAACAGCGTTCTTACTTCGCTTCCGATTTTGTCTCGTATTTCACGAAACTCCGCGTCCGTCAGGTTCTTGGGGTCCCGAAGGTCCCAGTCCTCTCTCCGCCGGGCCCGGACCCGCGGGCACGAATCGCCGCATCCCATCGTCACGGCAAGGTCGTATTCCAAGTCCGGAATCTCGGCGATCGATTTCGAGCGGTGCTTCGAGAGATCCAGCCCGACTTCCTTCATGAACTCGACGGCGCGGGGATTCACGATGCCGGCCGGATTCGAGCCCGCACTGAAGACCTCGATCCGGGCGCCCCCGTGTCTTCGCGCAAAGGCCTCGGCCATCTGGCTCCGGCAGGAGTTCTCACCGCAGACGAAAAGCACGCGACGGACGACGTCGGTCCGGAGACGATCGACGGGTCGCCCTCCGATAAGGTGGGCCTCGACGATCTCATCGACGTCGGCGGGGGTGACGCGGCCGTACCAGACCCCCTCGGGGTAGACGACGATCGAAACGCCGAGCGCGCACTGGTCGAGACATCCCGCCTTGTTGACTCGGACGCTCCCTTTGAGGCCTCGACGGTGGCACCGCTCCTTCATTCGATCGAGGACGTCCGCGGAGCCCTTCGACAGGCAGCAGCCGCGAGGGTCATCGGGCTTCCGTTCGTTTTGGCAGACGAAGACGTGTCGTTCGAATCTCATTTCAAGAGGGCTCCCGCGATCACCAGTTGGAGGACCTCCGTCGCTCCCTCGTAGATCCGCAGGGCGCGAACAGCGCGGTAGAGCCGTTCGACGGGATGTTCGGCGAGGAGACCGGCGCCTCCCAAGATCTGGAGCGACTGATCTACGATTCTTTGCGCCGCCTCCGTCGCGAATACCTTGGCCATCGCCGAGGGGAGCGTTACGCGCTCCGCCCCCTCGTCCTTCTCCCATGCGGCGCGGTAGAGGAGAAGTCGGGCCGCGGCCAAGTCCGTGGCCATGGTCGCGATCTTCTGCTGGACGATCTGGAACTCCGAGAGCGACGTACCGAATTGGCGGCGGTTTTTCGCGTGCCGGATCGATTCGTCCAGGGCGCGGGCCGCCATCCCGCAAGCGGCGGCGGCGACGGTCGCGCGCAGGCGGTCGAGAGTCTCCAGGCCGAGCTTGAATCCGTCGCCCTCTCCGCGCAGCCGGCGCGAGATGGGAACGCGGCACGCCTCGAACGCCAATTCGCCGAGCGGATGCGGCGCGCTCAGGACCTGCGGCTTCACGAACCGCAGACCGTGCGTGCCCGCGTCGACGACGAACGCGCTGATGCCTTTGTTGCCTTTCGCCGGATCTGTCGAGGCGAAGACGGTGTAGAAGTCCGCGATGCCGGCGTTCGAGATCAGCGTCTTGCGGCCGTCCAGGACGTATTCCTCCCCATCGCGGCGCGCCGTCGTCTTCATGGCGGCTACGTCGGACCCCGCTTCGGGCTCTGTCATCGCGAAGCCCGCCATGGCGCGGCCCGCGGCGGCGGCTTCCACGAGGTCCGCCGGGCCGTTCGCCAGAAGAAGAGGAGTCGTGCCCAGGCACTGAAGCGCGAAGACGGCGTCGGCCAGAGGGGAGGCGCCCGCAAGCGCCTCGCGGACGAGGCAGCAGGCACGGAGGTCCGGTGAGGGGATCGCTTTTCCGAACCATCCCCCCATTCCCAGCTTGGCCAGGATTTCTCGAGCCTGAATCCTCGCCGCGGCGTCCGTGTCCGGCGCCGGAAGCGGAAGGATCTCGCGCCGAGAAAACTCCGCGATCTCCCGAGCCAGTTCGAGATGGTGGGGCGCGAGAAAAGCCCGGACGGACGTCGGATCGTTCATCGGAAGTTCGGCTCCCGCTTGGCGCGAAAGGCCTCGTAGGCCTCCCGAAAGTTCGGATGAGTCATGCATCGCGCCTGTTCCTGAGCCTCCGTCTCAAGCGCGGTCCAGAGATCCATCGATCCTTCGCGATTCAACATGGACTTCGTGACGGCCAACGCCTCGGAAGGCCCCCGCGCCAGGCGCCCGGCCAGCGATCGAGCCTCATCCGCGACGCGATCGGCGGGGACCACCACGTGATAGAGGCCGATCCTCTCCGCCTCGCGCGCGTCGAGGAAATCGCCCAACATCAGGAGGTGGGTGGCCCGTGCCAGGCCCACGATCCTCGGGAGCAACCACGAGGCGCCCATGTCGGCGCCGGAGAGGCCCACCTTCGTGAAGAGAAACGCGATCTTGGCCGTATCCGAGGCGATGCGGAAGTCGCACGCCGTCGCGATGACCGCTCCCGCGCCGGCCGTAAGACCGTTCACCGCGGCGATCACCGGACGCCGACAGGCCCGGATCGCTCTGACCAAATCGCACGTCTGCCGCGTGAATTCGAGCAGCCCCGCCCGGTCCCGGGCGAAGAGCTCCCCGATGATCTTCTCGACGTCGCCGCCCGAGCAGAAGGCGCGCCCGGTTCCCGTCAGGACGACGGCTCGCACCCCGGGCTCGGAATCGAGGGCAAGGAACGCCTCGCGAAGTTCGGCATACACTTCGAACGTGATCGCATTGAGGACCTCGGGCCGGTCCAGGGTGAGCCACGCGACGCTTTCCTCCATTCGGAATCGGAACGACTGGGGGTTCAGCGACATCCGTTCGCCCTCCGTTCTTCCAAGATCCGAGCCAGGCGGAGGAGACTCTCTCGGAGCCGTCTCTGCTCGGATCGGGGGAATCGCGAGAAGATGGGCACGAGACTTCGTACATGTCGGGCGGTCTCGGAGCGGGCGACACGCGCTCCTCGAGGGGTGAGGCGGATCACGGCGACGCGATGGTCGTGCTTGAGCGACGAGCGGGTAACGAGCTTGCGCTGCTGCAATCTCGCGAGGATGCCGGTGACGTTCCCCGCCGTGACGAGCAGCGCCGAAGAGAGCTCGCCCGCGGTCATTCCCTCGGGCCGGCGAAGGAGTTGGGCCAGAATGTCGAATTGCGGGAGGGTGAGCCCGTGGGCACTCTCGATCGTCCGAACCTCGCGAAGAGCCATCGAGTAGCAGCGAGCCAGATGGATCCAGAGCGAGGCGGTCAGCTTCACGGGATCACCGCGGTTCCCTCGATCTCGATCTTGGCGCGGGGCTCGAGGAGGGATCGAACCTCGAGGAGGGACATCGCGGGAAAGTGACGTCCCATGATCCCTCGGTAGGATTCTCCGACGGTCTTGAGGTTTTCCAAATACTCGCGCTTGTCCGTCACGTAGAGCGTGAGTCGCGCGAGATGCTCGGGGAGGCCACCGGCCGCGCGCACGACCTCGACCACGTTCGCGAGAGACCGCGCGAACTGGCCGACAAAGTCGTCGCAGACGATTCGATGCTCCCGATCCCATGCGATCTGCCCGGCGATGAAGAGGGTCCGACCGCCCGCGGCCGCGAGGATCCCGTTCGAGAATCCCTTCGGCGCTCCCAAAGACTCTGGATTGATGGGGGTCATGCCCGAAGACTTCCCCCGTCGAGCACGATCGCCTGGCCGTTGATTCCGCGCGCCTCCTCGGAGCAGAGCGACGCGACCGCAAACGCCACCTCGTCCGGGTCGATTAGGCGATGTTGTGGATTCATCTGGAGAATCGATTCCCGTGCTTTCTCCGAGCTCATGCCCGTCTTCTGGACGATCCGGCGCAAGGACTCGGCGGTGAGGTCGGTATCGACGTATCCGGGACAAACGGCGTTGACCGTAATCCCTTGGGCCGCGACCTCGGCGGCCGCGGACCGGGTAAAGCCGACGACGGCGTGTTTCGAGGCCGCATAGCCGGAAATATACGCGAATCCGGTTAGGCCTGCGACGGAGGCGATCGTAACGACCCGGCCCCACTTTCGCTCAAGCATGCCGGGAAGAAAGGCCTGCGTGCACAGAAACACCGCCGTCGCATTCACCGCGAACATTCGGTTCCATTCGTCCACGGACATGGTTCGAAGCGGGGCGGAGGAGGCGATGCCGGCGTTGTTGACGAGGATGTCCACGTGCCCCGCGAGTCGAACGGATTCGCGGGCCAGCGCGGCGATCTGGTCCGACTTCTCGACGTCGCAGGGAAGGGCCCAGGCCCGCCTCCCCGTTGCGCGGATGTCCGCGGCGACGCCCTCGATCTGCGCGACCGATCGTGCCGTGACGACGACGTCCGCCCCGGCCCGGGCCAAGGCCCGCGCCGTAGCCGCTCCGATTCCGCGGCCTCCTCCCGTAACGACGGCGACGCGCCCGGACAGCGACATCGAGGTATTTTAGATCTAAAGTAACTCGCCCGCAACGAAAAGGTCGCACGCATGCGGTCGCGAGGAACGAACACGGAGACCACGATGCCTGCGGAGAAAGATTCCAATCAAGTCGTAAATCTGGTGGAAAAGGGGCACGGTTCATCTCCGGGTGATACCGCGAACGCGCCCTGCACTTGCGCGGAGAGAATCGACAAGGAAGCCAGGGAGCCAAGAACGGACCGCCAACGTGTGTACGGACAAGCGATTGCACCCTGAGATCCATTCGTGCATTCATGGTTTCCTCAGAGTCTCTTCCCAAAATGGAGGGCCCAGAGTGTTGCCCGGAGGAGACGCAATTGCGCCAGGTCGGAAAAGGCGCTCTTCGCGTGAGGGATGAGGCGCGAAGAGTTTCCCTCCCTCGTACGATGGGACGCGATTCTCCGTCACCCTCGTTCGTTTCGGCGGACTCCGGGGGTCCCGGGTCTGAGGAACACGGATCCGATCACGCTTCCCGCATCGCTTCCGCGAGAATCTCCCCCAGCACCGCAATCGTTCGGCGACCCTCTTCGGATGTGGCCGCCGCAGGATCGCCGAAATAGGCGCGGGGACCGCCGGCTTCTTCGAAGGTCCGCTTGCCGTCCTGGATTGCCCGAGAGAGAGAGACGGGGTTCGGCGGGAGCGAACGGCGTATCGAGTCTTTGACCAAGTCCGGCCGTTCGGCCAGAAGGACCGACCCCTCGAACCGTCCTGCGTGACATGCGCCGCTCTTGAACTCGTCCGTCAGGCGGGGAGCCCAGGGCTTCCGCGTAAGATCGGGAAAGGCCACGCGCAGGAGGCCTTCCGCGCGGACGATCTCCACGGCGCGATGGATCGAAGCGAGATGGTCCGGGTCGAGATGGGCGTTGGCGATGCCGAGGAGCCGGACTCCTTGAGTCGAGAGCGCCCGGGCGATGTCCACGAGGAGCGCCGTGGCCGTCTCCGGACGAAGGGAAATCGTCCCCGGGAATCCGGAAGCATACCCGGCCGGGCTATACGAGAGCGGAGGCAGGAGGAGGCCAGGACCCTCGAGGCGTTCCCCCGCGGCCCGCGCCATGGCGAGCGCGATGAGGACGTCGGTGGAGAGAGGAAGATGCGGACCGTGCGCTTCCGTGGCGCCGACGGGCAGGATCGCGAAAGGACTTTTCCGTGAGGCGACTTCCTCCCACGCCAGATCGCCCCAGTTCGAGATCGGCATGGGGGGATTCTATCATCCCGTCGGGGACTTCCGGAGAAGCCCATGATAGGATGGGCGTTCGATCTCCGCATGGACTCACTCTCGATCGCCATCCCCGCCTTGAATGAAGAAGGCGCTCTCGAAGGAACAGTGCGGGAGGTAGCCGCCGTCCTCCCCGGCGTGACAAAAGTGTGGGAGATCATCGTGGTCGACGACGGGAGCCGGGATCGGACGTGGGAGATCGCGGGTCAGCTGTGTCGAAAAGTCGAAGGGGTGCGTTGTTTTCGACACGAACGGAATCTCGGATTGGGCCAGGCCTTTAGGACCGCTCTCCGCAAGGCCAGCCACGAGCATTTCTGTTTGATTCCGGCCGACGGACAGTTCCCGGCAGAGGACCTGACTATCCTCGCGGCCTTGACCTCCCGCTGCGACATCGCGGTCGGATGGCGAAGGAACCGCCCAGACCCCCTCCGCCGCAAGATCGTTACTCTGGGATTACGCGCGACCATGTACGCACTGTTTGGGATCGGCCTCCGCGATATCGGTTGGGTCAAGATTTTCAAGAGGAGCCTCCTCCTCGGCCTCGACATCGATGCGAGAGGAATGGGATTCGATGCCGAGATCGTCGTCAAAGCGCGGCGGAAGGGAGCGCGATTCGCGGAGGCTCGCGTCGGATATCGTCCGAGAACTACCGGCCGATCCTCGGGGGACGATCCCCGTCACATCTTTCGGACGGTCCGGGAAATCCTCCGCTTATGCTAGACTTCCCCCCGTCCAGACGAGGCCCGCGTCGCGGATCTTGCCGGGCCGACCGTGCTGCTTCAAAGCTTGGATCATCTCGTCGAGCACTTGCCGCTGAGCTTCGCGATTCCCGGCCGGTCCGAGCGGGCGTCCAAATGGGTACTTGACGAATACCGCGCGCGGGACGCGCACCTGTTCGACGATTTCCCGGACGGTGGCCAAGAGGATGGTGGAAATCCCGGCGCGTTCGAGCTCGCGTGCCAAGATCCCTCCCGTCTGGTTGCAGACCAGATTGGCGGGGAAGAGAAATGCGACGTCGGTCCCCTGAGCGAGGAGTCGTCCGGCGGCCTCCGAGGCCGACGACTTCAAGGCATCGATCCGATCGCAGAGCCCGAAAAACGACAAGAAGGTCTCCGTGAGCCCGCCCAGGATGCCCCGATCCACGAGCTCGCGCATCCGATCCAGGGGAATCAGACAATTCAGGTCTTCCAGCGCCGCAGTGGGATCGTAGTTGGTGAATTCGAAGGCGAGATCGGCGGGGGAGACATACGTCGAGATTTCCCGAAAGTCGCTCCGATGGCCCGAAAAACCGTGCTGCGTCGCGAGGCGGACGCCCGCGGTGGTGACGACCGCCACTCGACATTCCCGAAGGGGCCGACGGAGCGGGGTCCAAGGCGTGGGTTCCGTCTGCTCGAAGACGTACTCCGCCACCTTGGTCTCGAGCTCGGTTCGGCGCTCGACGGGATAGAACGGAAAATGCGTTCCCATCTTGCCTCCCTCCACCAATTCCGGAACCGCGAGGGAAGCCGGAATAGACGGACGAAAACACCGACGGGCTCGACCGCTTCCCCCTCGTCTCTCCGCCCATAGGGTAACCCATAAATCGTGCAAATCAAGGCCAAAAAAAGCGGGTATCCGTTCCGAGGATGGATGCGCGCCGGACGACACAGATTTCACAGAAGCGCGTCGTGAACGGCCCGAGAGGCGCGATGGGCCTGTGGACGCGCCCCCCAGATCGCGCAGAACGACGTGGACGGCCCCGGAGGCGCCATCGGTGTCAATCTACGGAGTCCTGAACGAATAGTCGTCACTGTTCAGGAGGCCACGAAGATCACCGCGGATTTCGCGGATGACTCTCCTCAGCGGAACGAAACAAGAGTGAAATCGTCTTGCGCGCACGGATCTTCCTCGATCGAAATCGGCATCATCCGTGGTTTCTCCAAGTTCTTCGCAGAACGGCGGAACGCGTAGGAAAAGCGATTCGGTGAGACCGGTTCTCCCCGGGTCACTTGTAGCTGGGGTTTCGCTCGATCTTGCCGTCGTGATTCGCCAGCTCGACCACCAAGGCCAGCATGAACTTGGTGAGATCCGCGAGCTTCGGGAATTCGATCCGGTCCGCATGGTCCGTCACGCGGTGGTAGTCCCCGTGCATCGTTCCGAAGAGGAACATCGCGGGGATCCCTCGGGACCAGAAAATGTTCTGGTCGCTCCGATGGAAGTACGGCCCTTTCGCCTCGAGGAGATTCACCTTCGCCTTGGGGGCCAGCTCCAGCGCGCGCTTGCCCGCGGGACCGAACTGGAGGGAGGTCCCCATGCCGTACAGATTCGCCCCCTCCTCTCCCGGACGGCCGACCATGTCGCAGTTCAGCATGGCGACGGTTTGGCTGAGCGGGATCGTCGGCTTCTGGCAATAGGATTTCGAGCCGTTCATCCCCTGCTCCTCACCGGAAAACCAGAGATGGAGCACGCTCCTCTTGAGACGGAATTTCGATGCGGCGAGGACCTTCGCGACGAACAGATTCAGCGTCGATCCGGACGCGTTGTCGTCCGCCCCGTTGGCGATGTCGTCGTTGTCCACGGCCTTCCGCATCCGCCCAAGATGGTCATAATGGGAGCCGAGAATGATGTACTCTCCCTTGAGCTTCGGATCGCTTCCTTCGCTGATCGCTCCAATGTTGGCACAGGGCATCCAAGGAAGCTCGTAGCCTCCCGGCGTCGGCTTCACTCCCCACGCCTTGAGCTCCGAGACGATGTACTCTCGCGCCTTCTTGATGCCCGGCGATCCTGTCCTACGACCCTCGTACTTGTCGTCCGCGATCTCCGTCAGGACCTTCTTCATCTCCGCCTCGTCGACGCGCTGAAGCACGCCGTCGAGGGATTCCTGTTCTTGCCGAGCGGTTGCGGGAAGGGCGAGAAGGAAGATCCAAAGCCATCGTCTCATGCGGCACCTCCGGAGTTGACGACTCTAGAGTCGAATGATATGGTCTCGCCCCCATGAAGAAAAGAAAGAAGCGGTCCCCCAAGACCTCGAAGCCGTCCGCGCGTCCTTCCTCGCCGAAACCTGGCCACTCCCGTCCTGCGCCCAAAGAGGTGGAGGGCGGGGAAGAAGAGTGACGCCGGCGCCCCGCTCGGTACTGGACGAGCTCGGACGCCCCGCGTTCGGGACCTACACCGGTCACGTCCCGCGGATCCGGTGGCGTCAGGGCGGCCTCCGATCGAAACGATGGCACTTCGTGAGCGTTTCCGGCGGGCACGTCCTGGCCGCCGCGGCCGTGGTGGATCTGAGCTGGGCGACGATGGGATTCGCGTACGTTTTCGACCGCCGACGGCGGCGACTGATTCGAGAAGTCTCTCGATTCGGTCTGCCCCTCCTCTCCGGACGGGTATCGGAGCGCCCGGGGGCCGGCTCCCGAAGCGAATTCGTAGGTCCGGGCCTTTGGCTCTCGCTCACCCGGCCGGAGGACTCCTCGAGCTGGCGATGGCGCGTTCGCGCCTCCGGATTAAGGGTGGAGGCGCTCCTCGAGGAAACCGTGGAACCTTTGTGCGCCATCGCTCCGATCGATGGAGGCCTCGCGAATTGCACTCACAAGACCGTCTGCCTTCCGTCGCGCGGTTTTGCGGAATCCGACGGCGCGCGATTCGACCTCGAGGGTTGTTGGGGCGCGCTCGATCACACCCTCGGGGTTCTCGCCCGCGAAACCCGGTGGCATTGGGCCTCGATGTCCGGCACCGGCTTGGGCCTCAATCTGGTGGAGGGCTTCAATGGGTACCGGGAAAACGCCGTCTGGATTCGCGGCCAAGTCCATCCTCTCGGCGAAGCGGAGTTCGAACTCGATCGAGAGGAACCGTCCTCTCCCTGGAGGATTCGGACCCGGGACGGCGCCGTGGACGTGCGGTTCACTCCCGAAGGAATCCGTCGCGAGGACAAGGAGCTCGGGTTCGCCAAGAGTCGCTTTGTCCAGGCGATCGGCTCCTTCGCCGGGACGGCCCTAGGCGTGGACTTTCGCGACATTCCCGGCGTGACGGAAGACCACGAGGCGCGGTGGTAGCGGAGGCGCGGCCGCGGTATCATCGAGGCGTGGTCGATCCGAACGCACGAGACCGTGCCGCCGGATGCATTTTGGGACTCGCCCTCGGGGACGCCCTCGGTGCGGCTCGGGAAGGAAGCGAGCCGGGACCCTTCCGGTGGGAGGGGGAAGTGCCCCTCCACTACACCGACGATACGGAGATGACCATCGGACTCGTCGAGACGCTCCTCGACGATGGACGAGTCGATCAGGACCATCTCGCCGCTCGATTCGCCGCGAATTACACCTCGTGGCGTGGGTACGGCCCGGGCACGCGAAGGACGATTCGACTGATGCGGGAAGGTCGCCCCTGGAGGGAGGCGTCCCGGTCGCCCGGCTCTCTCGGGAACGGGGCGGCCATGCGCGCCGCCCCGGTGGGACCCTTCTGTTACGGCGATGCTGCGGCGATCCGGGCGATGTCCGATCTGCAGGCCGAGGTGACTCACACGCACCCTCTTGGAAAAGAGGGAGCGGCCGTCGTCGCCTTCGCCGCCGGGTTCGCCTATCAAGATCCCCGCAGTCCGGGCGACTGTCTCCTGGAAGATCTGATCCGCTTTACGGTCGAGGACTCCTACCGGGAAAAATTCCGTGTGGCGCTTGCCTGCCTGGCGCGCCCGCACGATCCCGACCGCGTCATCTCCGAATTGGGAAACCGGGCCGAGGCGCTGGAGTCCGCTCCTACGGCGATATACCTTTTCGCGCGCTTCGGCGACGACTTCGAGGCCGCGGTCGCGGCGGCGATCGAACTCGGCGGCGATACCGATACGATCGCCGCGATGGCCGGAGCCATGGTGGGGACTCGCGTCGGGGCGTCCGCCCTCCCGCCGATCCCCCTGGAGCGGCTCGAAGATCGATTTTGGCTCGAGGCCATGGCGCTGCGGTACTCGTCGCTCGTTGCCAGTCGCTCTGCGTAGGTCTATAATTCCCCCGATGTCCAACATCGCCTCTCTCTTTCTGGACGACCGCGTGCGGGAAGGGCGCGGCGATCGCGTGGCCCTCGTGTGCGGCGACCGGTCTTGGACGTACCGCGACGTGCAACGCCTCGCGAATCGCTATGCGAATCGACTTCGCTCGAAGGGCGTGCGCCCGGAGGAGCGGGTGATCGTGGCGCTCCCCGACGGTCCGGATTTCGTCGGGGCGCTCTTCGGGATTCTCAAGATCGGCGCGGTCGTGGTCATGGTCAACCCCCTCTTGAAGCCGGACGAGTGCGGGTATTTCTTCGAATACACGCGGGCGCGGTTGGCGATCGTCGATCCCGAGAGCGGAGACTCGTTTGCGGGCCGCGAACGGCTCCGTGCCGGCGATCTTGGAGACTCCGAGGAGGGGGAGACGTTTCCGATCCATCGCGATGACGCCGCGATTTGGTTGTTCTCCGGAGGAACGACCGGCCGACCGAAGGCGGTGATTCAAACGCACGGATCCTTTTCGAATACGACCGACCTGTACGCCAAGGCGGCCTTGGGATATCGGGAAACGGACCGGACTTTGTCCGTGCCGAAGCTCTACTTCGGGTATGCGACGGGCTCGAACCTCTTTTTCCCCTTCGCCGTCGGAGCGACGTCCGTCCTCTTTCCCGAGCGCACGACCGCCGAGGTCCTTTTCGAGCTCATCCGGAAACACCGGCCGACCATCCTGGTCAACGTCCCCACGATGGTGAATCACATGGTCTCTCATCCGGACGCGGCGAAGCAGGACCTTTCGTGCCTGCGGTTCGCCACCTCCGCGGGGGAGGCTCTCCCCGCGGAACTGCACGACCGGTGGAAGAAGACGTTCGGCATCGAACTCCTGGACGGGCTGGGAACGGCGGAGATGTGGCACATCTTCCTGACGAATCGCCCGGGAGACGTGAAACCGGGAACGCTCGGCCGGGTCGTCGAAGGATTCGAGGTTCGCGTGTGCGACGAGGACGGACGCGAGCTCCCGCCGGGAGAGGTCGGAGCGCTCTGGGTTCGGGGACGATCGCGCGCGATCGCCTACTGGCGCGATCTGGACCGCACCGCGCGTCAGTTTCGGGGGGAGTGGTATGTGTCGGGCGATCTCGTGCGGCGGGACGCGGAGGGATACTTCACCTACTGCGGCCGCGGCGACGAGATGCTCAAGGTCGGTGGAAAGTGGTTGGCGCCGGCCGAGGTCGAAGGATGCCTTCTTTGCCATCCGATGGTCCGCGAGTGCGCCGTCGTAGGAGTGACGAATGCCGACGGCCTCACGAAGCCGCACGCCTTCGTCGTTCCGAAGGAAGTCCGTCCGGGATTGGCGGAGGAATTGCAGTCGTGGGCCCGGGAGCGTCTGGAGCCGTTTAAGGCGCCTCGGGAGGTGGTATTCGTAGAGGCGCTTCCCCGGACGCACCTGGGAAAGGTCGACCGTGCGAAACTGAGAAAGAGCTGATGGAGAAAAGCGCGTCCAGCTACGGCGAGTATCTCCGGATCCCCGAGCTGCTCTCGCTCCAGCGGACCCTCACGGGCGCCCACGACGAGATGCAGTTCATCGTGATGCACCAGGTCTTCGAACTCTGGTTCAAGCTCTCGATCTACGAGCTTGAAGCCCTGCGCGAGGCCATGCGCACGGACGATCTCCCGCAGGCGAAACACTTCCTCAAGCGCCTCCAGGCCGTCCTCAAGACGGTCACCTCGGGATTCGAGGTCATCGAGACCATGCGGCCCTACGACTTTCTCGAATTTCGCAGCGTGCTGCAACCGGCGAGCGGATTCCAGAGCGTCCAATTCCGCGAGATCGAATTCCTCTGCGGGTTGAAGGACGAGCGCTACGTCCGGCTTCTGGAGGGCGAGGAGCGCCTCCGGCGAAGGATGGGAGAGCCCACGATCTGGGATGCCTACCTCGATCTCCTGAAGCGCCACCGGCTCAAGACCGATTCCGAGAAGGAGATCGTCGCCTCCGTCATCGAAGTCCTCAAGGATCCGGACCATCATCCGCTGGGACACCTTACCGAGGAGATGATCGAGTATGACGAGCTTTTCTCGCTCTGGCGGGCGCGGCACATTCGAATGACGATGCGCATGATCGGTTCGAGGCCGGGGACGGGAGAGAAGTCGGTCCAGAAGCTCGTCCAGGAGGGGTACGAGCAGATGGGGTCGGCGGGAGTGGACTACCTCAAGACGACGCTCTCGAAGGTGTTCTTTCCCCTCCTCTGGGAGGCGCGCACGTTCATCCAACGGTGAGGGATGGCCACGATCGGCGACCCGGAGGCGGACCTACTGGAATGGCGAAGAGAATTCCCCATCCTTCAGGACAGCGTCTATCTCGTGAGCCATTCGATGGGCGCGATGCCGCGGGGCGCGGAAGAGCGGCTCCGACAATACGCGCGAGAATGGAGTCAAGACGGAATCGAGGCGTATGACGTCTGGCTTCCCCGCCTGCGGGAGACGGCGGATCTGATCGGTTCGCTCTTCGGGGCTCCCCCGGGTTCCGTCGTGCTGCACCAAAACGTCTCGACGCTTACCGCCATTCTCCTTTCGGCCGTACACCGACCGGGCGGGCGGAATCGCATCGTCACGACCGATCTCAATTTCCCGTCGATCCACTACAACTTCCTCCGCCACCGGGGAGTCGGCCTCGAAGTGCACCTGATCCGGAGTCCGGACGGAATCGAGATCCCTACGGAGCTGATGGTCGAGGCGATCGACGATCGGACGCTTCTCGTCGCGATCGATCACGGCATCTTCCGCTCCGGGTATCTGCAGGACGTCCCCGCCATTGCGCGGGCGGCGCGGGCGAAGGGCGCCTACACGTTCGTGGACGCCTATCAGACCGTCGGGTGCGTCCCCATCGACGTGCGGGAGTGGGGCGTGGATTTCCTGGCGGGCGGATCTCACAAGTGGCTTTGCGGAGGGCCGGGGGCCGCGTTCCTGTACGTCCGTCCGGAACTCCTGCCCCGTCTCGAGCCGCGGATCACCGGTTGGTTCTCCCACAAGCGCCCCTTCGCGTTCGAACTGGAGATGGAGTACGCCGACGACGCGATGCGATTCGCTACCGGCACGCCGAACATTCCCGGAATCCATGCGGCCCGTGCCGGAATCGAAATCGTGGCGAAGGTCGGTCCGGCGCGGGTGCGCGAACAGTCCGTGCGACTCACCCAGAAGCTTCTCGCCTTGGCGGAGGGAGAAGGCTTCCGCATCAACAGCCCCCGGGATCCGAATCGCCGCAGCGGGGTGATCTGTCTCGACTTCCCCGGGGCCGAATCGGCCGAAATGCGACTCAGGCGCAGGCGAATCCACGTGGACTATCGGCCCCGGTGCGGACTTCGCCTGTCCGCGCATTTCTACACGCGCGAGGACGAATTCGTGGGCGTCCTTGCGGAGCTCCGCAAGTAGGATCGGGATGGAGACTTCTCCGACGCGTGCCCCCTTTCCCACCACGCACTGGTCTCTTCTCCAGAAGCCTGGAGAGGTCGAGGAGCGGCGCCGAAGACTCGAGGAACTCGCTCGACTCTATTGGAAGCCGATCTATGCCCACGTTCGGCTGAAGTGGGGGCGCTCCCGAGAAGAGGCGGAGGATCTCACTCAGGAATTCTTCGCCTGGATCCTGGAGGGGTCGTTTCTCGAACGCGCCGAACCCGGGCACGGCCGCTTTCGGGGTTTCGTGCGGGCTCACGTGGATCACTTCATGCTCAATCACCTCCGGGCCGGCCGGCGGCTGAAGAGGGGTGGGGGGCTACGCGTCGTTTCGCTCGACGCGGGGGAATCGCTCTTGGCGGCGTTGAAGGATGTCCCACCGGAAGAGATCCTGGATCGCGAATGGCGCCGCTCGGTGCTCGAAGAAGCGCTCCGACGACTCCGAAATTCCCTGGAGGCCGAGGGGCGGCGAATCGTCTTCGACGCGCTGGAGCGGTACGATCTCGTACCGGAGGAGAAGCGACCCACCTACGCGGTTCTGGCCGCAGAACTGAAAGTTCAACCGTCGGATATCGACAACTATCTGTCCAGCGCCCGGAAGAGACTGTACGACTTACTGAGAGAGGTCGTGGGCGAATCGGTGGACGGCTCGGAGGCCCTGCGAGCGGAGCTGGACGATTTTTTTCCTCGCCGCTGATGGGCCCCGGAGGGTGTCACCTCCGGGGCCGGAGCGGAGGAGGCAGCCGACTCTAGGCTCTGTCTGAAGAATCCTCGTGAGCCGCGGCGCGCCGAGGGGGCGTAGCCCCACACCGAGCCAGCCTAGGAACGAGGAGGAGACCTAACCTTGAAGAGGTTGTCGACGACGAGTGACGCCGGATGGCGACGGTT
>Ga0114945_10001139_pt1 | contig 16719 bp, 23 predicted proteins | sample OV2TP3_FD_87194 | JGI IMG/M metagenome (GOLD analysis project Ga0114945, IMG submission 87194) | Hot spring microbial communities from Beatty, Nevada to study Microbial Dark Matter (Phase II) - OV2 TP3 | ecosystem: Environmental > Aquatic > Thermal springs > Hot (42-90C) | place: USA: Beatty... | reverse complement strand
CGGCGATGTGGCGCACCTCGTGGCTCTCGCGCGAAGTGATCGTGCTGCCGGCATTCATGGCAGTGGTCGGCGCCTGGGGCCTGCATCCCTCGACTGCTCTTGGCCTGGCCGGTGCCTTGCTCGCTGTGGCGCTCTTCGTGTGCACGGGAATGATCTATGCGTGCCTCAAATTTCTCCAGGAATGGCATACGCCGCTCACGCCGGTGAACTACACGGCGCTCGGCTGCGCCTCCGGCCTGACGGCAGCCGCAGCGCTCGCCGCCTGGCTGCATCCGCCGCTCGCGCGCCCGTACGCCGCTGCCGCGCTCGTGCTCGGCGCGCTCGCCTACCTCATGCGGCTCGCGTCGCTCGCGCGCAACGCGCGGCTGCGTGCGAAGTCGACGCTCTCGACCGCGATCGGGGTGAAGCACCCGCGGATCGTGCAGATCTCGCAGGGCGCCATGGGCGGCTCGTTCAACACGCGCGAGTTCTTCCATGGCCGGCCGCGCGAGGTGGTGCGCGCCGTGCGCTTCACCTTCCTCGCCCTGGTTTTCCCGGCGCCGGCCCTGGTCCTGATTCTCGCCGGCAGCTCCACGGTTGCGCTCGGCGCCGCCTTCCTCATCCAGTACGCGGGGCTGCTGGCCGAGCGCTGGTACTTCTTCGCCGAGGCGAGGCACCCGCAGAACCTGTACTATCAGGCGATCGCCTGAGGCCTGCTTGATGCAAGTAACATGAGCCCCTTCGCATGAGCCGCACCGCCCTGGTGCTGGGCGCGGGTCTCGGCGGCATGGTCGCGGCGCACGCACTGCGCCGGCTCCTGCCGCGCGGCGAGCGAGTGGTGCTCGTCGAGCGCGAGGCGCAGCACGTTTTCCCGCCCTCGCTTCTCTGGCTCATGGTCGGAAAGCGCGCGCCCGGCGACATTTCGCGGCCGTGCGAGCACGCTGCACGCCCGGGCATCGAGTTTATCCGAGGCGCGGTGACCGCGATCGACCCGGCTGCGAAGACGGTTCGCGTGGCAGGCGAGACCCTGCGCGGCGATGCCGTCGTCATCGCGCTAGGGGCCGAGTATGCGGCAGAGGCGATTCCTGGGCTGGCAGAGGCGGGCCTGTGCCTCTACACGTTCGCGGGCGCAAGCGCGATCCGGGACGCGCTCGCGCGCTTCGCTGCCGGCAAGATCGTGCTCGTCACGGCGACGCCTCAGTACAAGTGTCCAGCGGCCCCCTACGAGGCGGCGCTGCTCGTCGACAGCTACCTGCGCGAGCGCGGGCGGCGCGACAAGGTGACGATCGACTTCTACGCCGCCGAGCCCGGGCCGATGATGGTCGCGGGCGCGGCGGTCTCGGCGGGCGTGCGCGGCATGGTCGAGTCGCGCGGCATTGCCTACCGTCCGGAGCACCAGGTGAAGTCGGTCGATCCCGCGCAGCGGCGAATCGAGTTCGCAAACGCTTCGAGCACCGAGTTCGACCTGCTCCTTTACGTGCCGCCGCACCGCGCGCCCGAGGCGGTCAGGGCCGCGGGCCTCGCCAACGACAGCGGCTGGATTCCGGTGGATCGCCACACGCTCGAGACCCGCTTTCCGGGCGTGTACGCGATCGGCGATGTCACCGTCATTCCTCTGAAGATGGGCCGGCCGCTCCCCAAGGCGGGCGTGTTCGCGCACGGCCAGGCCAGGATCGTGGCGCACAACATCGCCGCTTCCTGGACCGGCCGCCGCAGGGCTCGACGCTTCGAAGGCGAGGGCATGTGCTTCATCGAAACCGGGGGCGCCAGGGCCGGCATGGGCAGCGGCAACTTCTACGCCGAGCCGCTTCCCGAGGTGAAGCTCCACGCCCCGAGCCTTCTCTGGCACGGCGCAAAGGTGCTCTACGAGAAGTACTGGCTCTATCGTCAGTTCTGAATCAGGAGACCTTCATGGCGGCCGATCCGCATCCCGTCGTCACGTACTCGAAGACCGCGAAATTCGAAGATGTGCGCGAGGATCTCAAGCTCGCCATCGAGGCGAAAGGGCTGGTGATCGACTATGCGTCGTTCGTCAACCGCATGCTCGAGCGCACCGGCAAGGACGTCGGCTCGGCGCGCAAGCTCTACGCGGACGCGCAGGCGTTCGTGTTCTGCAGCGCTGTGCTGTCACGCAAGACGATGGAAGCCGACCCGGCGAACATCTCGCAGTGCCCCTACAGCATGGTGGTGTACGCGACGGCGCAGGAACCGGGCAAGGTCTTCGTTTCCTACCGCCGGCCGTGGCGCCCCGACGGCTCCGCCGCGTCCAAGGCGGCTCTCAAGGAGGTCGAGCGGCTGCTCGACGCCATCGCGCGGGAAGCCCTCGGCCTGCGCTAGCAGCGCTCCGAAATCACCAGGAGTTCCGCGCGCGGCGGCCGCGCTTGATCTAGATCAACGCCCGGCCTTTGTTCAACTATTAAGTTGAATAGTTGATAATAGTCCACGGACCGAGCGAGGTCTCCATGAAATACCTGTTTCTGCTCAACGATGCTCCCTACGGCAACGAGCGCAGCTACAACGCCCTGCGGCTCGCCCGCAGCCTGCTCAAGTCCGCAGGCGAAGAGGTGAAAGTGTTTCTCATCGGCGACGCGGTTGCCTGCGCCAAGGCGGGCCAGAAGGTGCCGCAGGGCTACTACAACATCGGCGACATGCTCGGCATGATCGCGCGCGCCGGCGCCGAGATCGGCGTGTGCGGCACCTGCATCGACGCGCGCGGCGTGGCCGAAACCGAGTTGGTCGAAAGCGCGTCGCGCGGCACGATGGACGGGCTGACCGCGTGGACGCGGTGGGCCGACAAGGTCATCGTGGTCTAGCCGGGCCAGGGGGGAGCATGTCCAAGTTCTCGCGATAGAATGTACTGTGGTGCCCATCAGTTTTCTGTTTTGACCGGGCAGGCGGCCCCGTAGAAGAATCCGCACACGGCTTGCGGGGAAGGGCCGACAAAAAGAGGGGAGGCAAGCATGGCTGCGAGCACTTGGCGGACCGAAGACTGGGTTGCCGTCTATATCGGCTTTCTCATCATCATCCTCACGCTGGTCGCGTTCAGCGGCAAGTTCGTGGATCTGGCCAACGCCAGGTCGACGTTCCGCTGGACGACCGACGGCCAGATCGCGGCGCGGGCGCCAGGCTGGAACGCGGCGCTCGACGGCGTGGCGAAGGACGCCGCCGGCAAGGGCGACAAGGGCAAGCAGGTCGCCGCCAAGGCGAGCGAACTGAAAGCGGCGCTGGAGAAAAGCGATCGCAAGGCGATCGAAAAGGCTTCTGGCGACCTCGCCAAGGCGGGCGGGCGCAACACCGTCGCCGGTTCGCTCGGCGGCGAGGTCCGCGGGCACGCAGCCGCAACGGCGCAGACCAAGGTGCTCACCTGGGCCAACCTGTCGAAGGTGGTCGGCATCGGCATCATCTGGCTGGTCGTGGCCACCCTCGGCATCTGGCTGATCTCGGGCAGGGTCGCACCGGCATTTCTCATCGGTTTCGCGGTGGTGTTCGCGCTCGCCTGGGTCGCGCGCTTTCTCGCCGGCAACGGCCTGTTCGTCGAGTACGGGGTCGAGTACGTCATCTTCGCCCTGGTCATGGGACTGCTGATCAGCAACACCGTGGGCCTGCCGGAATGGCTCAAGCCCGCGGTGCAGACCGAGTACTACATCAAGACCGGTCTGGTGGTTCTCGGCGCGGGGCTGCTGTTCCTCGAGGTGCTGCAGGCCGGTGCCCTGGGGATCCTGCAGGCGATCGCGGTGGTGGTCGTGGTCTGGTACGTGTGCTTCTGGCTCGCGCGCAAGCTGCGGGTGGACGACGATTTCGCGGCGATGCTTTCCTCGTCGGTCGCGATCTGCGGCGTCTCGGCGGCGATCGCTACCTGCGGCGCGATCCAGGGCGACAAGAAGAAGCTCTCCTACGTGACCTCGCTCGTGCTGATCGTCGCGGTGCCGATGATGGTGATCATGCCCTGGCTGGTGAAGACCTTCCAGATCCCGGACATCGTGGGAGGCGCCTGGCTCGGCGGCACGCTCGACACCAGCGCCACCGTGGTGGCGGCGGGCGCGCTGATCAGCGACGCGGCGATGAAGACCGGCGTCATCGTCAAGTTCTCGCAGAACGCGCTGATCGGCGTCGCCGCGTTCATCCTGGTCCTGTGGTGGACCTACAAGGCGGGCGCGCAGGCCGGCGGCCAGAAGCCGAGCGCCGGCATCATCTGGGAGCGCTTCCCGAAGTTCGTGCTCGGCTTTCTCGTCGCCTCGGCGCTGTTCTCGTTCTTCCTGCCGCAGGCCATGGTCGACGGTACCAAGGCCGCGCTCGGCGAGTTCCGCACCTGGTGGTTCGCGCTCGCGTTTGTGTGCATCGGGCTGGAGACCAAGTTCGTGGATCTCGCGAAAATGGAAGGCGGCCGTCCGGCGCTCGCGTTCATCGGCGCGCAGGCCTTCAACGTGGTCTGGACGCTGATCCTCGCCTACCTGATTTTCGGCGGCGTCATCTTCCCGGTGCCGGACATCAAGTAGCAGGCGTAGTATTTGCCGGATGAGGTGGCTCAAGGGCCGTGACGCCGCGCGCCCGTTCGAGGCGTTCCAGATCGAGGTCACCTCGCGCTGCAACCTCAAGTGCGTGATGTGCCCGGTCACGGTGCTGGCCGATCGCTGGCCGCAGCGCGACATGCCCTGGGAGACGTTCGAGCGCGTCGCCGAGGCGTTCGCCCGCGTGAAATGGGTCCACCTCCAGGGCTGGGGCGAGCCGCTCCTGCACCGGCGCATCTTCGACATGATCGCGCGCGCCAAGGGCGCGGGCTGCCGCGTCGGGTTCACGACCAACGGTACGCGGCTGACGCGTGAGACCGGCGCGCGGCTCATCGATCTCGGGCTCGACCTGGTCGCGGTCTCGATCGCTGGCGCAGCCGCCGCCACCCACGAGGCGATCCGGGTCGGCTCCGATTTTGCGAAGCTCCTGGAGAACCTGCGGCGCTTCCTGGTGCTGCGGCGCGAGGCGGGGAACCCGCGGCCGAAGGTCGAGGTCTTCTTTCTCATGACGAGGAGCAACCTCGCCGAGCTGCCGCGCGCGGTCGAGCTCGCCGCCGAGCTCGGCGCCGACGAGCTGGTCGCCACCAACCTCGACTACGTGATCACCCCGGATCTCGACCAGTTGCGGGCCTATTCGGACGCGCCGCCCGCGAGCGCGCACCGCGAGGCGCTCGACAAGGCGGGCGAGGCGGCCCGGGCCGCGGGCATCGCCTTCCGCCCCTACCGGCTGGAGTTCCGGGAGATGGCGGTGTGCGATCTCAATCCGCTGAAGATCCTCTTCGTCGCGGCCGACGGCTCGGTGTCGCCGTGCGTGTACACCTCGCTCGCCGGGCAATCCGGGATTCCGCGCGTGTTCGAGGGACGGCCGCTCGAAACGCCGGTGGTGAGCTTCGGCAACGTCAACCAGAGGCCGCTGGCCGAGGTCTGGGAGAGCGCGGCGTACCGCGAGTTTCGCGGCTGCTTCGCGAACCGCGTCGCCGGCGCGGGCCTGGCGATGCTCGGCGCGGCCGCGGGCGCGGCGGCCGACGAGGAGATGCCCGCGCCCGAAGCATGTCGCACCTGTCCCAAGCTCTACGGCGTCTGAGACGCCGGCTGTCGAAGGAGCGCGACCTCAGGATGGCCTGGGAGGTCGCGCGCCACGGCCGGCGCTCGCGGCTCGTCGGCACGCCGCATTTCTTTCCCTACCATTTCCGGGGAACCCTCGGGCGGCTGATCGGCCCCGCGCGCACGGTGCTGCTCGAAGGGCCGCTCGACGAGCAATCGCTGCGCCGGGTGGTCGAAGCGGGCACCGGTGCGGTCCACGTCTCGCTCTACCACGCGCTCGATGCGAGCACCCGGCTGCGCGTGTGCCGCGAGCTCGGCCTGCCGGTGTGGCCGCTCGACGCGCAACTGCTGTACCGGGAGGCTCTCTTCGGCCGCCCGGACGAATGGCTGGAGGCCGACCTGCGGGGCTTGAAGCCGTGGATGGCCTTCTTCGGCCTGTGGACGCGCTACCGCGTGCGCCAGGGCGGCAACTACAGCCTCGACCTCGACGCCCACCGGGTGGCGAGCGAGCTCGGCAAGGACCTGCGCCACCTGGAAACCGTCGAAGAGCAGATCGCGGCGCTGGAGGCGATTCCGCTGGAGCGCATGGTGCGCTTCCTCGCCGGCGTGGACTGGCTCGCCTACTACGAGGACTACGTGCGCCGCTACCTCGACGGCGACCTCGACGGGCTGATGCAGGCCGCACGCGTGTTCCCGAGCTTCTGCGAGGCGGTGATCGAGCGGCGCGACCCGCTGCTCGCCGAGCGCATGGCGGGCGAGCTCGAGCGCGGCGGCGCCTGCGCCTTCATCGGCGTGACGCACTGTCGCGGCGTCATCGCGCGGCTGCGGGAGAGCGGCTACCGGATCGAGCCGCTAGCGGCCGTTTAGCGCCGCCTCGATCTGTCGGTGATCACGATAGGCGAGATACGGCGCGGCACCCTGCGCCTGCCCGCGGGCAGGCGCCGAATATCCCTGTCGAACTGGAGCGACAGGCTGAAGCGGAGTCGTTCGCGGACGGGCTGATTGCCGCGACTGCGCTCGATCGCGGACTGACGCTGGTCACGCGCAACGTGGCGGATTTCGAGCCCCTCGGTGTCTCGCTCCTGAACCCCTGGAACGAGGCGTAGCGGCTCAGAGCTTCGCCGGGCAGCTCGCGGTGCTCGACTTCACCTTGCCGACGAGCAGCAGGAAGCTCTCGAAGGGGCCCATGTTGCCCATCGCCTCGAGCATCGGCCCCTCGAACTCGAGCCGGTTGAACATCATCGCGCGCATCGGGCCGTATTCGCCGCGCCCCATCTCCTGCCAGCGAGTGGTTTCTGCATGCATCACGTAGTCCACGGCCGAATCGAGCTTTGCGGCTTGAACTTTGCCGCCGTAGGTGCAGCGCGCCTTGCCGCCCTGCTCGGCGATGCGCAGCTCGATGCGCGGGCTTTCCTTGCAGTCGGTGCGGTAGACCTGGAGAACCTTGAAGCCGCGGTTGGCGTTGTTCTTCACCCAGCCGGACTTGACCAGCTCATCGGTGAGCACCGGATCGGCGTTCCACGCGGCGCACGCTGCGGCTGCCCACTCGCTCGACATCATGTCGGGCACGCCCTGAGCATATGCGCTCGCCTGCCAGGCGCCGCAGGCGACGATCAGGGCGGCGGCAGCGCTCTTCATCAGTACCTCCAGCCGTAGGCGACGCCGAGCGAGTTCTGGCTCATGCGCAGGTTGGCCTCGCCGCCGCCGAACGCGGCGCCGATGGAGCCCGCGCCGTTCACCTTTTTCTCGAAGGCGTGCATGTAGCCGACGGTCAGCTCGCTCTCCTTCGACAACTGCCAGGTCGCGCCGAGGGTGAGGTGCTCCTCGACCACGCCGGGGGCGAGGATGTTGGGGAAGGTCTGGCTCGACGGGATAGGCTGGCGCAGCGTGACGAAGCCGCCGCGCAGCGTGAGGCTCGGGCTCCATTCGTAGGCGACGCCGATCTTGTAGACGGTGGTGTTGCGCCAGCCGAAGCCAGGGCCGTTGGAGGCGCCGAGCATGCAAGTGCCGGCGAAGAAGCAGTCGGCGGTGGCGCCGATCGCCTTCACCTTGGCATAGTTGATGCGCTGGATGTCGCCTGCCAGTGTCAGCTTGGGCGTTGCCTTCACCGCGATTCCGGCACCGTAGTTCTCCGGAATGTCGAAATCGCCCTGCTCGGCGAACAGCCCCTTGTAGTTTTCGAACGGGCTCATCCAGGTGCGCGTCTGGTAGGTCGCGCCGAGAGTGACGCTGGGCATGACCTGTCCCATCCAGCCGAAGCGCAGTCCCCAGCCGGTCGAGTCGTCGTGGCCGCGGTTGGTGACGTTTCCCGGGCTCTCGGAGCCCGCCGCGAACGGCTCGAGCCCGCGCGCCTCGAAGCGCTGGTAGGCGAGGTTGAGCGATGCGCCGACCGAGTGGTTGCCGATCTTCCACGCTAGGGTCGGAGAAATGAACAACTGGCTCAGATCGACTCCCGCCGGGCTGCTGCCGCCGAAGGCGCCGAACGGGTTGGTGCTGTACTCGGTGTTCATCCCGCCGTTGCCGAACACCGAAACGCCGAGCGCGAGGTTCGGGCTGATCATGCGGTTGTAGCCGAACTCGGGGATCGGGAAGGCCCGGACGCCGTTGGCGTTGTAGCTGCCGTCGGCGCCGAACGCATTACCGGAGATCTCGGAACCCCGGTCCGGGGCGAACACGTCGATGCCCACGTCGAGGCGGTTGCCGATCCAGGCCATGCCGGCCGGGTTGGTCGCCGCGGCGAGCGCGTCCTGCGGCAGCGCGATGCCGACGCCGCCCATCGACTTCGCCTTGATGCCGTAGCCGTGCGAGAAATAGCCGGTCGTGGCAAGCGCCGCGGCCGGCGCGAACGCCGCAGCCGCGAGCGCGGCCCGAATCCCCTTTTTCATCTTTCCCCCTTGTCTTGATTCAATTCAAATGAACAGGCTCACGTCGGCATCGCGCGCCATCGGCAGAAAGGTCGCCGCGCCGCAGTATTCCTTCACCTCGGGAATGAAATCGTCGCGCGTGAAGCCGAAGAGATCGACCGTCATCTGGCAGCCGATCAGGTTCACGCCCCCCTCGATGCACGCCTGGCGCAGCTCGGCCACGCCGGCGACGCCCTTGTTGTGGATGGTCTGCTTCATGAGCGCGGTGGCCATGGTCTCGAACCCCGGCACGACGCCCTGCACGGCGTTCGGAATGTTCCAGTTGATGCTCTTGAACCAGTCCGGGCCGAAAGGCATCTTCATCGGCATGCCCGGGTTGCCGAGCGGGCTCACCTTCAGGCCGCTGATGTCCTTCCTGAGCAGGCCCAGGCCGTAGAACGTGAAGAACATGGAGACGTTCCAGCCCAGCGCGGCGGCGGTCGAAGCGAGGATGAAGGGCGGGTAGGCCCAGTCGAGCGTTCCCTTGGTGGCGATGATCGTCATCGAGGGCGTCTGCTTCTCGCGCAGCTCGGCGAGCTTCTTCGGCAGCAGCGCGTCGAGGCGTTCGGCGATCAGGCGATCGAGCGCCAGCGTATCGGGCAGGGCGGACATGGTCTTTTCCTTTTCCACGGTGAGGTTAATACTGCGGGGGAGTATGAACAAAGAGTTTCCACTGATGGGCACCCTGGCTTTTACTTATGCGGCAGTGCGTCATAGGCGGTAATGACGCCTATATACTCGCCAGTGTATATTGCGGCGATGAGCGATCCACGGATGCACGACCCGGAGGCGAAGAAGGCGATGGATGCGCGGCTTGCGCGCATCGAGGGCCAGGTGCGCGGGGTGAGGCGCATGATCGACGATGACGAGGCCTGCGAGAGCATCGCGCAGCAGCTCGCCGCGGCGCGCAAGGCCCTGGACCGCGCCTTCTACGAGATGGTCTCGTGCATGATCCGGCAGGAGCCTCCCGCAGGAAGCCAGGCGCGCAGCGAGCGCGCCGGCCGGGTCGCCGAGTTGCTGGCGCGATTCGGGTAATCTCATCACTTCAACCCTTCTGAGACATCAATTGCCCTCATGAATTTCGACAAAGAGCTCGACGCCCGCGGCCTCAACTGCCCGCTGCCCATCCTGCGCGCGAAGAAGGCGCTCACCGACATGCAGTCCGGACAGGTGCTCAAGATCCTCGCCACCGACCCGGGCTCGGTGAAGGACTTTCAGGCCTTTTCCAAGCAGACGGGCAATGAGCTCCTGTCGCAGGCCGAGGCGAACCGGGAGTTCACCTTTTTCCTGAAACGCAAGTAGCTAGGCGACGCTGCCGAAGCCCCTGTCGATCGCGCCCGCCGGCGCCTTGAGCCCCGCGATCCGGCAGCCCTGGGCCACCGGCCCGCCGGGAAAGAGCTGATAGAGGCGCCTGATGCCGCCCTGGCGATGAAATTTCTCGTCGAGCGCATCGTGCAGCTCGCGCAGGTTGATCACAGCTGCTTCGTGCCTCGCGTGGTACTCGTGCAGGGCGCGCAGCGCTTCCCAGTGGTCCTCGCCGAGCTCGAGGCCTTCCTTGCGCGCCGCCTCGGCGGCCCCCGCCGGCGTCCAGCCCGCGGGCGCGTGAGGGAACCGGGGATCCTTGTCGGCGCCGCCGCCGACGATCTCATCCATCAGGCTTGTCATGATCAGCGCTTGCGGATCTGGAACACGTATTCTCCGGGCGCGCTTTCCCGGGCGTCGGCGAGCTCCAGGCCGGTCGCCTTGACCCAGCTGCGCACGTCCGCCCTGGCGCCCGGGCAGTCGCTGACGAGCTGCAGCACTTCTCCTTTGCGCATGCCGTTGAGCAGCTTCTTCGCCTCCACGATGGGACCGGGGCAGGTGGCACCGCGCATGTCGAGCACCGCGTTGGGAGCGATGCGCCGGGCCTTGCCCTTGCGGATGTAATACCCGGTGCCGCCGCGCGGCAGTTTCTCGGTTTTCACGATCTCGACATCGGCATACTTGGGCCAGGAGAACAGATCGTCCTTGGTCGCTGGGCAATCGGAAACCAGCAGCATCACTTCGCCCGCGAGCAGATCTTCGAGCACTCTGCGGGCGCCCAGCATCGGCCCGGGACAGGGCGAGCCCCTCATGTCGAGGGTGACTTGCGCCTTTGGTCGGGATGTCCTCGCCATGCGTTCGAGCGGCCGGTGCGGTGCTAGACTGGTTTATACGCCCGGCGATGGTGATGCGCAATCTGCCGCAACTCGCGAACGTGGTTCAGCGCAACTGCGACATCTCCGATGCGCGGCATGCGGCCGACTACGGCCTGTGCACCTTCCTGCTGAAGATGCGCGAGTACTACCGCTGGGAAAACGAGCTGCCGTTCACGCGCGCGCTGCCCAGGGACGAGCTGGGCGACTGGCTGACGACGCGCGAGCAGGCGTGGGAGCGCGTCGCGGCCGAAGAGTTTGCGCCGCTGCCGCTCGAGCGCGGCGAGCTGGATGCGTTCGACGCCGATGCCGCGAACCGCGAGCTGCTGCCGCAAGGCTGCGTCTACAGCGCCGGCTACGGGCGCTTCGAGAAGCCGCTGTTTTTCCTGGGCCGGTTGCTGCGCGTCGAAGAGCGCGCCGGCTTCACGATCCTGATCTCTTCCTGCGAGTATGCGCGCGAGCTGGCTGCGCCGCCGGCGATGCTTCAGGGGCGCACCATCTTCGTGCGCCTGGAGTCGGTGCGCCGCTACCTCTGGGAGAAGATCGAGGAATGGCAATGGCGCAAGCGGGACGACGCCATGGCTCGCGCGCTGGCGAGCTACGACTTCATGACCGACACCGAAGCCGCGTTGCAGCGCATGGCCGCGAACGAGATGGAAACCATGATCCTGCACGAGATCGGCGAGGCGACGGCCGGCGAGCTGCTCGGCGATCGATGGAATGAAATGATGCTCTCGGTCGCGCGCACCAAGGTCGAGCCGCACGCGCGCGCGGTGCGCGACCTCCTGGCCGACTGCCTCTCGACCCTGCCCGGGCTGCTCGAGCGCGCCAACCTGCCGGCGCTGCACTTCTATTTCGCCACCTTCGATGCCCCGCGCCGCGAGCTCTTCCCGCAGGCGCTCGAGGCCTACGGGCAGGTTCTGCGCCACGGCACCCTGGAGCCGCTATGGCAGGTCGTGCGCGAAGGAAAGGAGCGCTGGCTGGCAGCCGCGCGGGCTAGCGAGGCGGCGTATCGAGCGTTTGATCGACCAGCTTCCTGACGAGGCGCACCATTTCCGGCGCCTCGATGTCCAGCATCTGCTCGAGCACCCACTTGTTGCCGCTGCCCTCCATGGCATCGGACACCTTGGCGGCGAAAAAGCGCAGGCAGGGAAAGCCCGGCTCTCCCCCGGGATACTCGAAGCCCGCGTACTCCTCGAAGCGGGTATTGAGCAGGCCGATGAAAGGCTTGCGGTATTCTCCCGGGCCGAAAAGGTCGAGCTGATTGTTCTCCATGGTCGCCGCCAGGTGGCCGGCCACCTCGCCGATGAGCGTGGCGCGGTCGGCCTCGCTCAGCCTGCCGTACACCGCGCGATCGGCGAGCTGAACGAGAAAAGCGATGAACTCGGCGATCACGTCGCTCACCAGCCGGTCCGAGCCGAACCGGAAGCCCTCTTTTTCCATGTGCTTGAAAATCTCGAGCGAGATTTTCCAGACGTTCGCGCCGATCACGCCCGCGCGTTCGGCGAGGCTGCGCGCGCCTTTCTTGCGCCAGCGGGTCTTGAGGAGCGCTATCGAGGGGCGGGTGCTGATGACGGCCATGGCCTGGATGTTAAATTGCGGAGCGGATAATGTCAGGACTCGATATGGAATTGGCCAGCGGCGTGGCCGCCTTTGAAGCCAAGGAGTTCGCGAGGGCGATGCAGCTGCTGAGGCCGCTCGCCGAGCGGGGCGATCCCCGGGCGCAATACCGCGTGGCGATCATGGCCCAGGTGGGTCTGGGCGTGGTGAAGAACTGCGCAGCCGCGGTGAAGTGGATGCGCGCCGCGGCCGAGCAGGGTTTCTCCCTCGCGCAGCACGGCCTGGGCTTCATGTACCTGCAGGGCGAATGCACCAAGGCCGACGCCTCCGAGGCCGCCCGGTGGTTCAGGCTGGCCGCCGAGCAGGGCCTGGCGGGCTCGCAGTCGACCCTCGCGATGATGTACGAGAAGGGCGTGGGCGTCGAGCGCGACGCCGCCGAGGCCGCAAGATGGCGCGCGCTCGCCGAGAAGGACTCCGGCGCTTCGCCGGCTACTTCCTGATCCAGGCGTCGCAGCCGCCGGTGTTCTTTTCCAGGCCGTGCGCATAGCCGGCTTCGTAGGCTTCGCTGGCGCGCTGCTGCTCGCGCTTGGGGTTGTGCAGGAAACCCGAAGCCCAGCCGTTGATGTACTCGGGATCGACGCCCTTCTTTTCCATGCCGTCGATGGCTTCGTAATAGGCCGTGTTCATGCGGGGTATATTAAGAGATAGTCAGACGTCCTCAAACACCCCGGAAGGGATATGCGATTCAAGGCCGTCATCGGCGAGCAGGTCTACGCGATCGAGGTGCCGGAAGAGCTTTTGCGCGAGGCGGCCGAGTTCCACGCCAAGCTCGACCGCGACATGGACCGGGGCTGGCAGATGAGCCGCCGCTTTGTGGAGCAGCCCGACCGGCTGCAGCGCTGCCAGATCGTCGCCGACAAGCTGCTCACCAGCATCATGCAAGGCAACCAGGCCACTGCCATGTTGATGGCCGGGTACATCGCGCTGCGCAATCCCGGCGCGATCGGCGTGGACATCGACGCCTGCGGGGAGATGCAGAATACCGAGCTGCTCTACGCCTAGGCGATGACCTTTCCCGGCGGCAGGATCCGCGAGGTCAAGCCCCTCAGCTTCATCTACGAGGTGGCGCAGGCGCTCCCGGCCGACGTGTGCCTCGAGGCGATCCGGCGCTTCGAGGCCCGCGCCGATCAGCACTATCAGGGGCGCGTCGGCCAGGCCGGCGGCGAAGCCCCCGAGGTCAAGAAATCCACCGACCTGCGCATCAGCGGGCGCGAGGACTGGCGCGACATCGACATGGCCCTGTCGCGCCAGCTCGTCGCGACGTTCAACGAGTTCGCGCGCGAGTTCCCGTTCTTTGCCGCCAACTCTTTCAAGGACATCGGCTACAACCTGCAGCGCACCCTGCCCGGCGAGCATTACCATTGGCACGTGGACGGCGGCCCGGGCGCGTTCAGCGAGCGCCAGCTGGTCGCGATCTGGTATCTCAACGACGTGCCGGGGCCGGGCGGCGAAACCGAGTTTCCGCTCCAGGAGGTCGCGATCCGGCCCGAGGAAGGCAAGCTCGTGCTGTTCCCGCCGTTCTGGACCCACGTGCATCGCGGCGTCACGCTGGAGAAGGGCGTCAAGTACATCGCCACCACGTGGATCTGCTTTTCGTGAGCCGGGTCCGGGTATGCAGCTCAATGTCAACGGCAAGATCATCGAGACGGACGAGCAAGGGTTCCTGCGCGATCCCGATGACTGGAGCGAGGACTTCGCGCGCGCCCTGGCGCAGCGCGACGGGGTCGAGCTCTACGTGGATCACTGGGAGCTGATCTGGTACTTCCGCGACTACTACCGGGAGACCCAGAGCCTGCCGACCATGCACAAGATGGTATTGGAGCTGGGAAAGCACCGGGGCGCGCGCTTTCGCAACCGCAAGGTTTACGAGAAGCACATCTACAATCTTTTCCCGAGCGATCCCGTTCGCAGTATCTGCAAGCTCGCCGGCCTGCCGATGCCGCAGCCCGATACATGAAGAGTACGATAGCGCGATGAGCGATGCGGAGCTTTCCATGGAAGAGCGCATCCTGCAGGCGGTGAAGCTCACGCTCGCCGCCGTGATCAAGGACACCGCCACGCCGCACGGCATGCGCCACCCGCTGTCGGACGCGACCATCGAGGATCTGCGCCGGTGCCTGGCGCTGATCAGCGCGCGCGAACGCGAGCTCGCCGAAGCGGCCGGACGGCCGATGGCCGCCCGGCCCCGGTTCTCGGACGAGGCCGAAGCCGTCCGCAGGGTCGTCAACTTCCATAAGAAGAAGCCTTCCGTCGAAGAAGGCTAGACTCGTGCGCAACCATCGGCGGATTGCCCGCCTCGTCCCTGAACCCCCGGCGCAGAATGCCCTTGAAGTGCTCGGCGATCTCTATCGAGCGCCGCAAGCATAGAGGCTCGCACAGTCATGGCGCAGGAGAGCTGCAGCACTCTCGAACCCTACGCGCTTCGCGTGCTGGGCGACAGCATGGAGCCCGAGTTTCCCGATGGCTGCGTGGTGATCGTCGATCCCGGTTACGCGCCGCGCGACGGCGCCTACGTGATCGTCGAGTACGCGGGCGACGTCTTCTTCCGCCAGCTCGTCTTCGACGGCGAGCGCCGCTTCCTGAAGCCCCTCAACCCGAAGTACAGCGGCTTCGAGCTCACCCCGCCGTACACCATCCGCGGCGGCGTGGTGCAGCAGGCCGGGAAAAAGCGCTCGCAGCGCAAGCACTACGACTGACGGCCGTTAAGAATCGGATCTAAGCCTGCTAGTGGACATCTCGTCTCGTTCATCAAGTGGAGCGGCGTGCGCAAGCTCATGGATCGGTTCGAGGCCGGGCGTCACCGGCGCCGTCGGCGCTCCCGCCGGCGGGTGCGCATTCTCACGACGACTTACATGGGTGCCACGGAGGCGCGGGCGGTGCTGGGAACATGCGCCGCGGACCGGTGTGGAAGAGCGATGGCTCGTCGTTGGTCGGGTGAGGCCGGCGCGGATCTGGCAATATCGGCGGGATGGCGGCGCCGCTTGGTATTGGCGCCTTCAAGGGGGTGCGTATGCAGCGGGTTATGGCGCGGATCCGGGCGTTCCGCGACGAGCGGGACTGGATGCAGTTCCACGATCCAAAAAACCTTGCCGTCTCGATCGCCATAGAGGCGGCCGAGCTTCTGGAACATTTCCAGTGGAAGGACAAGGCCCAGTCCGAGCGTCACGCGGCTGAGCACAAGGAGTCAGTGGCCGAGGAGATCGCCGACGTGGCGATCTATCTGCTCGAGCTCGCCGACAACCTCGGCATCGACCTCGAGAAGGCGATACTTGCCAAGCTCGAGCAAAACGCCGAGAAGTACCCGATCGACAAGGCGCGCGGCGTAGCGACGAAGTACAACAAGCTCTAGCCCGTGCGTCTCTACGAGGGGTCGGTCGGCGAGTTCCGGGGCGACGTTGTCCACAACGTCCTCGCGGACAAGCTGGCCACTGCGTTCGAGGGCCACTACCGCCGCCCCGCACCGAAGGGCGAGGTGGGGGCGTGGCAGCAGTCACTCAACTTCCTGAAGAACTCGTTCGAGATCGCCGACCTGGACGAGCAGCGCGTGATCGTCGAGTACGAGCTGCCGTACTCATCCCGGCGCATCGACGTGCTGCTCTTCGGCCGCAGTTCGCCCGGGGAGGACGGCATTGTCCTGATCGAGCTCAAGCAGTGGTCCAACGACACGGTGGCGGATGCCGAAGCCGAGGGCAACGTCAGGGTGCGCTTCGCAAGGTGTGAAGGAAGTGGCGCACCCGTCGTGGCAGGTGGAGGGCTATCACTACGATCTTCAGGACTTCCTTCACGTGTTTCAGGACGAGCCGGCGCCGCAGCTCAACTCCTGCGCCTACTGCCACAACTACGCGCGGCTCAATGAGCCGAAGGTCCTGTTCGCCAAGAAGTTCGGCGCCGGCCTGGAAAAGTTCCCGGTGTTCGCCAAGGAGGACGTCGAGGCCTTGGGTAAGTACCTCCAGGAGAGGATCGCGGCTGGGCCAGGGCTCGAGGTTTTCAACCGGTTCATCCGCAGCACTGTAAGACCGTCGAAGAAGCTGCTCGAGCATACCGGGGACATGATCAACAAGCGGCAGATCTTCACCCTGATCGACGACCAGATCGCCGCGTACAACGCGATCATGCACAAGGCGAGACAGCTGGCGAAGTCGCGGCAGAAGTCGGTCGTCATCGTGAAGGGAGGCCCGGGCACCGGGAAGTCGGTCATCGCGCTGGAGGTCATGGGCGAGCTCCTGCGGTTCAAGAAGACAGTCGTTCACGCGACAGGGTCGTCGGCATTCACCAACACGCTCCGCAAGATCGTGGGCGCCCGAGCGAGGGGCCTATTCAAGTTTTTCAACAGCTTCGTCGACGCGCCCGAAGAAGCCTTCGACGTGCTCGTCGCCGACGAGGCGCACCGCATCCGGGAGAGCAGCAATAGCCGCTACACGCCGAGGGCGCGGCGCACCAAGGTCCCGCAGATCGACGAGCTTCTCAGGATTGCGCGCCTCGGCGTGTTCT